>Ga0187878_1000196_pt1 | contig 76948 bp, 71 predicted proteins | sample June2016WEW_17_1_FD_132979 | JGI IMG/M metagenome (GOLD analysis project Ga0187878, IMG submission 132979) | Peatland microbial communities from SPRUCE experiment site at the Marcell Experimental Forest, Minnesota, USA - June2016WEW_17_150 | ecosystem: Environmental > Terrestrial > Soil >... | reverse complement strand
ACCCGTCGCCGTCAGCACAATGAGGGTCTGTTATTGGGCTTTGATGGGATTTCTACTCCGGAGCAGGCAGGTCGATATCGAAATCAGATTCTATCGGTTGCGGCATCCGAGACGCCTGAATTATCAGAAGGGAGGCATTATTTTCACGAACTGCTCGATCTAGATGTGGTGGACGAGGCAGGCATCGTTCTTGGTACTCTTTCAGAAATCCTGGAGACTGGGGCGAACGATGTTTATGTAGTAAAAGACCCCACCGGGCACGAACTTCTCCTCCCTGCTATTCCTGAAGTGGTTTTAAATGTTGATTTGGAAGCAAAAAAAATTAAGGTTCGTTTGCTCCCAGGCTTGATAGGTCGATAAAGAAATTAGAATCCCTGATGTGATAATACGTATAAATCCTGGATTTGTGATGTTTTTATAACTCTTCTAGCAAGTTTATGATTTCGTCAACAAGGATACAGTGAACGAAAAACGCTTCTGGGTCGGCTTTAATTTGGTCAAAGGCATTGGAGCTGTACGCCTGCAAGGATTACTCGATCATTTTGGTGACCTGGCGTTAGCTTGGCAAGCTCCTGCAGATGCGCTTCAAGCCGCTGGCCTCAGTACAAAACTTGCCGAGCGAGTGATTCAGGTTCGTTCCGACGTAGATTTGGAAAACCTCATTGAGCAGATAAATAAACAAGGTATTGAAATCCTGACCTGGGACGATCTACTATATCCCCCTCGTTTGAAACAAATTGATCAGCCACCGCCGATACTTTACTTGCGAGGGACATTAAAATCCGAAGATACTTGGGCAGTAGCCGTGGTAGGCACACGGCGTGTCAGCACATATGGACGGCAGGTTGCCGAAGAAATTGGCTCATTCTTGGCAGCCAACGGAGTGACGGTTGTTTCCGGGCTGGCGCGTGGAGTGGACTCGATTGCACACCAGTCAGCGTTGAAAGCGGGTGGACGGACTATCGCAGTTCTTGGTTGCGGGGTAGACCGCATCTACCCTCCCGAACACACCCAGCTTGCGGAGAAGATAATGGCAAGCGGTGCGATCCTGAGTGATTATGCAATAGGCACACCTCCAGATGCCTCCAATTTCCCGCCGCGCAATCGAATTATTTCCGGACTTTCCATGGCTACAGTTGTGGTTGAGGCAGGAGAGACAAGTGGTGCGTTAATTACTGCCCAGTTTGCGATTGACCAAGGCCGAGAGGTGTTTGCGGTGCCCGGCAATATCCTGGCTTTGCAAAGTAAAGGAACCAACAGGCTAATCGCCCAGGGAGCTCGCCCGTTGCTTTCTGTCCGCGATCTGTTGGATGTATTAAACCTAACCAGAGTTACTGAACAGCGCGAGTCCAGGAGGGTTTTACCTGGCGATGATACTGAAATAAAACTGATGAGTGTGCTTACTCAGGAACCTCTCCATATGGATGAGATCCAAATCCAAACCGGCTTGCCCATTGAACTTGTCTCTGCCACACTCGTTATGATGGAGTTAAAAGGATTGGTGCGACAAGTTGGGGGGATGAATTATATTGCGATCAGGGATGAACAAGCCCAGTACAAGGCCTAGGATATGAAACATAATTATGCAGTTATCATGGCCGGGGGGGGAGGAACTCGTCTCTGGCCCATTTCGCGCTTGAAACACCCAAAGCACCTTTTACCTCTGCTGGGAGGACGTACCCTTTTTCAAACTACGCTGGACCGTCTCGAAGGTTTTGTTCCATCTGACCAGGTTTATGTCGTTACCATAGCAGGACAGGCGCAGGAACTTAAATCTCAAGCGCCTGATATTCCGGTTGATAATTTTTTGATTGAACCCATGCCCCGCGGCACAGCCTCTGTGGTGGGATTAGCTGCAGCCATTCTTTCGATACGTGATTCAGAAGCGGTTATGCTTGTCCTGCCTTCTGATCATTTCATCCACAACCGCGAGCTGTTCCACCATATTTTGAGAGGAGCCATCCAGGTGGCGAGCGATGACTATTTGCTAACTCTTGGTGTCACTCCGACATTTCCTGCAACAGGGTTTGGATATATCCAACGCGGGCCTGTTTTTCCAGGGAAGTATGATTTCCCGGTCTATCGAGTCCAGCAATTCGTAGAAAAACCAGATGAGGAGAAGGCGCGTACTTTTCTAGCTAAAGGGGATCATTATTGGAATTCCGGCATATTCATTTGGAAAACGGACCGCATTCTTGAGGAAATCTCCCGCCAAATGCCGGATCTCAAGAAATCATTGGATCGGATTGGTGCGTCATGGGGTACAAATGCCCAGGAGAAAATATTCAAGTCCACCTGGAAATTTCTAATGCCAGAAACGATAGACTATGGCATCATGGAACATGCAAAAAACGTTGCTGTTCTCGCCGCAGATGGGTTGGATTGGAGCGATGTAGGATCATGGGATTCGTTGTTCGATGTTCTCAAGCCAGACCTGAAGGGAAATATCGTTGTCAATAGCAACCATATGCCAATTGAAACACAAAACTCGCTGATTTATTCATCCAAAAATAAACTCATGGTCACGATTGGGGTGAATGATCTGATTATTGTCGATTCGGGAGATGCGCTTCTGGTTTGCCGTCGTGATCAGGCTCAACAGGTGCGCCAGGTTATTACAAACTTGAAAGATACCCATCAGGAAGATTATCTCTAGGAGGTGTCTCTTGGAAGCCTATTGTATGAAATGTAAGACCAAAAGGGAAATCGTCAACCCTGAAGCTACATTCAATTCCGCAACCGCCCCCGTTACGCGGGGCATATGCGGGGTGTGCGGAACAACGCTTTATCGTACTGGAAAAACTGAAGCTCACGCAGGAATGGTTAAGCCGGAAAAAGCCGAAAAACGGACCGGAAAATTGGTAATTGTCGAATCCCCCGCCAAGGCAAAGACGGTCGGTCGTTTCCTTGGCAAGGGATACACAGTTCGGGCCTCGGTTGGTCATGTTCGCGACCTATTACGCTCCCAGTTATCGGTGGATGTGGACAATAATTACACTCCCAAATATCGTGTTCCAAATGAGAAAAAGGCTGTTGTCAAGGAACTCAAGCAATTAGCAAAAGAAGCTGCAGAAATCTATCTCGCTACAGACCCTGATCGAGAAGGTGAAGCAATTTCTTGGCATCTGATGGAGGCAGCTGAAATCAATCCGAAATTGGCTAAACGCGTAGTCTTCCATGAGATTACGGAAAATGCGATTAGCGAGGCTTTCTCGAATCCGCGCGAAATAAATATGGAACTTGTCAATGCCCAACAGGCTCGTCGCGTACTGGACCGGTTGGTTGGATATAGCATCAGCCCTATCTTATGGGAAAAGGTGCGCAGCCGTCTTTCTGCGGGACGGGTGCAATCCGTGGCTTTACGGTTGATTGTTGATCGAGAGCGCGAGATCGATGCTTTTAATCCGGTTGAATATTGGTCCATCGGAGCAGAATTGCGTCCTCAAGGTCAAAAGCAGACATTCATTACTAAACTGGCAAAGATCGATGAAAAAGATCCTGAACTCGGGAGCGAGGAGATTGTGAAACCCCTGTTGATGGATATGGAAAGGGTTCCATATATCGTAACACGCGTAAAACGCGGAGAACGACGACGTAAACCATCTGCGCCGTTTATTACATCCACACTACAACAGGAAGCCTCTCGGAAACTGGGTTTTACAGCAAAGCGGACAATGGGACTTGCACAAGGTCTATACGAGGGTCAGGATGTTGGCGAGGGAGGGACTACCGGCCTTATCACTTACATGCGCACTGACTCTACCAATATTGCTGACGTTGCCCGCAATGAAGTCCGCTCGTATATTGCCCAGCGTTATGGGAATGATTTTCTTCCAGTGAAGCCCCCCGAATACACAAAAAAAGTCGCGGGAGCACAGGAAGCTCATGAAGCAATTCGACCGACTTCGGCTTTACGCGACCCCGAAAAGGTTAAACCCTTCCTGGATCCCGCCATGTTCAAACTCTACCAACTCATCTGGCAGAGGTTTGTAGCTTCACAAATGGAATCCGCAGTATTTGATACTCTCTCTGTTGATGTAACAGGGCAAGGTTCTGAGCATAATTACACACTAAGAGCGGCAGGGTCTGCGGTAAAGTTTCCGGGATTCCTAACAGTTTATGAAGAAGCGAAAGATGAGGATAAGAAATCTGAAGAAGAAGACGAACTGAATGTTCACATCCCGGTCTCTATCGAAGAAGGTCAGAAGCAGGATTTAGTAAAGTTAATACCGGAGCAGCACTTTACTCAACCCCCGCCCCGCTTTTCTGAAGCATCCTTGGTGCAGATTTTGGAGGAATATGGGATCGGTCGCCCATCGACTTATGCGCCCACACTTTCCACTATCCAGGCCCGCGGTTACGTGGAAAGAGTGGATCGCCGCTTAATCCCCACGGAAACGGGTATTTTAGTCAACGATCTGATGGGACAATATTTCCCCGATATTATCGATCTTACTTTCACTGCCCGAATGGAAGAAGACTTGGATAAAATATCTGAGGGCCAGGCGGATTGGATTAAGGTCATGGACGCATTCTATAAGCCATTTGCAATCACGGTGGCCAAGGCTCAAGCTGATATGCCCATTGTCAAGAACGGACCGGAACCTATTGGCCGCGCTTGCCCGGAGTGCGGTAAGGAACTTGTAATCCGCTATGGCCGTTACGGAAAATTCATTTCGTGTTCAGGTTTCCCGGAATGCCGCCATACCGAAGCATGGTTGGAGAAAATTGGTGTAACATGCCCGAAGGATGGTGGCGAGATAGTTTCACGCAAAACGCGGAAAGGTCGAATTTTCTTTGGTTGTGCCAACTATCCCACCTGTGATTTCACCTCCTGGAAGAGACCTATCGCTCAACCATGTCCAAATTGTAAGGGGATGTTGGTCGTGGCCAACAAACGCGAGGCACAATGCCTTACCTGCGAGTCAACTTTTCTATTGGATGATATTATTCCGGAGACAGCATAGCGTATTTTCATTATCGCGATAAATATCAAACTAATGTCGAGCAAATTTAACATTACCTAGTTCCCAATGGTCACATTTGCCCAGCATCGACCGCATGCCTCGCTATTTTTTAATGTTGTCTACCTAATTTAATAGGTATTGAGGGAATAATTATATCCAATGGGGATTATTTCTTATGGGCAAAAAGGGCAGTAAAAACACCATAAAAATAGGTGTTGGCTTATTCGATAAGATTCTGTATAATCTGTTTATGAGTCGACGCTATCGAAGGAGCTTTCCATGACGAAAATCCTTGATTATCTAAAAAAACCAGCCGTTGCAGGTGTTGCTGGGCTTATAGTGGGTTTGTTCATCGGTCTGGTTGTGCTTGGGTGGGGGTTGTGGCCAGTGCAATGGACAAACGCCACCCCATCTTCCTTACGTCCTGATTTACAAGATGATTATTTGCGCATGACCGTTGACTCATTTGTAAGTGATCCGGTTAATTCTATTGCCATTCAACGTTACCAGGCGCTAGGTACCGATGGCCCTGCTGTCCTCGCGAGAATTCAAGCAGCTTATCCGGACCAAAATGGAATAAATACTTTTATCCAGGTGGTACAAGCTCCCAAAGCCACGGCTACACCGGGAACCGGACAGACCCCTTCAAAATCGAGTGCTCTAACCAGCATTCTGATTATCGGAATAGCGGTCATCCTGCTTGCCATTCTGGTATTTGCTGTTATTAAATATTTAATCCCGCTCTTTAGACATACTACGTCTGATAGCCCTGCTAATCGTGCTCGAGATATTACCCACCAATCTGAAATGACCGACTATTCTGCATTGGGCGACGAACAGCCAATTGCGCAATTCATGACTACTTATGTTTTGGGTGATGACTTGTTCGATGACTCCTTCAGCGTTGACTCACCATCCGGAGAATTTCTGGGAGAGTGCGGTATCGGTATCTCAGAGACCATCGGCGTAGGGGAGCCTAAGAAGGTGACGGCGTTTGAAGTGTGGCTGTTTGACAAGAATGATATCCAGACTGTGACCAAAGTGCTTATGAGCACCCATGCATTCAACGATGCCCCTACTTTCCAAAGGCTACAAGCCAAGGGCGAACCCTTCCTGGTGGAACATGGCAAGCAAATTGTGCTAGAGACTGCTGCACTCCAACTGGTGGCCACAGCATCGGATATGGCATATGGTCAAGGAGCTCTTCCAGAGGATAGCTATTTTGAACGTCTCACGTTGGAAATAGCTGTCTGGCCCAAGGTAGCAACTCCCGCATAATATAAATTTACCCGGGCGATCAATATGGATCGCCCGGTTTTTTATTCGATTTTCAGGATATTTAATTTGATTTTTCCTCCAGGAGTGTCCACCTCTACCTTTTCTCCAACATGATGATCCATCAATGCTCGTCCGATGGGGGATTCATGAGATATTTTCCCTGAACGGGGATCAGCTTCCTTGGCGCCGACCACGAAATAAACTTCCGGTTCGAGATCACCTTCTTGTACTGTAACGTGCACACCTACTGCAACAGTATTCTTCGGAACGCTCCCTGGTTTTACGATGACTGCATTTCGAAGGACAAATTCCAATTCTTGGATCCGGCCTTCGATAAAACCCTGGTCTTCTTTTGCCTTGTGATAGTCGGCATTTTCTGAAAGGTCACCCATCTGGATAGCATCGTGCAATCGTCGTGCTAATGCCTCCCGTTGTGGGCCTTTCAAGTCTTTGAGTTCTGCTTCGAGTTTGGCAGCACCTTCAGCTGTAATAAAAGTGGGGGGTGGTTTAGGCATTTTTAATCTCGCCTGTATTTATGGTTTAAGATCAGGATTGTATAACCGTGAGTGTTCTTCGATTGCATAACGGTCGGTCATCCCGGCGATGTAATCGCAAATTGTACGTTCGAGACCGCGAATTGGGATCCATTGCTGGACGTGGTCAGGAAGGATGAGGGGCTCAGAGAGGTAGGTTTTAAACAGGTCGGTAATGATGTGTTCGGCTTTAACCTGCATCCTTACAACCCGGTAGTGTCTGTATAGTTTGTTAAACAGGAAATCCTTCAGTTCCCGGTTGCGACGCATCATATCTTCGCTGTAGCCGATAACGTTGTGTGAAAGTTGTTGAATATCAAGCGCAGAGTTTGCCTTGCTTTCTTTAATACGTGTATCTGTCGATTGGATCATGTCCGTCACCTGCAATCCAACCAGGTCACGAATCATACGGTGGCGCTCCAGATCAATCAGAAAAGGGCTGGTCCAATCATATGTTTCAGTAAGGAGCTCCCAAACGGAAATATCTTCCAGCATCTGTGGAGTGATCATCCCCGAACGAAGACCGTCATCTAAATCATGGGATGTATAGGCTAATTCATCAGCAACATTACATATTTGGGTTTCCAAATTACCACGTAATTCAGGGTTGTAGTCATGGGCATCCGAAATATCATATTCAGACTCATGTTTGACCATGCCTTCCCGCGTTTCCCAGGACAGATTCAAGCCGGGAAATTCCGGATATCGCTGTTCAAGTTCAGTGACAATCCTGAGAGATTGCTTATTATGATCAAAACCACCATTACCTTTCATTAATATTTTAAGTGTAGATTCTCCCGCATGACCAAAAGGGGAATGCCCCAGGTCATGTGCCAAGCAGATTGCCTCTACCAGATCTTCGTTAGCTCCTAACGCGCGCGCAATAGTTCTACCTACCTGAGCCACTTCCAAGGTATGCGTTAAACGTGTGCGAAAATAATCACCTTCGAAGTTGATGAAGACTTGTGTTTTATATTCCAACCGCCGGAAAGCGGATGTGTGCAGTATGCGGTCGCGATCACGCTGAAAAGCAGTGCGGTAATCCGGTTTGGTGTCTTTGTAGGCGCGGCCTTTACTCTCTTTGCTGCGCACCCCATAAGGCGCAAGGCTTTGATCTTCGATGGCTTCAAGATCTTGACGGGAAAACATAATCGCTCTCTTTCAGTAAGTTGCGAGTTTATCGCGTGATGCGAGTGCTGTCAACTATGTAAACGCGTCCCGGGATTTTCCCCTTTTAAAGCTCGCAGAATGTTGTCCGGTTCTTCACCCGAAAATATCAGGACATCGAGATCGGGGACCTGTTCTACCAAATTTAGCATCTCCATAACTTTGGACTTCATTCCTCCCGTGACATCAGCTCCTCCACTAAGTCCAAGTCCTGGTGCTTGCTCTGTAAAAGTCTTTGATGTAATTTCCCTGAGTAATTGTGTTCTGTTTGGAAAATCTTTCCATACTCCCTTTTCCAATCCAGCCAGTAGAATTCGTTTTGGTTGCATTTGAGGTGCTAAATACGCGAACAAATCCTCGGTGGAAAGAATTGTCCCACCACGAGCTTCGTCAATAACTACATCACCGTGAAGAAGGGGCAGCAATCCATTGGCCAAACTGGCTTTTAATGGAGTCAGATCCCAGGCATTAATTATCCCATCATGTGAAGTTATCGCCGGGAAAGGGGCCAGTGTTACCACCGGTAATTTAACCTTCCGCAATGCTTCCACCACCATCCGGTTCAACGCTGAAGCTTGGTACCATACCTCAGCAAAACCCTTCCACTCTTCCGGTCCAGATACACCCAAACGAGTATTAAACTTACTCGCTGCCTGGTGGCCAAAGGAGCCGGATCCATGCCCAAGAATAAGCTGCATTTCCGGGTTTTCATGAATTGACACAGCGATCTGCATAGCCAGACTATCCAGCATAGTCAAGCGGGGAGTGTATGGACGGGTCTTATCAGTAATGAGTGATCCGCCGAGTTTGAGGAATGCAAGCATGGGAAAAATGTAGCACGTTACAATCCAGGAGTCAAGCAGTTATAATCGTGTCCGATGAACCTGGATATTCACAGTGCAGTCGTAACGTTAACCGTCATCACTTTCCTAGGAGCGATTCTCAGCATATTGAGTGGTGTGCGCGCCTTTCGGAAGGGGAATAAGGTTTCATATTATCGTATTAGACATATGCAAATAGCGGCAGGTTGGCGATCATTCATGTTTGCTGTTGTATTGGTCGGTTTTGCTTTCTTGATGGCACGTTTCGGTGAACCGATTTCTTATATTTTTTTCCAGCCTAGTCCTACTCGGACACCTACCCTGACTGTATCAATGACACCGACCATTAGTATGACGCCTACGATTTCTCTGACTCCCACAATAACGCCAACCCTTGCAATAAGTTATACCCCAACGACTACGGGGACACCGTTTTTACCAATCGCCATTGAAACACAGTTTAAGAGCGCAGTCACCCCTAATTCTACGGCTATTTTCAGTCAGCTTGTATTTTCTTTAAACGTAAATAATTTTAAGGCAGTCGAACCTCAAACGGTCTTTCAGAATCCATTAAGTAGTGTTTATGTTACCTACACATATGATGGAATGTCAGATGGTGTCCAATGGACTGAAATTTGGTATTTGAATGGGAAATTGTTAAATTATAAGACAGGTACTTGGGATAGCGGCACAGGTGGTTCTGGCCAGGATGAATTAACCCTTCCCGCGGAGCAATGGCTTCCGGGAATATACCAATTGGTTTTTTTTGTGGGGATGGAATGGAAAGTCCTGGGTGAATTCAGAGTAACGGGTACACCGCCTACAGCGACTGTTTCACCAACACCTTCCTCAACTGGTACACCTACAATGACACCCAGCGTTACACACACGTTGGTTCCTTCCTCGACACCAATTCCCACTGATACACGCTGGCCAAGCCCAACCGCGACAAAATAAATATCCCCTAAATGTTTATGCGATGGATTAATTTTTCTCTCACATATGGACATGCTAAATAGCTTTTTGCCTTTCTAACTGCTTAAGAGATACCGCAATCTGAGCAGCTAAAAGTCCATTGTTAAGTAAAAGGGACAGGTTGGCTTTTAGGGCTGCACCCCCGGTCAATTTGTCCATCCTCGATAATAGAAATGGCGTAAGAGGTTGTCCTCTGATTCCCTGGTCATGGGCTTCCCGGCGAGCTTGCAAAATAACCTCTTTCAAATTTTCTTGTGGTATTTCTTCTTCGAGGGAAAGCGGCTGACATACCAATACAGCACTTTTCATCCCGATTTCCCAATGAGCTTTGGCGAACTCCACGATTTCGAGGGGTGAATCCAGCCTGACACTAACTGATAGTCCGCTTTTACGGGAATAGAAGGCTGGAAATTCTTGCGTTCCGAACCCAATGACCGGAATCGACATCGTCTCAAGGTATTCCAGTGTAGCAGGTAAATCTAGAATCGCTTTTGCTCCAGCGCAAACAACAATCATTGGCGTATCAGCTAACGATTGTAAATCTGTTGAAAAGTCGAGAGATTCCATGTCGTGGACGCCGCCTATACCACCGGTAGCGAAGACCTTAATACCGATCTGATTTGCAGCGAGCATAGTCCCGGCAACCGTTGTTCCGCCGAATTCTTTTTTGACAATTGCTGTAGCAAAATCACGACGGCTTACTTTGCGGGCATTGTCTTCGTTGGCAAGGCGCTCCAACTCGATCTCGGTCAACCCTATCCGGACAATTCCATCAATAACGGCGATTGTGGCAGGTGTCGCTCCATTTTCTCTGACCACACGTTCCATGTCGCGGGCCATCTCAAGATTGAGTGGCCGCGGCAGGCCATGCGTAATTACGGTTGATTCAAGGGCGACCACGGGAATGGATGATAGCATTGCTTTTTTGATCGAAGTTGCAACCGAGATGTGGGTAGATAAAGCATTGCTCATATGGACCTCTGGATTTAGGGTGATGTCGGTTTTTGAATTTCTGAAATATATATACTTAAGGATAAATTAAGATTGGATAACGCTCAATATGTCTATTGTAAAATGATTATATTTTTTATAACTTGGTCGCCTTGCAATATTAATGAGTATAAACTCTTTTAAGGAGCCATGTATATTTTTTACCCCTGTATGTATTGTTTCCAGAAGTGTCATAACAATTTATCAGACGATATTAACCGCAGGATTCCCCTGCCCTTCTCATGACTCATTTTTACAATTTTATCAAATTTAGGTACAAAAAAAGCCTCTTATACGGAAAAACAGCATAATACTGATAAAGATGTTATATTCAAAGTTTGAGTTGTGATCCTATCCTTGACTTTTGATAACTACGCATATTTATTATCGCACAATATATATATGCAAATTTCTGTCGACTTCCATTGCCATACCAACGCTTCCAGGGATTCTCAAGCCTCTCCGGAAGCCGTCATCCGTTTTGCCCATATGCGGGGACTGGATCGGTTGGTGATTACTGACCACAATACAATTGACGGGGCACTTGCTGCTCGGACCTATGATCCAGAGCTGGTTATCATTGGAGAGGAGATAATGACAACCCATGGTGAAATACTTGCTGCTTATGTATCCCATCCAATTCCTCCCGGACTTTCGCCGAAAGAGTCAATCAAGCGTCTTCGTGACCAGGAAGCGTTTATAAGCGTGTCGCATCCGTTTGATTCTTGGCGGAGCGGGTCATGGCAATTGGAATATTTATTAGACATTTCCTCTCAGGTCGACGCAGTAGAGGTTTTTAACGCTCGCTGCATGGTTCCCAACAGCAATCTTCGAGCATCACGGTTTGCTATGAATAATCATGTCGCTGGGACAGCCGGGTCTGATGCACACGCCGCGTTCGAAATAGGTCATGCCTGGTTGGAACTTCCCCCATTTACTAACTCCGATGAGTTACGCGAAGTAATCACAATGGGAAAAGTCCGGGGTCGGCAATCTCCGTTTTGGGTTCATTTATTATCAAGATACGCATCTCTTCGCAAAAGGGTTGTATAATTTACTCGCTGGGGCGGTGGCGGAATTGGCAGACGCTGCGGACTTAAAATCCGCCGGTGGTGACACCATGTGGGTTCGACCCCCACCCGCCCTACAAATATGGCATATTAGAGGAAATTTCAGCTAAAAACCCTGTATATGGGGGCACTCGGCACACACAAAAGGAGTGTGCCGTATGTCTTTAATAGTCGAAACCCAGAGGACTCTTCAAGTTTCTAGAGTCGATGATTACCTATTAACCTGGCTTGAGGCATTTCTCATCGATCGTAAAGCCGCAGGTATAGCTGAAGGGACTTTGCGCTTTTATCGCCAAAAGATCAAACTATTTTCGGGTTATTGTGATGCCTTAGCGGTTAAGCAGATTTGTCAGATTACCCCATCGTTCCTTCGACAATATTTGCTCTCCCTAGAAGAATCCGGGCATAATGCTGGGGGAAGACATGCTGCCTTCAGAACAATAAGGGCTTTCTTCCTTTGGTATGAAAATGAGGTGGAACCTCAAGGGTGGTCTAATCCCATCTGCAAAGTGAAAGCTCCTAAAGTTCCTGTGGAGCCACTTGATCCAGTATCATTTGAGACAGTCGCCCAGATGGTGAAGGCTTGCCCGCATAATACCTTCACCGGTGATAGAGATGCTGCAATCTTCCTTTGCCTACTGGATACGGGTGCAAGAGCAAAGGAGTTCCTATCTATCAACCTTGATGACATCAACCAGGCACGGGGTGACATCCTCATCCGGCAGGGGAAAGGACGCAAGCCACGGACAGTGTACATTGGTAAGCAGTCTAAAAGAGCTTTACGGCGTTACCTGAATCATCGCAGGGATGACTGCTCTGCTTTGTGGGTGACGCACCCGCGCTATATTTCTGAGCGTTTGAGTTATGACGGGTTGCGGGAAATTCTTTATCGCCTAGCGCGAAAAGCCGGCGTGAACAAACCTTCACTGCACGACTTTCGACGAGCATTTGCACTCTCGATGCTTCGCAATGGCACGGACATATTCACTCTGGCAAAACTAATGGGGCACGAGGGGATCAGCGTTCTGCAAAGATATCTGAAACAAACCAACCTGGACACTGAAGAGGCTCATCGACGAGCTGGTCCGGTGGATAATGCAAAGTTCTAATCCTGAAGCTGTTAGGTAGTTGTAACATTAGTGTTTTTTAAAGCTATGTATAATAATTTTGATCACAAGTGCATTATGTTTAGAAGGAAACATCATGAAAGAAGCATTTAAAGAGCATAGGTTTACAGAAAAAAGTACCAAGCAGATAGCCACAATTATTCTTATATTGAACGAATATAGATTAAGTGGTTATCGGTTAACCCTTCGTCAACTGTATTACCAAATGGTTGCTCGTGGTGAATTACCTAACAAAAAGAATTCCTATGATAATCTTGGGAATCTTGTTACCGAGGCCAGATTGGCCGGGTTGATTGATTGGGGTATGATCGAAGACAGAAACCGTGAGACGAATATTCCTAATCATTGGGATAATCCCGCAGAGATGGTAGATGCTTATGCGGATGCATTCGCCATTGATAAGTGGATGGATCAGCAATATCATCTCGAGGTCATCGTTGAGAAGGATGCACTAAGTGGGGTTTTGGAACCTGTTTGTCGTGATTTGGATGTTGGCATCACCGCAGATAAAGGATATGGCTCAACTTCTATATTATATGAAATTGGAAAACGTCTCTCTTGGATGGCAAATTGCGGAAAATCGGTTTGCATTATTTACCTCGGAGACCATGATCCTTCTGGAATAGATATGACTCGAGATTTGAAGGAACGTCTTGAAATGTATTCTGGTTTGGAGGATATAGAGGTCGATAGAGTGGCACTTAATATGGATCAGATTAGGCTTTGGAAGCCTCCGGAGAATCCAGCAAAAGAAATGGATAAAAGGTACAAGGCTTATGTAAAGGAATTTGGAGAATCTTGTTGGGAGCTAGATGCCGTCCCGCCTGATCAACTTGCAGGATTGGTCCGTTCTGCTGTACTCAGCAGGAGGGATAATGAAAAGTGGCAAGAGGCAATTAAGAAAGAAAAAGGTATGCAGGAAGAACTGCATACCTTTGTCGACCAATATAATCATAAGGACATGTAAACGTAGGGAGATTCTTTTCGAAAGGATTGTCCACTACTAAATTATCATTTTCCGTCTAACACTTCGGGCCAATATCAACGAACTAGTTTTCGCGTATTACTGGTCCGAGGTATTCATATTCAACTATCCATTAGATCAGAAAGGAGAGGAAAAATGAGCGATGAAGATTACTTTGATGATCAGATGATAGGCTTAAATGATGACCCTGATGGTGGAGAATTTGATGGTGATGAATTCAATGACGACGAAGAGAAAGATTGGGAAGACGACGATCTCGATGATGGGGATCAGGAAGATAAAGCCTCAGATGATGATAATGCCGATGAGGAGTTTGAGAAGGATAAAGAAATATTGGGATCCGATATAAGCAAACCTAAGGTGGGATATTGCCACATTTGTGGAGCTCAGGTTATAGTCGATGAATTGCCTGGTTCTATTTCCAGAGATGCGTTTGAACAATTCGGATTATGTTTGAATTGTCAATGGGGATTCTTTATGGATAATGGTGGGCATTTCTAATAGAAATTCATACGGATAGCGGCTTCGCTGCACGCGCCGCCATCCATTCAGCAGCCAGTTATGGGGGCGCTTTCATTTGTGAGTTTCTCTGCAAAATGCTATACAATTGAGTAACCTAAAAACCTTAAGTCTGTCATACTACAACTGAGCTCATAGGTGGCCATGATAAAAGACTTGAATCGACTTAACCGTTACATGACACTACCGGTGCTTCTTGACGTGTTGAAGCGAAAGCGACTTGTACTTCTCGATCCGACATCCTGGGAGGACAAGAATGATGCTGAAACCCTTCTGATTTATAAGGAAAGGAAAAAGATTCAGAATTTGTTTGCGCTTTGTTTCTCATATGGTGACGAAACCATTCACCATTGGAAAACCTTCGCAGATGGAATAAGTGGCTACTGTGTTCAATTCGATTCCACGGACTTGATTGCTCTACTAAAAACGCAGTCGGGGGTACGATATCGCGAAGTTGAGTATAAGAAGATCAATAGCCTCTCGAATTCCACGATTGAGGTTAATGACATTCCATTTACCAAGCGTTGGCCTTATAGGTGTGAAGAGGAGTTTCGCATCACCAGGGGGGGTACCTCTGAAACCAGGCATGAAATTCCTTTTGACCTGCGAATAATAACCAAAGTGACAATCAGTCAGCAAATGCCAAAGCAGGTGTATGAAACGATCCGCGAGAGTCTACGCGATGCGTTTGATCATCCGGAGAAACGTATAAATCGATCCACAATCTATCGTAACCAAATGTGGATCAATAAATTCAAGAAGGCCTAACAATGTTGTGAAGGCCACATTCATAAAATCATTATTAATATTGGAAGCAAATATTATTCATTATTAGGAAATCGAAAATGGCCATCAAGAAATCCGAACTCTACTCATCCCTCTGGCAAAGCTGCGACGAATTGCGCGGCGGTATGGACGCCAGCCAGTACAAGGATTATGTCCTCGTCCTCCTCTTCATCAAGTACATCAGCGACAAATTCGCCGGCCTGCCCTACGCCCCTATCACCATCCCGGCCGGTGCCAGTTTCAAGGATATGGTCGCTCTAAAAGGCAATCCGGATATCGGTAATCTTATCAACACGAAAATAATTTCACCTCTCATCCACGCCAATCGACTCTCCGACTTCCCCGATTTCAACGACGCCACCAAGCTGGGAGATGGCAAGGAAAAGGTCGATCGTCTCACCAACCTCATCGCCATCTTTGAGAACAATGCTCTCGATTTTTCCAGGAACCGCGCCGAGGGTGACGATATCCTCGGCGACGCCTACGAATATCTCATGCGCTTTTTTGCAACCCAGAGCGGCAAGAGCAAGGGCCAGTTCTACACCCCCGCCGAGGTCAGCCGCGTCATGGCCCAGGTGATCGGCATCCACGAGGCCCACACCACCAGCGCTACCACCGTCTACGACCCCACCTGCGGCTCCGGTTCCCTGCTTCTAAAAGTGGGCGATGCAGCCACCTCCAGCGTGACCCTCTACGGCCAGGAAAAGGACGCCGCCACCAGCGCTCTCGCCCGCATGAACATGATCCTGCACAACAATCCCACTGCTCTCATCATGCAGGGCAATACTCTCACCGATCCCAAGTACAAGGATGGCGACACGCTTAAGACCTTCGACTTCGTTATCGCCAATCCGCCCTTCTCCGATAAGCGCTGGAGCACCGGTCTCGACCCGCTCAACGATCCCTACGAACGCTTCAAATCATTTGGCACCCCACCCGATAAACAGGGCGATTATGCCTATCTTCTCCACATCGTCCGCTCGCTCAAGAGCACCGGCAAAGGTGCCTGCATTCTGCCCCATGGCGTCCTCTTCCGTGGCAATGCCGAGGCCGATATCCGCCGCGCCCTGGTCCGCAAGGGTTACATCAAGGGCATCATCGGCTTGCCCGCCAACCTCTTCTACGGCACCGGCATCCCCGCGTGCATCGTCGTGGTGGATAAGCAGGATGCCACCGCCCGCAAGGGCATCTTCATGATCGACGCTTCTTCCGGCTTTATGAAGGATGGCCCCAAGAACCGCCTGCGCGCTCAGGATATTCACAGGATCGTGGATGTCTTCAACAAACAGCTCGAAATTCCCAAATATGCCCGCCTGGTCTCCTTCGCGGAGATCGAGAAGAACGAGTTCAACCTCAACCTCCCCCGCTACATCGATAGTCAAACCCCCGAAGATCTCCAGGATATCGCCGGCCACCTCCAGGGCGGCATCCCCGCCGCAGATATCGAAGCCCTGGATCGCTATTGGGCTATCTGCCCGGGTCTGCGCGCCTTGTTGTTCAAGCCCAACCGCCCCGGCTATTTCGATCTCGCTGTTGAAAAAGCCCTGATCAAACCATCCATCTATGACCATTCCGAGTTCTCTGCCTTCATCACCGGCATGAACGCCCATTTCCATGCATGGAGAACCAAGAGCGCAGCTTCGCTCAGGGACCTCAAAGCCGGCTGCCACCCCCGCGAGATTATCTCCACCTTGGCCGAAGACCTGCTCATCCACTACACTGGCAAGCCGTTGATTGACCGCTACGATATTTACCAGCACCTTATGGATTATTAGGATCAGACCATGCAGGATGATGCCTACCTGATTGCCGCTGACGGCTGGAAGGCGGAAACATCCCGCATCCTCGAGACCGACAAGAAAGGCAAAGAGCGCGACAAAGGCTGGACCTGCGACCTCGTCCCCAAGCCACTCATCGTTGCCCGTTATTTCGCAAAAGAACAGGTAGAGCTGGATAAGCTCTCCGCCGGTCTGGAATCCACCACCGCCCGCCTCGCCGAGCTGGAAGAGGAACAAGGCGGTGAGGATGGCGCCTTCTCCGAGTTGGACAAGGTCAATAAAGCCAATGTCGCCTCCCGTTTGAAGAAGATCCAGGGTGATAAGGAAGCCCTTGATGAGATTGCAGTGCTTACTGAATGGCTCAAGCTCAGCACCGAAGACGCCGACCTCAAGAAGAAACTCAATGATGCCGAATCCGCCCTCGATGTGAAGGCATACGCCCATTACCCCAAACTGACCGAGCCCGAGATCAAGACTCTGGTGGTGGATGACAAATGGCTCGCCGCCCTTGACCTCGCCATCCACGGTGAGATGGATCGTGTCAGCCAGACTCTCCCTCAGCGCGTCAAGGAACTCACCGAACGCTATGAAGCCCCGCTACCGCAGTTGAACACCCGCGTAGAGGAGTTGGAAGCCAGGGTGAATCGTCATCTTGAAAAGATGGGGTTCTCATGGAAGTAAGACCTGGGTATAAGAACACCGACCTGGGAGTGATACCAATAGATTGGGATGTAAAGCATCTTGGTGATGTTGGAGAAGCACTCATTGGCCTGACATATAAGCCAACTAATGTCCATTCTGATGGTGTTCTTGTTCTTAGATCTTCAAATATTCAAGGAGGTATCTTGGTTTTCGATGACAATGTATTTGTCAGGATGGATATTCCCGAGAAATGCATGGTGAAAAAAGGGGATATTCTCATCTGTGTTCGAAATGGTAGTCGTGATCTAATTGGTAAATGCGCATATATTGATGATCGAGCCCTTGGAATGGCATTTGGGGCTTTCATGACAGTCTATAGATCTACCTATCATCCCTTTATTTTTCATCAGTTTCAATCACGTGTTATTAAAAGACAGATCCATGAGCATCTTGGCGCAACAATTAATCAAATCACCAACAAAAGCCTGAATTCATTCAGGATACCTCTTCCTCCCAAGGTAACCGAACAAACCGCTATTGCCGAAGCCCTCACCGACGCCGACCTCTTCATCGAATCCCTCGAGCAGCTCCTCACTAAGAAGCGCCAGATCAAACAAGGCGCCATGCAGGAATTGCTCACAGGAAATAACCGCTTATCTGGCTTTAAAGGGCAGTGGGATAAAAAACAATTGGGGAATGTTTTCAATATTTCAGCAGGAAAGTCTAAAAGTTCATATATCGTAAATGGGGGACAATATTGGATTGTTGATATGGGTTCTGTTTCTAGAGAAGGAAAGCTTATTGTCTCTAAAGGCACAAATTTCCATAGGGATTTTCTCAATCGCGGCGACCTTGTGATGCCAAAAGATGATATTGGTGGCGGCAATATCATTGGTAAAGTCGGATACATCAATACAGATGGTACTTATGTGCTTGGTGATCATGTGTATAGATTGGAAGCAAATGGAGGAAATTCACTTTTTCTTTCATTCCTTATCAATAGCTACCGAGTAAATAACGAATTACGAAGAAAGGTAATCGGGACTGCGCAATTGGGATTAGGTCGCAAGAGTGTAGAAGAACAAGAAATCCCCTTTCCATTGCCAGCCGAACAAGATGCAATCGCCGAGATCCTCAGCGACATGGATTACGAGATAACTGTATTGGAAGACAAACTCACTAAAGCCCGCCAGATCAAGCAGGGCATGATGCAGGAATTGCTCACCGGAAGGAGAAGACTGATATGACCAACTTCGTTGGCGCCCCCGAACGTGAAACCCAAAACCGCATCATCGCCCTTTTCCGGGACGAATTACATTACCGCTACCTCGGTGATCGTACCGATTTCGAAAACACCAATATCGAGGAAGGCTTGCTCACCGCCTGGCTGACTAAGAATGGCTCAACTTCCGATCAGAGTAGCACGGCATTGTACAAACTCCGTACCGAAGCCGATAATCACAACCGCAACCTTTACGGTAATAACAAGGCTGTGTATCAATTACTTCGCTACGGAGTGCCCGTCAAGATCGTAGCGGGCAAGGTCACCGAGACCGTTCACCTCATCAATTGGAAACAACCGGACAAGAATGACTTTGCCATTGCCGAGGAGGTTACCCTCCGGGGCAATCTCGAGCGCCGTCCCGATATCGTTCTGTACATCAACGGCATTGCTATCACTGTCCTGGAGCTGAAGAATAGCCGCATTAGCCTCGGCGACGGCATCCGCCAGAACCTCTCCAACCAGCAACCCGAATTTAATGAGTGGTTCTTCTCGACAGTGCAATTCATCTTTGCCGGCAATGACAGCGAAGGCCTGCAATATGGTTCCATCGGCACGCCCGAGAAGTACTTCCTCAAATGGAAGGAAGACGAAGCCGATAACACCGGCTTCAAGTTGGATAAGTACCTGCTCAAACTTTGCGAAAAGGATCGCCTGATCGAATTGATTCACGATTTCGTGCTTTTCGATAACGGCGTGAAGAAGCTTCCTCGCGCCCACCAGTATTTCGGCATCAAAGCCGCCCAGCAGCACGTCCGTGAAAAGAAAGGCGGCATCATCTGGCACACCCAGGGCTTTGGCAAGAGCATCGTCATGGTCCTGCTCGCCAAGTGGATCCTGGAGAACAATCCCAACGCTCGCGTCGCCATCATCACCGACCGCGATGAGCTGGATAAACAGATCGAGCGCGTCTTTAATGATACCAGTGAACAGATCAAACGCACCAGTAGTGGCCGCGATCTAATGCGCCAGCTTGGCCTGGCTACCCCCCGCCTTCTCTGCTCACTTGTCCATAAGTTTGGGGCTCGGGGTGTTGATGATTTCGACACCTTTATTGCCGAACTGGAAGCCCAACCCAGCCAGGCAGTCGGTGAGATCTTTGTCTTCGTAGATGAATGTCATCGCACCCAAAGCGGCAAACTGCACCGCGTCATGAAGGCCATGCTTCCCAATGCCATCTTTATCGGGTTCACCGGCACGCCCCTCTTGTTGAAGGACAAGCAAACCAGCCTCGAGGTCTTCGGCGGCTACATCCATACCTACAAGTTCAGCGAAGGTGTTGAAGATGGCGTTGTGCTCGATCTTGTCTATGAGGCCCGCGATATCGATCAGAACCTCGGTTCCACCGACAAGATTGACGCCTGGTTCGAAGTCAAGACCAAGGGACTCAATGACTGGCAGAAGGATGAACTAAAAAAACAATGGGGCACCATGCAGAAGGTGCTCAGTTCCAAATCCCGTATGGACCGGGTTGTCAGCGACATCGTTTTCGATTTTAGTGTCAAGCCCCGCCTCTCCAGCGAACGCGGTAATGCTCTTCTGGTCGCATCCAGCATATACGATGCTTGCAAGTATTTCACACTTTTTCAAAGAACCCCCTTCAAGGGCAAGTGCGCCGTGATCACCTCCTACAATCCCATGGCCCGCGATGTAACTCTCGAGGAGACCGGCGCCAATACAGAAACAGATAAACAGTTTATTTACAACACCTATAACGAATTATTGAAAGATGTCGAAGCCAAACCGGGCAAGACCAAGACCGAAACGTATGAGGATTGGGCCAAGCAGCAGTTTGTCAAAGAACCGGCCAACATGAAGCTCCTGGTTGTGGTCGATAAGCTCCTCGTTGGTTTTGATGCCCCGCCCTGCACCTATCTCTACATCGATAAGTCCATGCAGGATCACGGTTTGTTCCAGGCTATCTGCCGCGTCAACCGCCTCGATGGGGATGATAAGCTCTTCGGTTACATCGTAGATTACAAGGATCTTTTCCCAAAAGTGAAGACTGCCATTTCGGTCTATACCTCCGAGCTGGATCATTCCGCGCCCGGTGTCGAACCCGAAGTGCTGATGAAGAACCGCTTGAAAATAGGCAGGGAGATTCTCGAGAATGCCATCGAAACCCTGGCCCTCATTTGTGAACCCGTCGAGCCACCCAAGGGTGAGTTGCAGCACATCCATTATTTTTGTGGCAACACCGAGATTCCCACCGAACTCGAAGAACGCCAGCCTCAACGTTCCGCCCTCTATAAGGCCACTGTGTCCTTTCTCCGTGCCTACGCCAACATCGCCGACGAGCTCGACCTTGCCGGCTATAACGCCACCGACATCACCCGCATCAAGCAGAAACTCGATGATTACCTGAACATCCGTGAGATCGTCCGCCGCGCCAGTGGTGAGGTCCTGGATCTCAAAGCCTACGAAGCCGATATGCGCCACCTAATTGACACTTACATCGAGTCCGCTGAACCCCGCAAGATTTCTCCTTTCGATAATATCGGATTGCTAGAACTGATCAAAATGACCGGCATCGGCAATGCCATTGATTCCCAACTCGGAAGTCTGAAAGGCAACCGCGAAGCCATTGCCGAAGTTATTGAGAACAATGTTCGCCGCACAATCATCCGTGAACAGCTCACCGATCCGGCATTCTTCGAGAAGATGTCCACCTTGCTGGATGAGATCATTGCCGCCCGCAAGGCCAGGGCCCTCGAATATGAGCAGTATCTCAACCAGATCGGCGAACTCGCCAACCAGGTTCAGGCCGGTCACTCCGATGACACGCCCGAACACCTGAATACCTCTGGTAAGCGTGCCCTTTGGAGCAACCTCGATCATAACGAAACGCTGGCTCTAAGGATTGATGAGACCGTTCAGCGCGTAAAGCCGGATGGTTTCCGTGGCATTAAGACAAAGGAGAACATAATCAAGGCCGCTTTGTATCCACTTCTTGGGAACAATGTGCCCGAAGTAGAGCGTGTTTTCCTCATCATCATGGCCCAGAAAGAATACTAATGTCCGATCAGCTCGATGTTGGTGGAATATTGATAGATGTGGTCTTCAAGGACATCAAGAATGTCCATTTGAGCGTCTATCCGCCCAATGGCCGGGTCCGCATAGCGGCGCCCTCCCGCATGAGCCTCGATACTCTCCGCCTGTATGCGATTGCAAAACTGGACTGGATCAAGCGCCAACAGAAGAAACTCCTGGAACAGCAGCGCGAGACCCCGCGTGAGTACCTGGATCGTGAGAGCCACCACGTCTGGGGCCAGCGCTACCTGCTCAAAGTGATAGAAGCCGACCTCCCGCCTGTTGTGCAACTCAAACACAGCACCTTGCTCCTTCAGGTTCGCCCGGGCTCCAACGAGCAAAAGAGACAGGAAATATTGGAGGCTTGGTTCAGGGAGCAACTGAAACCCGCCGTCCTGCCGTTGATTGCCAAATGGGAGCCGCAGCTGGATGTGCATGTGTCCCACTTCTTTGTGCAGCTGATGAAAACCAGGTGGGGCAGTTGCAACCCTGACACTGGAAGCATCCGCCTGAATACTGAGTTGGCCAAAAAACCCCGGGAATGCCTGGAATACATCGTTGTGCATGAAATGGTCCACCTGCTGGAACCGACCCACAACCGTCGCTTTGTCGCCCTGATAGATCAGTTCATGCCAAACTGGCAATTTGTCCGTGATATCCTCAACCAACTGCCAGTTCGCCATGAGAATTGGATTTATTGAATTGTCCATCATAATCGATGACATTTAATTGCAGCTAAATATGCTTCCTAAAAGTTTCTATATTGATTATCTTTCAAAAGGAAACAATGAATGAGTAAGCAAGAAGATAAGATGCCTAAAAGAACTCGTGCATTCAAGGATCCCTCTAAAAACTTAAATGCATATTGGCAGGCGGCATCTTCTCAGGAAATGATGAATGGAATTTCGGAGGTTTTCAAATCACTGGAGCAAAATATTGAACAAAACAGAATAATATTTAAAGATCTTATTCCTGTGAATGCAATTTATGATCCTATGATCGACCGAATAATTTCTTCCTCTATTGATGCGTCCAATATTCTATATCAACAAATGCAGTCCATTGATCTCAAAAACCTATACCTTTCACCCGCACTTGAAGAAGCAAATGCCGTAAATTTATCGATTGGTCGTTTCATCGGGGAAATTAATGGTATTCAGAAGGAATTAATCAAGCAAATTCAGCCTGAATTGAATATGTGGGATGAACAATTACGGTCTATAGAAAGAATAATGGGAGAGTTTCCACGCCTTGATTTAGCTCTAATATCTCATCTAGCAGAAATTTCCAAACTTTCAGTCCTTTCTCAAACAACCTTATCTCGATTTCCTTGGGAAAATTTTGGAAATGTCCTTGACTTACAAACTCCTTTCAGAATGGTTCTACAAGATAACTTCTTAGATTTTGCTCAGTCTTATTCAAAATTGTTTGATTTTTGGGAGAAACAACCATTACTTCTATTATCATTGCCGCCAATTCTCTCAAGATATCCGGCAATTGAGTTCTTTAATGGCGCTGATATAATTGATGCGATAACCGTTAGGGACCAGGAAGATTTAGAACTTCACAAAGAAGAACAACGAAATAAAAAATATAAGCGAGAAGAAACCGAAGATCGACTTGAAGTATTACTTATAAGATTAGACCCAGAATTTGTTGTTCCTTTACGCGGAGCACGCCAATCGATTGATTCTAAGAATCCTGACCATGTAAGGCACTTTGCCACTTCTCTTAGGGAATTGTTTACTCATGTTCTTCATACCCTTGCAACAGATGAAAAAGTTATGGCATGGAGCACCTCTTCTGAACATTACCATAATGGCAAACCTACGCGAAGAGTTCGATTACTTTATATTTGTCAGAATCTGAACCAAGAACCTTTTTCAGCATTCTTAGAGAAGGATATCGATGCTGGATTAGCATTTCTGAAATTATTTCAAGGAGGAACTCATAAAATAGCACCAAGGTATACAGATAGCCAACTTAGAATAATGCTTATTCGAATGGAATATCTTCTTACCTTCATACTTGAAACTTGGAGTTTAGATAAATAGTCTATAACTCAGGTCAATTCTGTTTGCATGTGGGGGTGAGTAGCATGACCTTATACCCACGTATACAGACTTATACTCTTTTTGAGCAAGGTTTTATCTATTAAAGCCATTTGGCTGGAGCATTGTGAGGTTTGATTTGCTATAGATGTATCAATTTGCGTGGCATGGCAAATGATGATCCAAGAATATTAATAGCTGGAGCCAAGTTTAAATCGGAGTATAAAGAATTTTGGGCAGAGTAAATGAAGGCGAAAATTTCCATGTGGCTCTCACTCGCTCTCATCCACTCTCATATCCACCCTAAACTATTTCCTCCAATTTGGAGAAAAGCATACCAACTCCGGGAGTTGTAAGCTCTTATTGTGAGGAGATAAGTGGAGCAAATATGAACAGGGGAGTATAACAATTGGATAGCTTGCTCGGTAAGTGCTGGAAAGGTACCCCTTGTACTACAGGTTTGGTTGCTTGCTCCATAGATGGTCAGTGCTCCAGGTCTAACATAACAACTGGCACAAACATTGGGGGCTGGTCAACCATCGCTAAAAGTGTTAACGGTGGGAAAATAGAATATCATTTTCTGTACCATGTTAAGATAACCAACTGATAGGTGAGGGACGAACGCAGTGACTAGATAACCAGAATTTATCCGGATCGGAAAAATTGTTCGCTTCAATCCCGAAGATCTGGAATGGTAAGTAAATAAAAGAACATTAAATAATAAAGTGGATTCAGCCTTTCGGGTGCGCCAAGTGCAATTATGAAACTGACAATCAGCGATTTACGAGTATTAAGTAATTCAGGGATTTTATCAGGTACAATCTGCTTACCTCATATTAGAACCTTACTATTCGAATAGCACAAGCATCACTTATTGTTCCTCCACTAGAATTCGATGATAATGCATGTGGGGTGTCATTGCCTTACTTCCTTTTTTTTTAAATCCGGGTGTTTATGATTTGGCGCTTCTGCGTTCCAAGGGAAATGTGGGATTAGGGATATTATTCTTGGCAAAACGCAGGATCAAATCACGTTCCCTCCAGCTAAAAATGCGAAAACAGGCTGGTAGGTCCGATATGGCTGTGTTCGCATATTCTTTGACTATCCAGCGGAGATCCGGTGGTACATCCAGACGGTCAAGGACCTACTGGACGACCACCACTGGCCCCCCGTGACCCGTATGGAGACCGTGTGCGCTTATTTCCCGACGCCTTTCGTCGACCTGCAGCCCGGGCAAGCGGAAGCCCTCCTAGCCGAAAACCCGACTCGGCTGATCAATAGCAAAAGAGGCGTCATTCAACTGGTGACCCCTGCAGAGGAAGCCTTTTTAACCAGGATTCCGACCAATAACATCATTTTCATATTCCCTGAATGGCCGCTCCTCGACCAGAAGGATCCTTTTTGTGGTTTTGAAATGCCCTTGCCACAGTTTTCAAATAATGTTAAAATGAAATCAATCGAAAGATTTCGCAAACACTAGAAAGCCTGTCCTTATGCAAATCTCCGCCGACCTCTACCCTGCCGAACGGCAGCAGCACATCCTAGCGCATCTCAACCGCAATGGGCGTGCCAGCGTATTGGAGCTGAGCCGGATGTTCGGCGTTTCGGAGGTCACAATCCGTGCCGACCTGCATGCCCTGGCCGCTGGGGATTTGATCATGCGCACTCACGGCGGCGCCGTGCTCGCGCCGCACACCCCAGAGCTTTCGCTGACCCTGCGCCGCAAGCAGCAGGTTGCCGAGAAGGAGCGCATCGGGGTAGCCGCGGCCGAGATTGTCTCCAACGGTGACGCTGTCTTCTTAGATGCCTCCAGCACCGTACTGGCGCTGGCTTATGTTCTGCGCCAGTGGCGGGACCTGACCATTCTTACCCACAGCCTGGTCGTGGCACAATCCATGCTGGATGCCCCTGGTGTTACCGTGGTAATGACTGGCGGGACATTGCATCGCGAGACCCTCTCACTGTTGGGCACCGACGGGTTGGCCATCCTGCGCAAATATAACCTCAGGATCGGCTTCTTTGGTGCCCATGGCTTGAGCTTCCCCGAGGGCCTGACCGACGTGAGCGCGGGGGAGGCGGAGGTCAAGCGCCAAGTCGTGGCTTTATGCCGACAGGTAGTCGCCCTGATCGACGCGACCAAGTGGGGCCGCGTCGGGCCCGCTTCCTTCGCCCGCCCCGAGGAACTGCACGTTATTATCACCGACGCACAGGCTCCTGCCGAACTGGTAGAGAAGGCGCGTTTCCTGGGGACGCGCGTGATGCAGGTGTAACTCGATTTTCACGTTAGTCAAGCGGAGACCACCGAGATTTTTCTTCTTTCGCCCCATGCTCTCAGTGGTTTCAATAAAAGGTCCAACCCTCATATGGAAGGAGTTTCCATTCATGAATACCAAAGCTAAAACCACCACCAAACCATCCCGCCAGGAGACCGTCTCCGCCATGATTGAGGAACAGGGCCTTACCAAGGAGCAGCTTGTAAATTACCTGCGTCAGGTGATGGAGATCCGCGCCCTGGAGAACAACATCGCCAACCTGCTTAGCAAGGCGGTACTCAAAGGCGCCTCGCACCTGTACGCTGGCGAGGAGGCTGTCGCCGTCGGGGCGGTGTCAGCGCTGCGCGACAGTGACTTGATCACCAGCACCCACCGCGGGCATGGGCACGCTCACGCCCACGGGGACGCACATGCAAAAACACTTGAAGCCAAGCAGGAACACTACAACAAGATGATGGCCGAGGTCTTGGGCAAGTCCGGCGGCTATTGCAAGGGCAAGGGCGGTTCTATGCACATCGCTGACGTGGAGCACGGTAACCTGGGAGCCACCGGCATCGTCGGCGGCAACATCCCCGTTGCGGTAGGAGCAGGGTTGGTCCAAAAGTTGATGAAGACCGATCGGGTGGTGGTGTGTTTCTTCGGTGACGGAGCCGCCAACACCGGCAATTTCCATGAGTCTCTCAACATAGCCTCTCTTTGGAACCTGCCGGTCATCTTCGTCTGTGAGAATAACCTGTACGCCATGTCCGTGCCATGGTCTAAGGCCTCAAAACTGCCGGATGTTGCCAGCCGAGCCTGTGCCTACGGCATCCCAGATGAAGTCGTAGATGGCATGGATGTACTAGCTGTGCGCGGCGCAGTGGCTAAGGCTGCCGAGCGCGCCCGTCGTGGTGAAGGACCCACCCTGATCGAGGCCAAGACCTACCGCTGGTTTGGACACTCGCACTCCGACCCGCGTGCGTACCGCACCCGGGAGGAGGAGGCCAAGTGGAAGGCGCGCGACCCGATCATGGTGATGAAAGACAATCTGCAGGTGGTCAAGATGCTGACCAACGGCGAATTCGAAGCGCTTGAAAACGCCACGAATGCAAAGCTGGAAAGGGCGATGGAGTTCAGCAATGTCTCCCCCGAGCCCAAGAAGGATGATATGGAAACCGATGTCTACGCGCCATCCAAGTTTACCGCGGCCGACTTTGAGACCGATCGCCGCCTGCGCATTGCCGTTGCCATGGGCGAGGTCAAGCGCAAGATATCCTATGCCCAGGCGCTGGCGGAGGCCGCCCGCGAGGAAATGTTACGAGACCCTAGGGTCTTCATCATGGGCGAGGACGTAGGGCTGTATGGCGGTGCCTACGGCGCCACGCGTGACCTGTACCAGGAGTTCGGGGAATGGCGTGTGATTGACACACCCATCTCCGAGGCCACCATCGGCGGCGCGGCCGTTGGGGCAGCCATGGCCGGCATGCGCCCCATTGCCGAGATCATGTACGTCGACTTCACCCCCCTGGCCATGGATCAGATCGCCAACCAGGGGGCCAAGAACCGTTATATGTTTGGGGGAAAGACCAGTGTCCCCATGGTACTCCGAACAGAGGGGGGCGCCGGGCGTGCCATTGCAGCTCACCATTCACAGAGTCTTGAATCTCTATGGACCCATTTCCCGGGCATCTACGTGGTCATGCCTTCCACCCCCTATGATGCCAAGGGCCTGCTCAAGGCTGCCATCCGCGACGATAACCCGGTTATGTTTATCGAGCATAAGATGCTCTATAAGGAAAAGGGTTTCGTCCCAGAGGAGGAATACATCATCCCCTTCGGCGTTGCAGACATTAAACGCCCAGGCAAAGATGTCACCCTGGTCACTTACTCACGCATGGTGTCCCTTTCCCTGGAAGCCGCCGAAAAGCTGGCTCAAGAAGGTATCGATGTGGAAGTCGTGGATTTGCGTACCCTCAAGCCATTAGATATCAACACTATCATAAATTCCATTAAAAAGACCGGGCGGTTGGTATGCGTCAGCGAAGCTTACGAAAATACCGGTTTTATTAACGAGGTCATGGTGCAGGTGAACGAGCTGGCTTTTGACTACCTGGACGCACCGATGGTACGCGTAGCTTCTGCCAACGTACCAGTCCCACGCGCGGAGATCTTGGAAGATGCAGCAATCCCCAACGTCGGCCGCATCCAGGTGGCTTGCCGAAAGGTTGTGAGCTGATGGCTGAAGAGTTCTTTATCCCTAAACTTGGCCAGACGGTCGAGGAAGTTACCCTGGTCAAATGGCTGGTCGAGGATGGGGCCAAAGTCATACAAGGCCAACCAGTCATGGAAGTGGAGACGGACAAGTCCATTTTCCCGGTGGAGGCCAATGCTAGGGGAACCATCCATATTGGCCCTTACAAAGAGGGCCAAGTGGTTTCGGTACTGACCGTGGTGGCGGTCATCGGCAAACCGGAAGACAAATTCGAGGTCAATGAGACGGAGCCTTCTTCACCAGCCCTCGAGTCGGCACCGGTCAAGTCTGTTGCCGATGGCACAGCTCTCGATGAGGCAGGAGCTGCTGGTGGAGAAAAACTCTTCGCCTCTCCACGCGCCCGCAAGATGGCCGCGGGGAATAATATTAGCTTGGCTGCTGTCACGCCGACCGGCTACGACGGTGTGCGTATCACTGAGCGCGACGTGCTCGCCTTCCTCAACTCGGTCCCCAAGGTATCCCCTGTAGCCCAGCGTATGGCTGCCGAGACCGGGATCGACCTGCGCAGCGTCTCCGGGACCGGCCCTGGTGGGCGCATCCACAAGAAGGACATTGCTCGCCTCGCCCAACCTCTGATAGCCCAATCGTCATTCGACAATCAACAACCGGAAATTCTGGAGCGAATCCCACTCAAGGGCGTGCGCGCCATTATCGCCGAGCATTTGGCTGTTAGTGTGCACACCACCGCCCGCGTGGCCCTGGTCACCGAAGCAGACGCCACTGAGCTCGTGACCGCCCGGACAAGGATCAAAGAAAAGGTCGAGCAAGAGTGGGGATTTGCCCCCGGCTACAACGACCTGTTGGCAAAGATTGTGGCCACGGCGCTGCGCCAGTACCCGTATATGAACGCCCGGTTGGCACCGGATGCTATTGAGATCCTCGGGCACGTCAACATGGGCATGGCTGTGGATACTGAACGCGGCCTGTTAGTCCCTGTTATCCGCGACGCTGACCAGAAGAGCCTGCACCAGTTTGGTACCGAGTTCCGCGCCATGGTGGAGCGAGCGCGCAATCGTCGTTCGTTGCCAGACGACCTGATCGGTGGCACCTTCACTATCACTAACCTAGGCATGTATGATGTCGATGCTTTTACTCCCATCATTAACCTGCCAGAAGCGGCGATCCTCGGGATGGGTCGGATTGCCCCCAAAGTCGTGGCCTATCATGGCGAGGCTGTTATCCGCCAGATGTGGACCCTCAGCTTGGTCTTTGACCACCGCCTGACCGACGGCGCCCCTGCCGCCCGCTTCCTGCAAGAGATCAAGCAAATTGTGGAGGAGCCCTATCTGCTCCTGATGGCCTGAAATTATTTTCCAGGAAGAAACACTTCTGAGTTCCTGTCTTTCGATACCGTTTATCTCCATGCCATATGCTTCCTGACCGCCGGAATGGAAATTATAGACTCTGCCTGCAGTGGTCTGTCGATGCGCATAAGGGCCAGTAGTCTTCACCCTCTATAAGCGTATACTCATGCAAAACCCGACTAAACCGGACTGGGCAAAACGCGACCGCTCCGAGTTTTTGGCAGGTCGGGATGGTTTTTGTGACACTTCCATCATTATCGTTACCGTCACCCATAATCCTTCCCTTGATCGCTCTCTCAGTGTGCCAGTGTTCTATCCAGGGACGCTCCAACGGGCATGGCTGATTATTGAAGATCTGGGCGGGAAAGGCATCCATGTCTTGCGAGCGCTGCAGGTCCTGGGCATTCCCAGATGGATCGTGGGTTTTGCCAGCGAATGGAACGGCCGCCTTGTGCTAGGGTCTGCTGGCCGAGATTTTCTCATTTTCTATCATCGATGTGGATGAGGAGATCCGGCAAAACATCATTCTGGCAGACGAATCGAACAGTCGGTATACGAAAATCTTCGGGCAGGAACGCACCATTGGTCTCAAGCATGTGGCTGGGCTGGAAGAGCTAATTGACTACACTTTATAGCCCAGCGATCTGTGGGCCTTCTGCAGCAGCGTGCCGTCAGGTACCCCTCAGGACTTCTATGTCAGACCTATAACCCTGTTGCAGGGGAAAACCTCTGGCCTTTTTGGATACCAACAGCACCCCGCTCAGAACTGGACTGAGGGCCGGTCCATTTGCCATCAAGGTCAATACCGAGGAAGCGGGTAAGTTGCTGAGTCGACACCTTGAGGGCGAGAAAGCAGTGCTAGAGGCTGCCGCGAGCTCCAGGCGTCGGGGACACGTCTGGTGGCGCACACGCGTGAGGCGTAAGGCTTGGTCCTAGTCATGGAGGTTGAGATGGTGATCGCCGTCCCTCCGCTGCTGACTGAGCTTAGCCCGATCGGCGCCAGCGATGTAACCCTGGTCGGGCTATACAAGGCCGTTTCCCACCATAGTGACCCGGTAACGACCGCCCGCCGTGCAGTTGCTTCGTGGCACCGCTGCCGCTATGCGGGAATGGACAGGGTGGGCGATCAGACGCTCATCCAAGTCTTGTTGGAGAGGATTATAATTACCCTGCCCTGTGATCATCCGGCATTTCTAATGCTTGTTGGACCGCGGTGGCAAAAACCAAAATAGCTTGTTATTGCAACTGCGGTATTCCCACGCTGGGTATAGCCCCGGATCTGGATGAAGGCCAGAAGTGTTAGGAATCGACCTTCTATCTGACAAGGTGAAGGATATGACAACCATAAAACACGAAATTCCCCCTGAAATGCGTGCCCTGGTGCTCGACGGGATCGGTTTTGAGCATCTGCATATTCGCAAGATACCCACGCCGCGCCCCGGACCGAGCCAAATGCTAGCGCGCGTCGACGCGGCTGGCATCTGCGCCTCCATGATCAATCTGGTCGAGCAGGGTTCAGATCACCCGCTGGTATACGGCTGGGACCTGGGACGTTGGCCACTCATCCTGGGTGACGAAGGCGCTATCACCCTGGCCAAGGTGGGGTCGGAGCTGCAGAAGACCTATCATGCCGGTGAGCGCTATGTGATCCAGCCTGCAGTTGATCACTCCCCTATCTACCACCCCGAACGCTACCGGGATGGCGGGCGCGGCATCCAGAAGGTAGCGGTCAGCTATACTCTCGGTGGTCACCTGGCCGAGTATATTCTCATTACCGAGGAAATCCTAGCAGCAGGTTGTCTTCTCCCACTTCCGGACCTCAAGCTCCCATATGCTCATGCTGCGTTAGGCGAGCCGATATCTTGTGTCATCTCTGCCCAGGACCATCATGTGCACCTGACACAAAACGGCGGCCTAGCGGAACGGACGGTGCAAAAGGGCCTCAAAGCCGACGGAGTGACCGTCATCGTCGGCGCAGGAGCGATGGGGCTGATGCATGTAGAACTAGCGCTGTCTTATCATCCGCGCCTCATCATTGTGACCGACCTGATCGATGAGCGCCTTGACATGGTCACGCGTCTATTCGGAGCACGCGCCGCACAACTAGGGGTCGACCTCTTCCCCTTGAACCCTGGCAAAGTGGATTTGAAGGCCTTTATCAGTGCACACAACCATTACCTCGGTGCCGATGACGTGATCTTTGCGGTCGGATCACGCCAGGCGATTGAGGCAGCCTTGGGCTACCTAGGGCAGGGTGCAGTGCTGAACCTGTATAGCGGGCTGAAGAAGGGCGAAGAGGTCGTCGGATTCGACACACGGACGATCCATTACCAGTCGATCAACGTAACCGGCTCTAGCGGCGGTTCGCCCTGGGATGTCGCTCGGGCACTGGAACTCATGGCCTCCAGGAAGATCGATCCGGCTGTTCACATTACTAGGATAGGCGATTTGGAGCACGCCATTGCGCTGCTGAAAATGGTCAAAGCTCAGCAGGTGAGTGGGAAGGCTATTGTCTACCCTCATCGGCGGACAGTTGAGATTCAAGCGGTCCAAGCATGGACTGCCGCGGACGAGCATGCCTATCTTTCCGCATAAGGTTTACGGATGCACTCGTCGGGACACGCATTTTCGTAGGCTTTGGTTTCTAAGCGATTCTGAGGTTACCACTCCGGGTAATATCGCAGGTCGGTTATCGTGGATGTGGTGCCCGAGGTCGTAACAGTGGTGCGGGACACCAGTTGCTGGAATGTAAGAGTATATATAGGTGTAGCTAGTGCTGATATGGGAGGACATTTCGGCATTATCCAGTGGGGACGACTCGGTCGCATCAGATCGAGCATCTGCGCTTGTTTGTGGTGATCTGCTAGATGCTGGGGTTGAGCATCCGCGCGGTGAGCATGATTTTGAGTGGGTTGGAGATAACTCTAACACAGGACTGTGTGGCAGGATGCAAATGATCAACCGAAACGATTGAAAAACAAAACCAAAGGCAACGGGTGTGGATGTTGGGGTGGATGGGACCTTTGTGTAGGGCGAGGGAAAGAAGCGCCCGGTTCTGGTGGGGGTAGACCTTGGGAATGACCAGTACGACGCTCTGGGACATGTTGATGAAGCCTATTCGGGGGGGTGTACCGCTTGTTGGAGCCCCCGGTGGAAAGCCTGCGGGTGAGCATCATCGTTACAAATAATCTGATGAGCTACCATATTGAGATCGAGCAGCTGAACCTTAGGCACTAGGTCTGCCATTTTCAGGTGCGCCGCTAGGTTGCTCGAGCACTAAAGGAACTGCTTGCCACCATCCTCAAATGCTGGCATTGAGTCCTAGACAACATCGAAGAGTTGATCGAAGCATTGCCTCCGGAGCGAGATTGCACCCAGTATGTCCTTTGGAAACAAATGCCTGGGCGGAGCAGCTCCCCGGACCTGTCGCGTCCACCCCTCAAGCAATTTCACTCTCCTGTTCCGCCAAAGTGAACAATTGAGGTCTTATTGCCGGTCCAATCAAGATACGGAAGTACCGTGGACCAATAATGGCACCAAGCAAACCATCGGGTGCATGAAAATGCATGCCTGTATCTTGCATGAATACAAGACCAGACCAGGCATGGAGACTGACATGATGCTCGCAGGAACCAGAATCTAGTTTTGGTCTTACACAAGGAAATAGCATGGGCTCACCAATTTCTCAAACATGCTCCCTGCTGATGAGGTTACGGACACCCTCATATGGCGGAATTTGACAAAGGAGACGAGTTGTGCTAAACTGCAATTATACGCAGTTCCAAAATGGAATAGTGTTCTAAATAAATATATCGTCTCTAATTTTTTCGCTATTGTGTTTAATGTCTTTAGCTATCTTCCGAGCTTACGTCGTGATCCGTTGCATTTAAGTCCTTCACCAGAGCACATTATTTAGTCATTGCATTATTAGTGCTAGTCTCACAAAACAAAAGCAGACATCCTGCATCGAAATGCGTGATCGGAGTAAAAGCCCCTTGAATGACGATAACCTCAAGTATCTTTCGAAATCTGTGCAGATAGCAATAGACGTACTTCTTGCCTTTACGGATAAGGAACCTGACAAGGGAATCACGGAACTGAGTGTCGCTTTAGGCACTCCCAAAAGTGCAATCCATCGGGCAGTGATTAACCTGCAGATGCGGGATTTGCTCCAGCGTGACCCAGCTACCCAAAAGTATAGACTGGGTTTGAGGGTTTTCGAACTGGGCATGCGAGCGAGGCTTCGCATGAATATAGGGCAGATCGCCAGACCTTTCCTAAAGGAATTGGTGCACCAAACTGAACTATCAGCCAGTCTTGCTGTCTTATCACAAGGGCAGGCATTGTTCCTGGATGCTGTAGAAAGCCCCAGAGGATTACGTGCTGTTGTGGCCGTTGGACAATCCCGGCCCATTCATTGCAGTTCGATGGGAAAGGCATTGGTGGCTTGGTTACCAGAGTTCAAGGTGCGTCAGATTCTGGAACAGACTGGCCTCACACCCTATACGCAACATACAATCACTGATCCTCAGCAATTTCTAGAAGCACTACGTATAGTTCGCGAACGGGGTTATGCGCTAGATCTTGAGGAGTATGAGGAGAATCTCTTTTGCATCGGAGTTCCCGTTCGAGCATCTACTGGAGATGTTGTCGCTGCCATCTCCATATCCGGACCGAAATATCAGCCTGACTCGGCGTTCGATCCTAGTTTGATTCGGTGTGCACTATCCGCGGCCGAAGCTGTGTCATATGCGATTCGAGGGTTAGATACGAATTTTCGCTAGAAAGGGTGCATCAAAAGATGCCTACATTCGCTGAAGCGTTAAGGTCAACCTCAGGTAGCAGTTCTCATTTGGCTCTCCGATTGCTCAATATAAGAGGTAGTCGTGAAGGTTCTTGAGCTTTTTGAACTGTCGGGGAAGGTTGGTATCGTGACAGGTGCTGCTCAGAATCTAGGGCGACAATCCGCCCTGGCCTTAGCGGAAGCCGGAGCAGATGTAGCGATATGCGATCTGCTCGAAACCCAAGGTGAACAGACGTGTTCTGATATTAAGTCCCTTGGCCGTCGTTGTCTGTTTGGCAAAGTCGATGTTACACGCCCTGAAGAGATTGCGGATTTTGTTAGATGGACACTAGACTCATTGGGTAAAATTGATATCCTTGTGAACAATGTAGGAATCCCTTGTACAGGTCGGCGGCTCGAGGACGAGGATGAGGAGTCTTGGGGGCGCGTCATTGAGACGAACCTGACTAGTGTGTTCTCCTTTTCTAAGGTGGTCGCGAAGCATATGATTGAGCGAGGAGAGGGTGGTGTAATCTTAAACATGGGATCTATCGCCGGTATGATTATCAATAATATCACTCCACGCCATAATGTGCCTTATTGTGTAAGCAAAGCAGGTGTGTTGCACCTGACACGTGGCATGGCATCCGACTGGGCTCAATACGGAATCCGTGTTAATGCTATCGCACCTGGGCATATGATGACCGATCAGATAGGATACATGGACCAATACCCTGAGATTGGGGAGCGAGTTTTAGCCAACACTCCACTGAAGCGGTTAGGACAGGTCGACGAACTCAAAGGGACACTTATTTATCTCGCATCTAACGCCTCGTCTTTCATGACGGGAAGTGTGATTGTCATTGATGGTGGCATCACAATTTGGTAGGGTCGGGTGAACCCTAAAAGAGATGAGGGGGGGGGAGGGTTGAGATGAAGTTGTTTCTGGACACTGCAGACATCGACGAAATCCGTGAGATCGCTGGATGGGGTATTCTAAGTGGCGTGACGACCAACCCCAGTTTAATGGCTCAAGCCGGTCGGGGTGACTATAAGTCTGTGACCCAAGAGATATGTTATCTAGTGCAGGGTCCAATAAATGCCGAAGTTGTCAGCCTCGATATGGATGGTATGATCGCCGAAGCGAAAGAGATTGCTACATGGTCACCTTACGTCATCGTCAAGATTCCCACGATCGAAGAAGGAATCAAGTCCTTGAGCCGTATCCGAAAACTCGAGGTCAATCTCAAGCACCTCTGTGAAGGTTGTCCGAAGCTCGGCGAGTGCGATACAGCTATCGACAAAAGCCGGAACCTAGCCAGTAAACAAGGTATTCGCACAAATGCAACTCTCATATTCTCAGCAACACAGGCGCTCCTAGCAATGATTGCCGGTGCCAGTTATGTGTCAACTTTCGTAGGTCGACTGGATATTGCTGGCCAAGATGGCATGCAAGTGATTGCCGATATTGCACAAATAAAGCGCAATTACGATTTTCATACTGAGAATCTTATCGCCAGTGTACGCCACGTAAGTCATTTGCTCGAGGCTGCCAAATTGGGGGCAGATATCGCAACAGTACCATATAAGGTGATAAAGGAAGCCCTTGTTCATCCGATGACAGATATTGGCCTCCAAGGCTTTCTCACTGATTGGGCAAAAGTCGCTCCCCCTGGGTAGAATGGAACGGCAGGATTATCCACCGACTACAAATGGGCAAATATGTCCTTCCCTTCTAAAATATGTCTGTTGCTCCTACATAGTTCTAGGTTCGAAAACCTGGGTCGAGACGGCGAACGATTTTTCGTACCGATACCACATCCTGACCTAGAGGGGTCGTTGTGCCCCCTTATTGCAGCCGAGCTCTGCGGCGCCGATTGTAACATGATCTATATTGGACAAGAACATTTGAACATCTTTCGCAACATGAGAAGTAAGCCGGGAGATCTAGGAAACAGGGTGGAACTAACAGTTGTTGCAATGGAGGAAAACCTGCAGAACCGAAATCAAATGCGTGAGAGCAATGTCATCCAGCCGGACATCTCTGTCAGCGGCAAGAGGTATGCCAATGCTTATGACAATGAGATCTATGGAAACCTTTCTCAACCTCAAAATCATAACGGTCAATACTCTATGAGGAGGGCAGCCGATATCTATTGTCGTTCGAACCCGCCACAGGTGGTGCTTAAGCTGCGCCCACTAAACCATGGGCTTGTGTTGAGGCAGCGTAACGGAATCAGTACTGCACCAGGTGGAAGGAGGGTGGGGCGGTGAAGGCAGAAGAGAAATCATCGGCGCAGTGCTACCAGGAACATGATGACGTTTCTAAGCTAAGGTGCCATTCTAGAAAGGCGAATAACGTTTTGTGATATAGGTGTGGTTTAAAAGTATGACTAAAACGAGATCAGACAATCGGTCGAGCACCAAAGGGCTTGTTTGGGACATACAGCGGTTTAATTTCAACGATGGTGACGGAATTCGGACTATTGTGTTCCTGAAGGGTTGTCCATTGCATTGCTTGTGGTGTTCCAATCCCGAAGGGATGAATTCGGCACCAGAACTTCAAGTCTTTGCAAGTAGATGCATTCATTCCGGTTCCTGCCAGGCGGCGTGTCCGCAAGAGGCTATTACATATGCGAGTGATCTGACCCCAAAGATCGATCGCCATCGGTGCAACATGTGTGGTAAATGCATAGAATCATGTCCTAGCGGAGCCCTAGCCATTGTAGGGAAGTATATGACTGTTGCAAAGGTCTTAAATGAAGTTAGGAAAGATTCTGCCTTCTTCTGGAGGTCGAGGGGAGGTGTAACCATATCAGGAGGCGAACCCTCCATGCAGGACGAGTTTTTACAAGATCTGCTCATTGAGGCCAATGATATCAACATTCATACAGCCATCGAGACGTGCGGATACGTCCGTTGGGCGAAGCTGGAAAAGCTAGTGCCATATACCGACACTTTTCTATATGATATTAAACATATGGACTCGAATGTACATAAGGATTTAACCGGAGTGCACAATGAAATCATTTTAGAAAATGCACGGAGAATTGCACAGTGTTCTAAGGGGGAGATTGTCATCAGGACACCGATCATACCCGGGAAAAATGATGATATCAGGAATCTTGTTGCGATCGCTGAATACGCTGCCCACCTGAATGTAAAACGATGGGATCTTATTCCGTACCACCGGCTAGGGGAGAGCAAATACAAACAGATAGGCAAAGACTACCCACTTGAGAGAATCGAACCACCAAATAGGGAAAGAATGATGAAGATTTTGGCTTTCGCGAAGGACATTTTCCCAAGGGTCATGATCGAGAATGAATAGTGGAGTGTAAACCATGATTGAGATTCAGAGAGTTGCCGTCTCAGATCGAATTACTTTCTTGAAAAAGCAATTACGGTCCCGACAAAACGAGCTGTGCAGCGAACGGGCCGTGCTGATCACGGAGGCCTATCAGGAGTTTGCCAACGATCCGATCATTATAAAAAGGGCAAAGGCTCTAAGGCAGATACTGAATAACATGAGTGTCTATATCCTCGACCAAGAGATGATTGTTGGTCATCAGGCAAGCAAGCAGCGTAGCGTGCCTGTGTTTCCAGAGTACGACGTGGGATGGTTGGAAGAGGAGTTGGACATACTCGAAACGCGTCTACAGGACCCCTTCAAAGTTCCTGAAGGAGTCAGGAAGGACTTGCAAGCGATTTTCCCCTACTGGCGCGATAAGGGCATCCGGGAAGTCTTGTTCAACTCTTTGCCGTCAGAGGTAAGGAGACAACGTCTGGAAGCAAAGGTGTTCTCTATTACTGCTCATGAAGAGACGTCATTAGGTCATGTATCGCTAGATTTTGCCAAGGTCATTTCTTTGGGTTTTGAAGGGATCAAGGAAGAGATACGCGAAAGAATGGACGCCTTGGTAATCCATGTAGCAGAATCCATGGAGAAGTACCTATTCTACCAGGCAGCGTTGATCTCCTGTGATGCGGCTATCGAGTTTGCGAACAGGTACGCCGACCTAGCGGAAAAGATGGAGTTGGAGGAGAGCGACCCAAATAGAAAAAGTGAGCTCAAACAGATTGCCACTGTTTGCCGCCGAGTGCCAGCACTACCCGCTCGCAACTTTTGGGAGAGCCTGCAAGCTCTCTGGTTTGTCCAGCTCATACCTCAGATAGACAACGGCGGGAGCTCCTTCAGTCCTGCCAGGATAGATCGGTATCTTTATCCGTATTATCAACGGGACTTGGAGAACGGGACGCTAACAAGAAAGGAGGCTCAGGAGCTCCTGGACTGCTTCTGGATCAAATTCTCTGAACCGTTAATCCTGTACAAGACAGAGGCTGCCAAGATCACAGGGGGCTTCCCGATGGGTCAAAATATAACCGTGGGCGGAGTGGATGCACAGGGAAGGGACTCAACTAATGAGTTATCCTACCGATGTCTCGACGCACAAGAACATGTGGCGTTGGCTCAACCAAACTTTACAGTTCGCGTCCACCGAGAATCGCCGATTGAGTTTCTCACGAGAGCCGTGGAGGTTGTTAAGCAGGGGACAGGTATGCCGCAGTTTATGAGTGACGATGTCTGCATTCAGGCTCTTCTAAACAACGGTATGACGATTCAAGAGGTACGCGACTATGCGCCTTCTGGCTGTGTCGAGATCAACATTGTCGGTGGATGGGGTCGTGACAACGGTGGGTACTGCAATCTTGCAAAGGTGCTGGAGTACACCTTGAATAACGGCGTCTGTCGCCTCACAGGTGAGCAGACAGGGCTAGCTTTGGGATCGCTGCACGATTATGGATCATTTAACGAGCTGATGGATGCATTTAAAAGGCAAATGACCTTCTTTCTGTCATTCCAGATTGTTGAAAACAACATGATAGACAAGATCCATGCCGAACTAGTGCCAAGCCCGATTCTCTCTGTGCTGGTACCCGGATGCATAGAAAAGGGTTTGGAGGTCTCTGCGGGAGGTGCCCGATACAACTTTACGGGACTGACGGCGGTGGGAGGCGTTAACGTGGGAGACTCGCTTGCCGCAATCAAGAAGCTGGTCTTCGAGGAAAAAACTATCACCGCGGAGACCCTTGAAAAGGCACTGGAAGCGAATTTCGAGGGTTATGCCGATGTAAGAAGCAAGTTGCAAGAAAAGGCACCCAAGTTTGGGAATGACGATGATTATGTCGACGAGATAGTGAAGGATGTCCTTGAAACCTTTGCCGATGACTTAAAGAAGTACACGAACGGACGCGGAGGCAAATTCAGACCGGGTTTGACGGCAGTGACCGCACATGTCGGAATGGGCCATGATGTGGGTGCGACGCCTGATGGGAGGCTGTCTGGTACCACGCTTGCCGGTGGCATCTCTCCGGTAGACGGCGTGGATAGGCATGGGCCAACTGCAGCTGCCAAGTCCGTTGCGAAAATTGATCTAGCTCGATTTGGCAAAGGTACCATCTTCAATCAAACCTTCTCGCCCTTGTTTTTTCAGTCAGAGAAAGCGGTTAGGAAGTTCATAGACCATATTCGCGCCTACTTTGATCTGGGTGGGATGCATATCCAGTTCAATGTGATATCGCCAGAAACCTTACGCGATGCGCAAGCACATCCCGAGAAGTACAGGAACTTGGTCGTTCGGGTCGCTGGTTTTAGTGCGTTATTCGTCGAGTTGAGCAAAGAGGTGCAAGATCAGGTCATCGCCAGGACCGAACATGTATTGTAAGCCTGACAACCCATAGGATCTATCGTCAGTATGAGGCAAGGGTAACCAAATGCACCATATAAGAGAAGTCTTACCGCAAAGATATTCAATATTGAGGAGAAGACATTGACCAGCCTAGTAACGACCGTCCGGGGACCCGTTTCCCCGAGTGAACTCGGGTTCACGCAGCCCCACGAACACATATTCAATGATATCTCTTGGCCAAGGGGACGGTGGGACGCTTTGCCCATCACTGATGAACCTCAGATGATTGAGGAGGTACGGCTCTATAAGGAAGCTGGCGGAAACGCATTAGTTGATGTGACGCTGGAGCACATTGGAAGAGACCCCGAGAAGTTGCGAAGGGTATCGGAAGCGACAGACGTCCACATCGTGATGGGTACCGGATTCTATCGAGAGCCATATTATCCCGAGTATATCAACAAGACATCGACGAATGAATTGGCCAAGTACATGATTAACGAGATCGAGAATGGGGTCGGAAATACCCATATCAAGCCAGGCATCATCGGCGAAATTGGAATCGATAAAACCTGGATCCAGGGTGTAGAGGAGAGAGTTATTCGCGCTGCTGCCCGAGCCCACAAGGCCAGCGGTTTGCCGATCACTATCCATACACCAGCTTATATGTCGCTTCCTTTTTTCGAGATCCTTGACGAAGAAGGGGTTGCAGCAGAGCGGATTGTGTTTGGCCACCTAGATAACACGCTGGACCCTGATGAAATGCAGCGTGTCCTGGCCACTGGAGCATACGTACAGTTTGACTTGATCGGCCTGAATTGGATCAACGCGGATGCGAGGCGGGCGAAGCTGCTGGCTGAACTGATCCGAAAAGGGCATAAGGATCGCTTATTAATGTCGCTTGATCTGAGCACTCGCAATCGTTTGATTACAAACGGTGGAACGGGTTTTCCGCACCTTATCAAGAACTTCTTGCCTCTGCTTCGCGCGGAAGGCGTTGATGAAGAGACGATCCATCACATAACGCACACGAATCCAGCTCGGGTTCTAAGCGTGTAGCGATGCCAAACGAAATCGTTGCTGTCAACACTCTAAGGTCAGTAGTCAGCAGACAACATATTGAAAACGAGGAAACGACGATGAAATTGCATCAAAGATCAACCCCATTTCAAGGTTCGCGACAAGGTTCAAGTAGGCAAGGTTACCTCTAAGCGAAGCGTGGACATGGCTTCTTAGATACCAGGAAAGCCTGAGGCCATATATGGATTCGATGCCAAACCGACAGCAGCTCATCCGTACGGTCAGAGGGGATTTGCCATCGACACCGTGGGGGTGGACGAATTCGCATGCGCACCTGAATTGTGTACTTAGCAGTGAATTCAAAGATTTCCCACTTTACGAGCAGTATGCAAATGACGATGCCACTTTTAATTTTGACGACACATTTCCAGACTTTGAGCTTTTTGCCAAAGCTGGTGGCTATGCTCTCATTGATACTACCCCCATAGGCCTGGGCCGAGTCCCAGAGCTTCTACGGATTGCCTCCGAGCGAACGGATGTCCACATCATCGCTGCGACGGGTATCTACCACGATCCCCTGATTCCCAAACAAATCACTCAGATGAACGACAGGCAAATCTGCCAGTACTTCGTGGAAGAGATAACAAAAGGAATCGGCGGCACAGATATCAAAGCGGGCATGATAAAAATTGCGACCTACAAGGGCCCGATGACTGAGATGGAAAAGGCTATCTTTCGAGCTGCTGCCTGGGCAAGTCAAGAAACGGGGGTTTCTATTACGACACATACGTATCTAGGGCGGAATGCTCTGGAGCAGATTGATGTGCTTACGAAGCATGGGGCAGACCCGGGGCAAGTCGTCATAGGTCATTTGGATGATGGGGATATTGATCAAGACCTGATTCGCGCAATAGTGGAACGCGGCGCGTATGTTCAGTTTGACGCCATCGGTTGCGAGTACTATACCGAGCGGCTAGGGTCACAGATGCCAACCGATGAGCAGAGATTGGAGACAATACTCGCTCTAGCCGAAGATGGTATTGCCGAGAGAGTCATGATCGGCTCAGATCTATGTCGCAAAAAGCATCTCCGGAAGAACGGTGGGCCCGGTTTCGCGCATCTTATTACTGGCTTTCTGGATCTTGCGAGGGTAATAGGTGTACCACAATCTCTTCTTGAGCAATGCATGATTTCCAATCCGTCGAATGTCCTCACCATGAGAAAATGCTAGTGTCAGAGAATTGACATGAAAGGTGACCAACATGAGTTTAGATCCATTCCCAATTGAAGTGCCTGAACTACCAAGGCTTGTGAGCGAGGTGCCTGGCCCTGCCTCGAAAGCCATTCACGCAAAGGAGGTTGCAATCCGCGCAGCAGGTGGCTCAGCCGCCTCGGTCTGGTCAGAACTCTCGATAGTGGATGGTAGGGGCTGCATTGTACGGGATGCTGATGGAAATTTCCTTCTTGATGCTTGCTCAGGGACCGTAGTGATGAATATCGGGCACGGTCAGCCACTTTTCAAACAACAGCTTATCAGCCAGGTAGAGAAGCTGACGCATTTCTACGATTTTGCAGCCGAGATACGAGTAGAATTCCTAACGGCATTGAGAGCAACTCTTGATCCAAGGTTTGAAGTGTTTCACATCAGCAATTCTGGTGCCGAAGCAGTGGAAGCAGCGCTCAGAATTGTGAGATCGGCGACAAGCCGACACGAGATAATCTCATTCCAGGATGGGTATCACGGCCGGACATTCGGCGCCCTTTCGTTAACTTCGGGTGCACCGAGAGAAGGCATGGGTCCTCTCTTGCCCGGCATCTTCCAGGCGCCCAAGTCAATTGATGGACTCGATTTCATCGCGCGACAGTGTCTTTCTGGTCCTCCTGCGGCAGTATTCATTGAACCTATGCAAGGTGCGGGTGGTATGTTTCCGATGTCGGGCCAGTTCCTCCACCAGGTTAGAGAGTTCTGTAATTCCACCGGAGCATTACTTGTTTTTGATGAGATCCTGGTCGGAGCAGGCCGAACAGGAAAAATGTGGTGCTACGAGCATTCAGGGGTTGTTCCGGATCTCATAATTATGGGTAAGGGCCTGGCAGGCGGTTTCCCAATTGGGATAGTTGGTGGTCCGGCCGCTATTATGAACGCAGGGCCTATCGCCTCTCTCACTCATAACGGAAGCACATTCGGCGGCAATCAATTGGCCTGCGCTGCCGGCCTAGCCGCACTGACCATACTCCGTGAACAGGATTTGGTCGACAATGCAGCAGACGTTGGAAAACACCTTATGGAGAAGATTAGCCAGGCGATCGGTCATCACCCGAATGTAAAAGATGTGCGTGGTCTTGGGCTCGCAATTGGCGTCGAACTCATTGAAAGAGGGACTGAATGGGTTCCTCTTTCTGCCAAACAGATCAAATGTTTCTATTTGAGCATTTTGAGTCAGGGAGTTATCGTCTCCAGTACAAGCAACGTGGTGAGGATTACTCCTCCTCTCTCTCTTACTCTAACACAAGCAGACTTCATTGTCACAGCTCTCTCGCGAGCCCTCGAGGCTCTGTAAGTTGGCGTTTGCATCTTTACAAGACAAGCGACTATGTTTCTTATAGACGGATTTGCCTTGGTCATGGTCTGTAATGGCAAATTGATCGTACCTATCGGTTCTCTTATGTCTAACCGCGGACCGCCTCCCAAGCAGGGAATCTTGGCCAGCCAACCACCTGACAGAGTGAAGGCGAAATGCACACTTAATCAGCCTGTGGTGAGCTAAAAAAATCAACCAGTTATAGCACGGGAGTGGGTTGCTTGTTCGTCAATGGGGCTCGGTCACCAAAACCCTGCACCTCAATCCGCCACCTGCGGTGTGCTGCGCGAAGGAGATTGATCCTTCTAATAAATGAACACTGGTTGTTTGATAAAATCGATAATAGTATCTATTTATCCAAAGGAGGAAATAATGTTTAAGAAAGCGTCAATTCTTATAGCCATGGTCGTTATACTTGGCCTGGTCGCTTCGTGTGGCCCAACCGCGACTCCGATCACAACTTCGATCTCAACTCCGGAGACGATCGCAGCCACCAATACCGCAATTCCGACAGTCGCAGTAACGGAAACGCCAGGCCCGACAACAATGATCATTGCTGAGCCATGGGAGCCTGACACGTTCGACCCAATCATGTCGTCTGGACCCAATAATAACGCAATTGTTTGGTCCACTATACTGGAAACTCTGGCCTGGACCGATCCGTCTGGAGTAATCCATCCGCGACTTGCTGAGTCATGGACAACATCCGTGGACGGGCTGACGTGGACGTTCACGCTCAGGTCTGGTGTAAAGTTCACCACTGGAGAGCCACTTACGGCGGATGATGTTGTCTACAGCTTTGAGCGGTCGAAAGTGGGGGGCATTCCCATGGTCCAGCAGAGGTTTGCGAACATGGTGAGTGTCGTAGCACCCGATGATAAGACAGTCGTCGTAACCTTGGCAAAGCCGGACTCTCTGTTCATCAACACGGTAGCAGATTCCACTGGGATAGGTTCATCGATCCTCAGCCGGAAAGAGGGTGCCCTCAATCGACAGGCAATCGCACCCGTTGGCACAGGGCCACTCAAGTTCGTCTCCTACTCGCCGAACAACCAGCTCGTCCTTGCAGTGAACAGGGACTACTGGAATCCCAGTGAACTGCCAACGTGGGACACACTGATAATCCGTTTCCTGACTGATGATGCGTCCCAGGTCGCGGCTCTAAATTCGGGCGATGTCGATGTGATCCAGCCAGTGAATATCGCCACTTATCAGAGTCTCACCGGGCAGGTAGGGATCGGTAAAAAGTCCTACCCGGCGACCACCTTCTTTATCGGCTTCAGTCGGATAGGTAAGACTCGTCCGGATGAACTCCCTGTTGCGTTTATGAAGGCGATCGATCGCGAAGCCTTGGCTAAGATTGTATTCCTGGGCGAGGCAGTCCCGTATTCGACCGCACATCCACTGCTTACATACTCATTGCCAATCGATCAACTTCCGAACTACCAACGGGATATTCCAGGATGCAAGGCTTTGCTCACCAAGGCTGGATACCCTAATGGCATCGATCTCGAGTTTATGTATCCAACACGCGTCCCATACCAAGACGTCTTCTTTGAAACGATTCAAGCCTCTGTAGCCGAGTGCGGGATAAGAATCACCCTCGCTCCGTTGGAGCAAGCGGTATGGCTATCGCGTTTCCTCGCAGCCAATTATGACATATCAGCCACAGATCAATCTTGGTACTCCAACCCTGTAAGGTACGTGCTTCCGCGCGTCGGCTGGCAGGCACCGGTATCGGAAATCTTGCCGGAACTTCAGCCCCTGCTTGACGCGTATACCGCTGCCCCCAACGACGGTCGAGCCGATGCGTTCCAGAAGATCCAGATGTTGGAAGCACAGACTGGGTATCCTTTTATTGGCACTGTTTGGGTTAACAAAAGTGTATTCTGGAATAGTAACAAAATCAACGACGTAGACATCTCAACCCTTGTGACGAGCGACCGTCGAGAATTTTATCTATCCCTGTCATTCAAATAGCGAGCTGAAACCTGGAGGTCACCCGAGTGACCATGCAGATTAGAGCAGGTGTTATCGGTTCATCCACGGCGAGTGCCCGAGTACTCGCCGTGGAGGGCCTCTCTACCTTCTTTAAAACGCCATCCGGGACGGTCCATGCGGTTGATGACGTCTCGTTTGAGCTGCTTCGAGGCGAGCTTCTCGGGATCGTTGGAGAGTCGGGATCTGGAAAGTCGACCCTTGCCCTTTCTCTTCTTCGCCTAGTTCCCCCTCCTGGTGCCATTGTGAATGGTAAGGTGATGCTTGAAGGCAGAGACCTGCTCACTCTCTCTCCTAAACAGATGCGGCAAGTGCGCGGTCGAGACATTTCTATAATCTTCCAGAATCCGACGCGGTCACTGCATTTCGCCTTCACGATTGGTTGGCAATTGATCGAAGCGCTACGCGTCCATCAGAGAGCGACGCGCAAGGATTCGGTCCAAAAGGTTTTTCATTCATTGGTTACTGTTGGAATTTCTGATGCGGAGAGCCGCATGAGTGATTATCCCCACCAGTTCTCCGGTGGAATGCAACAAAGAGTCATGATCGCCCTCGGTCTAATGAATGACCCAAAGATACTCATTGCCGACGAACCAACCACAGCGCTAGACGTAACCATTCAGGCCCAGATACTTGACCTTCTCAGAAAGCTATCAGCCGAGAGAGAGATGGCTGTGATCCTTGTCACACACAACCTTTCTGTGGTCGCCAACATCTGCGACAGCATGCTTGTGATGTATGCTGGGCAGATCGTAGAAGAAGGAACAGTCGAGGATGTTTTTTCCGAACCCCATCATCCCTACACACTTGGGCTACTAAGTTCGCTACCGGAACGGTCGACGGGTAAACGTCTCCCGACGATACTTGGTTGTCCGCCAACAACATCCTTGGACATGCCTAGCGGATGCCGGTTCGAACCACGGTGCCGGTTTGCGGAGGAGATCTGCCACCAGAAACCTGAACTGACACAAGTCTCAGAAGGTAGACGTTCGAGATGCTGGGTATCCCAGAGGGATGGCTTTTTGAAAACCTGAGCGACAAGAAATCAGAAAACCAATGAATCGCGATACGAACAATAATGGATGACGAATTCATAACTCTCGATAGCGTTTCCGTACACTTCCGAAGCAGGTCAAACCTTGGACTGAGAAGAAGCGCCGTGCACGCCCTTGACAAGCTAAGCCTGACTATCTCCATGGGAGAGGTGTTGGGAATCGTCGGGGAATCAGGCTGCGGAAAGTCGACACTTGGTCGAGTCATTCTCGGTCTCCAGATGCCAACAGATGGGTCAGTATATGTTGATGGAAAGCGTGTGCCGCACGCGAGACCTGGTGTGAATGCGAAGCGATACGGTTTTCAGATCGTGTTCCAGGATTCAGCGAGCTCACTCAATCCCCGCATGCGTGTCAATACAATTATCGCTGAACCATTGGCCGACCAGAAGCTTATCCAGAGTCGCCTCAATGAGCGAATCAAGGATGTACTAAGAGACGTGGGACTCGATCCTTCCTTTGTAGAGAGATATCCCGAGGAGCTATCTGGAGGTCAGCAGCAGCGCGTCGCAATTGCGCGGGCACTTGCGCCACATCCGCGGTTGATCGTCCTTGACGAAGCCGCCAGTGCACTCGACACGTCAACGCAGGCTCAGGTGCTTAATCTTTTAAAAGATTTGAAAGACAAGCAGGATGTCACTTATGTATTCATTTCCCACGACATCGCGACTGTCAAGTTCATGAGTACGCGTGTTGCTGTTATGTACCTAGGCGAGATTGTTGAGATCCTTGATCCTGCCTTGATCGATAAATCGGCCCTGCACCCATACACTATCTGCCTGCGTTCGGCAGTGCCTTTCCCGGATCCAATTGTCGAAAGGTCAAGGACTCGCATTGTACCCCAAGGGCCTGTGCCCAGCCTGATCTCCCCGCCTCCGGCCTGCAGATTCCATACGAGGTGCCCTATCGCCCAGCCGAAGTGCTCCATTGATAAACCTGCCTTGGCTAGGGTGGATGGGGCAAGGTACGTGGCGTGCCATTACGTAGGGCAGTTTGAAGCTCTATTTGATCGATCAGGAGGAACTGGATGATCAGATTGTTCGCTATACGTGTCATTGAGACAGTCGCTATTCTGATAGCCATATCTTTCCTAGTTTTCGGGCTTGCGGAGATGATACCTGGCGATATTGCAGAACAGATTGCGGGCATGGAATTCGGACTTGCAGGCGGCGGCATCAAGGGCGAGCTCAACCAATTCCGAGAGGAGCATGGGCTTAATCGGCCTTTCGTGGTAAGGTGGGCCGACTGGCTCGAGAAGGCTGCAACGGGGGATTTCGGAACCTCTCTCATAACAGGACGCGAGATTGGGCCTGACATCGCCGCCGCGTTCCCAGTTTCTCTTGAGATCGCCATAGCGAGTCTCCTCATTGCGATAGCAACGGGTCTACCTGTTGGTATCCTTGCGGCTGTGCACCCAGCAAGCGTGTTCGATCGGATTCTGTCTGGCACGAGCTTGGTTTTCTTGTCGATTCCTACCTTCGTAAGCGGTGTCTTATTCGTGATCATCGGATCGCATTACTTCCCTATTCTTTATGCCTCACATTATGTCCGCCTCTCGGAAGATGTCATCGCCAATCTGAGGGCGATTCTGCTTCCTTCTATCGTGGTAGCTCTCTCTATGACAGCCCAAATCGCACAGATGACGCGAACAACGATGGTAGAAAGCTTACAGGAGCCAAATATCGTCACCGCGAGATCCAAAGGTGTCTCCGAATGGCGAATCAGTAATATCCATGCCTTGAAGTCAGCCTCAGGACCCATTGTAACGCTGGTTGGTCTTCTCTTTGGCTCTTTGATTGGTGGCTTGATCATCACCGAGGGAATCTTTAATTTGCCCGGTCTTGGCCGGCTTGTCATAAACGCTATATATCGGAGGGATTTCCAGGTGGCCGTTGCAGGAACGTGGGTCATGGCCATGGTCTATGTGGGTGTAAACTTCATAGTAGATCTTCTATATCCGATTCTGGATCCTCGGCAAAGGGTAGGTTAGTCTATGATTGGAGAATTTGTCCGTTCGAATGAGCGCAAAACTTGGTTTCCCGCGTTTCTAACCAAGGTTGCTAGGATTGTTGTTCATCCGTCAGGTCTAGTAGGAATACTGTTATTGATTCCGATAGTGGCGCTAGTGATTGTTAACTCTGGCATGATCAGGTGGGATCCGAATGCTCTGAACTTTAATGCCTTACTGGAGGGCCCCAGTACACGCCATGTGATGGGTACGGACCAGATGGGCAGGGATCAACTAGCTAGAATCGGTCACGCAATCCCGATAGCCGTTGCCATACCGGTTGGGGCAGTAGCCATAGCTCTGGCAATAGGCAGTGGTATTGGTTTATTGGCTGGCTATCTAGGAGGCATTTGGGAACGCTTTCTAATGGGGGTGACAGACATATTCCTGGCGATGCCCGTGCTTCTTTTAGCAGTTTTCATCATTGGCGTATTTGGAGAGGGCCTCACTAACACAATGATTGCCATTGCGATCATATACGCGCCAAGATTCTCACGTATAGCGCGTGGCTCGACGCTCAAAATCAAGTATCTTCCGTATGTAGATGCAGCAAGGATCGCAGGGACACACCCGGTCAAGCTCATTTTTAAGCATATTATTCCCGGCATATTTCCCGAACTGCTTGTAATGGCAACACTAAGCATCTCGAATGCACTCATCACCCAGTCAGCTCTAAGTTTCTTGGGTCTCGGGCTCGTACCGCCACAAGCAGATCTTGGCGGGATGCTATCCGCAAGCGTTCCCTTTGTGAATCTCGCACCATGGCTCATGTGGTTTCCGGCACTCACTATCACCTGCATGATTCTAAGTTTCAACCTAATTGGTGATGCAGTGAGAGATGTAGTCGATCCTCGTGTCAGTCGATCCAAATATGCAGCAACTTAAGGCCATATAGCTAGTGCAAAATAACAATGCGTTCAACATTGTCAGCCTTTATCAGAAATATCTGTGCAGACGCCTCTTTCGTAATGATTTTAATATTGAACCCGAAGACCAAGAATACAACCCTGAATTTGGTGCGCTGGCTCACTTCTTTGGAGCAGGAGGGCCGCAGGTTGAACTTCCTGAAGATCCGAAACCAGCCTTAAAAAAGGCGATCAAGGCAGGCTGTCACTTCGTACTTTGTAATTGGGTCTCGGAACTCCTGCCTCCCTGGGTCTGTCTGTTATGTGATAAACGGCACAAGTCTGGCAGCTAGATCTAAGCCATTGGCAGACACAAGGAAGAACAACAGGCTGAGTGGGTGTCCCCGAAACGCTCGAGTTGAAGAAACATATTGCGGAATGCTATGAGATCCAAATGAAGTGGCTGAAGATGTGGAGCGGTATGAATTATTTAGATGAGGTGGAAGCCCTGTCTTACTGCCAAATCAAGCAATCTGGTGTTCAGTTTTCCGGAGCCTTCCAAAAGTTGTATGCTGTCAAACGGGCACGAGCCCGTAATATTATATTCTAGGAGGAAAACATGTCCAATAAACTGAAGGTGGCCATTACCGCAGGGGAATTTCCCTGGCTCAGCTTGGATGCGGTCTGTAGAAAGGCCCAGGATTACGGGCTGGAGTACCTGGATGCTAGAGTTACCTCAAAGGAGGCGATACATGAATACAAGGAGACGTTAGCCAAATATGGCCTGCGAACAGCAGCAACCTACCCTACATTCGGTTTCATCAAGATGAATGCCAGTACCCAACCTGACATCCCCGAGTTGCAGGGATATTTCATTGAGGCCATTGAGATTGCAGCTGAGCTAGATGCTCCCTATGTTGTCAGCTACTATGGCGGTAACCTGGCATATGACCCCAAGGCCTCCATGCAACGCTACAAGCGCAATATGCAGCCAGTAATGGAAGCTGCAGAGAAACACGATGTGACGATTCTAATCGAAACGGAGTACAACCAGGTTCCCACCGACGTGACTCGTACCGCGGACGGGACGCTAGATCTAGTAGAGCTCATGAACTCGGAGCACTTTAAAGTTAACTTTGACCCCTGTAACAGCTTTATTGCTGGCGAAGAGGGCTTCCCTTACGCCTATGAAGTGCTGAAACCGCATATCCGCTACATCCACTTGAAGGATGCAACCAGATACGACCCAGCACGTCATGGTCGCAAATATCACAAAGCATTGCAGGTGGATGCGCGTGGAAGCTGGATCTGCGTGGCGCTTGGGCAGGGTGGCCTAAATATGGAGGGGCTGCTCAAGCGGCTCCAGGAGGATGCTTTCAAAGGTGTGGTCGCTGTTGAACTCCACACTCTGCCTGAATTGACCGAACATATGTTTGACGAGAGCATCCAATATCTGAAAGACCATGGAGTCCTTTAGATACCAGCTTGGCTGTGAGGGACAAAGGGTTGAACAACGACATGCCCGTCCAGTAGCCTTCTCTTTGGAAACTCGCTTCTTGATTCAGAACCGCGTGGTACACGGTTCCATATCAACTGAAATCCTCGTGATCGCCTACCTAACTCCATTATCGATGGCGCGTAACTGGACTACCTCAACGGACTGATCTTGTGTACCTGCAGTCTGCAATTCCTCCTACGGTCTACCACGGTCCGATGAATATGGGACGCGTAGTAAGCATAGGAAGTCATAGTACTCGAACTTAGACAGGCGATATGGCTGTGATTATTGGTCAAGCCTCATCCCGTAAATACGGTTTTCTATGTCACCAATCTCCCCCTGAGGAGAGCAATTGCCAATAAACTATGCAGTGGAAAGTTACTAATGTCAAGGAAGGAGGTTAACATGTTAGAGAGTTCACGTGTTGCGTTTATCCGCGCACCTTTTGAAGTGAAAATAGAAGAAGTTCCCATCCCCACCCTTCAGAATGATGGAGACGTTCTTGTCAGAGTACAGGCTGTTGGGATCTGTGGGACAGACATTCTTTACGCACGTAGCTGGGCACATGAGTGGACACGTTTTGGCCATGAGACAGCGGCAACTGTGATCGATTACGGTGCTGGAGTGACTGATCTGACCGCCGGAGACCTTTTGACTGTTCAAGCTACAACGCCGTGTGGCGTTTGTGAGGCTTGTATGCACGGAGATGTCCGAGATTGTCAAGACTGGGTGCCTTCGAGACTATCTATGGCTTTTGCCGATCATATGGTGGTTCCCCGCAGGGCACTATGGAGAGTCAAGGATCTGTCTCCTGTTGAGGCTACCCTCATTGAACCGCTTAGTGTAGCACTTGATCTTGTGGATGTTGCTGATATAAAGTTGGGTCATTCCGTCGCGATTATTGGTCCCGGACCGATCGGCCTAATGGCGGTCAAGATTAGCAAGCTTTATGGAGCCTTGAAAGTAATAGTCCTGGGTACGGACCGAGATCGGAGTCGTTTTCCGATTGCCCGGGACTTGGGAGCAGATATCACCATCGACGTAACTCAGGGTTCCCAAGATCCAATTGCAGTAGTGAAGGCGGCGACAGAAGGTCTGGGGGTCGATCGGGTACTGGTGACGGCGCCAGCTCGCGTGATAAGTCAGGCTCTTGGAATGGTTCGCTGGGGCGGCATCATAAGCTATATCGGATTTGAGGTGGAAGATGAGAACGCCCTTATCTCCATCAACCTTAACGATTTCCATAAAAGGCGTCTTCAGTTGCGAGCTTCTTACGCCGCGCCTGCTACACGCTACCCTTTGGCAGCAAAACTATTGGCAACCCGGCAAATCGATCCTGCAGCGCTCATCACCCACAAGTTCGCTCTCGAGGATCTTGGACAGGCACTGCATGTTGCGGCAGATCAGGCAGACAGTGCAATAAAAGTTGTGTGCATGGTAAATAGTTAAAGGATGGTTGTAAGCTTTAAGATGAAGACACGGCTGCATGTTAGGCCTGGTCGGGTCAAAGTCCCTCTGTGCACTGTATTGACCCGGAAACCTCCTTCAGGTCGCGATCAGACATACGTCATCTTCTATACAAACGACGCCACATTTACATCTAACCCTGGAAGCTTACGAGAGAACAACTTTTATGAATAATCGGGCAGCAAGCTGGAGCCGATCAGCGGAGAAACACTTAATTAGACAGTGAAGTATGCCACAAAAGGGGCACTGTCTTGGTCTAGATCTCTCGGTTAGGATACTCAACGGGAAGCCGATACTACCCTAAGATCGGTGTCCCGTTTGTTTCCGCTCACTCGTCTCTTAAAAGACGAATAAGAGGACGAGGAAACAGTTGCGTGAAGGAACAGAAAGCGAGGTCGCGTGATCTATCGTGTTAACTTGAGTACAAAGAGCATCACTCAAGAACCAGTGCCTTCTGATTGGCAAAGAATGGGAGGCCGGGCATTGACCTCAGCCATCGTCGCTGCCGAGGTGCCATCTTCTGCTGAACCATTGGGAAAAAACAACCTGTTGGTCTTCGCACCGGGTCCGCTGGCTGGGACGTCAGCTTCCAGTTCCAGCCGATTGTCGGTAGGAGCCAAGAGTCCGCTGACTGGTGGCATCAAGGAAAGCAATGTTGGTGGTTCACCTGGCGCGAAACTGGCACGTCTGGGAATTCATGCTCTGGTTATTGAAGGACAGATTACTGGTGGGCGGTGGTGTATTCTGAACGTCACACCGGCCGGGCTGGAGCTTCTGGACGCTTCTAAGCTTGCTGGACAGACGATCTATGAGTCGGTGGCTTGTCTCGGAGCCCGACGGAGTTCACACATTGCTATCCTGGCGATCGGGCCTGCCGGGGAAATGCGCCTCTCTGCTGCCAATATCGGCGTCACCGATATGGACGGTGTGCCCGCGCGCCATGCAGGTCGGGGTGGACTTGGTGCCATAATGGGGTCTAAGGGACTAAAGGCCATCATAGTGGACGACTCGGGTACCGCTCCTGTCCCCATCGCTTATCCCGATTTATTTCAGCAGGCAGTACGTCGCTTTGCCCGGTCGTTGCGTGAGCATCCAACAACTGGGCAGTCTCTGCCGCGTTATGGCACCAGCGCATCGATTAGCGCCATTAACGAACTCGGTGGCTTACCCACTCGCAACTTTCGCACTGGCATGTTTGAAAAAGTTGACCGTATTAGCGGCGAAGCCCTCTACGACTTGATCGTAAGGCGCGGAGGTCGACCTACACATGCGTGTATGGCTGGATGTGTCATTCGCTGTTCCAATATCTTCCCAGATAAGAACTGCCAGGAGAAGACACGAGCGCTTGAGTACGAAAGCATCGTATTAATGGGAGCTAACTGCGGCATTGGTGATCTGGACGCCATTGCGCACATGAATCACCTTTGCGACGAATATGGGCTCGATACAATGGAGATAGGCGATGCAATGGGAGTCGCAATGGAGGCTGGCCAAGCAAAGTTTGGAGATAGTGAGCGAGCGATTGCCTGGATCGAAGAGATTGGCAAGGGTACACCATTCGGCCGGATGTTAGGCAACGGCGTTGCAGCAACTGGACAGATTCTTGGGGTTTCACGCGTGCCAGCCGTGAAAGGTCAAGGAATCTCAGGATACGACCCCCGCACCTTAAAGGGCACTGGCGTTACCTATGCCACCTCACCCATGGGTGCCGATCATACTGCTGGCAACGCACTGCCTGGCACCGACCTGCCTGGGGTGGGCAAGCCAGATACAACCCAACACCCGCATCAAGTTCAGCTTTCTCGCTATCTCCAGGAACTGGCTGCGATCTTTGACGGCTTAGGCTTGTGTTGGTTCACTCGAGGACCAATCTTGATAGATAACAGCCTACTTCTGGACTTACTCAAAAACCGGGAGGGGTGTGACTACACAATGGACGATCTGTGGGTTATGAGCCGGGAGACTCTTCGGCGTGAGCTAGCTTTCAACCGGGCTGCAGGCTTTGGTCCGGAAGATGACAGGCTGCCAGATTTCTTCCTAACCGAACCGCTCCCTCCTCGTGGCCTGACCTTCGATGTGACAACCAACCAACTACAGGAGACCCTTGCTGGACTTGAAAAGCTTTGAGGAGTACATAGGGCCGATCACTGAGTGGAGAGAGCGCTAAGCCTGACGGGTGACATGTTGGCCGACGGTTCCTGCTGGCGGCTAAGGCCGGAGTATCCTGATCATGTCTGGAGTTATGACTTCGTGTTGGAAAGAACCCATGATGGAAACGTTTTCGGATCCTCAATGTGATCGACGAATACACCCGGGAATGTCTGGCGATCCGGGAAAAACGAAACCTTGACCATGAAGATGTTCAGGAATGCCTGGCAGAGCTTTTCTGCACCCGCGGGATTCCCACCCATCTCCGCTCAGATAACGGTCCCGAATTCATAGCCATCCAATTGCGCCAGTGGCTCAACCGACTAGGCGTGCGTACCCTATTCATCGAACCGGGCAGCCCATGGGAGATGGGCTTCATCGAGTCATTCAACGGCAAGATGCGTGACGACCTACTCGATCGCGAGATCTTCTTCACCCTATAAGAAGCCAAAAACTTGATTGCGCGTTGGAGAGCGGAGTACAATCACTTCAGACCACATAGTGCCTTAGGTTATCGTCCCCCTGCACCATAGGCTTGGTTGCTTGCTCCATAGCTGGTCAGTGCTCCAGGTCTAACATAACAACTGGCACAAACATTGGGGGCAGGTCACGTTAGGATTCTTTGTTGGATCGATGGTGAGTGCAACCATAATATTGCCTTGGTTGGGTGGCTGGCGCAATGTATTTTTTTGTACGGCGCCATCGCGGCTTTGTTTGCTATACCATTTTTTCTCACACACCCATCACCGAATAAATTGAATTCTGCAAGCATGGCATTAACTTCAAATTCCTTTGGCCATTGCATATCGCATATTATAAAGCTCAGAAACATTTGGTTGCTTGGTTTCGCTCTTTTGGGAACCAGGGGGGGTATTCAAGGCTTGCTTGGCTATCTACAGCTCTTCCAGTGCACGCTTGGTAGGACAGAGATCTATGCAGACGGAGTCGTGGCTTCATTTCATATGACCAGCATGATTTGTGTTCTCCCAATCACATTATGGTCAGATAGACTTGGTCCAGGAAGACGATTTTGATTGGGTCACACTTGTTAATCACATTTGGCATTGGTTCGTTATCCATTCAAATGGGATGTGCTATTTGGGCATCATTACTGGACTGGTGCGCGATGGTTTAATGGCTTTAATATTGACAATGATTTTTGAAACCAAAGACGTTGGGCTCGTTTTATTTGGCACAACGACCGGTTTTGCGATGATTTTAATGGGGATTGGAAACTTGGCTGCCCCATCGTTAATGCCGTTTCTCTACATCTATTTTACCTAGCTTGGCTTGACTGGAGAAAAGGTCGGATGGCTGGCCTGCTTGGCTCCCGTTATGACTAAGCTGTTTTCTACGGCGGTCTCATCCTTGACTGATCGAACACAACGGCAAGTGCAATTCACCCTGACTGCTCTTGCTGGCATGAGTATCTCTGTTTTCTTGCTTCGTATCCCCACCATTTTCCATGGGATTGCTGTATTAATGCTGTTTCTGGCCATTTTCTCAAGCCCAATATTGTCCATTTCTGACAGTCTGATCGTCCGCATTGCTCAACCAAAAAAGCTCAACTATGGTGGCATGCGACTGTAGGGATCATTTGGATATGCTATAAGTGCCCTGGCATTAGGCGCCATCTGGCAAGCACTAGTTTTCAAGCCAATGTTCCTGGTGGGAAGCCTGCTATACCTGCCTCTTATCTGGGTTGCTGGAAAACTGGAAGATAGTCCGATTTATAGTTTAAAAGGACTTAAATTACCACGTTGGAAGTTGAAATCTCTCTAAATGAAAAGAAACAAGACCGGGCAGGTTTCCAAAACCCGCCCGGTTTTCTTTATCAGCGGCGAAGCCGCCAGTACACAAGCACTCCCCAGTTTAGTGCGAAGATACACGCGAAGCCTTCTCAAGCAGGTAGATGATGGAGTGGTAATTATGTTGGGTGGCAAGAGTCATGCCCATCTCGCAGGTGATATTGGAGGAATAGTACCCATCATAGGAGTGGGCTTTCACTTCTTCGCTCTCTAGGGAGGTAGCCGAGGCCGTCAATTCCGGGAAGAGTAAACCGCGGTCACCGGCAAAGGCGCAGCAATCCAGGTTGAGCGGCACCGTCACCGTTTTTGCACAACGTCTGGCAATGGCAGACATTTTGTCTTGCAGATTAAGTTTGCGGCTTGAGCAGTTGGGATGCAAAACGACAGCTTCCTCAACCGGGTGTATCTCCAGGGAGGGCAGCAATACGTCATGCATCAGTTCCAGCCCATCCAGCAGGGTAAGCTTCTCATAAATGAGGCGCTCTTCGGGTGTCAGATCGCCGGGGTTCCCGGCATACTGACGCAGAGTGTAAGTGCAGGATGTGGTGTCGATCACGATAGGCAGGCGGCCTTGCTCGGACCATTCCCAGAATTGCTTCAGGGTGCGTTGGCGGATGGACTGGGATGCGGCAGTGTATCCCTTCGAACCGAATGGCATGCCGCAGCAGTTGCCGTCCACATTCTGCGGGATCCACAAGGCAACTCCAGCCCGTTTGGCGACCGTGACAAAAGTTTTAGCGAGGGAAGTCATGCCGGGTTTTGGAATGCCCATGCGCCGTGAGATGCAGGAAGGGAAATAAACATAATCCGCTTCTGACTTTTGGGTGGCTGGAATCTGGGAAGGCACAAATGGCACGGCCGTGTTCCATTTGGGCAGGGTTAGCCCGGTCAGCTTTTCACAAAAACGTGTCACCCCGGTGATGGCTTTCGCCCCCATGACGGACTCCGCTGCATGACCGAGTTGAATGCCAAAGGCGAGAGTTTTTTCCACTCCCGTGAAATGCTCCGCAAGCCATAGGGCGTTCTTTTCCCCGCGCGAGGTCACAAGGCCGGCGCGTAAGTGCTTGGTCAGGTCGCCGGTGTTTATGTTTACGGGGCAAGCCGAGGCGCACAACCCGTCCACCGCACAGGTATCCAGGCCGGAATAGTTAAAATCCTCCAGTAAGGTTGCCAGAAGGGGGGTATTTGCGCTTGAGTTACGCAGCCCGGCGATCTCACGCCGGATGACAATACGCTGGCGGGGGGTAAGGGTCAGTCGCCGGCTGGGGCAGCGCGGCTCGCAAAAGCCGCATTCGATACACTTGTCCACTTCCGCCTCCACCGGGGGCATGTCTTTGATGTCCGAGACGTGCGAGCGGGGATTAGAGTTGATGATCACATCCGGGTTGAGCATGCTGGATGGGTCGAACAGGGACTTGATATCACGCATGATACCGAGGCCGTTGAGTCCCCACTCGGCTTCCAGGTAGGGGCTCACGGCGCGCCCGGTGCCGTGTTCCCCCTTCAGAGCACCGTCATACTTGTTTCTCACCATGGCAAGCAAATCATCCAGGAAGCGCTCCAGGCGCAGGATCTCCTCCTGTCTGCTGAGCAGGCAGCTGAAGTTGAAGTGCAGGTTGCCATCCTTGGCATGTCCGAAAATGATGGCATCCTCGTAGCCATGCGATTGGAATCTTGATTTCAAGTCGATGATGGCTTCAGCCAGGCGCGGTACCGGGAATACCAGGTCTTCTGTCATTACAGAATAACCCTTGGGTCGCATGGTACCCATGGTGGGGAAAAGACCCTTTCGCAATTTCCATAGGTTTGCCTGAATGGTCGGGTCTTCGGTGAACTCGGGGTCGTAAAGTAGGCGCATCTCCCGTACGGTGCGGGCGGAGATGCGTCGCAGGCTGTTGATTTCCTCTGCCGTGTTGCCCTGGTATTCCACCAGGATGGCGGCGGCCGTATCAGGTAGCTGGCGCAAGATGACTGGCGCCCCGGCCAGGTTCTCCACCGAGCGCAAGGCGGCACGCTCCATGATCTCAAGCGCGCGCGCCCCGGAATCGCGCAGGGGTGCAATGGCACGCGCAGCGTCCTGGATGTTCCTGAAGTACAGTTGCCCGGTGTACTTCCGAGTGTAATCGGGCAGGGTATGCAGCACTGCCTCGGCGATGAAACCCAGTGTGCCTTCTGAACCGATCATCAAGTGTGTAAGGATATCTATTGGATTATCGAAGTCCAGCAGGGCGTTCAGCGAATAGCCATCGGTGTTCTTGGTCTGGTAACGGAGGCGCACGCGTTCGGCCAATGGGGCATCTGCCAACAAGCGGCGGCGCAGATCGAGCAGGCCATTTGCGATCCCGGGCGCCTCTTCCTGGAAGTGGGCAGCCGCATCCGGTGCAGCTGTATCCAGCACCATGCCATTTGGCAGAACCAGGGTCAACGAGTGGAGGGTGTGATACGCATTCTCGATCACCCCGCAACACATTCCGCTGGAGTTGTTGGCCAGAATGCCTCCCAGCATGGCCGCGTCAATGGAAGCCGGATCGGGACCGATGCGGCTTCCGTAAGGCTTGAGCACGTTGTTGATGAAGGTTCCCACCACGCCGGGCTGGGCACGCACCCGGGCACCGCCTCCTTCCACTTGAACATTCCCCCAATGACGTGAAAGGACGACCAAGATGCCATTGCTGACAGACTGTCCCGAAAGGCTGGTGCCGGCAGCGCGAAATGTGATGGGAATGCGGTTTTGCTGCGAGATTTGGAACAAGCCGCGAATTTCATCGATCGAGGCGGCCTGCACGACCGCCTGAGGGATGAGCCGGAAGTAGGAGGCGTCATTGGCGTACGCGTAGCGCTCTAGAGGGCGAGTTAAGACGCGCTCTTCAGGCACTATGCTAGAAAGTCTGGTTTTTAGGTCCATATTATGATGCTGTCATGTCGCCGCCTATCATCAGTATTTGATCAACCTGCACAAAGGTGCAATGACTACCGCAGTGAGGAATCTCTTTTCCCTTCAGTCAGTCCAATTTGGAAAATCCTTTTGACCTCCTCGGGTTGTATTCCGACCAAAATTGAATTTTCCCCTAAACCGAGCAGGTTCAGTCCAGAAATATGTCATCCTGCCAAAAGGGACATTCGCAAGCAAATAAATCTTAATTATTAGTTTGTTCAATCCAACCAGCGGCCTAGTCCAAGAAGAGGGAGGTACCTCCCAATCTTGTAATACCATATAGGCTTTATTTTCCGGGTGCTGAGATACTGTTTTATTGATCACTAATTAATTTTGTTCGCTCGTATCCAGAAGCGAGGTTGCGCCTCTCGTGATTTCCATAGTGAGATAAAAGGCGGTTCCATAGCGCAATGTATTTTTGATGGTTAAAATGGTGGAATCTGTTTGAATCTTGCAAATATTATACAACGAAAAAACAATATCGAATAAAGATTTCCTTTGTTGGTAATTTCCAAGATTCTTTGTAACGCGATTTTGTATTATCGGGGAGATAACCCACTAAAACGAAATGGATGAAATTTCAAATTTTGTTCGAAAAAAATCTGATTCTATCCCCGCTCATAATTTCATTATTCCTATGTATGGTTTTCTTATTGAGCGAAACCTACTTTTTCATTGCCAAGACATTTAACTTTAAAAACAGTGGAAAGATTCCTCCTTGACTTAAGAACATATGTTCTATATAATTGGCATTGATGTAAAGCGATTTATAAAATTGCTTTCACGATTGGGAATGCAACTTGAGGTGAGAGAGACTATCTTTTACATTCTTAGTAAGCTTGTACTCTGTACCAGCAGCCATAACTGCCTAGAAGTGAGAACCGGGGTACAAGGTGTAGGAGGCCCACCTTGCCATATCTCTGGTGACCATCGGGCAAAGTGTTCCCGGTAGGAAAATAGAATGTCATTATCTATCCTCCGTTGATAGTATCGAGCCGCTGGGGGTGAGGGACGCACCCAGCAACTTGATAACCCGAATACGCCAAGATGACAATGATTATAACAGTGGTATATAGGCAAGGTGAAATAATAATGGTATCGGAATGTTAAGGAAATTACTTCTATTAAAATATAGTATTGATTTTGCATAATAGTGGAGAAAAACGGTGGGTGAACGACTGTTAAAAACCGATGAAGTAGCGGAAATTCTACAAGTAAGCAAGCTCACGCTTATGTGTTGATGAAACGAGGGGAAATCCCCTTTGTCCAGATTGGGAAAATTGTTCGCGTCAGTCTCGAAGATCTGGAACGGTACATTAATGAAAAAGCAACGCAACATGAAAGCCATTTCAGCCTTCGGACGCACTGATTGCAATCAGGATAATGAATGTAAATTACTTATAGGTGTTCAGCAGATCAGGGCCTTTATCAGGTACAATCTGGTTACCCCGCATCAGAACCTTACCAATCGAATAGTACAAGCTTATATTCTCGTTCCTCCATCCTGAATCTCCAAAGGCACAGAAAGGAGGAATTAAAATGGCTAGAAGGCGAGGCAACAACGAAGGTTGCATATACCATCGCAAAGACGGCAGATAGTGCGCCCAAGGCAGCCTGACCGGTAGACGCCTGACCAAGTATGGCAAATCCCAAAAGGAATGCCGGGATTGGATCAAGGAAATGCTGTCGAAGATTGGGAACGGCCTCACATTTCAAGGCACTCAGATCATGATAGCAAAGTTCGTCGAGACTTGGCTGGATGGAAAAAACTGAGTCGCAGATCGGATACAGTTAGTGCTTATCACTTTTTGGTCCGTCAGCACCTTCTGCCGGAGATAGGTAGGATGCGCCTGTAGGACATCCAGCCAGCAGATTTGAAGCAGCTCTACCTCTTCAAGAAGGAAGAGGGGAGGGGAGCGCGCACGGTGCAAGTGATTCATATAGTGATGCATGCGGTGCTGAAACAGGCTGTGAAAGAAGGCATCCTTGGACTGAATCCGGCTGATGCGGTAGAACGTCCGAAGGTAGAAGTCGCTGAATGGAAGATTTTGACCGAGGAGCAGGCCCAACATCTTATCACAGCGACAACTGGCACGCGTTATGGTACGCTCATATATTTTGCGTTGGTGACAGGTGTGCGCGAAGGCGAACTGCTGGGCTTGAAATGGTCGGATGTGGATTGGACAAAAGGTCAGCTGCATGTCCAACGACAACTGCAGGTAATGAAAGTGGACGGGAGCGTCCTGGTACCACTGAAGATAAAAGCAGGCAGACGCCATATCAAGCTGGGTTCGGGAACTCTGGACAGGCTGGCTTTGCATCGGAAACATCAGGAGCGGGAGAAGCAAGCAAGAGGTGCACGTTGGGAGGAAAATGATCTTATCTTCCCGAACACGATTGGGAAACCGATTTCGAGCCGGAATATGTATGATGATTACAAGCGCTTGCTGAGCGAGAACGGTCTACCAGATATCAATTTCCATGCCCTGCGGCACACATCGCTGTCGTTCCTACTGGACATGGGAACGCCGGTGAATACGATCCAGCATCGGGCAGGGCACTTGAAAGCGAGTGTCACTACGGATATGTACGGTCACTCCTTGGGGCATTCGGAAGATGAGTTGCGGGCCGGATCGAAGAACTACTTGTGCTTATTGCAGTCAAATTGCAGTCAAAATAAAGCCTTCGGGAATTGATACCCCATATATGGCGGGAATAGGTGGATAATCCCATATTTATGATATTATATGGAAGCAGTGGAAATTTCAGGGCACGACTCTTACGCAGTTGGTTCGAGGTTTACCTAGGTGGTACTTCACAAGTCCCTGGTCGGTCACCTGTGGTTCCTCATAAGTCAGAAAAACTATAAACTGCTTATGAGATTGCTGTAATTCTAAATATCAGCAAGGCAAAAGCATATCAGTTGATAAGTAGGGGAGAAATCTTGTCCGTTCAATTTAGTGGAAATACTAGGGTAAGATTACAAGATTAAGAAAATTTTTGAAATACCACATTGTTCATGCAGGATGAAAGTAATTCCGCTGACTCCCCGTGTCATCTAAGGCGATGCGCTGTTTTTAAATCACAGAGGTGGGTAGAAGGTCTTTTCCTACTTTCCTTGGAACGAAAGTTAGTGGGTCGCATGTCCCATATGACGCCGGAAATATTCTGCAAGTGTCCGTGAACTGGTAGCTCAAATGTGTCCGATCGCAACATATGGAGACCATCTGTGCCGTACCAAACGCCACAGCTGCCTCACTGCCCTGGTAACCTACCGCTGCCAGTCCCGAAGTCAAGCCAATACTGACGCTTGAAGAGAGGGAGCTAAAACATCCGATGGTTAAAATGAAAAATGTAAGAAAAGAAAGGAGTATATCTTTTACACAAATCGCGATGCTATTTTATAAGAGTAAATAATAATACCCAAATGTGCGACCAGAATTCGCTCATGTTAAATCATCTCACTTTATAGGATCCTAATTGGATATATGACCTGCCCTCCAAAAACCGATCTAACATTGATGTTAGGATTAGGACAAGGAGACAGGTCAAAATGCCACGAAAGAGCAATACCATCGAACAAATCAATAGCAAACTAAGGGAAGTCGAGGTACTTCTCGCACAGTGACAAACGGCGGGGAAAATCTGCCGGTCATTCAATATTAGCGAACAAACATATTATCGCTGGCGGAAAGAATACGGTGGGATCCGTACCGATCAAGTGCGCCGCTTGAAAGATTTGGAGAAAGAGAATGCCCGGCTAAAGAAACTGGTTGCAGACCTTTCTTTGGATAACTCGATCTTGCGGGAGACAGTCCGGGGAAACTGATCAACCCGGCCAGGCGCAGGCAAGCGGTGGAGCACCCCCAGGAAGTGTTCCAGATATCTGAGCGTTGTGTCTGCCGGGCATTGGAACAACTTCGCTCCACCCAGCGCTATCATGGGAAGGAAGCCGATGACGAAGAGATTATCAATGAGCGGATCGTCACTCTGGCCAGTCGATATGGACGCAATGGTTATCGGCGCATAACGGCCATACTGAAGATGGAAAGCTGGCAGGTCAACCACAAGCGTGTGGAGTGTATTTGGTGTCAGGAAGGGCTGAAAGTTCCCAAGAAACAACCCAAACCAAGCCGGTAGTGTCGGAATAAATACGGGAGGCTTTGCCTCATGGGTGCGACAACTCAATCGCTTGCTCCAGGGTTAGCTTACGCCCCTCTTACCATGCTGCGTTGAAGGCAGCCTTGCCAAGTCTTTCTCGTATGGCGGCGATGATTGGATAGTATGTAGTGTGGTCAAAATCATACATTTTCAAATTAAGCCTCTCAGCCGCAGCTTCTGTGGCTCCAAACAAGTGCGCGGCGCGTTCATCCTGCCCATCGATCCCCGCCGCACCGGCAAACCCAGCCAGACAGTACACCTGGCCCTGCAGCATTTTCAGCTCCCTGAATATTGCCAGACTCTCTTCAGACACTGCACTGGCTTGAATGGAATAACCCTCTTGCAGAAAGACCCGGCCCAAATTAATCAACGTATAGGCAAGACCAATCCTATACTCCATTTGTCTGCGAATTTGCGCACATTCTATATACAAATCTTTCGCCCTGGCATTGTCTCCCTCCAATCGCGCCACCCTGGCAAGTGAGGAGAGTGCACCTTGGATTCCATTTGGATGATTATCTTGCCGAGCCAACTCAAGAGATTGCTCAAGATATATGCGCCCTGTATCTTTATCCCAGCTGAGAGATATCGATTCTCCTAATCCCCAAAGTGCATTCTGGATATGAATTTTATCTCCAAGCTCTTGTGATATCGTCATGTAACGTTCCACATACTCACGAAATTTTACCAAATCACCATGAACCCAACACATTGCCACCAAGTCGTGCAATATATATGCGGTCAGATCCTTATCACCCAATTCTCTTGCCATTTCCAGACCGGCCTCCATCAGGGCTTGTCCTTGTTGACGCTCTCCTATCATTAATGCACGATCACCAGCATGCCAGAGGGCCCTGACATGCAAATTTCCAGGTGGCCAGGCTTCCGTCGAGGCAAGAATGCGCATGGCCCAGTCATATGCTTCTCTTAATCGATAAGTGCAATCACAGAGCCAGGTTAAAGGATATTCCACCACGATAGCTGATTCTGGATGATGGACAATGGCGTATTCCATCGACGCCCGGAAATTATCATACTCTATCTCGAACCTCTCTATCCAATCTGGCTGTGCCATGCTGACAGGGAGCGTTCCCCTCACTGCGAATTCCCTGAAATAAGCTAGGTGCCGATCCTGCAGGGTTAGAAACTCACCAGAGGCCTTCAGTTTCTCTAGGGTATACTGCCGGACCGTTTCCAATAAGATATACCTGGCCTCTGCATTTCTCTCCTGCACGCTGATCAGAGAGTGATCGACCAGCGCGCCGAGCAAATCCAGTACCTAGGAAGGATGAATTCCATGCGTCGGGGATGCATTGTCAATCTCGTGAACACAAATCGCCTCGACAGATTCCAGGGAAAAGCTACCGGCAAATATGGCCAGCCGGTTGAACAGGGTACGTTCAGCCTCCCCCAACAAATCGTGGCTCCAGTCCAGGGCCGCCCGCAAGGTCTGCTCACGCGGCAGGATCGTGTGGCTGCCACCCGTCAGCAGGTTGAAGTGATCGCCCAACCGGGCTGAAATTTGATCAGGCGAAAAGAGTCTTGTCCGGGCCGCGGCGCGCTCGATGGAAAGCGGATACCGTCCAGGTGCGTGCAGATCTGCGCCACGGCAGGCGCGTTCTGAATCGTCACTCGGAACTCGGGCTGAACGGTTGTTGCACGTTCGATGAAAAAGCGTACGGCTTCGTACTGCACCAGGGCAATAGGCGGCGCGGCTCCTTTGGGGTTGGGAAGTGAAAGCGGTGGTACGGGATAATTCGTTTCACCCGCCAAATTCAATTGCTAGCGGCTGGTGGCCAGGATTTTTAGCCCCGGCACGTTGTGTAAAAGCAGATCCGCAAGCTGCGCAGGCTCCATTCCATGCTCACAGTTATCCAGGATAAGCAGCAGATGTTTCTCGCGCACATACTCCGCCAACAGGTCGGATAATGAATGGCCAGATTCTGCGCGCACACCCAAGACCGAGGCAACCGTTTGCTCTACCAGTGCAGGATCGCGCAACGGCGCCAGCTCGACCAGTCAGACGCCGCCCGAGAATTCATCGATTAAATCCGCAGATACTTGAAGAGCAAGGCGCGTCTTGCCCGTTCCACCGATGCCGGTCAGTGTAAGCAGGTGTGCGCCAGCAAGTAGTTTCTTGACCTAGTCCATCTCCCGTTCACGCCCGATAAAACTGGTGAGCTGCATGGGCAGGTTATGCAGGCGGATATCCAGCGTTTTCGGCGGCGCAAAATCGGATGGCAGGCCGGGCATGACCACCTGGAAGGTCTGCTCCGGACGGATCAGATCCTTGAGGCGGCGTGCGCCCATATCCCGCAGTGTAGTTTCTTTCGGTAAATGGTCTCGCACCAGTTCAGCGGTGGCAAGCGAAAGTAGAATTTGGCAGCCATGCCCGGCGGAGAGCAAGCGAGCGGCTCGACTCAATGTCAATCCCGAAACATACTCACCCGATGTGTATTCCCCGACCTGTACTTCCGCTCTCCCAGTGTGCAATGCCATCCGCACCTGAATGGCTCCGGTCTCACCCCATTTTTAGGTTACCAGGGAACGTTGCGCCTCCAAAGCAGCATCAAGCCCATCGTTTGCAGTAGAGAAAGCTGCACAGAATGCGTCTCCGATGATTTGGAATACATAGCCACCGTGAGAAGTGATGGATTCATTCAGCAAAGGATGATGGCAGCTTAACGCCTCTTTCATCGTGTCGGAATATTGTTGCCAAAGCTTTGTGCTTCCTTCGATGTCAGTAAATATAAATATGACGGTACCGGAGGGCGGTTGATCCATTGTCACATCTTCCCAGGTTGAACCAAGTAATCCAAGAGACTTTATATGTCTGGAGTATTTTATTATACATCTAGCCTTGATGAAATATTAAAAAACCAATTTTCGTAAACATAATTCACGCTTTTGTCATCCTATTCATAGGGGGAAAAGTAAAAAGGATAATAGGTGTGTTCAGCGGGACTCATACCAACATTCAAAGTTATCAAAAATTATCGGGGTGTTTTGTCATAATATTCTCAAAAGCATCTGCGGGGGTGTCGTGGGGTATTAGAGGGAGTATAAAAGAATCAAAAATGATTATAGGGGGCAACCAATTGAATAGCTGGTTCGGAAGCAATACCTGGGATGACCTTGCATCTTCCGCACCGCAACATGCTCCTTAACTTCTTATTGTAGAAGTTCAGAGCATGATTCTTTCAGCCCGCCCAAAAGGCGGGATTTTTCGTTTTAAGGAGGAACTATGGACCAGATTCCGATCAAACGCACTTGTAATGCCTGTGGAGGAGAAGGTGTACTTTCGACTGGCAAGATCTTTACACTTGCAGGCAGGGACCATCCGTTGCTCACCAGGTGTTTTGCCTGTGATGGCAAGGGCACCCTGCTCACCTGGGTGGATGTACACCAGTTTGCCGAGATGCTGCTAGCCATCGCAGTCGAAGAACAGCAGTAGTAGCTCCATATTCCATCTCATCAATCCAAATATATTCAAGGAGATCAAAATGGACAAGTTTCCAATGTTCAAATCCTGCCGGGCATGCAGTGCGCATACCTGTCTTTCCACCCAGGAGGAGGTCATCTTCTTTGGGAAGAGCTACCTGCGCACCATCCCCTGCACCCTCTGTGAAAGGAGCAATCCGCAGCATCAGCTGGTCGATATCTCCGACTTCATCCGCAAGCTGCGGGTCAGCCTTTATGGCAAGCAAGCTGCATGAGACGATGTTCAACCAACTAGAGCCGGTTCCTTTTTATCAGGAGCAGGCTCTTTTCATATCCAAAAAGGAGAATGCATATGACAACTGATCAAATCATCAAATCTGACATCCTGTATTCCGATGCTCCAGCAAGCTGGAATACGCGCTATGTCACTCAAGAAGGCTTTACCTGCCAGATCACCTTGCGTGGCGAAACCGGCAAAGACCTGCTTGAGAAGGCCAATCTAGCCCTGGGTTACCTCATCGATAAGGGCTTCAAACCCGATGCCCATAATGGCAGCTTTACTGGCAGCAGGGAGACCAAATGGTGTGAGATCCACCAGTGTGAGATGAGAAAGCATGAAAAAGATGGCAAGTCCTGGTTCTCCCATAAGATCGAGGACGGATCCTGGTGCTATGGCAAGCAGCGCAAGACTGGAGGCAGCCATGAGTAGCAACTGGTATGTGGATCGCTTTACGGATATGGATCATTCCTATTCCCCCTGCATGCACAGGAATGTTGTCATTGATACGAGTGGGGAAAGACGCTTTGTTGAAGGCGAAGTGACAGACGATATTCTAGTTCTCGCTCTCTGCCTCGATTGCGGCGAGTATTTGACCGAATCGGAGGTCCGTGGAGCCTGGGATGGGGAGCCGAGTGATATCGAAGATTTCCAATTGGAGGAAGACCATGACACTGGAATGTGATTCCTCAGAATTGGAGATCCAACTCCCCCTGATCGATCTGACTGAGGGACCTTCTTCTCCACCAAGGAAGCGCAATCGCATGGTTGAGAAGACACTTGCACAGTTGCGTCAGCTGCACGACGAACTCAATGCCCAGCTGTATGCCCATCCAAATGAGAGGCCGATCGTCAATAACCCTGGGGATGCAGCCCAACTGTTCATTCCCTTCATCGGTTTCCTGGATCATGAGGAGATGTGGGTGATCAATCTGGATACCCGTAATCGCATCCTGAGCCTGGTTGCGCTCTATAAGGGATCGGTCAATACTTCCCAGGTTCGAGTGGCGGAGGTATTTCGTCAGGCCATCATAGAGAATGCCATGGCGATTGTTTTGGCCCACAACCATCCTTCCGGGGACGCAACCCCCAGTCCAGATGATATAGCCGTGACGCGTGCCATTGTCCAGGCCGGAAAGCTGCTGGATATCGATGTGCTGGACCACCTGGTCATCAGTTGCAACCGATGGGTGAGCCTCAAAGAGCGGGATCTTGGCTTTAGCTGAAAATCCGGCTTCAGGTCCATATCTCCAATTGGAGAATCGGACTATTTGCTGTCTTGGAGGAAAAATGTACACAATGAATGTATCTACTCGATCTACTGAAACAAGGGTCGTGGGGGTGACCTTTGAAAATCGGCAGGCAGTTGTTGCCCTGCTCACGGAAGGGGAACGGGTTTCTCTTATCCGGGAGCCTGATAATCTGTTCGATCCCAATGCAATCAAGGTAGTACGTTGGGATCGCCAGCAATTTGGCTACTTGGATCGGGAACTGGCAAAGATCCTGGCCCCCCGGATGGATTTCTATAGAAGACCTATCAAGGCTACCGTGAAAAGGCTCTATGGTGGGGTTTACCCGGGTTCAAGCCTCGGAGTGGTGGTCAGGTTTTACTTGCCTACATAACATCACCATATCCATCGAATCGGGGCTGCCTTCAAATTGGAGGCAGCCCTGATTTCATTATAAAGGAGTAATAGCAATGACACCAAATGCAGAAAGAGCAATGCAAGAAGTGATCCAGAAATTTCAAACTGGCGAGCTTTCAGAGATCATCAAGATCGCTGCCTTCGAGATCCCTGACTCGTGGCCTGCGAGTAGATGGTCAATGGGTAATAAGATGCTCGCCTATGTGCAGGCACGTACACTCAATGCCCGTGGCTTTCAGGCCTGGAAGGAAGTCAAGCGCCAGGTCAAGAAAGGCGCACATGGGATCTATATCTGGGCACCCCGCATGATCAAGAAAGACGAAAACGGAGAAGACAAGACCCAACTGATCGGCTTCTTACCCGTTGCTGTTTTCCCGATCGAAACAACTGAGGGCGAACCACTCAAGGAAGATCTAACCCCCCGGGAGCTGCCGCCCTTGTTCGAGGTCGCTACAAGATTGGGCGTGACCGTAAAATTCCAACCAGTGGCGCCAGACCGCCTGGGGGATTGTGGCCATGACTTGATCAATCTGGGCACTGATGACCCAAGGGTATTCTGGCACGAATTAGCGCATGCTGCGCACCAAGTCATTGACCTGGAATATAAAGACCGATCTTCCCAATACAAGGAAGTTGTTGCTGAATTTACAGCCTGTGTCATAGCAGCTCTTTATGGTCAGGATTATACGGGCACTTCCTGGGGATATCTCAAGATGTTTAGCGATGATCCCCTAAAGGCCATTATGAAAGTAGGCCAACATATAGATCAAGTATTGAAACTGATACTTGAATAATAGGAGATAGCACAACGACCGAACAATTGATCGTCTTATGTCCCAAATACCTGCTAACTGTCCGAACCTTCGCAGAACGCACTGACCATGAGCGCTATGTATCCTTGATATAGTAGGGACTGGGCTTCGACTGATAATTTCCTAAAGGGGGGTCATTTCTCCAATTTGGAAATCAGGGATGTGACCCCCTTTTCTTACAAATAGGTGATGTCTTAATCCTCCGACACTTATGGGTTATTTCTCCAATTTGGAGATTGGAGATGTAGCCCGGTAGATAAATGAGAAATAATATGGAAAAACAGATCAACTCAGTTCCTCAAATGGAGATGGAAATTGTGACCAATATGGCACCCAAGTGTTTTGGTTTGGAGTGTGTTTCCTGTCCGAATTATGTCGCCCTGCACTGAGCAAATTCCAAGCTGCTCCTGGAACATTAGGAGAACATCCGGAAAACATCAATTGAGATCTTTGAGTCTGTGGAGATGACTAAGCTGTTTTGAAGTTATGCGGAGGCCAATCGATTGCCAAAATAGACGGTCGATTGGCCGGAGTAATTATATAATTAAGGATATATTTGGTATACGAAACCAAGGAGAGAAGTAATCATGAAACAACAAATTAAGATAGTAATCAAGGCGAAACCTGAGCCGATAATAAACCTGCTTCATGATTACTTTCAGGTGTCTGAATCTCCCTTATATCCAGTGTTTGTAGATATTTATCAAAGATTCATGAATTCATCATCGGGGAATTTATATCGAGATTAATATAATATTATCGAAAAATATCCAGAATCTTATCAACCTACAATTAATGACCGATTTAGCGATTATTTTGGTGGTTATTTTCTGGCAAGCCTGTTTATCCAAGAATATCCCAATTATACGTTGATGAGAATCGATGGTGAAAATAATGAAGGCTATTGGAAAAAGGCAGTAAATCTTGTAATTAAGATACTCGAGAAGCTGAGGGAATTCGAATTTGAGATTACTTCCATTGAGCCGCCAGAAATGATGCAGTCAGTCTCACAAAATCCTGAGAAGGAAATGGAAAAAAAGCTCATAAATGACTCAGGGATCGATGGAAGTCATCCAAAAAACGAGGTCTTACCTAAAGGAATGGCGCAGCGGCGGAAATGGGTAAGGATTTGGTCGTATATGAAGCCTAAGCGGGATGGTGGAACAAGTTTCAAAGACTTAAGTGCGATGATAAAAAAGGATTCATTAATGAAAAAACTACCCAATGATCCTGATACCTTGTCGAAAATTGAAAAGGCAGGCCTTGCGGGAATGTTGAAAGACTAATTTTCAAATATTTCGGTCTTTTTTTCGGTTATCCTCCGGAACTCCCCGGTAGTTTTCGGTAAAAACGATGTAAAAGGGTGCGATACTTAAGTTATCGCACCCCTTTCGATTCAGAAGTTTCCAATATCAAAATTGATCCTTCAAATTCCATCCGGAGGTGCGGAATAGGGTCCTGCAAAAGGAACTCTGATGAGAAAGGTCTCTCATTTTCAGGAGTGAAAACTATGCAAAAGTTACTCAAGGGTAATAAATCAGTACTCAAGCAGCAAGCGTATTCGGTAAATGCTGATTGGCCACTTGCCGAGGGCGTGATCCTTTCCGGATGGGTCAGCCGAAGAGTAATGGTCTGTCCGATTGTTTTGGAGACCCGTAAAGTTCTCCAAATTAATCAGTTGATCCGGGGCGGTTTGACTTTCGCCGATGTTGAACAGTTTTCTCCTTCGGGGGAGAAACGATGTTCAGTAAACCAAACTCGCCGTGTCACCGGCGAGTCTGGATACTTTCAGGTAACCCACACAGGTTTTGGAGGGCTTTCCTATGACTAATAATAACACACATCCCAAGAAATTTCAACAAGGTTCGGAATATAAAATCCTCGATCATGATTTGATCAGAATATCACGTCCCCTGGCTTTGATCGAAGGAAGAGCATATGCAGCTTCATGGGTGAGAGTTGAAAAGACGGTACCCGAAAGGCCGGGTAAGAAGATCGAGAGCAATCATAATACTTCTACTTCGGTTGAACTGGTGATTATTCGAGACGATGGAAAAGTATATGGTCTCGAGACATCCATCAAGGAATTAGGGTTGGATATTCACTTAGAAGAAAAACCTGACTCCCAAATAATTTGGAGCGGTAATGGGATAAGACGCTACCAAATTGGCGAGCGACCCTCACCGAAGAATGTATTTGATCGACTGATCAAGGTCCTGGATACCTTTATTGATTTCAATAAAAGTTTGGCGGACCAGAAAAGCATGAGCGAGTTAATTGCCTGCTGGATTCTTGCAACCTGGTTTTTGGATGCCTTTAATGTCGCAGGTTATCTATGGATCACAGGTGAAAGAGGTTCCGGCAAAAGTGACCTCCTGGGCTTGATAGCTAGATTGAGCAATTTGGGGCAGTTTATTTCCCACAGTGGCAGTTTTGCCAGTCTTCGGGATATGGCTGATTATGGCGCTACTCTTGCATTTGATGATGCCGAAAGCATTACCTATCAGAATGACAAGGATCCCGATAAGCGGGCCCTTCTCCTCGCTGGTAACCATCGTGGGCTCACGGTCCCCTTGAAAGAACAGGGACTGGATAAAAAGTGGCATATTCGTTATGTCAACGCTTTCTGTCCCAGGGCATTTTCTGCGATTCGGGTCCCCGATTCAGTCCTGGAAAGTCGAATGATTATGATCCCATTGGTTCGTACCTTTGACAAGCGGCGCAGCAATATCGATCCAATGGATGATAAAGAATGGCTTTGTGATCGGCGTGAATTGGTCGATGACTTGTGGGCGCTGGCTCTCGCCAATCTCTCTCAAATGCCCCAGTGGGACACTTGGGTTGGCAATCATGCGGAGCTGGGTGGGCGGAATCTGCAGCCTTGGCGAGGGCTCCTGGCGGTTGCCGGCTGGTTGGAGCAAATGGGGATACCGGGTCTGTATCAAAGAATGCAAGCCATCTCCGTAAAATACCAGGACGAAAGCGTGAAACAGGATATTTCCGATCTGACCCGCCTTGTCATCCAGGCACTTGGTGTGTGTGCCGTTAGTGCCATCAGAGCCGATCGAGCCGTTGAAAAGAGAGGGCATTTTGAGACGACAGTATCGGATGTTCGCAAGGTTGCATTAAGCATGGCTACCGATCAGGAACTGGATATCGAGTATGAGAAGATTGCCCTTCGCCTGGTTGGCCGCACGATCGGAAAACTCAGGTTTGAACAGGTGCCTCGGCCGAGTGGAGTCGGGTCAAGGACATGGAATATTGACCTTTATCATCTCACCCGGTTGGCAGAATCCTACAATGTCCCTGTTCCTGGCGAATTGGTCGATTGGGCAGCCAGCCTGTTTAATCCTTTCCCGGATAATGGCATGACTGGCATAAACGGCTCAAATGGCACAATACCAGTATCAGCTGGGGATCATGCTGCTGAATCGAACAGAACCCTCGAACCTGCGCAGGAATGCTATACGTGCGGGAAAAAGGATTATCGGCAGATATCCGGTGGCGGATGGGTCTGCAATGTTTGCCATCCATCTCAAGAATAATGAAAGAGGTAAACCCTATGTTAATGACTCCTCAAACCCAACTGTTTGGTAGTTTTTCTTTGGTCGATGTTACTCTTCTGACCTGGGGAGAAGCCTTCCTGAATGCCCGTAAAGCTGCCAATGCCGCGGCTGGTACTTTGCGTTTTTACAGCCAGAAGCTAAAGATCTTTTTTGATTACTGCCTGGCGCGTGGGATCGAGACCATCAGTCAGATCACAGCGATCTTCCTTCGCCAATTCCTGCTCTATCTGGCTGAGATCGGTCACAATCCGGGAGGAAGGCATGCGATCTTCCGCTGCGTACGTGTCTTCCTGAACTGGTATGAAGTTGAAGCAGAACCGGAAGGGTGGTCGAACCCGATCAAGAAGGTCAAAGCCCCGAAAGTGCCCACTGATCCCCTGGAACCGGTACCTCTCGAAACTATACTTCGTATAGTCAAAATATGCAAAGAGGGGACATTCACGGGGGATCGGGATATCGCCATGGTGCTTTGCCTGCTGGATACCGGAGCACGAGCGAGTGAGTTCCTGGCAATGGATTTGGAAGATCTCGATCAGGCACGTGGAACTATACTCGTCCGAAAAGGGAAGGGGAGTAAACCACGTATGGTCTATTTGGGGAAAAAATCAAGGCGGGTGATAAGGAAATACCTTCGCCACCGGGAAGATGATGAACCTGCCTTGTGGGTCACCCATCCCCGTTATGGTTCAGGCAGGTTGAGCTATGATGGCCTAAGGGAGGTGCTTTCTCGTAGAGCAGTGGAAGCTAAAGTGGAACAACCTTCCCTACATAGTTTTCGACGAGCGTTTGCCCTAACCATGCTTCGGAATGGAACCGATGTATATACTTTAGCAAAATTGATGGGGCATGAGGGAATAATAGTTCTTCAGCGATATCTCAAGCAAACCTATCAAGATACAGAAGCCGCCCATCGCCAGGCTGGACCGGTAGATAATTTGGAGTTTTTAGCGCTTCAATAAGAAAGATCAGTTGATATAAATCGACTGAGATATCTTATGTGAAAGTCCAGCGGTAGTGCGCTTTGAGGATAGGCTACCGCTGGAGTTTTTTTATGGTTACAAATTTGTTTGTGATTTGATGTTTAGAAGGATTAGTAAACAGGGTTATTGGTCCGGGATCCAGTTGTCCTATATCTCAACATTGCTAAACGGATGATTATGTAATATAGTATTATGCAGTATAAGTGTGTGGTTGAACTGTTCGGAAGGTGTAAAAGGAGGATAAATGTTACTGAAGTCAGCTTACGTTAGACAATTTAAGAGCATCACCGATTCTGAAACAGTGGAGTTTGATCCCAACGTTACTTGCTTCGTTGGGAAGAACGAGAGCGGGAAGACAGCGTTTCTGGAGGCACTATACAGGTTAAATCCCTTACCAATGGGTCATTCCGATAAATTTGATGGGCTCCGCGACTATCCACGTCGAACTTACACTCGTGATCGTGAATCGGTTCCTGGTACTGTTGTCATCGAAAGCACCTTTATGTTGGAGCCAGGCGACATTAGTGAGGTTGAAGGATTTCTCGGTAAGAGTATGCTTTCGTCGAATGAAGTGATCATTGAAAAGGATTATAAGAATGAACAAACATGGAGTATTCCTATTAATGAGCAAAAACTGGTAAAACACCTTGTATCTGAAGCAGGCATGGATCAAAGTCTTATGGTAAGAATCTCATCTGTTGAAGAACTCATAAAAAAGGTTAAGGCCCAAGCTGATCCGTCTGAAACTTTATCTTCTTTTTTGAAAGTAATAGAAGGAACGGACTATTACCAAAAGGTCATCGACATCTTGACAAAAAGACTGCCGAAGCTTTTATACTTCGACGTTTACAATATTATGCCGGGGCGCATCTCGATCCCGAAGCTCCAGCAGGGAGCAGAGAACCAGCTTAAACCTGGAGAGCGCACAGCCTTATCCCTCTTAAGGCTCGCCGGAGTTCATGCAGAGGAATTCACTGAAGCAGTTTACGAAGCACGTAAGGCATCACTAGAAGCAGCAGCTAATCAGTTAACTGACGAGGTCTTTGAATTTTGGAGTCAAAACAAAGATCTCTCAATCGAACTAGACGTCGATTTTAAATCACCTGCGGATGCAGAATATGGACAGCCTCCATTCTTAGATATTCGTGTTCGTAACCAAAGACATCGGGTTACCCTAAACTTCGGTGAACGTTCACAAGGGTTCATGTGGTTCTTCTCTTTCTTGGCTGCGTTTTCAGAATATCGAGGCAAGGGAAAGATGATCTTACTCCTAGATGAGCCAGGACTTGGGTTACATGCGGCGGCACAGGGTGACTTATTGCGATTTATTGACGAACGTCTTGCACCGGAACATCAGGTCATCTACACGACGCATTCACCTTTTATGGTCGATGCAACTCGACTCCAGCGTGTGCGAACAGTGGAGGATATAGATGGGGAAGGCACAAAGATAAGCGCCGACGTGCTCTCTATGTCCAAGGATACGCGTTTCCCACTCCAAGCTGCCTTTGGCTATGAATTAGCGCAAACACTATTCCTTGGACCCAACAATCTAGTAGTTGAAGGTCCGGCTGATTATTTATATATTCAAGTTATGAGTGGTCATCTACGTAGCATAGGGAAAATAGGTCTCGATTCTCATTGGGTTATAGTTCCCGTAGGAGGCCTAGACGAAATTCCTACCTTTGTCGCTCTTCTGGGTGCGCAACTCAATGTGGCGGTTGTATTTGATGTAGCAAGTGGAGGGACACAGAAGGTGAATTCTCTTGTCGAGCGTGGAATCATAGGTGGTCAAAATCTAATTCCACTCAATGAAATATCACATACTCCGGAGGCTGATATCGAAGATTTGTTCGATGAAAACTTCTATCTTGACCTAATTGATCGTTCCGGTGCCCCGTCTTTGAAAGCAGTTAAGCTCAAAGGTTCTGGGCGGATAACCAAGCGAATAGATGCAGCTATAGGAACAACCTTTGATCATTATCAGCCTGCTCGGTATCTACTCGAACATCAAGTCGAATTGCTTAAGGGCATAGATACTGCAACCATTGACCGATTTGAAGAACTCTTTAAGCGTGCGAATACACTGGTGGTTAATTAAAAAAGGCTATCTTTACATGCCATTGCTAGAATGACACCCAGAGGACTACATCAAAATCCACCATTTTCTATCGCCGAGCGAACCTAATATATAGGAAAAAAGGCTGAAAATTACCAAGAAATGCCATATATGGTGGTGTGGTTATATAGCCAACCACTTGGGACTTAAAATCCGCCGGTGGTGACACCGTGTGGGTTCGACCCCCACCCGCCCTACAGATATGGTAATTTAGGGGAAAAATCGGCAAAAAACCATATATATGGGGGTGTATGGCACACACAATGGAGTGTGCCTTATTTTTTTT
>Ga0187878_1000195_pt1 | contig 76978 bp, 64 predicted proteins | sample June2016WEW_17_1_FD_132979 | JGI IMG/M metagenome (GOLD analysis project Ga0187878, IMG submission 132979) | Peatland microbial communities from SPRUCE experiment site at the Marcell Experimental Forest, Minnesota, USA - June2016WEW_17_150 | ecosystem: Environmental > Terrestrial > Soil >... | reverse complement strand
GCCCTGCCACTCGATGTAGCCGTGGAACAGCGAGTTCATCACCGCCGTGCCGCGCGTGTCGGTGAGGATCTCGCTGCGCAGCCCGATCAGCCCGCGGGACGGCACTTTGAACTCCATCCGCACGCGCCCCGAGCCATGGTTGACCATTTTGGCGAGCTTGCCCTTGCGCCGGCCCATCTTGTCCATCACCACGCCGACGAAGGCGTCGGGGCAGTCCAGGGTGAGCACTTCGAGCGGTTCGTGCAGCGCTCCATCGATGCTGCGCGTCAGGATCTCCGGCTTGCCCACCATCAGCTCGTAGCCTTCCCGCCGCATCATCTCGATCAGGATCGCCAGTTGCAGCTCGCCGCGGCCCATCACCTTGAATGCATCCGGCCCGCCGGCCTCTTCGACGCGGATCGAAACGTTGGTGAGCAGTTCCTTGTCCAGCCGATCGCGCAGGTGGCGCGAGGTGACGTAGGCGCCGTCGCGGCCGGAGAAGGGCGAGGTGTTCACTGTGAACGTCATGGCGATGGTGGGCTCGTCGATGGGCACGTGCTCGAGCGGCGCCGGCGTGTCCGGGTGGGTGAGGGTTTCGCCGATTGTGATGCCCTCCACTCCAGCGATGGCCAGGATGTCGCCCGGCCGGCCGATGCTCTCCTCGACGCGCTTCAGGCCCTCGAACGAATACAGCTTGGTGATGCGCGTGCGCTGGAGAGTGCCGTCGAGCTTCGCGATTCCCACTTCGTCGCCCAGCCGCAGCGTGCCTTCGAATACGCGCCCGATGGCCAGCCGGCCCAGGTAGTCGCTGTAGTCGAGGTTGGCCACCAGCAGTTGCAGCACGCCCTCCGGGTCGCCCGCCGGAGCGGGGATGCGCGCGAGGATGGTTTCGAACAGCGGGCGCAGATCTTCGGAAGGGTCCTCGAGGGACAGCTTGGCCACGCCCGCCTTGGCGTTCGCATAGATCACCGGGAAGTCGAGTTGGTCCTCGGTGGCGTCAAGGTCGATGAACAGGTCGTAGACCTCGTTGAGCACCTCCTGGATGCGCGCGTCCGGGCGGTCGATCTTGTTGATAATCAGGATGGGCGGGAGCTGCGCTTCCAGCGCCTTGGTGAGCACGTAGCGGGTCTGGGGCAGCGGGCCCTCGCTGGCATCCACCAGCAGCATCACGCCGTCTACCAGTTTGAGGGAGCGCTCCACCTCGCCGCCGAAATCGCTGTGCCCCGGCGTATCCACGATGTTGATCTTGACGCCGCGATAGCGCACCCCGGTGTTCTTGGCGAGGATGGTGATGCCGCGCTCGCGCTCGATGGCGTTCGAGTCCATCACGCACTCGATGAGAGCCGCGGCCTCGTTCTCGCGGAAGATGCCGCTCTGGTGAAGCATCGCGTCCACCAGCGTAGTCTTGCCGTGATCGACGTGCGCGATGATAGCGATGTCGCGAGTGGCGCCCGCCTGGGAATCCATTCTCCTATGGTTGCACGAGTAGCGCCGGCGGATCCGCATCCGCCTCGAACCGGACCACCACTCCCAGCTCGCGGCTGTCCTCAGCGGACGGAGGGACGGCCTTGTCAAGCGTAAACTCAACCAGCGCGCGGGCGCCGGTGAGCGCGCCTGCCGGAACATTCGCCGAGTAGACCTGTTCCTCGGCGAAAGTGTAGGTCCGAGGAGACAGCGGCACGCCATTCACCTCCGCCGAAAGCGTAATGGGTCCCAGCTTGTCGAGCCTGTCGGGTGGAATGTAGAACCGCAATCGGAGTCTCGCGGTCTGCGCCGGCGCGGGTGCCTCCAGCCGGACGGAAAAGCGGCGCTCGGTCCAGCGGTAGCAATCGTGCTCCAGCCTGTGCCATCCGCTCAGCAGCTCCATGCGGCCGCAACCGCCGGCCGTGCTCCGGAGCAGGCAGAATGCGCGTTCGTCCCGGTCGCTCCTCACCGGGTCGGAGTCTTTCGCGCAACCGACGCTCCGGAACTCCGCCATCTGCCATCCCGACCGCTGGATCAGGCGCCGCAATCCCTGTTCGGAGAAAATCCAGTAGTTTGACTTGTCGTTGTTGGTCTCGCCCGGGCTCAATAGGTAAGCCAGCGGGTCGTCCTTGATTCGAGCTCTCGATCCCGGCGTGACCTGCGCGATTCGCGTGCTCAGCAGGCAATAGCGCACCCGGCTCGCCAGGATCTCCATTGCCTGAAACGGATTCTTGAGATGGTAGAGGACCCCGAAGAAAAGGGCCAGGCCGAAGCCGTGGTTGGGCAGCGTGAACTGGGAATCGAGGTCCACCTGGTGCACGTGGATGCGGGAATCGAGCGCCTCCCGAAGCCGCGCCACGCCCCGCATCTGGTTGTAGTTCCAGTCCGGAAGATCGACGGCATGCACCTCGCATCCCAGCGATTCGAAGAAAAACGACAGGTCCCCGTCCTGACAGCCCAGATCCAGGATCGGCAGATCGTCCGCCAGCTCGAGCAGGAATCGATGCCTGCCCGTCAGTAGCCGGTCCAAATGGTCGAACGCGGAGAGCGTCTCGTACGGGTACCATTCGAACTCCCCGGTTCCAATCCGTGCCTTGGCCTCCAGGAGGCGCTTACGGAACTGCGCTGCCCGTTTCCTGAGCTCGGTGACATCGCCGTCCTGTCGATGGAACAATCGCATAGACCATTCTAAGGGTAGGATAGGGCTCCAGCCCTGTCCACCGCAGGACAAGGTGGGAGCCTTATCCTACTCCGTCCGCCGCGCGACGATCACCGTGATGTCGTCGGTGGCGGCCGCCTGCTCGAGTTCCCTGGCCATCACTCCGATTCGCGCTCAAACCGGTAGCCAATGTCCCGCACCGTCTGGATATAGATCGGATTGTGCGGGTCGGGCTCGATCTTGGCGCGCAACGTGGTGACGCAGCGGTCCACGCTGCGCCCGGTCACGATGATCGAGCTTCCCCAGACCGCGTTCAGGATCTCGTCGCGGGTCAGCGCGCGGCCCTGCCGCATCACGAAATGCGCCAGCAGCCGGAACTCCTTGGCGGTCAAGGGGACCTCGCGGCCCCCCCGAAACAGCTTGTGCGCCCCCAGGTCCATCTCGAACTCGTCGAACCGGAACACCTCGTCCTGCTTGGGCTGGGTGCGGCGAACCAGCGCGTTGGCCCGGGCCAGCAACTCGCGAATGCGGAAGGGTTTCACCACGTAATCGTCGGCCCCCAGGTTGAGACCCAGAATGACATCCTCCTCCTGCCCCTTCGCGGTCAGCATCAGGATGGGGACCTCGGAACCCTGCTCGCGAACCGCGCGGCAGATCTCGTAGCCGTTCACCTTGGGCAGCATGATGTCCAGCACGATCAGGTCCGGCGCGCTCTCGAGCGCCATTTCCAGCCCTCTCTCGCCGTCCACCGCGGTCTCGACAAGGTATCCCTTCGAGGAGAAGTTATCCTTGAGTCCTCGCAGCAGCGCCGGATCGTCTTCGATGATCAGAACGCGGTGTTTCATCTTCCGTCCACGGGGATCTCGACCTTGAATGTACTCCCACTTCCCGGTTTGCTCTTGACGCTGATCGAGCCGCCGTGCGCTTTTACTATGAACTCGACGATCGAGAGACCGAGGCCGCAGCCTCCCGTGGTTCGCGACAACCGCTGGTCGGCCTGGTAGAACTTCCGGAAGATTTTCTTGGACTCCCGCGGGGAGAGGCCGATCCCATGGTCCTCCACCTCGAAACACAGGTGCCTGTTCTCGGTGTAGGCCCGCACGGCGATCCGCTTCGCGCCGGGCGAATACTTGTAGGCGTTGTCGAGCAGATTCAACAGCACCGTGATCAGCGCCCCGGCATCGGCTCGCAGGCGGGGAAGCCCGGCATCCACCTTCACGTCCAGGCGGCAGCCAGGTGCGTGGAACCGCTCGCCGGCCGCCTCCACCGCCCCGGCCACGATTTCGGCGGCGTCCGTTTCGGCCAACGCCAGCGAATACCTGTCCCGCTCCATGCGGGAGAACGTCAGGAAGTTCTCGATCAGCCGGCTGAGCCGGGCATTCTCTCTCGCGATCAGCTCCAGGTATTCGCGGGTCTTCAGCGGATCGGGCGCGGACTCCTCGATCAGCGTGTCCACCAGCACGCGCATGGATGCCAGCGGCGTCTTCAGCTCATGGGAAACCGATGCCACCAGGTCCGTCTTCAGCCGCGCCAGCCGCATCTGCCGCTGAAGCAGCCGTGCGGCGACGAGCGCGGCAATCGCCATCACCGCAATTACCAGGAACCCGGTCCACAGATAGAGGCTTCTCTGGGGCTGTCCGAAGGACGCGTTGTCCGCCGGTAGAAGCGTGACGCGCCACCCGGGCAGACGCATCCCCAGGGGACTCGAATTCCCTGCCGGGGCCGGCGTTCCGGGCGGAGATACGACCAGCCGCTGGTCGGAGATGAACTGGCGCATGCGGCCCAGAACGCTCTGGGTCCGAAGCAAAGCCAGAACCTGCCCGTTGGCGGATCCCAATCTCCGGATCCCCGCAAGAGCCGTCTGCCGCAGCGCGGCCTCGACCACCGGCGCCGGTTCCGTCTCCAGGTACCGCGCCGCCAACTGCTCGGCTTCGAACGTAGGGAATTCCGCCAGGTCTTGAGGCAGTTTCAACGCCCGCATCTCGCGCATGAGGAACAGCCGCTGGCTCCCCGAGAGCGGCGTGTTCTCGTAATCCAGGACCAGGGCCCTCAACCGGCGCGCCAGCGGCAGAAAGCGCGGATCCTCGGGGCTTTTCAGGAACTGCAATGCCATCAGGCTGGCATCGGCGGCGATCAGGCGGCCTTGGAGATCCGTGGCGCGGCCGTAGCCGGAGCGCGCCACCAACTGAATGGCAGCCTCCTTGTTTCCGGCCCGAATCAGGCATCGGCCCTGCGCCTGCAAGGCCCGCGCGCGCAGGACGGGATCTGCCGCCGACCGGACGATCGCGGCGTAGGCCTCCGCGGCGGCCCCCGGCGAACTCTCTTCCATCCGCACGGCCTGTGACCACTCGGGCCGCTCGAGCGCGGGGTCTTTCATGGGCGCCGCCGGCGGAGAGGGATACACCAACCTCTTCCTCTCATCGAAGCAGATTACGGAATCGGCCAGGCCGGCGCCGATGCACCGCGCAAACAGGGCCCCGCCGCTCGACTCGCGCGCCTGCTGGTCCAGCGCCGCGATGCTCCGGTCCCAGTAGCCCTCCAGCCGCTCGCGAATCGAGGCCACCTGGCTGCGATCGGCCTCGGCGAGCTTCTGGGCTACCGCCTCGCGCTGGTTGCTCATGGCTTCGTTCATGAACCACAACAGGCACGCTGTCGGGATCAGGACGGCCAGCAGCAACAGCAGCAATACGGGCCACAACTCACGGTTGTAGCCCGTTGCTCCGCTCCATCGCACGCGTTTCACTGGTTGGTTACCGCAATTGCAGGCTCTCCGGAATCGGATCGAACCGTTTCTGGAACTGATCGAGTTCACCCGGATCGAGCCGGGCCTCGATTCGGGCGTCCAGAGTCTCACTCTGCACCCAGGTTATGTATTCGACTTGCTTGTGGTCCTTGAGCACAGGATCGGCAAGATCGGCGACGTAGCTGAGAGCCGGGCGCCCCCCAATCTGCCGGCTCTGCCAGCTTCCCTCCCTGACCTTGTAGTCCTTGAAATACTCCGCCCGAGTCCCTGCGAACTCGTCCACCCTCGACTTCAAATCGCGCCCGGCGGCCTCCTTCGGGGTCTGTTTCCGCATCACGTAAAGACTGCAAGTGCCAACCACTTGAGGATCGAACAGAGCGACGGTGACGGGACCTCCGGGCTTGGACATGCCAGCGGCTTCGACCTTCATGAACAGCCAGTCCCCAGGGGCGGCAACCGAGAAGCCCATAGGCTCATCCTGGTACGTGCGCTGAGGACCGGGGTCGCCCGTCCTCGCGCGGCTCAACTCCGCCACCATTACGCCGCCCGTTTCCAGCTTCACCAGATAGCGCGGGCCGTCCGTCGAAATCCAGAACGTCTGGTTCAGCGGGTTCAACTGGATCTTGTAGCACCGGAACTTGCCGGCCGGCACTTCGACGTCCTCCGTCGCGACGACTTCAAAACCGACCTTAACAACCAGACCGGTTGGCGAGAGAAGCGGCACGGTGACTTTGAACCCGGGCGCCAAGGGCATTCTTCGCAGCAGGTAGAGCCACGCATCGTTGTCATAGGTGGGGACTTCCAGATCGATCGTGCGAGGGCTGTCCTGGCCCTTGGTCCAGATTCGCGCCTGCCGCCCCTCGTATTCCACGCGAGACTGGCCCCAAGCGTACTTGGTCGACGATGAGACTGGCTGAAGGGCCTCGCGCTCAAACGTGACCCGGCTGACCTGTTGCAGTGGAAATGTGTAGGTACGGCTTTGGGCCAGCCAGCGATGCGCGGCATCTCCCGGCGCCGCATCGATGGAGAACACCATCGCGCCCGCCGTCATGCCTCCCGCCAGCTTCATGTTCAGCTCCAGTACTTCGCCGTCCGTCCAGGGCGCCGGCAGCAGCTTCAGCCCCCGGGGCATGTGTTCCCGCGCCTTCTCCACAAAGTCCTTCTGCTCGGGATAGTTGTCGATGACCGCCTGGAACGCTTTAGCGGCCTCGCCCGTGTCGCCTTTGGCCAGCAGGCACACTCCCAGCCGGTACTGCGCCTGGGCCGCGTAGCCCCGATTCTCCTTGGCCGCCGCCAGGAGCTGTCTGTAAATCTTTACCGCGCCGTCCAGATCCCCTAGGGTCTCCTGGGTGTAGATGCCTTTCTGGAGCAGCTCGGAGACGGTCTGCGCAGCGGCGGGTGAGCCGGCGCTCAACGCCGCCACCAGCGCAAGAGCAAGCAGTGTCTTCGTCATCTCGTCTTCCTCTCTGAGAAGACTCTACAAACCCGATGTTACCCGATTGTAACGGCTTGGTCCTTTTTCGTGGAACTCTGGCTTGACTTCGGCGTCCAATGGAGTAGGAGGACCGGATATGAGCGACACGGCGAACCGACTAGAGCTCTACGAGGCGATCCTGGCCCTCATCGAGCAGAAGCGCGCGGAAACCGGCGACCCGTTTCTAGGCGCCTCCATCGAGCGGGTCGTTGTCGACACCCAGTTCCAGGAACTCGAGCGGGAGATCCTCGAGGACCCCGGCCCGATCGAGCCGTGGCTCATCCGCCGTCGCCGCGGCGAGGCCTAGCGCAGGGCTACCGCAACGCCTTCTGAATCGCCGCTTCGGCTAGGGGAGCCATCAGCTCGTAGCCTTTGGCGTTCGGATGCAGCCCGTCCTCGGAATACCCCTCTCGCAGCATGCCCTTGTCGTCCACCAGAGCCGAGTAGTAGTCCGCATAGACCGCATGCGCCTTGGCGGCGTAGTCGCGCAGCCACGCGTTCAGCCTCAGGATGTCCGCCGGCGGCCGCCGCTCGGTCTGCTTGCGCGCGGTGTAATCGCTGACCGGAGCCACCGAGCACAGGATCACCTTGATGCCGTGCGCCTGAGCCAGTTCCGTGATCGCCTGAATGTTCTCCTCGACCATCGCCAGCGTCTCCGGCCCGGTGTTCCGCGAGATGTCGTTCGTCCCGGCGAGAACGATCAGCGCGGCGGGCTTCAGATCGACCACGTCCGGAAAGACGCGCACCAGCATCTGCGGCGTGGTCTGCCCGCCGATGCCGCGATTCACGTAGGGCTTGCCTGGGAAGAACTGCGCCAGTTTCCAGCCGTCGGTGATGGAATCCCCGAGAAACACCACGCGCTGCGGGTCCGCGGGCAGCGCTTTCAGTCGTTCGTTGTCCGCATGGTAACGATCGAGCTGATTCCAGTCCTGAAGCTGATCGGCGAGATTCTGCGCCATGGATAGCAGGCTGCGGCGGTCCGCTTTCGGTGGATTGTAGTCCTCCACCAACTGGCACTCGGCGGCCGCGGGCAGCAGAAGCGCCGTGAATAGAAGAGTTGAAGCGTGGCGGTGCATTGGTCCTCCCCGACCATTATGCCATCTCCGCGCTATTATCTAGCAATGGCGCTCCTCGACCGGATCGATTCTGCTGACCAGGCCCTCCTTCGGGTCGTGGATGCCGCGTTGGCCGAGGCCGCGCGCAAGAGCGGGCCGTGGCTGGTCTGCCGCCCAGGCTGCACCCAGTGCTGCCTCGGGCCGTTTCCCATCACCCAGCTCGACGCCCGCCGGCTGCGGCTGGGCCTTGCCGAATTGGAAGCGCGCGATCCCGAGCGGGCCGCCCGCCTCCGCCAACGCGTCGGCGCCGCCCGAAATGCCGATGACGAGCCCTGTCCCGCGCTTGACCCGGAAACCGGCCTGTGCGAGCTCTATGCCGCCCGCCCGATCACCTGCCGCGCCTTCGGCCCGCCGGTACGCTGCGGCTCCGAGGCCCTCGGCGTTTGCGAATTGTGCTACCAAGGCGCCAGCGACGCCGAAATCGCCGCCTGCGAAGTCGACATCGACCCGGACGACCTGGAATCCGCCCTCCTGAAGGAACTCGCGGAAACCTCGGGCGAGCGCGGCGACACTCTGGTAGCCCATGCCCTGCTGTGGTAACCTCTGTATTCCGACCGGAGGAATCGATGGACACGCCGCGTCGTACGTTTCTGGCTGCTGCCGCGGGCGCCCCGGCGCTGCGGGCCTTGCAGGGGTCGCCGGGCGACCGGATCCGCATCGGGTTGATCGGAGCCGGCGGGCGCGGGCTGGCCCTCTTCGACGACGTGCGCCGCTCGGGTGAAAACGCCGCCATTGTCGCGGTCTGCGACGTCTGGCGTCCGAACCGCGAGGCCATGGCCGCGCAGGTCGAAAAGGCTTTCGGCGCCGCGCCGAAACAGACCACCCGCTATCGGGAATTGCTGGCGATGAAGGACGTCGACGCCGTTCTCATCGCCACGCCGGACGTTGGCCACCCGTGGATCCTCATCGATGCCATCGCCGCCGGCAAGGATGTTTACGTCGAGAAGCCCTTCGCCATTGACCTGGACGGCGCCACCAAGGCCTACGCCGCCGTCAAGCGCTCCAAACAAGTCGTGCAGGTCGGCACCAACCGGCGCAGCGAGCCCGGCCTGATTGGGGCAGCCGCCGCCGTCCGGAGCGGCACGCTCGGGAAGATCACGCGAGTGGACATGGAAGTCCACTTCCAGGAGCCGCGCTGGGCGCGCGATTACTCGATGGTCAAAGCGGAAGACGTCGACTGGGAGGCATTCTGCCTCGGTGGCCGCATCCAAAGGCCGTTCGACGCGCGCCTGTTCCGGCAGTGGCAACTGTTTCGCGAAACCACCAACGGCATCCCCGGCCTCTGGATGTGCCACTACATCGACGAAGTGCCCTGGTTCCTGGGAATGCCCTACCCGGACAATGCCGTCGCCCTCGGCGGCGTCTACCTGTGGAAGGACGGGCGCCAGACCTCGGACGTGTTCCAGGCAATGTTCGAGTACCGCGACACCCTGGTCACCTTCGCCATGAGCCTGACCAACGCCGCCGGCTGGCGCGACCTCTGGTTCGGCACGCGCGGCACTCTCGACGCCCGAGCGCTGAAAATCACCGGCGAAGGCAGCCGGGCCCCCGACCGCATCGTAGACCCGATCCAGATCGAGACCCCGCCGGTGGAGTCGCACATGGCGAACTTCCTGCGCTCGGTCCGCAGCCGCCAGACGCCGCGCGCCAGCGTCGAGGCCGGCTTCTCGCACGCGGTGGCCGGCTGCATGGCGGCCGCTTCTATGGAGACCGGACGCGGGGTCCGTTTCGACGCGGCCAAGCTCGAGATGCGATGACCCGCAGGCGCCTGTTGCAGTCCCTGGCCGCCTTGCCCTTCGTCAAGGACGCCCCGCCCATCCGCGCCATCGAGGTGTTCCCGGTTCGCTACCCCGTCGACGGCTTCTTCAAGTTCTTCACCAGGCCCGAGCGCCCCACGGTGCTGGTCAAGCTGACCTGTGAGGACGGCGCCGTCGGCTGGGGCCAGAGCGTCCCGCTCCCCACCTGGAGCTACGAGACGCTGGAGTCGGTCGCCGGCACGCTGCGCAACTATCTCGCGCCCGCCCTGATCGGCAAGAACCCCACCGACCTGGCCGCCGCCCATGCCGTGATGGACAAGGTCATCGCGCCGTCCTACTCCACCGGGATGCCAATCGCCAAAGCGGGGCTGGACCTGGCCCTGCACGACGTCGCGGGGAGGCTCGCCGGCAAGAGCCTGCCGCAGCTTTGGGGCCGGAAGCCGCTCCCGCGAATCGCGCTGAGCTGGACCGTCAACGTCAAGGCCCTCGACGAGGTCGAGCCGCTGGTCGAACGTGGCCGCCAGCGCGGCTACCGGCACTTCAATATCAAAATCGGCCCGGACCCTGCCTTCGACGTGCCGCTCGCCAAGGCCGTGCGCCGCCTGGCTCCCGGGTCTTTTCTCTGGGCGGACGCCAACGGCTCTTACGACACGGAAACCGCTCTGGCGGCCGCTCCCAGGCTGCGCGATGCCGGAGTGGACGTCCTCGAGCAGCCCGTCCCGCCGAACCGGCTGAGCGGCCTGGCAGCCCTCAAGAAGCAGGGCGCGCTCCCCATCATTCTCGACGAAGGCGTGGTCTCCGTCGTCGATCTCGAGGAGTTCCACAAGCTCGGGTTGCTCGACGGCGTCGCGATGAAGCCGGCACGCACGGCCGGACTGTTCGACGCGCGCCGCCAGGTCGAGTATCTCCAGCGCCACAAGTTGATGTTTCTGGGCAGCGGCCTCACCGACCCCGACGTGTCCCTGGCCGCCTCGCTGGCCCTGTACGGGGCGTATGCCCTGAGTTACCCGGCCGCGCTGAACGCCCCGCAGTTCCTCTCCGGGTCGTTTCTGAAGCGGCCATTCCAAGTGCAAGGAGGTGCTATCGATGTGCCCACTGGCCCAGGCCTCGGAGTCGAGGTGGACGAGCAAAAGGTGCGCGAGGCGGCGCATGACTAGGGCGGCCGTCCTGCTGCTGGCCGCGGCCGGCGCGGCGGCCGGCCAGAGCCCGTTCGCGTGGAAGGATCACCGCGATGGCCGCACCGAGCTCCTGGAAAAGGGCAGGACCGCGTTGGTCTACAACTACGGCCCGCAACTGCGCGAGGGCGCGCCGGAGGATCGCCGCCGCTGCTGCTACATCTTCCCCCTGTTCACCCCCGCGGGCGTTTCCGTGCTCGACGACTTCCCCAAGGATCATTGGCACCACCGCGGCATCTTCTGGGCTTGGCCCGTGGTGGAGACGCGGGAAGGCAAGTACGATCTCTGGGGGCTCCAGGGCGTCGCGCAGCGTCTCGAACGGATTGTCGAAGCCGCTGCCGAGGCCTCCTCCGCCCGGCTCGTGGTCGAGAACGGCTGGTACGCCGGCGGCCACAGAATCGTGCGCGAGACCCTGCGCCTGACGGTTTTCCCCACCCGCGGCGAAGCCCGGGAATTCGAAGCGGAGCTGCGTCTGGAGGCGCTCGACGGCCCCGTGACGTTGCGCGGCTCTCCGGACAGCGGAAAGAGCTACGGAGGCTTCAGCGCGCGCTTTGCCCCGCGCACCGGCACCGTGCTGAGAGCCGACGGCGCCGTGCTCTCCAAGGACGAGGATCTGAACCCCCACCGCTGGGCCGAGCTGGAAGGCTCCTACGGCCCCCGCCGCGCCGTCCTCCGCATCACCGCGGATTCAGCGAACCAATGGTGCCTGCGCCACTACGGCTTTGTCGGCGCCTCCTTTCCGGGCCGCACCGAGACGGTCCAGGGCTACACCCTGGAGCCCGGCAAACCCCTCACCCTGCGCTTCCGCCTACGCGCCGCCGACCTCGCCGCTACGGCCTTCGCGACCGAGCCGAAAGTGATCCCCCTCTGGCCTGGCGCCGCGCCGGGATCGGAAGGCTGGAACTACGAGGAAACGGAGATCATCGGGCCGAAAGACACCATCCGGCGCATCGGCAATGTCACGCGTCCGGTGCTCCTGGCCTATCTCCCCGATGCCTCGCTGGCCAACGGGACCGCCGTGATCGTCTGCCCGGGCGGGGGTTTCCGCATCCTCGCGATCGACCACGAAGGACTCGACGTCGCGCACTGGCTGAACTCCATGGGTGTAGCGGCCTTCGTGCTCAAGTACCGGCTCATCCGCACCGGGGATGCCGATGAAAAGGATCCCGCCAAGATGGCCGAGCGCCGGAAGGCGGCCATCCCGTTCGCGGTCGCCGACGGCCAGCAGGCGATCCGGCTCGTGCGTTCGCGCGCCGCCGAGTGGGGCCTCGCGCAGGATCGCATCGGGATTATGGGCTTCTCCGCGGGCGGCTACCTGGCCGCCGCCGTGGCGCTTCGGCACGACCCCGGCTCTCGGCCGGATTTCGCCGCTCCCATTTACCCCGCTGCACCCGACGATGTCAGTCCTCCCGCGGACGCGCCGCCGCTCTTCCTGGTACACGCCGATGACGACCGGACGCTCGCGCCCCTCAATCACTCCATCCGCTTGTACGCAGCCTGGAAGGAAGCGAAGATCCCCGCCGAACTGCACATCTATTCCCGTGGCGGCCACGGATTCGGCATGCGCAAGGCGGGCCTGCCCTCGGACACCTGGACCGACCGATTCCGCGACTGGCTCGACGTCCAGGGCCTGCTCAAGCCCGCGCGCTGATTCTCCTTGTGGCGCAGGCGGTTTCGCCTGCGTCCTGGCCGAAGAGGGTATCACACGCGACTGGAAGAACCGGCCCAGCGAGTCGATGAGTGGACTGAGAGGAGTATGGCCGCCAGCGTGGTGCCTGGCGGGCCGATGGTTCGAGGAATCCTCCGCATCCGTCTCCGGGGTTTGTTCCCGGCGCCGGCCCTCGATCCGATGCCCGGTGACTGTTCGGTATGGAAGCTGCCCTCTGTCTGCTGGCCGCTGTCGTGATCGCCGCAGTTCTGTTTATCCTCAGACTTCGCGGCAGGTTGCGAGCGCAAGCGGCGGCCTTCAAGCAGGCCACCAGGCAGCTCGAAGAAAGCCGTGAGCGGCTTCAGTTGGCGCTCGATGGGGCCGACGAGGCCTTCTGGGACTGGAACGTCACAGAGCACCGGACACTCTACAGTGAGCGCTGGTCTCAGATGCTGGGCTATTCCCCGGAAGAGATAGGCAACTCAGTCGAGATTTGGGAGCGACTGGTCCACCCGGAAGATCTGGCGCCGGCCATGCGAAAACTCCAGGACCACATGGAAGGCCTTTCGGAGACTTACCAGGCGGAGTTCCGCATGCAGGCCAGGGACGGCAGTTGGCGCTGGATCCAGGCGCGCGGCAAGGTGGTCACCCGGGCTGCCGGCGGCTCGCCCGCCCGCGTTGCCGGCACCCACATGGACGTCACGGAACAGAAACAGCTCGCGACTGCCCTGGCCCAGGCGCGAGACGCCGCTCTGGCGGCTTCCCGGGCCAAGTCCTCCTTCCTCGCCAACATGAGCCACGAGATTCGGACGCCCATGAACGGCATCATCGGAGTCTCCGAGCTGCTCCTCAAGACCGCTTGCGATGAGCAGCAGCGCGAATACGCCGAGATCGTCCGCAGTTCGAGCGAGGCGCTCCTGGCGATCCTGAACGACATCCTCGACTTCTCCAAGATCGAAGCCGGAGAGTTGCAGGTTGAGTGCACGCCCTTTGACCTGCACGGGGTCTTGCAGCAGATCGCGGACCTGTTCTGGCTCACCGCGGAGCGCAAGAAGCTCTTGCTGACCGTCGCGATCGCCCCCGACGTGCCCTCGCGGGTTGCCGGGGATCCGGGGCGGTTGCGCCAGGTGCTGGTCAACCTGCTTGGCAATGCCCTGAAATTCACCGAGCGGGGAGGGATTTCCCTGCGCTGCCGGCGCGTTCCGGACGATTCGGGACGCATTGGTGTCGAGTTCGAGATCAGCGATACCGGTGTGGGGATCGACCCGGCGGTCATGGACTCGTTGTTTCGCCCTTTTACGCAAGCCGACGAATCCACTACCCGGCGCTACGGTGGTACCGGCCTGGGGTTGGCCATCAGCAAGCAACTGGTCGAACTCATGTATGGGCGCATCCAGGCGACGAGCGTCCCTGGGGAAGGGAGTACGTTCCGCTTTACGGTCGCGCTGGAGCCACCGGCCGCCGATTTCGTGGTCGAGACGGAGCGGCGGGAAGCGGTGCCACGGGCGGCTGCTCGGCCTGCACGCATCTTACTGGCCGAAGACAACCTCGTCAACCAGAGAGTGATCGCCCACCTGCTGAGCCACCTGGGGCATTCCGTCGACATTGCATCCAACGGCCGCGAGGCGGTTGCGGCTGCTGGCAGCGGCCGCTACGACGCGATTCTCATGGATTGTCACATGCCCGAAATGAGCGGCTATGAGGCCGCGCGCCTCATTCGCCAACTAGACCATTCCGGCCGCCGTCCTCCCATCATCGCGCTCACTGCAAGCGCTCTGCCGGCCGATCGCAGGCGTTGCCTCGAGGCCGGGATGGACGATTACGTCAGCAAGCCCGCCAAGCTCGAAACCCTCTCCAAAGTTCTCGATGAGTGGCTTGCGGACCGCGATCCGGTGGAAATGCCGGGAAACCGCTGAAAGGCGGCGCCTTCCCGTGGCATTATCCGGGTATGACACGCCTTCCCTTGCTCGCCATCCTGGCGGCCTGCACCGCCTTCTCCCAGACGCAGTTGACCATCTACAACCAGAACTTCGCGGTGGTCAAGGAATCCCGCTCCTTCCAATTGAAGGCCGGCGAGAACGAAGTCCGCGTCGCCGACCTCAGCGCGCATCTCGAGCCCGATTCCGTGGTGCTGCGCGATCTGAAGCAGCCGGGCTCCATCCGGATTCTCGAGCAGAACTACGAGAGCGATCCGCTCAGCGAAGGACTCCTGCTCCGCAAGTCCGAGGGCAAGCTGCTGGATTTCGAAATCAGCCTTCCGGACGGGACCAAACGCATCGTCCAAGGCCGCATCCTGCGCAGCGGCTACGTCCCGCACACCGCGGCGTTCGAGCGCTACGGCCAGCAATACTACCAGTCCCAGATGGCGATGGCCAGCGCCGCTGGCCAGCCCATTGTCGAGGTGGCCGGCAAGATCCAGTTTGGCCTTCCCGGCAAGCCCATCTTCGACGCCCTCGATCCCAAAGGATTCCTCAAGCCGACGCTGCTGTGGCGACTGTGGACCGACCAGGCCGGCGCGCACGAGACCGAGTTCTCCTACCTCACCGGCGGCATGCGCTGGGAAGCCACTTACAACGCCGTCGCCCAGGAGAAAGGCAACGCGCTCGACCTCATCGGCTGGGTGACGCTCGAGAACATGAGCGGTAAGGACTTCGAGGACGCCCGCGTCAAGCTCATGGCGGGTGACGTAGCGCGTGCTGGCCCGGAAGGCGAGCTCAAAGACAGGATCGTGTTCGCCGCCCAAGCCCCCGCCGTCCCCGAACCCGTGACCGAACGCGCCTTCGATGAGTATCATCTCTACACCCTGCCGCGTCCCACCACGGTGCTCGATCGGGAGGTCAAGCAGGTCGAGTTCGTGCGCGCGGCTGGCGTTCCGGCTCAGCGCATCTACGTCTACGACGGTTTCAAGATCGACTCCCGGTATCGCGGGTGGAATTACGACAGCATCCGCACCAACGCCGAGTACGGCACGCTGTGCAACACCAAGGTTTGGGCCATGCTCGAGTTCCGCAACTCCGAGAAATCGCAACTGGGGATGCCGCTCCCCAAGGGCAAGGTGAAGATCTACCGGCGCGATCTGGACGCCCGGAACGAGTTCGTCGGCGAGGACGCCATCGATCACACTCCGCAGGACGAGACCGTGCGCCTGTATACCGGCAACGCCTTCGATGTGGTCGGCGAGCGCCGCCAGACCAGTTTCCGCCTCGACACCTCCGCGCGCTGGGCCGACGAGTCTTTCGAGATCAAAGTCCGCAACCACAAGAAAGAGCCCGTCGAAGTGCGCGTAGTCGAGCACATGTACCGCTGGCTCCAATGGCAACTCACGGCCAAGTCCACGACCTCCGCCCAGAAAGACGCCCGCACCCTCGAGTTCCGCCCGACGATTCCTGCCGGCGGCGAGGCGGTGATCACCTACACCGTGCACTACTCGTGGTAAGGCAAAGATGACGAACGAGAATCGCAAGCAACGCGCCGCACGCGCCGCCCTGATTTCGGCGGGTCGGCTCAATTCCAGGCACCTGCGGTATGGAAGAGAAGTTCTCCCAAATCGGCTTGGCGCATTTGCCCAGCATGCGGCACAATAGGAGTGAGGCGAACGCTTTGGCGAACTTGAACCTCGAAGTGCCCGACGACCTGGCGCGCACCCTCGCGGGGATCGCGGCGGCGCAGCACAAGAGCATTCAGCAACTGGCCATTGAACGTTTGAGTTCGCTCGTGGAAGTCAGCCCTGAGCGTGGCGTGGCGTCCGCCGCTGCGGTCTTGCAGGCCATGAACGAGCCGCCTCACCTGAGTGGGTCGGATGTCGACCAACTCGAAGCGGCCATAGCGGACGGCCGGTTGCCGATTCAGACGCGCGAGCTCTTCCCGGACTGAATTGATCGTGGTTTATCTTCTAGACACGAACGCGATCAGCCATCTGATGCGCGAAGACACGCGAATGGCGTCCTGGCTTTCTACTCTTCGAGGCGAGGATCGCGTGGTCATCTGCACCATCGCCCGTGGCGAAATCCTGTTCGGCCTGGGCAGGCTGGCCCAGGGACGGCGGCAACCGCTCTCGCGATAGGTGCTACGCTCGTGAGTCGCGACCGCGACTTCGAAGGGATCGAAGCGCTGGCCGTGGTCGCGCCCTGACGGTATTGCCGCCCGCAAGTCGGCCAGCCGCGCGGTTAGCGCGATGCGCGGGCTATTGTAATAGACTTGTTTTGTTGCTGCGGCAACAGCAGTATGGCCAGCATCAAGGAATTGGCCTCCTATCGCCGCTGCGTTGACCACATCCGGGCGCACTGGCCCGGCTTCCTCGCCAAGCGTGCTGAGCGGCTCGTGCAGCAGCAACGCCACGGGGTCGCCTCGGAAAAGGTGGCCGAGAACATCCTCGAAGACCTGTTCACCCTGGTGCTCGACTGGTCGCTCTCCGACCTCAACAACCAACTGGACTACGCCGACCTCGTGCTGACCCGGCTCGGCCTCAAGTGCCTCATCCTGGAGGTCAAGTGCCCCGGCGCTCTGGCCTGGAACCGGCGCGCTGTGGAAGCCGCTCTCAATCAGGCCGTCCGGTACGCGCACGAACAGAAGGTGAACTGCGTGGGCGCGAGCGACGGAGTCATGCTGTACGCCGCGGACATCTCCCACGGCGGCCTCAAAGACCGAGTCTTCGTGTCGCTCCAGGACCAGCAGCCGCCCGAGGATCTGTGGTGGTTGAGCGTCCACGGAATCTACCGGCCGGTCGAGGCCGTGGACGCCGCGCTGCGTGCTCTCCCGGAGCAGCCGGCCGAGTCCGCCCCACCAGCCAGCGCACCCGAAGGCGTGCCCTTGCATCCCAAGTACAAGCTCCCAGCCTCCTGCTTCGCCTACGTCGGAAACGCCAACGACTTCGCCACCTGGAAGCTCCCCTACCGGCTGGCCGGCGGCAGCGTCGATCTCAAGCGGCTGCCCAAGGCCATCCAGTGCATCATCAGCAACTACCGGGGCGCGCAGGTTTCCGGGATACCCGAGCCGGCCATCCCCGACGTGCTCAGCAGGCTCGCATCTGCGGCGGCCTCCGCCGGCAGGATGCCCTCCCAATCGGATTCCCCCGCCCACGTCTACCAACAGTTGGCCGACGTGCTGGGCCAACTCGGGAAACCCGAGGACGTCCCCGCCGCCAAGAAGCCAGCTTGACCCGTGGCGTGGGCACTCGTGCCCGCCGCGCCGACAATCGTGTCGGCGCATGGTCCGGCGCGGAACGCGGGCATGCGCCCAATCTGCCGCTCTATCCGATCACCCAGTCGTATTGGGCGTGGCTTCCAACCCAGAACCAAAGCACCCCACCGGCAGCTTCGACGCCGATGGCGCGATGGTGCCCTCCCACTCTGACCCACCAGAACGTTCCGGCTTCTGAACAGCGGCCGGAAGCGCCCGATATCGTTCCCAGGACTCAGGCGCGGCGTAGTGAATCACAGCTTGGTGGAAAGTCCAGCTTCGTGTTCGCGCAGCGCACGCTCCGCCAAACGCTCCAGCCTTCCTGCCGGCACATCGGCCTCAAACTGGCGGTCCCAAAGCTCTGCGTCATACTCGGCGAACCACACGCGCAACGCGCGCAGCTCCTCGGGGGAAAGGCCCCTGATTTGGCCCTGGATGTCGTCCCCCAGGCTCATGAATGCACTCCAGCCTTAGCGTACCGCAGAGCTCGGGGCTGTGGGGCAATGCTGGGCAGAACGAAGCCGGCGGAAGCGCCGGTCGCGCTCCCTCGAGACTTGCGGTGCGCAGCCACAACATGTATAAAGGCTTATTCGGGAGGCTGTGATCCGGTGTGACCGGTGCACCGCTGCACGCTGCCAGGAGAGCTCCGAGATGCCACTGTCCCCTCGCCGCTACACGCAGCAAGAAATCGACGATCTGATCGCTTGCGCCAAGGTCGTCTCGGATGCCCCAAAGCGCGAGGAGAAACTGGACCGCGGGCACTTCCGCAATGACATGCGGCTGAAGTCCGCCGACGGCAAGCTGGAGTTCCGCGTTTTCATGAGGCGCAGCGAGGATCTCCCCGAGAACTTCTCCATCGGCCTGGTGTTTCTTCCCAGGGACGGCACGGGCGAAGTCCCACTGCTGCGCTGCAACGGGCCGCACGGGGCGTTCAACGACTCGTTCGATCCCCTCCATCCGCACTGGGACTTTCACGTTCACCTTGCGACCGCGGAGATGATCGAGATCGGCTCGCGGCCAGAGAAGCCTGCCGCCGTCAACAAGGACTTCGCGTCCTATGAAGAGGCGCTACAGTATTTCTTGAGGACGGTGAACATCACGGACGCGGGCCTCTACTTCGCGGACCTCGCCCAGGGCAAACTGCCGTTCGAAGACCAGGAGCCAAGCTTATGATGGGATTGGAGTCGCTAAGACAGCAGTTCAACGGTCATGTGGCCTTCCGCGAGCGCCGTCCGGGCGTGCTCCAGGTCCTCGCCCCCTTGTTCCACGAAGACGGCGACATGGTGGACATTTTTCTGGACGAGCCTCCGAACGGTACGGAGAAGATCCGCGTTACCGACCACGGCATGACCCTGATGCGCCTCACCTACAGTTACGATCTCGACACCGAGAACAAGCAGCGCATCTTCAACCGCATCCTCTCGGAGAACCGTATCCAGGAACAGGACGGGCGCCTGTTCATCGAAGCGGAGCCCGACCGGCTCTACCCCGCCATCCTTCACTTCGCGCAGACCGTGGCCAAGGTCTCTAGCATGCAGTTCTTCAAGCGCGAGGTCATCCAGAGCCTGTTCTACGAGCAACTGGCGGAGTTCATCGAGGAGCGGTTGGCCGAGTACAACCCGCGGCCGCACGCCGTCCCCATCCTCGACCACGACGAGTACGAAGTCGACTACCAGTTCGACGCCGGCCCGCGCCCGCTCTATCTTTTCGGAGTCAAGGACAACGACAAGGCCCGCCTGACCACCATCTCCTGCCTCGAATTCCTGCGCCGGCGCCTTCCCTTCAAGAGCGTAATGGTCCACCAGGATTTCGAGGGCGGCATCACCAAGAAGGACCGCATTCGGATCACCAGCGCCGCCGACAAGCAGTTCACCTCCCTGGACGATTTCCGGGAGAACGGCCCCCAGTTCTTGGAGCGAGAGCGCGCCGCCTGATGGCCAGCATATCAGTAACAACGTACTATCAAAACTCGAATCAGAACACAGGGTCCGTTGCTCCCACTTCCGTCAGTCTGGCAGCGGGCCGAGACTAGGCCAAGTGGACCTGTGTGCCACTTCGGCGGAGCGACCCTCGTGTTACCAAAGACTCAACGACCGCTCGAATCACGTCGGCACCGTCGCCTCGGAGTCGCTCGATGCCGAAAAGCCGGGCTACTACACTTGGGAGGGATTCCTCGACAACGCCGAACTGATCCTCGACGAGGTACAGAACAGCGAGAGAAATCTCAGCGGGTGCGATGTACTCGATCGGCCGCTGGAAGGAGTCTGTCGACAGGCGAAATGATTCAGGATGATGTTCCGGGACGTAATAGAAGGGAGACCTGGCGTCGTGGGTAATCGCTCGGCTTCGCTCGGCGGAACGCAGCGCACGTTCGATGTTCGCCTGCACGTTCGTGCCAGCCCGCGCTACGCCGTGAACCTCTTTGAGCCGATCGACTAGCACTTCGCGATGGATCGGCCCCTCGATTCGCACCAGTTCCGAAATGGTCTCTGAAAGCGTGTCAGAGTACGACTCGTCGAGTAGGTGATCCCGGCTAAGATGGCGTCGTGTCTGAAAGAGCGAGTAAGGAATCCCGGGCTCGTAGCGCCGAGGGAGTGCAGTTGTGGGTCGGGCTGCGCGGCGTGATTCTGGACTCAGCGGGGGCTCAGGACCGGGCTCGGCAGGCGGGGCGTACACCGGATGATCGATGGGGGCTTCCATCGCCCTTTCAACGCTCTTCAGAATGCTGGCAACGGACTGCTCCCGATCGTGGAACCATTCGGTCGACCAGACGCGATGGATACGCCATCCCATTCGCTGCAGCACCAACTGCCGGAGCAGATCGCGATCACGGGCGGTTCGCGAGCTGTGGTACGTGACACCGTCGCACTCGATGCCCAGCAGGTACCGACGCTCATCCCGAGGATCGCGGACGGCCAGATCGATTCTGTAGTGGCTCGCGCCGACCTGCATGTCCACCATCACGCCGCGATCCACAAGTGCTTCCCGCACCGCATCCTCGAAATCGTTCGTTTCCGCATTCGTTCCGACAGCAGCCTCTGACGGCAGCTCGCCATTCCGTTCTGCGAACCCGAGGAAATCCCGGAGCGAGACGGCACCTTTGTTATTGGGATTGACGCCACTGAGGTCTTGAGCCCTGAGGCTCGCAACGAGTATGCATTCCCATTTGGCCCGCGTGACCAGGACGTTTAGCCGCCGCCAGCCTCCGTCGGTGTTGATCGGTCCGAAGTTCATGCTGAGGCCGCCGACATGGTCCCTGCCATAGCCGACACTGATAATCATCGTGTCGCGCTCGTCGCCCTGAACGTTCTCCAACGACTTCACAAACACGCTCTCGTGCCGACCCTCTTCAAAGAACGGCGCGAGTTCCGGTCGCGACAGCAACGCCTCTGCGATGGCGTCCTCGATGGCTTCCTTCTGGCTCAGATTGAGAGCAACAATGCCGAGCGAGCGGTCCGCATGACGCTCGAAGTGCTCGAGCGCCAAACTCGCTACGGTTCGTGCCTCCGGCCGGTTCGTCCGGCTCCGGCCACGGTCGTAGATGCCGTCTTGCACATGCACGAAGCGGGGGCCTTGCCCGGACGCGCCTGTATTCGCGGAGGGAAAGGTCATGAGCTTGTTGTCGTAGAAGAAGTGATTGGAGAACTTGATGAGCCGTTCGTCACGGCTTCGATAGTGCCACCGGAGATGCGCCTCTTGGAACACCGGAACAACTGCGACACAGTCGTCGAGAAAGGACTCCAGTGGAGCTTGTCCCGACCTACCGTCCTCGTCATCCTCTTCCTCGTCGGATGTGAGCGACGCCTCGAAGAACGACGTCGGCGGCAACTGCTTAGGATCTCCGGCGACGACGACCTGGGAGGCCCGGAGAACGGCTGGAACCGCTTCTGCGGTCGGCAACTGGGAAGCCTCATCGAAGACGACGAGATCGAAGTGGAAGACCTCAGGTTTTAGATATGTCGAGACGGAGATCGGACTCATCAAGAGGCATGGCTTTAGCGCTTGCAGGACCTGCGGAATCTCGGCGAAGAGCTTCCGGAGCGGTTTAATGCGCTTTCGCTTCTGCAGTTCGCGCCGCAGGATGCCGACCTCGCTCGCACTCTCGGGGATGTCTTCCGCTGCCCGCACCCGCGCAGACGCGGAGGACGCGGTGATTTGCGCACGCGCAATCGCGAGTCGACGGACACGCTCGTCGAGGGTGCGGTAATTCTCGATGAGGTCGCTTCCTTTCGCCCCCGTAAACCCTGCGAGCGTCGTGCTGCGATCGAGGGCGGCGCTCACCCAGAGCTTCAGAAACCGACGCTCTAAAATGTGCGGTGAGTCGCTCGCACTGACCGGCCCAAAGCTCTCGAGGAACGGTGACAGACCGCAATCGGCACACCGCCGGAGGGCCCGATTCAGCAGTACCCACTCACGCGCCCTCGGCATCGACCGAAGCAACGACAAAGCGCGAACGGCGACCTCGGGGATAGGATCCCGACTTGCGAGATCCCCTCGCACGAACCCACCGGGCCATTCACTGTCTAGCCGTTGAAACACCGGAGACGTCGGCGCATCAGCGGCCGGGAGTTGGCCGAGGAGCCCCTTCGCAGCAGTCCGCAGCTCGGCGGTCAGGATGAGCACCGGCGCCGGTTCCTTGCCTACAGCGGCCAACCCCTGCTTGCAGAGTGCAGCGACAGTGAATAACCGGGCGACCGCAGCCAGGATGACCGGCCCTGGCGTCACTTGCGGCTCCAGGTACCGATCCACCGTCGCACGCTGTTCATCCAACCAGCGCTCAATTTCGAAGGCGCGGAGGCAAAGCGCGTGGAGAAACTCAACCCGCTTGCGCGTGAATTCGAAGCCCGGCCGCAGGGCTGCCTGCACCTGCTTACGCCACCGCCAGTACGATGGCCTCAGCAGTGCGTGCCACGCTCCAAACCGATCTCGCACGGGAGAGAGGAGTGCCACGAGATCCTTTGACGCCCCCTCGATTGATGAACGGATTTCTGCAGAAAGCGACTCCAGCTCAGTTTGTTGCTCGGCCGCTTTCATGAAGAGCTGCGAAAGCGACGCGAGCGTCTCCTCGCTCTCTCGCCACCAGTCCTTCGGCAGCTTCTCGGTCTCGGAAAGCGCACCGAGCACAGCCCGGAGGAGTGACCAGGCGGTCATCGATAGCGATCGGGCACCGGGGATCAGGTCCGCAACCCCTTCCGCGTGGGGCGTGATTCGCTGGTCGAGATCTACTACCGCCCTCAGCGCCGCCTCCAGGCTCTCCTGCTCAGCCAGCCCAAATCGCTCGGGCGAGAATCCGCACCAGGGGTGGGTGCCGCGATGGTCGAAGACCGGCGCATTTGGGACGAGATCTTGTAGCGCTTGGACGCACCGATCAAAGTCCTCCCGTGATGCATCGAGGGGATTGGCCCACGGCAACGGTCCGCGGACATCAGGGACACCGGCAAGCTGCGCCAGACGCCCGTTTGCCCGGTCCACGGAGAGGCCGAGCGGTTGGATCGCAGTATGCAGCTCCCGGGCGTAGGCATTGAGCTCATCGCGGACTCGGAGCAGCGCCTGGAGCTCGCGCTCCAACGCATCGCCGGGATGGCTTGTGTCGCTTTCCAACGTCCGCCGAAGTTCGTCGATGATCTTCTGTTTTCCCGCCTTGGTGCTGTGGGCCTCAAGGCAGAAGCGCTGCAGCCCGAGTTCTTTGAGTCGCTCATAGACGACGTTCAGTGCGGCCATCTTCGCGCTCACGAACAGTACTTTTCTATTCCGCGCAAGTGCGTCGGCGATCAGGTTGGCGATCGTCTGGCTCTTGCCGGTACCCGGCGGCCCGTGTACGACCACGTGGTGGCCCATCGACGACAAGATGAGCGCCTCAAGCTGACTCGAATCAGTCGGCAGTACTGGGATCGGTACAGTGCTCGGTGTCGGTAGCGAATCGAGGTCGTGGGGGAGGGCTTCAGACTTACCTGCCGTTCCGGTTGCGCGCGAAAGTGCGGCAACGACGGGATTGGCGATGGCCGCGTCAACGAGTGCCTGGAGATCGCGATAGATGACCAACGATTCGAAGGAGAAAGTGCTGAGCCAGATCTCCTCGGTCACCTCCCAGTGCTGCTCCTGGACTTTTCGGCGGACGCTCCGCAGTAATCGCGCGAGCGACTGTTTGTCGGTCTCTTCTGGAATCTCGGGGAGCTCGATCTTGTGTCGTTCGCGGAGATAGTACTCGAGCGCGGGGTTGACCTGCGCGTCCTCGTCGGCCACGCAGAGCCGGAGGGGCGCGTCCGGCCCCTTGCTCTCAAACTCGCAAGGTATCATCCAAATCGGGCTCACCGAATCGCCGAAAGGGTCATCTTTCCATCGAAGCGTTCCGAATGTTAGATACAACGTAGTGACGCCGCGCTCCTCCAGGGTGGTATGTGCATTGCCGTGGATGCGGCGAAGGCGGCGCATCAGATCGCCCGGCTTGGCGTCGAGCATTATGTCTCCGGGCTCGACGACGAGGTCAGGGTCTTCATCGGTTGCGACGAAGAGCGGTTGCTGCGGCTCAAGCTTTCGCTTGCGAACAAGCGGCATACGAAGCGGCGTTTCGTCGATCGCGAACGTGGAAAAGAGCGTGTTCGCATCAGGCTCGATGACCGCGAGCTTCGCGACGCGAGACCGATTCAGACCGATGAGCGGATTCGACTTCGTGAGATCCAGTACGCAATCTTGCCACCGGCGCATCTGACCCCTAACCCGGTCGTGGTCAACACCTCCTGGCGGCGCCATCGCTGATAGTCGCCGTGATGCTGGCGGCGTTTTCGCTCCGAGATGCTGCCCCGAATTATTGCCTCCTGAGTCTTCCCGTCCCATGCCTCATCCCGTTCAGTACCGCACGACGAAGGGCCTCGAGCCGCAGGCGCAATGCTTCCGTCGGACGACACGTTGCATCACTGGTTGACTTCCTGATTCTATAAGTGGCCGATAGCAATAGCAATGGGTGTGAGGATCTAGAGGACGTCTCTAGGGGACCGGCTAGGGCGCTCTGCAGCGCCAATGTCCTGGAACTGCGCATCGGCGATCTGGGGAGCGCGACGATGCAGCGCTCGGGATAGGTACCAATAAGCCGGCTTAGGTCCGCCCATTCCCTGCTCACTCGCCGGACCACATCAGTCCCGTGATACGCCGCTCCCAGCATCACCCCACCGCGCGCCATCCGATCCGCGGTGGCCCGTAACGCCCCTCCCCAGTTTCTATCCCCCGCCCCAGCACCGCTTTGCCGCCTCCGCCAGCCTCAATCCACCCGACACCCCGGTTACCCTGGGTCAGGGCGGCGATACCAGTCGCCGCCCCTTACGGGAGGGCCAGAGTGGCCTGCATATTGGAATTACGAAACGAACCCAAAAAGTCCCGTGTTTTCAACACGAGTCTCAAAATACGAACCCAATTCCCCCCGCCAAAAGCCTGCGAAAGTCCGAAGATCCCGGCCTCCGCCCGCGGAGGCTGCCCAGGTAGCAGGGAACCCCCAATCTGTGCTAAGGTATTCTCTCTTTCTCGGTTGGCCCCGATGAGGAGGGTGCGCGGGCCGAGCGGTACTGGCGGGTCCTCAAAGTCTCAAAACCCCAAGGAGGGAATGTGCCCCTGCGAATCATTGTGCTTGTCAAACAGGTGCCGGACACCAAGAACGTCACCGGCGAGGTCATGAAAGCCGACGGGACGGTGAACCGCAACGCGCTCGCCGCCATCTTCAATCCCGAGGACCTGAACGCGCTCGAGATGGGGTTGGAACTCAAGGAACGCTACGGCGGCGAGGTGATCGTCATCACCATGGGGCCGCCGCGCGCCGCGGAAATCCTCAAGGATTCGCTGTGCCGCGGCGCGGACCGCGTCATCCTGCTGAGCGACCGCCGCTTCGCCGCCTCCGACACCCTGGCCACCTCCTACACCATCGCGCAGGCCATCCAGACCCACCTGATGCCCTACGACATGGTGCTGTGCGGGCGGCAGGCCATCGACGGCGACACGGCGCAAGTCGGCCCGCAAGTGGCCGAGAAGCTGGGCATCTCGCAGGCAACCTTCGCCGACAGAGTGCTTGAAATCGACGGCGGCCGCGTCCGCATCCGCCGCGACCTGGGCCGCGCCCAGGAAACCGTCGAGGCGCGCCTGCCGGTCCTGCTCACGGTCCCGAAATCGGCGAATTCGCCGCGCTGGCCCAACGCCCGGCTGCTGCTGAAGTACCGCCGCGCGCGCTCCGGCTTCGAGATCGAGGCGGAGGCCAAGCGCCAGGGCCGCACGGTGGACCAGGTTGTCGAGGGCCTGCAACAGAAGGGCCTGTTCATCGAGACCTGGGGCGCCGAGGACATCGCCGCCGACCTGGCCCGCATCGGCATTTCCGGCTCGCCCACCAAAGTCAAGAAGGTGGAAAACGTGGTCCTGGCGGGCCGCAATCTGAAGCTCTACAGCGCGGGCGACACGGGAGTTCGCGACCTGGTCGCGGAGCTGGTCGAGGAGAGGACGTTCGGCTAATGGCACAACACGGGGAAGTCTGGGTCTACGCGGAAGTCGACGACGGCAGGATCGCCGACGTCTCGCTCGAGCTGCTGGGGAAGGGAAGAGAACTGGCCGGGATCCTGGGCGTTCAGCTCGGCGCGGTGGTTCTGGCGAGCGATGCCAAGGCGCAGGCGGCGAAGCTGTTCGCGCACGGAGCGGACATTGTCTATGCGGCCGAGGACGCGCGCCTGGCCCGCTACACCACCATCCCCTACGCGCGCGTGCTCACCGATGCCATCCGGGAACGGAAGCCGGAAATCGTGCTCTACGGCGCCACGCCCCTGGGCCGCGACCTGGCCCCGCGCGTCGCCTCGGCGCTCAAGACCGGGCTGACCGCCGACTGCACCGACCTCCAGATCGGCTCCTACGAATCCGCCGGTCGCCTCTACCAGCAGAAGCTGATGCAGATCCGCCCGGCCTGGGGCGGCAACATCATCGCCACCATCGTGAGCCCGGACGTGCTGCCGGAAATGGCCACCGTGCGCGAGGGCGTGATGCACGTGCCCGAGCCGGTCGAAGGCCGCCAGGGAGCGCTGGTCGAGATCCCGGTCGCACTGGATTCCGAGTGCGACTTCGTCACGCTGCTCGAGCGCCACACCCAGCCGCGCCGCGTGGACCTGCGCTCGGCCAACATCATCGTCTCCGGCGGTTACGGCATGGGATCGAAGAAGGGATTCGAGCTGATTCACGAGCTGGCCGCGGTGCTGGGAGCGGCGGTGGGCGGATCGCGCGCGGCCGTGGACGCGGGCTTCGTTCACGCCGACCACCAGGTGGGCCAGACCGGTACCACCGTGCGGCCGAAACTCTACGTCGCCTGCGGCATCTCCGGCGCCGTGCAGCACCGCGCGGGCATGGAGGAATCCGCCAAGATCCTGGCCATCAACCGCGATTCCGAGGCGCCCATCTTCCAGATCGCGCACTACGGCATCGTCGGCGACGTGCGCGAAGTGATTCCCAGGCTCATCAAGGCGCTCAAAGGAAAACTGTAACGTGGACAACTTCTTTACCGAAAACCCCGACATCGAGTGGCACTTCAACCACCTCGACCTGGACGACGTCGTCGCCTCTCTGGAGGACGATTACACGCAGGCCGAGCGGCACGACGACGCCCCGCTTTCCTACGCCGACGCGCTCGAGGGCTACCGCACCGTGCTCGAGATGACCGGCGCCATCACCGCCAAGGAGATCGCGCCGCTGGCCGCCGAAGTCGACCGCGAAGGCGCGCACTTCGAGGACGGGCACGTCACCTACGCCAAGGGCACTCAGAAAGCCATGGGCATCCTGGCGAAATCCGGCCTGATGGGGATGATGCTGCCGCGGCGCTACGGCGGGCTCAATTTCCCCGGCCTGGTCTACAGCATGGCCGTCGAAATGGTGGCCCAGGCCGACGCCAGCCTGATGAACCTGTTCAGCCTCCAGGACATCGCCGAGACCATTTACGAGTTCGGCGACGACAAGCTGAAGGACCAGTACCTGCCGCAGTTCTCGAGCGGCCGGGTCACCGGCGCGATGATCCTCACCGAGCCCGACGCCGGCAGCGACCTGCAATCGGTGCGACTGAAGGCCGTTCCCCAGGACGACGGCTCCTGGAAGCTGTTCGGCGTGAAGCGCTTCATCACCAACGGCTGCGCCGACGTCAGCCTGGTGCTGGCGCGCTCGGAGGAGGGCAGCGTCGACGGCCGCGGCCTGAGCATGTTCCTGTGCGAGAAGTGCCCCGAGCTGGTGATCCGGCGCATCGAGCACAAGCTCGGCATCCACGGCTCGCCGACCTGCGAATTGCAGTTCAACGGCGTGCCCGCGGCGCTGGTGGGGCAGCGGCGCATGGGCCTGATTCGCTACGTCATGGCGCTGATGAACGGCGCGCGCGTGGCGGTGGCCGGGCAGGCCATCGGCATCGCCCAGGCGGCCTACGAGGAGGCCCGCAAGTACGCCCGCAAGCGCGTCCAGTTCAAGCGCCCCATCATCGAGATGCCGCAGGTCTACGACATCCTGGCGCGCATGAAGTCGACGATCCAGGTGGCGCGTGCCATCACCTACGACGCCAGCCGGCTGGTGGATCTCCGGCGGATGCTCGAGCACAAGCTCGAGAAGACCCCGGACACGGCCCTGCGCGCGCGGCTCAAGGAGGTCTCGACCTACGCCGCCGTGCTTACGCCCATCGCCAAAGCCTACGCCTCGGAGATGGCCGTCGCGGTGACCTACGACGCCATCCAGGTCCACGGCGGCACCGGCTACATGCAGGAATTCTCCGTCGAGCGGCTCTCGCGCGACGCCCGTATCACCACCATCTACGAAGGCACCACCCAGCTTCAGGTGGTGGGCGCTTCGGTCGGCATCACCAGCGGCACCTTCGGCAACTACCTGGCGCAGCTCGGCGAGCGGCAGTTCCGGCCCGAGCTGATGAAGCTGGCGTCGCTGGCGCGCGAGGCCCGCGAGCGGCTCTCCTACTGCGTGACGTTCCTCAAGAACTTCAACGACCGCACCTACAGCGAGTTGACCGCCCGGCGCCTGGTCGATATGGCCTGCGATGCGCTCGGCGTGCACCTGCTGCTGGTCCAGGCGGAGCGCGACCCGGCGCGGGAGACCCCTGCCGAGAAGTTCATCCGCGACGCGCTTCCCCGCATCCGCATGCAGGCCGACTACATCACGAGCGGCGACAAACTCCTCATCGAGAAGCGCGAAGAACTGGTTTAGGGCGCCCGCAACCGAGGGACTGCCTGGGCCGTCCGCTGTGGGGACGGCCCAGGCTGTCCCCGGTTGCCCTGTCCTACCGACGCAGCGCACGAAATTCCACAGGAACGCACGCACCTGTGGTACAATAAAGCCGTATTTGAGGCTCTAGTCTTCGCTTGAACCCACGATTGACCTCCACCTTGCGCCGTCCTGGTAGTCGTCCAATTGCGTTCGCAGTCGATGCACGGGAGTTTTGAATCAATTCGAAAGAAGGAAACGTAGAAGGAAGCAACATGAAGGAAAAAGGTACAGTGAAGTGGTTTAATGCGGCCAAGGGTTTCGGTTTCATCCAGCGCGAGAACGGCGAGGATGTGTTCGTTCACTTTTCCGCCATCAACTCCAGCGGCTACCGCAGTCTGGATGAGGGCGCCCAGGTCGAGTTCACGGTGAAGCGGGGTCCGAAGGGGCTGCAAGCAGAAGACGTAAGCGTCCTGTAAGGCGAATTCTCCGCAGGTTTGGCTTTCCCCGGCAGGACAACGCACCAGGCTTGTCCTGCCAGGGAGCGGTTCACCGGCTGATCCGGGTGACGAAGTTCTTGAACATTTCGGGAGCCGGGAAACACCTCTGCTCCCCGGCGAATTCCAGCGCCAGCACGAGCGGAATCCAGCGCGCCGATTGGTTGCCGATGCCATCGCCGAAGCAGTACAGGATCTGCGAGAGCTTGATGGGGATGGGCACCGGCCGAACGGTCTCCGCGCTGGGTTTCTGGCAGTTCTCGGCCGGCGAGGTGACCAGGTACTCGCGGCAGGTCATGGGCCGGTGCGGGTAGATTGCGCAGCGTTCGTCTTCGAGGAAAGGGCAGGGAACGCCGCGGCGGAAGTATTCCTTGCCAAGTTCCCGCCGCTGGGCCAGGTCCTTGAACTTCGAGGTGTCGCGCAGGCGTTCCACCATCTCCTCGCCCAGGGCCGCGAGTTCCTCCTGGAACCGTTCGCGGACGCGCGCCTGGCGCTCGGGCGGCATGGCCGCGACCAACTCCGCGAGGTAGACCGCTTCGGCCTCGCCGATGGGTACCAGTTGGCGGCAGCAGGCGCCGCACCCCTCGCGGCAGGAGATCTTCCGTCCCTCGCTTTCGGCCTTGTCGGCGGCCATCCCGTTGACGGCATCGTCGAAGGCCAGCAGCACGGGCAGCAGATCGGCCACCCGCATGGGCTGGTTGGGGATGGGCACCTCCGCTTCGATGGTGCGGTCGCAGAGGGTCAGCTCGATCTTGAACCCGATCCGCTCGTCGGCGGCCATGCTCAGTATTGTCTCAAGAACGAGGCCAGCGCGGCGACCCAAACTCCGGCCACCGCGTAGCCGGCGATGACGTCGGTCGGGAAGTGCACCCCCAGGTAGACCCTGGAGAAGCCGATCCAGAAGGCCAGCAGGGTGGCGGCCAGCCAGATCGCTACCCGGCCCGCGCGGCTGCGCACCCGCGCCGAGACCGCCAGGGCCAGGGCCCCGAAGAAGCACACCGAGAGCAACGCGTGCCCGCTCGGGAAGCTGTAGGAGTCCGGCATCGGCGTTCCGAAGAACGACGCCGCGGGCCGCGCGCGGTGAAAGGCGAGCTTGAGCGAGGAATCGAGCACCAAACCGCCGACCATGGCGATGACGAACAACAGGGCGGCGCGTTTCCAGCGCAAGGCGACCAGCGCCGCCGTGGCCGCCGCGCTGAGGACAATGAGCACCGGCGGCTCGCCGAAGTTCGAAAGGAAGCGCACAACGCTGCTGATCTCCGGCGAAGAATGCGCGTGCACAGAGAGCCGGACCCGGTCGTCGAAGTCCGCCGTGCGGCCCGCCGCGACCTCCACCGCCAGCCAGACGAACAGCACCAGGGCGATTATCGTGTAAACTCGGATCGAGGATGGAACCACAGGCACTGGAGTTCTTCAAGCGTATCATTGAGACCCCCAGCCCGTCCGGCTACGAGCGCCCGGTGCAAGAGGTTGTACGGCGGTACGCCGCGGGCTTCGCCGACGAGGTGACCACGGACGTGCACGGCAACGTGATCGCGGTGCGGAACCCCGGCGCGAAGCTGCGGGTGATGTTCGCCGGGCATTGCGATCAGATCGGGTTTCTGGTGCGGTACATCGACAACGACGGCTTCCTGTACGTGCAGGCGATTGGCGGATGGGACCCGCAGATCGTGGTGGGCCAGAAGATAGCGGTATGGACCGGGAGCGGGCCGGTGTTCGGAGCGATCGCGCGCAAGCCCATTCACCTGCTGACCGACGAGGAGCGCAAGCAGGTGGTCAAGCTGAAAGACGTCTGGCTGGACATCGGCGCCAAGGACCAGGCGGACGCCAGCTCGCGGGTGCAGGTGGGCGACCCCGTGACCGTCGAGCTGGGGTTCCGGGAGATGCTCAACGAGCGGGCCAGCGGGCCGGGGATGGATGACAAGACCGGCCTGTGGATCGCCATGGAAGCCTTGCGGCGCACGCGTTCCGGGCAACTCAAATGCGCGCTCTACGCGGTCTCCACCGTGCAAGAGGAAATCGGACTCCGCGGCTCCAAGACCAGCGCCTTCCGCATCAATCCATACATCGGCATCGCCATCGATGTATGCCATGCCACCGACAGCCCGTCGATCGAGAAGAAGCACGAGGGCGACATCGCGCTGGACAAGGGACCCGTGATCTACCGCGGGCCGAACATGAACCCGCGCGTGGTGGAGCGGCTGCTCGAGGCGGCCAAGGCGCGCGAGATCCCCTGCCAATTGGCCGCGCACGGACCGGCGACCAGCACCGACGCGAACACCATCCAGATCACGCGCGCGGGCGTGGCGGCGGGGCTGATTGGGGTGCCCAGCCGGTACATGCACACGCCGGTCGAGACCGTGTCGCTCCGGGACCTCGACCGGGCCGCCGACCTGCTGGCGGCCTTCGCGCTGGCGATCGAGGGCAACGAGGACTTCACGCCGTAGGTCCGCCGCGCCGCCCCCGATGTGGTAGCATACAGGTGACGACCTTCTGCTGACCCCTGCACGATGGAACGCCGGTTCGAACACATTGCCTTGGAGGTTCCCCACGCGCGCTTCGAAAGCTGGGAGCATTTCGTGCGCGAGGCGCCGGAATACTCGATTGGCCTGGAGGTCATGGACGACACGCCCGGGCATCGAGGCCACCACGTGCACTTCGACCACCACGCGGGCGTGATTCGCGAAGCTACCATGAGCGCGGCCATGCAGGCTTACATTGCCGTGCGGCAGGGCCGGCTCATGGAGAAGTGGCTCAAGCGGCGGCGGCCGGTCCCGGTGTACGTCTGGAACGCCGACCAGGACGTCTGCCTGGCGGCTTTCGTGCTCGAGTACCACGAGCTGCTCGAGCGGGCCGAGGTGAAGCCCCTGCTGCGTTGGATCGTGCAGTACAACAACAAGATCGATGTCTGCGGCGGCCTGTATCCGGTGAACCTCGAGGAGCTGGTGAAGAGCCATTTCACGTGGGTCTTCGAGCCCTACTTCCAGCAGCGGATGCGGGGGAAAACGCAAGGGGATGGGGCGCTGGTAAAGAACACCATTCGGGAGGTCTGCGACCGCCTGCTGGATCTCATCGAGGGAAAGGCGGGCACCGCGCCGGTCACCGTCGAGCCGGAGATCCTCTACGCCTCGCCGTACGGCTTCGTCATCGCCGACGAGAAAGGCCATCCGACTTGCCGGCTGGTCCTGGCGGCGCGGGGTTACACCAACCTCATCAGCCTCATCTGCACCCGGCCGAACGGCCGATACACCTACAGCATCATTCGCGGGTCGCCGTACGACGACGACGTCTTTCCGGTGCCGGAGCTGATTGAGGCCTTTCAGGCCGCCGAGGACCTGCCCGCTGCCCGGATCTGGGGAGGCTCGAATCTGGCCGCCGGCTGCGACAGCGAGCTGGGTAGCAGCCTCCACTGGACCAGGCTGAGAGAGATCGCGGAGCCGATCGTCGAACAGGCGTACCTGGCAAGCACCTCACCCGCCAGCCGTTGAAGTTGGCTTCGAGGCAGGCAGTCGCTCTCAGCGATTCGGGGCGCGGGCGGCATCTTCGAGCGCTTCCTGTTCCAGGATCCGCTGCGCCCGCGGCGGCAGGATGCGCCAGTTGCGGTCCGGATGATTGGGAAGCCTCTTGTGCTCGGTGTAGTAGGCGACGATGAGGTCCCGGATCTCCTGGGACGAGCGCCAGAGGATCTTGGCGCCGCGAAACATGCTGTAGCCGCCGCTGCCGCCGGCGCGGTAATTGTTCACCGCGAGGCGCAGCTTCTCGCCGGGCGAGAGCGGCCTGCCATTCCGGCGCAGGTGGAGCACGCGGTCGCCCGGCGGCCGCCTGAGATCGATCTGGTACTCGACGCCCTCGGCCATGTCGTAGTTGAAGCCGGCGAACTGGCGGTTGATGAGCGGGCCGTGGGAGCAGGCCGGGTCGGGGCAGGGAAGGAAGTATCGGGCGGCGTTCTCGAGCGCGTCCTTCACCATCTTCCCGTTGCCCTCGATGGCGTAGAGCTCGTTGTCGTAGACGTAGAGCGCGGCAATCTGGCGCACGCTGACCGGCCCCTTGGACACCTTGACGTGGGGGTTGAACAGCGCGGTGAAGGAGACGTCGGCCTGAGCGTAGTGCAACTGCACGGCCTGGATGGCGTCGACCAGCGCGGAGTCTTCGACGCGGCCGAGCCGGCCGTCCAGCTTAACGCTGGATTGGGCGACGGGAGTGTTCAGATAGCGCTCGGTGAGTTCGTGGTAGGGCCTGGCGATGCTGAGGACCTCGGGATCGGGCTGAGTTGCGCTGGTGACGGGGATCAGGCGGCTGCGCTTGTCGACGAGCTTCCAGCCGCCCGCGTCCGTGCTCTCGAGATCGAAATCGATCCGGGCCAGCGACATGCCCCAGTTCTTGGGCTGCACCACCAGCGTGCCGCCGATGCGTTCGCCAGCCACTTGCTGGTGCGTGTGGCCGAAGACGATGGCGTCGATGCCCGGAACCTGCGCGGCGATCGCGGAGACCTGGTTTTCGCCCGTGCTTCCCAGCCCCATGTGAGCGGCGACCACGACGACGTCGGGCCGTTCCGTGCGGCCGAGCGCGGCCAGCGCGGATTCGACCGCCCGTCTGGGATCGAGGAAGCGATAGCCCTGGTAGTGTTCCGGCTCCTCCCAGTTCGGGATATTGGGGGTGGTGACGCCGACGACGGCAACCTTCACGCCGTCGATGGCGGCGACGATGTACGGATCGAAAGGCTTGGCGCCGGCCTGGGCTTCGGTGTTCGCCGAAAGCCACGGGAAATTGGCGTCCGCGCGGGCGCGCTCGATGTTCTCGATCCCGAAATTGAACTCGTGGTTGCCGAGCGTCATGGCGCGGTAGCCGAGCTGGTTCATCACCAGCATCATCGGGTCGTGGCGCAGCGGCTGGCCGGCGAACGCTAGGCCCAGCGGGAGGCGGCCGGTGCTGACGTAGCTCTGGTAGACGGATTCGAGCGGGGTGCCCTGGATGGTGTCGCCGCAATCGATGAGCAGCGTGTTGGGGGTCTCGCGGCGGACGGATTCAATCAGCGTGGCGATCTTGGCGAGGCCGCGCTGGGAGGGCTGGCCGGTGAAGTAGTCTAATGGATAGATGTTGCCGTGCAGGTCGGTGGTGGCAAGCACCGTGACCGTGACCTGCCTGGCCCAGCCGGGCGCAACGGTCAGAAGGGCCGCAAGGGCGAATCGCAGACTATGCATGGCGCCAGCGCGCGGTCGCTACTTGTTTTCGCCCTGCACGATGCGCGCGGTCTTGATGTAGTCCAGCCGCGGGAACTTACTCTCCAGGTAGCTGTTGCCTTGCGCCTGGATACTGCCCTGGTCCGGGCTCTCACCGTAGCCGCTGTACAGGCTGTCCACCACCTCCATGCCCCCGATCACGTGCCCGAACGGGGAGAAGCCGTCCTTGTCGAGCGCCGAGTTGTTGGCATAGTTGATGAAGACCTGCGTCGTGCGGGTGTTCGGCTCGGAGGTCTTCGCGTAAGTGACCATCCCACGCGTGTTGCTCATGGTCACCTTGTCGTCCTTCATCGGCCGGGCGCGCCAGCGCGCCGCAACCGCCGGGCTGGCGGGAAGCCCGAACTGCACCATGAACCCCTGGATCACACGGAAGAACCGCGCGTTGTCGTAGAACTTCTGCTGCACCAGCCGGTAGAAGCGCTGCGCGCCCAGCGGCGCCCAAGCCTTGGTCACCTCGATTTCAAACTGGCCTTTGCTGGTGTCGAAGAGCACACGGTAGACGTCCGGCACCGGAGCGGGGGCCTGCGCCGCCTGTTGGGCGCCATAGCACCACGCGGCGGCCGCAAATGCCAAGATCACGAGAAACGGTATTCGAATGCGCATGACAGGCATTTTACCAGCCTGGCGGCCGGCAGGCGAAACCGCCTGCCCCACTTATGGGAAAGGGTAACGACCGAACTGAGGTCTGGGCTCTCGGCGGCGGATGGGATACTCACTGGTCTCCTTGTCGAGCGGGATCTCGAAGTAGAAGAGCTCCTTGCCGCTGGAGGCTTCGCGCAGGCCGCGGAGGTAGAGGACCGAGCCGCTGCGGTAGAACGCGCGGAAGTAGAAGAAGCCGCTGGCGCTCTCGTGGGGTGGGAGCATGCGGGCGGCGAAGGCGCGGCCTTCGATCTCCCAGGCGTCCAGGGGATTCTTCTTGCGAGAGACGCGCGGCGGCATGCCCGGCACAGGTGGCCCGCCGACGGGATTGGGAAGGCTGGCGCCCCTGAGGTAGCGGATCTCGGAGGGCGGAGTAGGCTCGATGTGGTCGCGGTCGGGGGTAATGAACTCGAGTTTGAGCCGGTCGAGCGCGAGGGTCTTGCCGGAATCGTTCCGCATGACGACCAGGATGGGCAGAATGCCGTAGCGGTTGAGGCTGAGCTTGCCGAAGGCGGGCTCGGTCTCGGCGTCGGAGCGAAGGACGGCGGCGGCGATCGTGACCTGGTCGAGGGTCTGGCGGAAGGGGTAGCTTTCGACGGGGCCGGGCTTGAACGGGGGCTTTTCTTTGTCCCCGGCGCTCGCCACCGCTATACTCAGGAGTACCATCAACGACTTGCCCGTGAGCGCCATAGTCTTATACCGCCTGCTCCAGATTCTCGGACTTCCCTTTCTCGTAGTGTACTTCCTCCTGCGGGGCCTGAAAGACCGCAGGTACTTCCGGAAGTTCGGCGAGCGACTCGGGTTCTTGCCGGACTCCTACAGGCAGACGGGGGAGGGCGCGATCTGGTTGCATGCGGTCTCGGTGGGCGAGGCGCTTTCCGCGGCGGGATTGCTGCGGCGGCTGCGCGCGGAGTTTCCGCGGGCGCCGTTGTACGTTTCGGCGACCACTCTGGCGGGCAGGGCGGCGGCGGAAGACAAGCTGCGCGGGCTGGCCGACGGGGTGTTCTACGCGCCTATCGACTACTGCGCGGCGGTACGGCGGGTTCTGCGGAAGCTGCGGCCGCGGGCGGTGGTAGTCCTGGAGACGGAAATCTGGCCCAACCTCTACCGGGAGGCGAAACGGGCGGGGTGCGCGCTGGTGGTCGTGAACGGGCGCATCTCGGACCGAGCCGCGCCACGGTACCGGCGGCTGGCCTGGTTCTTCCGGCAGGTGCTGGCCTGGCCGGACGCGATCCTGGCGCAGAGCGAGATCAGCGGGCGGCGATACCTGGAGTTGGGCGCGTCGGCGGAGAAAGTGCGGGTCGCCGGGAACCTGAAGTACGACTTCGAGCCGGGGCAGGCGCAGATCCCGGAAGCGGTGCGCGAACTGATGGATCGGATCGATCCGAAAGAGGTGTGGATCGCCTCCAGCACCATGCCGCCGGCGCGGGACGGCGATCCGGACGAAGACGAAGTGGTGGTGGAGGCTTTCGAGAAGCTGGGGCGCCCTGGATTGCTGCTGATCTTGGCGCCGCGGAAGCCCGAGCGGTTCGACACGGCGGCCGAGCTGCTGCGGCGGAAAGGCGCGGCGTTCCTGCGGCGCTCGGAGTTGCGATCTGGGACGCCGCTCGCGCTGCCGGGCGTGCTGCTGCTGGATTCGATCGGGGAGCTCAGTTCCCTGTTCGCTCTCGCGGATGTCGTGTTCATGGGGGGAACGCTGGCCCAGCGCGGCGGACACAACATTCTGGAGCCGGCGTTGTTCCGGCGGGCCATCGTGGTGGGGCCGCACATGGAGAATTTCCCCGAGATTGCGCGCCGGTTCGCCGAGGGCGGCGGGGTCTATCCCATCGCCAGCGGCGCGGAGCTCGGCGGGGCGGTGGCCAGACTGCTCGAGGACGTCGAGCTGAGGGCCAGGCTGGGCCAGAGGGCCGGCGCGCTAGCGGAAGGCGAACGGGGCGCAACGGCGCGGGCGGCCGAGGAGATCGGGCGCCAGTACTGGCAGGCCGTGCCGGCGTTCCGGCCCCCGGCGCCGCTCTCTGCCGTGCTATGGCCGCTTTCCCGCCTGTGGTTGCTGGGCGGGCGGTGGAAACGAGCTTGCGCGCGGCCGGTGCGCCTGGCGACGCCCGTGATCAGCGTCGGGGGGATCACCGTGGGAGGGACCGGGAAGACGCCGTTTGTGCTGTGGTTGGCCCAGCGCTTGAAGGCGGACGGAATCCAGCCGGCGATTCTGATGCGTGGATATCGCCGCCGGGCGCCGGAGAAGGTCACGATCCTCGGGCCAGGCGGGCAGGCGACGCCGGCGCGAACCGGGGACGAAGCGCAGAGCTACCTGCGGTCTTCGGTGGGACCGGTGGGGATCGGCGCGAATCGTGTTGCGGCCGCGCGGCGGATCGAAGAGCAGTATCAGCCGGGGGTGTTCCTGCTGGACGACGGGTTCCAGCACTTCCGGCTGGAGCGGTCTCTGGACATCGTTCTGATTGATGCGCTCGACCCGTTCGGCGGGGGCCAGCCGATTCCGTTGGGACGGCTCAGAGAGGGGGTGGAGGCGCTGCGGCGGGCCGATATCGTGGTGATCACACGAGTCGAAGCGAACCAGAGGCTGGACGGTATCGAGGCCGTCATCCGGCGGCACAATCCTGAGGCGCCGATCTTCCGGTCGCGGGTGGTGGCGGAGGGATGGCGGCCCAGGGTGGTCCAGGGGCCGGTGGGGGCGTTTTGCGGGCTGGGAAACCCGGAAGCGTTCTGGCGGACGCTGGAAGGGCTCGGGATCCGGCCGGTGTGGAGGCGGGCGTTCCGGGACCACCATCGGTACACGGCAGAGGAGCTGCGTGAAATGACCCAAGAGGCTTGCCGGCGGGGCGCTGAGGCGCTGGTGACCACCGAGAAGGACCTTATGAACCTGCCGGAAGGATGGGGGGATATGACCCCGCCTCTGGAGGTATTGTGGTTGCAGATCCGAATGCAGGTGGAGGCCGCCGAAGAGCTCCTGGCGAGGGTGCGCGCCGGGCTGTCTGGGTAGTTGCTACAATGTTGGTTAATAATGGCTAACGCTTCGGTTTCGGGGGCTGGGCCTGACCGGAAGGTGATCCTGTTGAAGCCTCGGGGCTTCTGCGCCGGGGTGGTACGGGCAATCGATGTGGTGGAAATCGCGCTGGAGCTATACGGATCGCCGATTTACGTACGAAAAGAGATTGTCCACAACCGGCACGTGGTGGAGGAACTGCGGCGAGCCGGGGCGGTATTCGTCGAGGAGCTGGAGGAAGCACCGGAGGGCGCGCGGGTGATTTTTAGCGCTCACGGGGTGCCGCCGGCCGTGCGAGAGCAAGCCGTCCAGCGGCGGCTGCAAGTGATCGACGCCACCTGTCCGCTGGTGACCAAGGTGCATCTCGAGGCAGTGCGGTTCGCGCGCGCGGGATGCAGCATCGTGCTGATCGGGCACCGCGACCACGACGAGGTGATTGGGACGCTTGGGGAGGCCCCCGAGCATACGTTTCTGGCGTCCTCGGTGGAAGACGTGGACCGGCTGGCGCCGCCGGACCCGCAGCGGATTGCCTATTTGACGCAGACCACCTTGAGCCTGGATGAAACCCGGCATATCGTGGCGCGGCTGAAGGAAAGATTTCCGGCGATTCAGGGACCGCCGGCGCAGGACATCTGCTACGCCACCGAGAACCGGCAACTGGCGGTGAAAGCGGTGGTGCCGCTGTGCGACGTGCTGCTGGTGGTGGGCTCGCGGAACAGCTCGAATTCGAAGCGGCTGGTGGAGGTCTCGAAGAATTCGGGGGTGCCGGCGTACCTGGTGGACGATGCGCAGGAGGTGGATCCACAGTGGCTCGCGGGTGCGAAGAGGGTGGCGGTGACCGCGGGCGCGTCGGCGCCGGAGCACCTGGTGCAGGAACTCATTCGCTCGTTGGAGCGAGGGGGCTATGACCGGCTGGAGGAGATGGACCTTAAGGACGAGGACGTTCGCTTCACTCTGCCGCCGCAGTTGACGCAGGCCGGCCGGCTGCTGGCGACGATCAGCACGCAATGAGCCCCAGCATCCAAGTCGGTGAGGCGCTTGGGAGCGCCGCGGCACGGGCCGGCGACCGCGCGGCCGAGTGTCTTCTGAGGTTGCAGAACCCCCAGGGCTACTGGTGGTTCAATCTCACCGCCGACACGACGCTGGAGTCCGACTATATCCTGTTGGAGCTGTGGCTGCACCCGCCGGAGTCGGGGGTATGGAATCCGCCGAACCGGGAGCGGATCGACCGCGCGGTGGAGTCGATCCTGGCGCGGCAGTTGCCGGACGGGGGCTTCAATGTCTACCCCGGCGGCCCGGCGGATGTCAGCGCGACGGTGAAGGCCTACTTTGCGCTGAAGCTGGCGGGGGTTTCGGTGCGCGACCCGCGGATGGCGTTGGCGCGGGATCGCGTGCTGGCGCTGGGCGGTATCCAGAAGGCCAACGGCTACGTCAAGATCAACCTGAGCCTGTTCGGGCTGTACCCGCGGAAGCATTGCCCGTCCGTGCCGCCGGAGATGATCCTGCTGCCGGGGAAGTTCATCTACCGGATGTCGTCGTGGACGCGAGCCATCGTGGTGCCGCTCGCGATCATTCACTCTTTCGACCCGGCGCGGCCGGTGCCGGCGGGCTTCTCTCTCGAGGAGCTGTTCCTGCGCGGAGGCAGTTTCGAATACCGGCACAACGAGAAGTTCTTCACTCTGCGGAATTACTTCTTCTTGGCGGATCGCCTGCTGAAGTTCTACGAGAGGCATCCGGTCCGGTGGCTCCGCCGGAGGGCCGTCGAGAAGTGCCGGCGCTGGATGCTGGAGCGCATGCGGTATACCGACGGGCTGGGAGCGATCTACCCGCCGATGATGTACAGCATCATGGCGCTGGACCTGCTGGGGTACCCGCCGGATCATCCGGACCGGGCGGAGGCCCAGGCGCAATTCGAGCGGCTGATGCAGGACGACGGAGAGCAGTTCTACTTTCAGCCCTGCTTCTCGGTGGTGTGGGATACGGCGATTGCGGCGTTCGCGCTGGGCGAATCGGGCCATGCGCCCGCCGCGGCCCTGACAGAATGCGCGGACTGGCTGCTGACCAAAGAGGTGAGGTGCAAGGGCGACTGGTCGGTCTCGCGGCCCCATACGGCGCCGTCGGGGTGGTACTTCGAATTCGCCAACGAGTTTTACCCGGACATCGACGATACCGGAATGGTGTTGCTGGCGCTGGGGCACGCGCGCGCCTCGAACGCACCCGCGCAAGCGGCCTGCCTGCGGCGCGCCGCCGCCTGGCTGCTGGCAATGCAATCGAAGGACGGCGGTTGGGCGGCCTTCGACGTGGACAACAACTGGCAACTGCTGAGCTACATGCCGTTCGCGGATCACAACGCGATGCTGGACCCTACCTGCCCGGACATTACCGGGCGGGTGCTGGAGGCCATCTGCGTGGCCGCGGGGTTGGGACCCGAGCATCCGGCGGTGCGGCGCGCGACCGGGTATCTGCTGAAGAACCAGGAAGCGGATGGGAGCTGGCGCGGGCGCTGGGGGGTGAACTACATCTACGGGACGTTCCTGGCGCTGCGCGGGCTGCGGGCGGCCGGGGTGAGCGACCGCGAAGCGGCGATCCTGCGGGCGTGCGAGTGGCTGCGCTCGGTTCAGAACGCGGACGGCGGTTGGGGCGAAAGCTGCGCCAGTTACGAGCAGGGTTGCCTCTGCCCGGCCGAGAGCACCGCATCGCAGACCGCCTGGGCCCTGCTGGGCCTGCTGGCAGGCGGCGACTCCGGCAGCCTGAGCGTGCAGCAGGGAATCGAGTACCTGCTGCGCACGCAGCGCGGGAACGGGAGCTGGCACGAGGATCTGGCAACCGGCGCGGGGTTCCCGGGCGTCTTCTATCTTACGTACCACCTCTACCGGCTGGCATTTCCGCTGCTGGCGCTGGCGACGTACTTGAAGGCCGCGAAGGCGCCGGACACCGGCGGAAACGGAGGCGCCAGAGGAAGGCTATGAGATTCCCGCTGGCGATGACCGTCGGCATGGCCGGGTACATCCTGAAGAACAAGCTGCGCCCACGGCCGGAGTGGCAGAAGGACCTGGCGGCGAAAGACGGCAGCTCGAATCCGTTCCGCATCCTGCACCAGCCGCGGGCCGGCAACGGGAGCGGGCGCCATCCGATGATCGGGAAGCGGTTTCCGCTGGTGTTGATGCTGGAGCCGCTGCACGCCTGCAACCTCACCTGCACGGGATGCGGGCGAATCCGCGAGTACGAAGAGACGATCGCGCAGAAGCTGGCGGTGGAGCAGTGCCTGAAGGCGGTGGACGAGTGCGGGGCGCCGGTCGTGTCGGTGTGTGGAGGGGAGCCGCTGCTGTACCCGGAAATCGGCCGGCTGTGCCGGGAAATCCTGGGGCGGAACAAGCACGTCTACCTGTGCACGAACGGCACGCTGCTGGCCAAGCGGCTCGGCGAGTTCCAGCCGCACCCCCGCTTCTTCCTCAACATCCACCTGGACGGGATGGAGCGGAGCCACGACCTGGCGGTGGAGCGCAAGGGCGTGTTCCGGCAGGCGGTCGAAGCCATCCGGACGGCCAAGGCGGCGGGCTTCAAAGTGACCACCAACACGACCGTTTACAAAGAGACGGAGATGAAGGAACTCGAGCAACTGTTCGAGTACCTGGAGCAGTTCGACGTGGACGGGCACATGCTGTCGCCAGCCTACGGATATTCTGCGGTCAACGATCAGGGCATCTTCCTGACGCGGGACGACGTGCGCGAGAAGTTCCGGGAGATCGACCGGCTGGGGCGACGCTTCCGGCTGGTCAGCACGCCGACGTACCTGGATTTCCTGAAGGGCGAGCGGGAATTGCCGTGCACGGCCTGGGGCAACCCGACCTACAACGTGAAAGGGTGGAAGGGACCTTGCTACCTGATCACCGACGGCCACTACGAGACCTTCGAGGAACTGATGACCAGGACGCCCTGGGAGAGTTACGGGCATGGGAACGACCCGCGCTGCGAGCACTGCATGGCGCATTGCGGGTTTGAACCCTCGGCGGCCCTCGGAATCAATGCAAAGCCCGGCGACAACTGGAGGTTGTTGACCTGGGCTCTCAAGTAACCGAACAAGGACGTGAAACCGACGCTGGTAACGGGCGCGACGGGGTTTGTGGGTTGGCACGTTGCGCGGAGACTGATCGAGCGCGGACATCGCGTGCGCGCGCTGGTGCGGGCCTCCAGCGGGTTGCGCGAGATCGAGGCGGAAACGGTGGCCGGCGATCTGCGCGTTCCCGAGTCGCTGGAGCGGGCGGCGGCGGGTTGCGGGCTGGTGTTTCACGTGGCCGCCGACTACCGGTTGTGGGTGAGAGATCCGCGGGAGATGTACCGGTCCAACGTAGACGGCACGCGGAACCTGCTGGAGGCGGCGCGGAGGGCCGGAGTGGAGCGGGTGGTGTACACCAGCACGGTCGGGTGCATCGGCATTCCGAAAGGCGGGGAAGGGAACGAGGAGACGCCGGTCAGCCTGGCGGACATGACCGGCCCTTACAAGCGGTCGAAGTTTCTGGCGGAGGAGGTGGCGCGGCGGTTCGCCGCGGAAGGATTGCCGGTGGTGATCGTGAATCCGACGGCGCCGGTGGGGGACCACGATTTCAAGCCGACGCCCACGGGCAAGATCATCCTGGATTTCGTGGCAGGCGGGATGCCGGCCTACATCGACACCGGGCTGAACCTGGTGGACGTGCGCGACGTGGCCGAAGGGCACCTGCTGGCTTTGGAGCGAGGGAAGCGCGGCGAGCGGTACATCCTGGGGTGCGAGAACCTGACGCTCCAGGAGATCTTGACGCGGCTGGCGCGAATTTGCGGGCGGAAGGCGCCGTCGTGGCGCATCCCATACGCGGTGGCGTATGCGGCGGCGGTGGCGAGCACGGGCTGGGCGCGGGTTACGGGCCGGGCGCCGCGGGCGCCGCTGGACGCGGTACGGATGGCGAGGAAGAAGATGTTCGCCTCGCACGGGAAGGCGGCGCGCGAATTGGGCTTTTCGCCGGGGTCGGTGGATGTGGCTCTGGAGCGCGCAGTCGGCTGGTTTTGCGGCCACGGATACGTGACGCCATGAGGACCGTGCTGGTGGTGGCGGCGGAACGCCGCGAGCTGCGTGGTATTCTGTGGCGTTCGGGCCGGGTGAGAAGGCTCGACTGGCGGGTGCGTTTCGCGCGTAGCGCGGAATTGAACGGGCAGCGGCTGTTGATGGTGGCGCACGGGCCGGGTCCCAGGCTGACCTCCGAGGCTCTGGATGTGGCGCTCGAGCAACAACGACCGGATGCACTGGTGAGCACCGGTTTCTGTGGCGCGCTGGACGCGAGCCTGAGAGTGGGTGAAGTGTTTGTAGCCACGCGGGTCGAGAACGGGCGCCAGGCCTTTGAGGCGGCACCGCCGGCCACCGGGCAGGCGTTTCGCTCGGGCGCGCTGGTTTCGATGGGCCGCGTGATTGGGACGGTGGCGGAGAAACGCCGCCTGAACGCGGGCGGGGCCGCGGCCGCGGACATGGAGGCGGCGACGGTGGCCGGCCGGGCTCGCCAGGAGGGTCTGCCGTTCTACTGCGTCCGGGCGGTTCTGGACCGGGCGTCGGAAGGGTTTACGCTGGACTTTAACGAGTTGCGGGGCCCGGACGGGCGCTTCAGCCGTACGCGGATTCTGCGGGCGGCGCTGGCGCATCCGTGGGCGGCGGCGCCGGAGTTGATGCGCCTGGAGCGGCAGGGACGCATTGCCGCGCGGGCGCTGGGGGAGTTTCTTGCGGACTGTCGATTCTGATTTCTCTGTGCCCGCCACGATGCGGGCCGCGGTCTACCGGGGGGAGAGCGCGATCGCGATCGAGATGCTGCCGACGCCGGAGATCGGGCCGGGCGAGCTGCTGGTGCGGGTGGAAAGCTGCGGGATCTGCCACACCGACCTGAAGAAGGTGGAGCACAACCTGTTGCCGCCACCGCGGATTTTCGGGCACGAGACGGCCGGCGTGGTGGTTCGCACGGGCGCCGGGGCGGGCGATTTCGCGGTGGGGGACAGAGTGATCGTGTTCCACCACGTCCCGTGCCGCGAGTGCTTCTACTGCCGGCGCAAGCTGTACGCCCAGTGCCCCACCTACAAGAAGGTGGGGGTGACGGCGGGGTTCGAGCCAGCCGGCGGCGGGTTCTCGCAATACGTCCGGGTGATGGACTGGATTGTCCGCCAGGGAGTGGAGAAGTTCGCGGACGGGGTCCCCTTCGACCGGGCCTGCTTCGTGGAGCCGGTGAACACGTGCCTGAAAGCGGTGGTGCAGATGGACCCCCAGCCGGGGGAACTGGCGTTGGTTCTGGGCCAGGGGCCGATCGGGCTGCTGTTCACGATGCTGGTGCGGCGGACGGGCGCCAGGGTGGCGGCGACGGACCGGATTGCAAGGCGGCGCGAGTTGGCGCTGCGGTTCGGGGCGGAGGAGGCCTGGGATCCCGGCACGACGGCGATCGAGCTGCGGGTGGCCGCGCTGAGCGAGGGGCGGGGGGCGGACCTGGTGATGGTGGCCGCATCCGCGCCCGGGCTGGTCGAGCAGGCGGTCCGGTGTTCGCGGCCGGGGAGCAGAATCCTGCTGTTTTCCCAAACCTCCCATCAAGAAAAGGTAGAATTGTGTGGAGCGGACATTTGTGTCGGAGAGCGGACTCTGCTAGGCTGTTACAGCGCGTCCATCGACCTGCAGAAGGAGTCGGCGCGCCTGGTATTCAGCGGCGAGCTGCCGGTGGAAGGCCTGATTTCCCACCGGCTGCCTCTCGACTTGATTGGATCTGGAATACAACTGGCACTACACCCGGATGAGGAAGCATTGAAAATCATCGTTCAACCACAGAGGTGGGCACAGTGAATAATCAGATGCTGGCTGCCGTCCTATATGGAAAAGAGCATCTTCAGGTTGAGCCGATAGCTGTCCCGAGAATTGGCGAAGGAGACGTCCTGGTACGTGTGAAGGCTGCGCTGACCTGCGGCACCGATGTGAAGGTTTTCCGCCGCGGGTACCATGCGCGGATGATCATTCCTCCGGCGGTGTTCGGCCACGAGCTGGCCGGGGACGTGGTCGAGGCAGGCGAGAGCGTAAGCAAGTTCCAAGTGGGCCAACGGGTGGTGGCGGCGAACTCCGCGCCGTGCCAGGAGTGTTTCTACTGCCGCCGTGGCTACGAGAACCTGTGCGAAGACCTGCTGTTCAACAACGGCGCCTACGCCGAGTACATCCGGATCCCGGCGCGCATCGTCGAGCGGAACATGTACGAGATCCCGAGCGGCGTGAGTTACCAGGACGCCGCGCTGGTGGAGCCCCTGGCCTGCGTCCTGAAGGGGATCGAGGAGACCGGGCTGCGGGAGGGGGACAACGTGGCCGTGATCGGCCTGGGGCCCATCGGGCTGATGTTCGTGCGGCTGGCGAAATCGGTGGGCGCGCGGGTGATCGCGCTAGGCCGCCGGAAGACGCAATTGAGCCGGGCCGCCGCACTGGGAGCGGAGGAGCTGATCTCGACCACCGAATTCCACGATTCCGTCGCCGTGGTGCGGGGGCTGACGGCGGGCCGGGGCGCGGATGTGGCCATCGAGGCGGTGGGCAAGCCGCACACGTGGGAGCTGTGCGTGCACATGGTGCGCAAGGGCGGGACCGTGAACTTCTTCGGGGGCTGCCCGAGCGAGAGCCACGTATCGCTGGACACCTCGCTGCTGCACTATTCGGAAATCACCTGCAAGGCCAGCTTTCACCACACGCCGGCGCACGTTCGCAAGTCGCTGGAGCTGATCCGGCGGAAGATCATCACGGCGCAGGATTTCGTGAATGGCGAGGAGCCGCTGGCGAACCTGCTCGAGGTGATGCGGCACCTGATGAGCCACAACGGGCACCTGAAGACCGCGATCATCCCGTGACCCGCGCATAACCAGTGTTCCTGCCGCCCCAGGATTTCGTGAAGTCGCCGGAAGCTCTGGCCCGCACCTATACCGGGAAGGAAGCCCAGGAATACACGCGCTGGCTGGCGCGGGCTCACTACGAGAACTTCCACGTGGCGACGTTCCTGCTTCCGCGCCGGCTGCATCAGGACTTCTACAATGTGTACGCCTTCTGCCGCTGGGCCGACGACCTGGGCGACGAGATCGGCGACACCGAGGAGAGCCTGAGGTTGCTGGAGTGGTGGCGTGGGGAACTGGAGGGGATGTACGAGGGCCGGGCGTCGCATCCGGTGTTCGTGGCGCTGAAGCAGACCGCGGCGCGGCACGAGTTGCCGAAGCAGCCTTTCGCCGACCTGATCCGGGCGTTCGTGCAAGACCAGACCGTAGTGCGCTACCGCACCTACGAGGATGTGTTCGGATATTGCCGCTATTCGGCGAACCCGGTGGGACGGCTGGTGCTGCACCTGTGCGGCTATCGCGACGCCCAGCGGCAGGCGCTCTCGGACGCGACCTGCACGGCGCTGCAACTGGCGAATTTCTGGCAGGACGTCGCGCGGGACCTGGAGAAGGGGCGGGTGTACATTCCGCTGGAGGCCATGGAGCGGCACGGGTATACGGTGGAGGAACTCCAAGCGCGGCGGGAGACGCCGGCGTTCCGGGCGGTGATGCGGGAGGCGGTCGAGGTGGCGAGGCGGCTGTTTGTGGAGGGGTTGCCGCTGGCGCGCCTGGTCCACCGGCGCCTGGCCGCCGACGTCGAGTTGTTCAGCCGGGGCGGCCTGCGGGTTCTGGAAAAGATCGAGCGGCAGAACTACAATGTGCTCGCGCGGCGTCCTTACATCTCGAAGGTGGAACGGGTCTGGCTGCTGGTGGGGACGCTGGCGCGAATGGCTTTCCCGAAGGCGGCATGACGGAGACGCTCGAACGGTCTTATGAATACTGCCGGCGCGTGGCGCGCCGCCGCGCCCGCAACTTCTACTACTCGTTTGTGCTGCTGCCCAAGGAGCAGCGCAACGCCATCTGCGCCGTCTACGCCTTCATGCGCTATTGCGACGATCTGAGCGACGAGGCCCCGGCGCCGGACTGTTCTGCTCGCGAGTCGATCGAGCGCTGGCGCGGGGATCTGGATGCGGCGCTGGAGGGGCGCTTCAGCGGGCACGCGGTTTGGCCTGCCTTCCATGACACCGTCGCGCGGTACCGCATTCCAGGCGGGTACTTCCACGAGATGATCGAGGGCGTGACGTCGGACCTACGGCCGCGGCGGATGGCGGCGTTCGAGGAGTTGTACCGCTACTGCTACCAGGTGGCCTCGGTGGTGGGGCTGACGGTGATCCACATCTGCGGATTCCACTTGCCGGAGGCGCTGCCGCTGGCCGAGAAGTGCGGGGTGGCCTTCCAGCTCACCAACATCCTGCGGGACGTGCGCGAGGACGCCGGGCGGGACCGGGTCTATCTTCCGGCGGAAGATCTGGCGCGCTTCCATGTCGATGCCCAAGACCTCCGGGAAGGCAAGCGAACGGATGAGTTCGTGGACCTGATGGATTTCGAAGCCGGGCGGGCGCGGGCGTACTACAAGGAATCGGCGCCGCTGGTGGAGATGGTGGACCCGCACAGCCGGTCTTTCCTGTGGGCGCTGATCGAGATCTACTCGCGCCTGCTCGCGAGGATCGAGCACACCAACTACGACGTGCTCTCGCACCGCATCGAGTTACCGGCTCGCGAGAAGCTCTGGATCGTCGCCAAGGCGTTGCTGGGAACCCGCTAACCGCACAACTGCCGCCCGCCCGCTGACGCGCGCGGCTCGGTAGGCGTCCGGACCGTATAACATTACACAGGCCGTGCCGCGACCATCCAGGCGGCGAGGGAATCTAAGGGAAAAAAGGTCCACCGGTCGAGTGAGAACCTTCCGCTCTCGAACCGCACTACCATAGCGAGAACGCACGCCGCGCTAACCTTCAACTTTGGGTGGAAAATCCTGCTCCAAAGGAGCCTAAAACAATGAAAAGGGAAGTTCACGAGCGTCTCCCGCTTTCAGCGGCTGGCCTGGCGCTGGCCTTGATCGTCTTGGGCGCGCCGGCCCATGCGCAACAGCTCGACATCCAGGACCTGCCCAATATGGGCCAACAGATTACGCCGCTGGCGCCCGAGGGTTCCCGGTTCGAACCGCTGAACCCCGATCTGCCCGACCGGCCAGACTGGCTGGCCAGCCAAGCGGCCACCAGCGTGGTGAGTCCGGATCACAAGACCATGCTGGTTCTGACCAGCGGGTTCAACCGCGTCTACGCACTGGGCGTCCCAGCACCGCCGTTCCCATGGTACGTGCCGGACTCGAATGAGTACGTGTTCATCTACGACATTTCGACGCCGGCGCCGGTCAAGACGCAAGTAGTGCAGATCGCAAATAGCTACCACGGGATTGTCTTCGATCCATCCGGCACGGCTTTCTACGTGGCTGGCGGCCCCAGTGACGTGGTCCACATCTTTACTCGGAGCGCCGCCGGAACCTGGGGGGAGGCCCCAGGTTCGGCGCTGGCCTTGGGCCACAACGGCTTGGGCGTTGGCCTGAATCTGAGGCCTAACGGCGCCGTCGCGATAAACAGCCAGGTGGGCGTGGCTCCTTGCGCCGCCGGCGTGGCTATCTCCAGCGATGGCCAGACGCTGGTGGTGGCAAATTACTACAACGACTCGATCACGGTGTTCACCGGAGGCCTCGGCAACTGGTCGAAGCTATCGGAACTCGACTTGCGCCCCGGCAAGAGCGACCCCTCGATGACGGGCATTGCGGGCGGCGAGTATCCGTTTTGGGTGGTTGTGAAGGGTAACGGACCGACCGCGACAGCGTATGTATCCAGCATTCGCGACCGCGAGATCGTGGTAGTGAATCTGAGCGCGCCGCCGGCGGTAACGGCCCGGATCCATGTGACCGGCCAACCCAACAAGATGACGCTGAACGCGACCCAGACGCGCCTGTATGTTGCCGAAGACCAGTCGGATACGGTGGACGTAATCGACACCAGGTCGAACGCGATACTGGAAACCATCCCGGTAATCGTGACCGCGCCGGTAATGCCGGCCTGGCTGGAGCACTATAAGGGCGCGAACCCCAACAGCGTGACGCTCTCGCCGGATGAGAAGCAACTCTACGTGACCAATGGCACTCTGAATTGCGTCGCGGTGGTGGCGCTGAGCGGAGCCAATGGCGGCGGCCGTGTAGTGGGTCTCATTCCGACCGGTTGGTACCCGAACTCAGTGAGCTTCAGCGGCGATGGCAGCTCGGTGTACGTGGTCAATGCGAAGTCGCCGACGGGCGCGAATCCCGAGTGGTGCTATGGGGGCTACGGGCCGCCGAATTCGCCAAACTGCGAGCCATCGAATCAGTACAATCCCCAGAGGACCAAAGCCGGCCTCCAGAGCTTCCCGCGCCCCAGCCCGGAGCAACTCACGAATCTGACGGAGCAGGTAGCCAGGAACAACCGGTTCCGGCACACCGAGAGCGAGGAGGACCTCGCGGTCATGGCAGCCGTGCGGCAGGGCATCAAGCACGTTATCTTCATCATCAAGGAAAACCGGACTTACGACCAGATTCTGGGCGACCTGAAAGACGCCGCTGGCAATCCAATTGGCGATGGCGATCCCACTTTGACTGAGTTTGGAGAGGCGATCACGCCGAATCACCATAGTCTGGCGCGAACCTTCGTCACTCTGGACAACTTCCTGGACACCGCCGAAGTCAGCTATGACGGCTGGCTGTGGTCCACTTCGGCTCAAGCCCCCGACGTGGTGGAACACCAATTCCCGGTGGCCTACGCGGCGCGCGGCCTCAGCCTGGACGGGGGTTTGAATCGCAATGTGAATGTTGCCCTTTTGCCCCCCGAGCGCCAGCTCGCCAATCCCTACACATCGGCCGATCCGGATGTGTTGCCGGGCCACACCGACGCGGGGGCGCCGGATGGACCGAACAATGAAGTGAATACCGGCTATTTGTGGAACGCCGCGCTGCGGGCGCATCTCACGGTTCGCAACTATGGTTTCTTCGTGGACGGGACCCTCTATGGAACGACCGACTTGGCCATTCCCGTGCTGCGCGACCCGTTCTCGGCCAACACGGTCGTGGCCTACCCCGCGGATGTCAAGCTCGCCCCGTTCACCGATCCGTTCTTCCGCGGTTTCGACAACTCGCTTCCCGATTTTTGGCGTTACAAAGAGTGGGCGCGAGACTTCGATGCCCGATATGCCGATGGCCATCACGCGGGGCGCAGCGTAGGGGTTCCGCCTTCGTTGAGCCTGGTTCGCTTCATGCACGATCACACTGGAAACTACGCGGTCGCGATTGACGGCGTGAATACTCCGGACCTGGAGGTAGCCGATAACGACTATGCGGTCGGCTTGTTGGTTCAGAAGATCGCAAACAGCCCGTACGCGAACAACACTCTGATCTTTGTAATCGAAGACGACGCGCAGGATGGCGGCGACCACGTCGATTCGCACCGCAGCACCGCATACGTGGTGGGCGCCTACGTGAAGCGAGGCGCGGTGGTCTCCACGCGGTACAACACCCTCGACTTCCTGCGCACGATTGAAGAGGTTCTGGGCCTCCCGCCGATGAACCTGAACGACGCGCTCGCCAGGCCCATGACCGATATCTTCAACACGAGGCCGAGCCCGTGGAGCTTTACAGCCACTCCCTCGGCGATTCTCTACAATACGTCGCTGCCGCTGCCTCCCAAGCGGGCCGGCCTGATCGTGCCCAAGCCGGCGCACAACGCGAAATACTGGGCGCGGGTCACGAAGGGAATGGACTTCACGGACGCGGATCGCCTCGATCCCGCGGAGTTCAACCGCATTCTCTGGAAAGGGATGATGGGCCACAAGCCCTATCCCGCCGCGCTGGCCGGAATAAACCTGCGCCAGAACCGCGAGGAGCTCCTCGAGCGTGAGCAAGCGGCTGGTCCGATTCGCAAGAACTGGTGACGCCGCGCATAACTGTTTTGGAGGAATGCTTTGTGCGTATGAAATCGCTTCAGCTTTTTGGATTGATTGCTCTGGCTGCTGCTACGCTGCACAGCCAAACGACCAATGGAGCCGTCTATTGGTCCCCTGTGAACTTGCCGCCGCCGGATTGCTCTAGCCTGGCGGGAGAGTCGCCCGTCGCGATTACGGACTCGTCGGGGATGACGATCGGCTATTCCTGCTATGTGAGCGGGACGTTCGTATGGCTCGCCGCAGGCGGCGGGTGGGGCACCTCGATCCGCGTGGCTGCGCCCGCGTCGGCCGCCATCGGTGTCGACTATACGTTCTACGACACGAGTGGAAACAACCTGAGGTTAGACACCACGTTTGGCGGCGGTTCGTCGACCACATCCGGCATTGGCGTGAACTTTGCCTTGTCTGCCAATCAGCCCGCGCAAGTCGACCTGCTTGGTGCTACCAGCGACGCTCCGAGGTACAGCTCCACGTCGACCGGCTCGGTGTACGCCGTGTTTTACTGTTCCGACGCAACCACTTGCGGCAACGTGCTTCCGCAGTTGCTCTATTCGGCGCTACCCAGCACTCCGTGGACGCTGAGCGTACCGATCTCGTGGGACACCGAGCTATGGACTCAGTGGTCGGCGGAGGGCGTCGATAACGGCGGTACGCAGCGGGTGTCCTTGGCGATCTACAACGAAGACACAACTGCCACGAGCTACACGGTCCGGGTCTACGACAGCACGGGATCCCTTGCCGGGACGGGCACGACACCTTCGATTCCTCCCCTGCAACCGCTCCCCAACGGTTCTCTCGGGGAAGGAGGGACATACGGGGCGCTTCTGTCGGACGTGGTTTCGACGCCGTTGCCGTCGGGCGTCTTCAAGATCCTGGTCGACGGCGGGTCGAGGTATTCCGCGGTCGAGGTGCTCCAGTTTAACGGGTCGTCGGCGACCGCCTTGCAGGTTGCCTACGACAGCGCGCCCAGTTCGAGTTCGAGTGTAAGCGCCACGTCGGTCCGGCGAGGGAACCTCAGGAGCGCGCGCGTGGCGTCCATGCCAAGGCCGGTGTTTAGCGCGCTGGCGAAGTAGAACGGGGGAACGGCTGGCACCGGAACTTGCCGGCATCTTCCAGACTTCCGGAGAAATCGCCGATGCGTGGATGCATGGCCTTGTTGACGATTGCCGTGGCAGCCCTGGCGCAGGAGGCTCCTACGGCTCGAAGCGCTCAGGCGGGGACGGCGGTTCCGTCCGGCGTTCCCCTTCGTGTGGCGCTGGAACGTCGTGTCGCAATCAGGCGTGTAGGCGAACCGATCTGGGGACGGTTGGTGGACCCAGTTTACGTTTTTGATCGGGCGGTCCTTCCGGCCGGGAGTGTGGTGGAAGGGCATATCGCCGAAATCGGCGGAGTTCCAGCCCGCCGGCGCCTCGCAGCGATCCTGTCCGGCAACTTTACACCGCCGCGGGAAGTTCGTGCGCAGTTCGACGCCCTGGTGCTGAGCGACGGTTCGCGGCTGTCGCTTCGCACTTCTCTCTCGCGCGGAACGGCGCACACCGTGCGTGTCGCCGCGCAACGGAAGAAGCGGGGAGAGCGCAAGGCCTTCACGGCGCCGGGCAAGATGAGCCGGCTCAAATCCACGCTGCTCGGGATGCTTCCCTATCGCCGGCAAGCCTGGCCGGCGGGGACGCTTTTCGATGGCGTGTTACAGGAACCTCTGACGGGACTGCCGCCAGGTCAGGTCGAAGCGCGAACCGATTGCCCTGCCGTTGCCGGACCCGAAGCTCAGGAGGTTTACGCGCGCCTGCTCACTGCGCTCAGTTCCGCGACGGCCCGAAGAGGAGCGCCAGTGGAAGCGGCCGTCATCCGCCCCCTATTCTCGGCCGATCGTGGCCTGCTGATCCCGGAAGGCAGCCGTCTTATCGGGGAGGTCGTCGAGGCGCAACCCGCCCGCCGCCTTCACCGCAACGGGAAGCTGCTTTTTGTGTTCCGCCAGATCAAGCTGCCGGCGGGCGCCGTGCAAAGCATCCAAGGCTACCTGGAGGGTGTCGAGGCGGGCTTCGATGCCCACCTGGCCCTCGACTCGGAAGGGGCCGCGCGCGCCAGCAGCCCTAAGACCCGGTTCATTTTTCCAGCCATTGCGGTAGCTGCGGCAGGACTCTCGTTTCATCAGGACTATAATGCACAGGGTGTGCCCGATCAAGACATAGCAGGCCGCGCCGAATCGGGGGCCGTAGGACTCGGGTTGATTGGCACGCTGTTGGCGCAAACCTCCCGGACCTTGGCTTCGAGCATCGCCTTCACCGGCGCCGCGTTCAGCGTTTACTCGAACTTCATCGCGCGCGGACAGGACGTGGTTCTCCCGGCGAACACGCCGGTCAGAATCAGCCTCGGGGCGCGCGGCGGCGAGGCCGAGCGTCGCACCCGCGGCCGCCCTCACAGCGGCAGTTCGTACAGCGAGAGCCGGTAGGCGCCGGAGAGGCTGTCGCCGCGGTAGCGGAAGCCGGCGGATTCGTAGTAGGCGCGGAGGCGGCGGTTGGCGGTCATGCAGTCCAGGCGGGCGTAGCGCTTGCCGCGGCTTCGGATGCGGGCGATGGCCCACTCCAGCATCCTCTTGCCGAATTGGCGGCCCATGTAGGCGGGCTTGAGCGCCATGGTGTGGATGTAACCGGCGTCGGCTTCCTCCGGCCAGAGGGGCGTGCCGGTCCACTCGAAGCGCAGCGTTCCGACCGGCTCGCCGGTTCCGGGAAGCCGGGCCAGGTAGACCTCCCGGTTCTCGATCTCGCGGGCCATGCGCTGCCACACTTCGGGCGGGTACGGGGTTTCCCATTGCCAGATGCCGCGCTCGAGCATCCAGCGGGCGGCCTGGTCGAGGATTTCGATGACCACCGCCAGCTCCTCGGGCTGGGCTGGGACGAGGAGGAGGCCGCAGTCCATAGCGCGTTAGAGCACTTCTTCGGACCAGTTTTCCAGCACCGATTTGAGCTTGGTCATGAACTGGTCGGCGTAGGCGCCGTCCAGCAGGCGATGGTCGAAGGTCAGGCCGATGAGGCTGATCGAGCGGATGGCGATGGCGTCGTCCTCGGTGACGACCGGGGTCTTCTCGACCATGCCGACGCCCAGGATGGCCACTTGCGGCTGGTTGATGATGGGCGTGCCGAACAGGCTGCCGTAACTGCCGAAATTGGTGATCGAGAAGGTGCCGCCCTGGACTTCGTCGGGCTTGAGCTGGCGCGAGCGGGCGCGGGCGGCGAGATCCACGATGGCGCGCTGCAAGCCGAGCACGCTTTTCTCGTCGGCGTTGCGGATGACCGGAACGATCAGGCCGCCCTCCAGCGCCACGGCGATCCCGATGTTGATTTCGTTGTGGTAGACGATGTTCGCGCCCTCGAGGGAGGCGTTGGCGAGCGGATAGGCGCGCAGGGCCTCGGCGGCGGCGCGGACGACGAACGGCAGGTAGGTGAGCGAGTAGCCGTAGCGCGCCTTCACGTCTTCCTTGTGGCGGGCGCGAATCCGGGCGACGCGCGTCATATCCACCTTGTGGACGGTGGTGACGTGCGGCGAAACGCGCTTGGACATGACCATGTGCTCGGCGATCTTCGCGCGCATGACGCTCATTGGCTCGATGCGGACCTTGCCTGCTTCGGGCTTGGGTGGCGGAGGCGGCGGAGGCGCAGGCGCGGCTTGCCGCTGGGCGAGGTAGGCCTCGAGATCCTGCTTGCTGATGCGGCCGCCGGCGCCGGTGCCCTTGACCAGGTGCAGATCGATGTTGTGCTCGCGCGCCATGCGGCGCACCAGCGGGGACAAAGGACCGGCGGGCTCTTCGGCGGCCACCACCGGCTCCGGTTCGGGCTCGGGCGGCGGAGCCTCGGGCTCGGGCGGCGCGGGTGGCGGCGCGGCGGCCTGGGGCGGGGGCGGCGCGGCAGCCTGGGCGGCTCCGGTTTCGTCGATGCGGGCGACCACCGTGTTGATGGCGACGGTAGCGCCTGCCTCGACCAGAACGTCGGCCAGGACGCCCGCGGCGGGCGCGGGGATGTCGGTATCGACTTTGTCGGTCGAGATTTCGAAGAGCGGCTCGTCGCGCTCGATGCGCTCGCCGGGTTTCTTCAGCCACTTCGTCAAAGTGCCTTCGACGATACTCTCTCCCATTTGGGGCATTACGACATCGACCATAGAGCCTCCTCGGTTTGGGTGACTGGTTCGACGATTTCGAGTTGGAAGTTGCGGGCAAAGTGCCGCGCCAGCGAGGCGATGACTTCAGCCCGCGGCGCGGCGGCGCCAAGAGCCGCCATCGAGGTGACGGGCCGCGCCAGGCCGCAGGGCACGATGTACTGGAAATAACTCAGGTCGGTGGTCAGGTTCAGCGCGAAGCCGTGCGAGGTGATCCAGCGGCTGATGTGCACGCCGATGGCGGCGATCTTGCGCCCATCGACCCAGCAGCCGGTGAAGCCGGCGAGGCGGCCCGCGGCGATGCCGAACTCGGCCAGCGCATCGATGATGGTCTGCTCGATCGCGCGCACGTAGGCGACGACGTCGCGCTTCCACTCGCGCAGGTCGAGAATGGGGTAGCCGACGATCTGACCGGGGCCGTGGTAGGTGATGTCGCCGCCGCGGTCGGTGGGGAAGAACGCAATTCCGGCGCGGCGCAGCACCTCTTCCGAGGCCAGCAAGTGACCGGGCTTGCCGTTGCGGCCGAGCGTGATGACGTGCGGATGCTCGACCACGAGCAACTGATCGGGGATGAGGCCGAGCTTGCGCCTCTCGGCCAGCTCGCGCTGCAACTCGAGCGCCCGGCCATATTCGATGCGTCCGAGATCGTGCAGCTCGCAGCTACGCATTGATCGCCAGGCCGTAGATGGCGTTGAACGCCTCGCCCACCGCTTCATAGAGGGTCGGGTGGGCGTGGATGGTATTCATCATGGTCTCGACGGTGGCTTCGGCCGCCATGGCGGCGACGCCCTCGCAGATGTACTCCCAGGCCAGCGGGCCGATGATGTGCACGCCGAGGATCTCGCCGTAGGTTTCCTCGGAAACGATCTTCACGAAGCCCTCGTGCCGGCCGAGAATCGATGCCATGCTGTTCGGCTGGAACGAGAACTTGCCGGTCTTGACTCTGTAACCCTGCGCGCGCGCTTCGGCCTCGGTGAGGCCCACGCTGCCGATCCCCGGCTCGGTGTAGGTGCAAGCTGGGACGAGGCGGCGGTTGAGGGGCTGAACCGGCTTGCCAGCGATGTGGGCGACCGCGATCAAACCCTCCCTGGTGGCAACGTGGGCCAGTTGCGGCGTGCCGGCGACCACGTCGCCGATGGCGTAGATGCCGGGCTCGGCGGTGCGCTGATACTCGTCCACCTGGATGAAGCCGCGGTCGGTGGCGACGCGCGTGGTCTCGAGGCCGATGTGGTCGGTCACCGGGCGGCGGCCGACGCCGACCAGCACTTTCTCCGCCGTCAGCTCCTCCTTCTGGCCGCTGGCCAGGGTGAGGGTGACCTGGACGCCATCTTCCGAGCGGCGGATGTCTTCGGCTTTGGCGCCGGTCTCGACGCGGATGCCTTTCTTCCTGAACACCCGCTCGAGCTCTTTGGAAACTTCCTCGTCCTCCAGGGGCACGATGCGCGGCAGCATCTCGAGCAGCGTGACTTTCGTGCCGAAGCGGTGAAACATGGAAGCGAATTCCGAGCCCACCGCGCCCGAGCCGATGATGACGATCGAGCCGGGGACGGTGCGCTGATCCAGGATCTCGACGTTGGTCAGGATGCACTCGGGGTCGGGATCGAGTCCGGGAAACATGCGGGCTTCCGAGCCGGTGGCGATGATGACGTTCCTGGTTTCGAGCGTTTGAACGCCCTGCTCGGACTGGACCTCGACAATTCCAGCTCCGCGCAAAGTGGCCCGCCCCTTGAAGACCTCCACCTTGTTCTTCCGCATGAGGAACTCGACGCCCTTGCTGTGCTTGTTGACGATCTGGTTCTTGCGGTCGATGACCTTGGAGAAGTCCAGGCGTGGGTTATCGCAGGCGAGGCCGTCGGCGGGGTTCCGGAAATGGTCCCAAAGCTCGGCGGCGTGCAGCAGGGCCTTGGTGGGGATGCAGCCGACCAGCAGGCAGGTTCCGCCCAGCCTGGGGCTCTTCTCGACCAGCGCGGTGCGCAGCCCGTACTGGCCGGCGCGCACGGCCGCGGAATAGCCTCCCGGCCCGCTGCCGAGGATGACGAGGTCGTAAGACATTGATCGCATTTTAGCAGCTACAGGCGATTCGCTATTAGCGCGGAGGAGGCTTACAATCGGGAGGCAACTATGTGTCATCTGCCAGCGGGTCTGAAGTTGGTCTTGGCAGTGGTTCTTTCCGGGGCGGCGCTCCGCGCGAATATGGCTCCTCGCATTCGCCCCGGGCAGATCATTGGGGAGCCGGCTGGGGCCTTGAAGAGCATCCGCATCGAGCGGGAGCTTCTCGTCATCGATCTCCGGCCTTTGGCGGACTGGAAGCCGGCCGTGGTCGAGGCAACCTACGAGGTGCGAAATGGGGGCGAGAAGCAGACCGTTGACCTGGTGTTCGTTGCCGTTGGGCCCGGTCCGGAGCAAACGCTCCCTATGTGGTGGGAAGCCCAGGTCCGGCTGGGCGATCAACCCATAGCCAGCCGCCAGACCGAGCCGGGGGAACTGCCCCTCAGTTGGCAGTCCGTGCACCCGATTCCATTGCCAAACGGAGAGGGATCCCTGGACTACACACCGAAGGAAATGAGGACCATTCAATTCTCGGTCACGTTGCCTCCGGGGCCGGAAACTATCCGCGTCCGCTACGAGGTGTGGCCCCGAATTTACGCCGGGCGGCTTGCGCCGACCGTTGAATGGCAGTTGGGGTATCTGCTGGCCCCGGCCCGCGAGTGGGGCGGCTTTGGCCGGCTGGATGCCAGAATCCAGTGCCCGCCGGGTTGGCGCGCCGCCAGCGAACCGCGCATGAAACGGCAGGGAAATGACCTGGTAGGCGCATGGGATGGGATTCCGGCCGACGCCATCGGGTTGATTGCGCAGGCCCCGCCGGGCTGGGGCGAGTGGGCCGACTCAATCGTCAACGCGAGCAGGATCGCTGGTGGCCTGATCCTCTGCGTTGTCGCGGGCTGGCTGACGGGCCGCTGGCTCGGCCGTCGTGGAAACAGCAGTTGGAGGGGAGTGCCGGTTTCCCTGGCGGCAGCATTGCTCTGGGCCGTGGGCCAATGGCAGGCCATCATTCTCGAGATCGAGGTGGTGAAAGGGAGAGTGGGGGTTCAAGCTTCCTGGAACTACAAGTCCGGCGACGCTCTTGAAGGTCGCTATCTTGTTCCGTTCGTCCTCCTGGCGGGTTTCGTGATCGCGCAGGCGGTTGTGGCCATGGTTTGCCGCCGGGCAAGACGAGCGGCGCGGGGACCTGGGACAGAGTAGGGGCGTAGCGGTCAGGGGGTGGTAGCCGCAAGCACACTAGAATATAGTTATGTGGCTCCTTCTCATTGTCCTGTCGCTGTGCCCGATGGCGCTGGAGGCGCAGAAGCGCCCGGCGCGGAAGCCGGCGCCGGCGGCGGCTCCATCGGCCTGGCCGATCGAGAGCATCGCGATCACGGGGAATCGCGAGTACTCGCGCGAGCAGATCCTCGGGGCGGCCGGGCTGAAGGTCGGGCAGACGGCCAGCGCAAAGGATTTCGACGCGGCGCGGGCGCGGCTGGAGGCGGCCGGGGTGTTCGAGGAGATTGGAGTCAAATTCGGGCCGGCAGCCGGAGGGAAAGGCTACGCCGTGTCGATCCAGGTGGCGGAGGCCGGGCCGCTGTTTCCGGTTCGGTTCGAGGACCTGGGCGCGCCGACGGAGCAGATCGAGAAGGCGCTCAAGCAGTCGGACCCATTCTTCGGGCCCAGGGTTGCCGCGACCCAGGCAACCCTCGCGCGGTACGCGAAGGTGATTGAAGATTCCCTGGCCGGGAAGGTGAAAGTGGTCGGCAAGCTCGGTCCGGACGACACGGGACAGATGGCGGTGGTGTTCCGCCCGGCGGGAGCGCTGCCGGCGATCGCGCGCGTGACGTTCACGGGCAACGCGGTGATCCCAGGCAGCGCGCTGGAGAACGCGATCAACGGGGTGGCGGTTGGGACGCCCTACCGGGAGGTGCGGTTCCGGCAGTTGCTGGAGGCCAATGTCCGGCCGCTGTACGAGGCGCGCGGGCGGGTCCGGGTGCTGTTCCCCGAAGTCCGCGCCGAAAGGGACCGGGACGTGAACGGCCTGGCGCTGACGGTGAAGGTGGAGGAAGGCGCCAGCTACTCGCTCGGCGAGGTGGCGGTGGACGGCAGCAAGCTGTCTGCGGCGGAGCTGCTGAAGGCCGCCAACCTGAAGCGCGGCGACATGTTCAACATCGAGCAGATCCAGGCCGGGGTGGGGCGGATCGAAAAGCGGGTGCGGCGCGACGGATACATGCGGGTCAAAACGCGCATCGATCGCCGGGTGAACGACCAGGCCAAGACGGTGGGCCTGGTGATCCACGTGGAGGACGGGCCGCGCTACCTGCTCGGCAAGCTGAACATCCAGGGTCTGGACCTCATCTCGGAGCCGGCCATTCGCCAGTTGTGGGCCATCAAGGAGGGCCAGCCGTTCAACGCCGATTACCCGGACTACTTCCTGAACCGCGTGCGCGAAGACGGGGTGCTCGACGATCTGGGCGAGACCAAAGCGGTGGTGAAGGCCGACGACGCCGCCAAGACCGTCGAGGTCACGCTGATATTCAAGGCAGAGCCGAAGAAGGAGACGCCGAAGAAGTTCGGGGAGTGGAGGCCGTAGCGCTTGGGCGTGGTATCGTGAGGAAGTTGTGTCGTCATCGCCGCTAAACGTTCACCTGGAGCAGTACGAGGGCCCGCTGGACCTGTTGCTGGACCTGATCCGGAAGCAGCAGATCGACATCTGGAATATCCCGATCGCCCAGATCACGGCGCAGTACCTGGAGTACGTCGAGCGGGCGGCGAGCCTGGACATGGAGTTGAGCTCGGAGTTCATCTTCATGGCGGCGACGCTGATTCACATCAAGTCGCGGATGCTGCTGCCCAAGGACCCGGAACTGGAGAAGATGTCGCCGGAGGAAGACCCGCGGCGCGAACTGGTAGAGCGACTGCTGGAGCACGAGCGTTACAGGAACGCCGCCGAAATGCTCCAGCAGAAGCGGCTGATCGAGGAAAACGTCTGGTCGAACCCGCAGGTCCAGCAGTTCCTTTCCGAAGAGGACGAGCCGGGGCTGGCGGTGACGCTATTCGACCTGGTGAAGACGCTCGAGCAGGTGTTGGAACGCTCCAAGAACCGGCCGGTTTTCCAGGTGAACCACGAGGACGTGAGTGTTCCGGACATGGTCCTGTACCTGAGGTCGCTGCTGAAGAGCAAGCCGCGGGGCGAGAGGCTCTCGGCGGCGCGGTTGTTCGAGGAGCAGCGGAGCCGCCGGGCCATGATCTGCCTGTTTCTGGCGATCCTAGAGATGGTGAGGCTGCAGGCGGTGGTGCTGGTGCAGAAGGACGCCTTCGGGGAGATCGCCCTGAGGGCGCACAAGCGCTTCGACGAGGTGTTCGCTTCCGACGATACGATCACGGGAATCGAGAAGGACTACCACTAAGAATGGAAGAGACGGAAGGGAACAATCCGCCCGAGCAGATGGCGCTGGAGCCGCACGGCGGCGCGGCGGAGGTCGAGGACGCCCAACTGAAGGCGGTCGTCGAGGCCATCGTTTACGTCACGGAAGAGCCGGTCGCGGCGGCGCAGATCGCAACGGCGATCGGGCAGCCCGAAGAGCGCGTGAAACGAGTGCTCGACGAGATGGCGGCCGAGTTCTCCGGGCCCGCGCACGGGGTCATGATCCGCGAGGTGGCGGGCGGCTTCAAGATGACCACCAAGCCCGAGCACCACGAGGCCATCCGGGCGTTCGTCAAGAGTCTCAAGCCGCCGCTGAAGCTGTCGCTGGCGGCGCTGGAGACGTTGGCCGCGATTGCCTACAAGCAGCCGATCACCGCGCCGGAGATCATGGAGATCCGCGGCGTGCAGGGCGCCGGAGTGCTCAAGACGCTGCTGGACCGGAAGCTGATCCAGACTTGCGGGCGGAAGAACGTGGTGGGCCGGCCGATCCTGTACAAGACCTCGAAGGAATTCCTGGTGCAGTTCGGCTTGAAGGACCTGAGCGAGCTGCCGACGCTGAAGGAGTTCGAGGAACTGCGCCGGCTGGCGGTAAGCGAGCCCGAACCAGTGGCGGAGCAGCCGCCCGAGACGGCCGCCGAAGAGCCGGCGCCGGAAACGGTCGAGAATCCGGATGCCTGAGGAACGGCTGCAAAAAATCCTGGCGCGCGCGGGCGTGGCCAGCCGGCGGAAGGCCGAAGCGCTGATGCTCGAGGGCCGGGTGGCGGTGAACGGCCGGACGGTCACCGAACTGGGGACCAAAGCCGACCTCGAGCGGGACCACATCAAGGTGGACGGCAAGCTGTTGCACCCGCCGAAGCGGTTGGTGTACCTGGCGTTCCACAAGCCCAAAGGTGTGGTCACCACGGTCTCCGACCCACAGGGCCGGCCGACGGTGATCGAGTTCCTCAAGGGCGTCAAAGAGCGCGTGTTTCCGGTGGGGCGGCTGGACTACTCGAGCGAGGGCCTGCTGCTGGTGACTAACGATGGCGAGTTCGCCAACCGCATCACTTCGGCGGCCAGCCACCTGGCGAAAACCTACGTGGTGAAAGTCACGGGCTTGCTCACGCCCGAGCAGGAAGAGCAGTTCCGCGCGGGGATCCCGCTCGAGGGCAGGCGGACGGCGCCGGCGGGGCTGAAGCTGGTGCGGCGCGCCGAGAACCCCTGGTACGAGGTGCGGCTCACCCAGGGCCGGCATCACCAGATCCGCGAGATGTTCAAGCATTTCGGCCGGCTGGTGGAGAAGATCAAGCGCGTCAAAATCGGGTTCCTGGAACTGGGTTCGCTCGAGCCGGGGCGGTACCGTCCCCTCACGCCCGCCGAGGTGGCGCGGTTTCGGAGGATACTGAAAATGGGCGGCCCCGAAGATGGCGAGCATTCCTGAGCTGCTTCGCAGCGCGCGAACGATTGCGGTGGTGGGCCTGTCGAGGAACCGCAAGCGCCCCAGCTACGGCGTGTCCGAGTACCTGCAGCGGGCGGGCTACCGGATCATTCCGGTGAATCCGCAAGAGACCGAAGTGCTGGGCGAGCGGGCCTACCCGAGCCTGGAGGCGATCCCCGAGCATATCGATATCGTGGACGTCTTCCGGCGGAGCGAATTCGTGCCCGAGATTGTGGAGGCCGCCATCCGCGTGGGCGCCGGGGCCGTGTGGATGCAGGAAGGCGTGGCCGACGAGGCCGCGGCGGAGAGAGCCCGCGCGGCCGGCCTGGCAGTGGTGATGGACCGCTGCATCCTCAAAGAGCACCGGAAGATGACGCGGTAACGCGCTCGAACTCGAGCTGATCGCCCTCGACGGTTGCGGTGGCCTTGGCGGTTCCGGCGGGCAACTCCAGCACGGAATGGGCGCGCAGGCAGAGGGAGATCCTGGCCCGCCCCATCGAGTGCCGGATTTTGAGCACTTTGCGGCTGCGGTCCAGAAACAGCACGTCAATGGCGAACTTCATGCGAAAGGTATGAATCCCCTCGCATGGCGCGAGCCACAGTCCTTCGCCGGCCGGCAGGCTCTTGTGCTTGAGCAAGCCAGTCCGCCGCTTCCTGCTGGTATCGGCGACATCGGCCGCCACAGCCAGAACCGTATTCCGGGTCACGTTTCGGATACGGAGCATCAGCAAGACGTTAACACACCATGGGGGAGGCTCGCCTACTCCACCATCACCACGGCGGTGTGCCGTCCTGGGGGCAGGCGCAGGACATAGCCGGAGCCGGATTGCCCCAGGAGTTCGAGCTGGGCCTCGTGGCCATCCAGGACCAACCGCGCGGGTTTGCGGTCGAAGGTGGCGAGCGCTCGGGACCTGGAAGTGTACATTAGTTCGATGCCCTCCGGGAGGCTGGCCGCGGTCTCGACGACGCCGTTGAAATCCAGCAGGGACGCACGCGGCTCGGCGGGTGCCGGCGCCAGCAGGTGTTTGCCGGGCGGCGCCCAGACGCGATCGCGGTCGCGCACGGGCCAGAGCCGGCCATCCAGTAAGGCCGGGCCCTCCCAATGAATCCCTACTCCGTAGGGAGACTCGATCAGGAGGGCGTCGCCCTGCCTCTCGCAGCGGTCGACGATGGCGGAGGCCGCAGGCAAAAGCGGGAAGTCGTCCGGGAGGATGGAGAGCTCATAGTAGAACATGACCTGCGTGAAGGACTCCGAGGAGGCGCGGATCAATTGCAGAAGCTCGGAGCCCACCTGCATTCTGGTGGGATGCACGTCCTGGCCGCGTTCGACGACGTTGATGTCCACGCCCACGCGATCCCAGTGCGACGTAAGCGGGCGATAGCGCCGGGCGATCTCGGTGTAGCGCTCCGGCCCGAGGTCCCAGACGGTGGACGGGTCCTCGATGATGAAGGTCGCCGGGTAGCGGTCCAGCAGCTTGAGTGCGCGGGCGCTGTCGGCTCCGATGGCATCGCGCATGGTGGTGTCGAAGCGGTCGTCCACGTAGGTCAGTACCAGGTCCAGCCCGGGTTGATTCCGACGGAGTTTCTCCAACTCCGCCATCCAGTTGTCCTGGAGGCGCGCAGCCAGATCGACGCGGTAGTCGAGGAAGGCGCGGAGCTTGTTCGGGTCCTGCGGCTGCCGCGTGAACAACTCCCGAGGGTCGAAGCCGTGCAGGAGCTTGAACTCCCTCCGGACGTCGGCATTCAGCGGAGTGAACTCTTTCAGGTTGCGGACGCCCAGCACGCCGTCGAAGTACAACTCGGCGAGGTTGACACCATCCCAGTCGAAGCGCAGCATGAGTTGTCCGACGCCCTGGGCCACGGCGCGGTGGCAATCGGGGTTGGCGAGGTTCATCAGCCGGCGCCAGGGCACGTAGGCGTCCCGGAGCCGAGCGGTCTTTTCGCGCCAGGCGGGGTGGTCGCGCCAGAAGCGGTCGCTGACGTGAGGCAACTCCAGCCAGGCGTACACCAGGATGTTGTGCCGATGGCAGGCCGCAATGAGTTTGCGAAGGTACGCGTCGCCGTCGGGGTCGGGCTCGAAGTATTGCCAGGCGCCCACGTGCAGGCTGGCGATGCCGCCGTCCCGCCAGCTCCGGGCGAGGGAATCGGGATCGTCCCGCAAGCGATAAGCGGCGTCGAAGAACGCCCCCAACCGGCGGGACTCAAAGGGGGGCTGCACGCCGAGCTCGACCAGGGCGTGGGGCAGAAAGGGAAATCGTTCGTAGCCTTGCTGGCCGGGCGGGACCGCCACCCAGAGCACCGCTCCGCTGCCGCGGCGAAGGCCCGCCACCAGGGGTGCGCCGCCACGGCGCGCGCGGCAGAAGACCCGCGCATCGCCGGGCACGTCAAATACCGGCGCCACGACGGGGTCTTCCCAGACGATGGGGATCTCCCGATGCCGCTCATCGCGCACAGCTTGCAGCCGGACGCGGAGGCTTCGCGCGCGGAATCCCAGCTCGGTGGCCAGCGGGGAGGCGCCTTCGAGGATCAGAACCGCGCCGCCTGCGAGCCGCGCGAGCCACTCCTGGGACGCGCCGCTGGCCTTTTCCGGAACGACGAAGACGCGTGCCTCCGCGGCCGGACGCTCCCGCAGGCCCAGACAGCGCAAGATGTTGGACCAGCCGCCGGAGCCGCCGCCGGCTATGTGGAAACCGGTGATGTCGGGAATCGCAGCCCGAGCGATCGCGGACAGGAGAAGCAGCACACCGAGAGTACTGGCTGGGAGGCGCATGGAGACGATAATCTGTGATTGTAGCCCAGGCGCAGGACTCCCTGCCCTGGGCTATAATTCTCCCAATGAGACGCCGCGAATTCCTTCACGCAAGTTTGCTCGGGGCAGGCGCCCTGGCCCGGGTGGCTCGCGCCGCGCCGGCCCGCGCGGCCGACATCGTCACGCTGGGGCCGGACCAGGTGAAGCTGTCGCGCCTGGCCATGGGGACCGGAACGAAGGGCTTCATGAAGAGCTCGGCCCAAACCCGGCAATTGGGGTTGCAGGGCCTCTCGGACCTGCTGCGCTTCGGATTCGACAACGGCGTGACCTTCTGGGACTCCGCGGACGCCTACGGCAGCCATCCGCACCTGCGCGAGGCGCTCAAAACCGTTCCGCGCGACAAGGTGGTCATCCTGACCAAGACGCATGCCCAGACCGCCGGCGAGATGCGGCAGGATCTGGAGCGCTTCCGTAAGGAAATCGGCGTCGACTACCTGGACATCGTGCTGCTACACGCGGTGACGCGGGGGGACTGGCCCGAGCGGCTCCAGGGCGCCATGGAGGCGCTCTCGGAAGCTCGGGAAAAGAAGATCGTGCGCACGCATGGCGTCTCCTGCCATTCCCTGGAGGCTTTGCGGACCGCCGCCCGGACTCCCTGGGTGCACGTCGACCTGGCCCGCATCAACCCGGCGGGGGTACTGATGGATGCCGATCCCAGGACCGTCGTTTCGGTGTTGCGCCAGATGAAAGCCGCAGGCAAGGGCGTGATCGGGATGAAGGTGCTCGGCGAAGGGCAGTTGCGCGGCCGGGTGGACGAGATGCTGCGCTTCGTCCTGGGCCTGGATTGCATCGACTGCTTCACCATCGGCTTCGAGAGCCGCCAGGAACTCGGCGATCTGATCCGGCGCATTCCGGCGGCGGCATAACGGAGACCGCATGCGGAGAGAACCGGATTTCTTCGGGGAGCGGGAGCTGGCGCTGGTTTACATCGCGAAGCGGCTGCGCGAGGCGCTGAAGCTCGAGAAACTGCTCACCGAGTCGGGACTGGACTACCTGGTGGAGCCGGACCGCTACAGCGGGGGCCTGGTCTTCCGGAGCGAGCGCGTGGGCGCGTTCTTCTATGTGGCGCAGGAGGCGGAGCAGCCCACCCGCCGCCTGCTGGCCCAGAACGGCTATCGCTCTTACGAGCCGCTTACTGCGACGGGGGGTTCGGGTTCACCACCGGAAAGGTGATGATGTTGCTGACGTAAACGTCCTGGGCGATGGTGCACTGGGTCACGGGATTGGTGGGCATATCCGCATTCAGCTCCAGGTCGACCTGGAAGATGCCCACCTCGCCCACCTTCATCGCGGCGAAGTAGACGCCGGCGCTCTTGCCGCCCGCAAGGGACGACACAAAGACGTTGGGCTGATTCAGGGCCGGCCCCTTGTAGGTGAACCCGGTCGTCAGGGCGAACTTGGCCTCGTCGGGCTGGATCATGCCCAAGCCGGTGCCGAAGACGGTAATCAACTCGCCGGGCACGGCGGGATTATCGTCGTCGACCACGGCGCCGGCAACATTGGCGCAGCACAGCTCGATATTGGAGGTGCTCATGGTGAGGTTGCCGCCCGCGTTGCCCGCGGCGCTGATGGGAATGCCGTTCCCGTCGGGGCCTTCGACCCGGGCGCGCAGGCGGATGTAGGACCACTGGCCGGACGCCAAAGCGTAGACCTCGGGATCGCTGGCGTTGATCATGTCGAGGAGATGGTCGCGGATGGTGTAGAGCGTATCCCCTTCCACCACGGTATAGCTGTAGGTCCGGTCGTCGATCGTCACCGTGGCGACATCGCTGGGGACGGCGGTGCCCTCGATGATCACCGTGCCAGTGGCCTGCGAGCTGGCGTGCAGAACCACCCCGGGCCGCGGATCCTGTCCGCCCTGCGCGAAAATGCCGGGATTGGCGGGAACAACCGGCACACCTACCGCGGTGGTGATGGTGATGGAACCGTCGGTGTGCACGGTCCGGACATAGAGGCTGATGCTGGTCGCATCCAGCACCTGGGTGGGGATCTGCGCGTTGATCTGGGTTGGCGAGACCGCCAGCAGCGGGCAGAGTATGCCGTCGGCGTACACCTCGACGCCGCCCAAGGTGGCCGGCAAAGGATCGGAGCCCGGAGGAGCAGAGGCGCTATTGTCGCTCAGATTGTCGCCGAAGACGGCCACTAGCGTACCCGAGGGGATCTTGGCCGCGTCCCCGCCGCCAGAGAGGTTGGCGCCGCTGGCATTGGCAGTAATGGTGGCGCTGGTAGAGACGGTAGCCGAGAGCGTGACGGAATCCCCATCCGCTCCGCCGACGCGGGCGGTCAAGGCGACCGAGGCCAAAGCGTAGTTGGGGGTGGCAAGCACGTTGGGATCGCCGTCGCCGGCGTTGATGAGCGCAACCAGCCCGTCGATGACCAAAGCGAAGGTGTCGTCCGTCTTGATGGTGTATTTGTACGACGTGTCCTGAATCTTGATGGTGACCGTGTCCTTGGCGGTGATGGTGCCGCTGAGGGCCACCGAGCCGACGGCGTAGATCTCCAGGCTGGCGGCGTTGCGTACGCCGGTCAGCGGCAGAGCCGGGGCGCCGACGGTGAACACCATGATGCGGCGGCTGTACGGCTCGCTGACGAACAGATTGGTGCCGTCCCAGGCCAGGGACGTCGGGGTCCGCACCGAGTCCGAAGAGGCGCGGCGGGCGGTGTCGGCGGCGTCCGTGGTATCGGAGGTGTGCACGGACACAAGATCGGGCTGGCCCAGCACCAGATCGGCCGCGGCGGCGTTCTGCGTGGGGATCTGGTTGAAAATCAGCACGCGGTCGTTGCCGCCATCGGCGATGAACAGCCGCGTGCCGTCGGAAAGCGCGAAGCGCGGGAAGTTCAGCGTGCCCGCGCACACAGGGGGATAGGTGGCGTTTCCGTCGCTGTCGGTTCCGTTCGACGCGCAAAGGCCGCCCGAGCCAGTATAGTTGGGGGTGGACGAGGCCATGTCCGGCTGGCCGATCTCGACGTCGGCCGGCTGCTGGTTCTGGGTGGGGATGGAGTTCCAGATGAGCACGCGGTTGTGGCCCAGGTCGGTGACGAACAGGTGGACGCCATCGGAACTCACAGCCACCGGGTTCAGCAGCGTGTTGGCGGCTGCGCCCAAGGTCTGCTTGGTGAGATCGGGCTGGGTTGCGGTATTGAAATTGGGCTCGCCCAGGACCATGTCGGCGGCCTGGAAATTCGAAGTCGGGATCGAGTTCCAGATCAGCACGCGGTGGTTCATGTCGTCGGCGACGAAGAGCTTCCCGTTCTGGAGCCAGACCCCCTGCGGGCCGCGCAAGGTCTTGGCGTTGGGGATGCGCACGTCGCCGGTGCCGCTATTGGGCGTGCCGGTCTTGAAATCGGGCTGGCCCAGGACCACGTCGGCGGGGGCGTTGCTGGTGGTGGGGATGGAATTCCAGATCAGCACGCGGTTGTTGTCGGTGTCGGCCACCACCAGGTGCGTGCCGTCGGTAGCCAACGCCGTCGGCAGGCGCATGGCGGTCTGACTAAGGCCCCAGCCGGTGGTGGGGTCGGGTATCGTAAAGTCCGCCTGTCCCAACACCAGGTCGGGCTGACTGGTGCACAGCGGGCACCGCGCCCCCTGCGGCAGATCCCCCGCCGGTTCTGGCAAGAAGCTAGCGAGGCTGAAGATGAGCACCCGGTAGTTGTTGGGGCTGGCGCCGATCCGGTTGCAGTCGGCGACGAACAGCTTGCCGTTGGCGTAGGCGAGCCCGCCGGCGCCCCCAAGCAGCGTGGTAATGACGCCTTGGGACTCACTCACAATCTGGGAAGACGCGGTAGCCTGTGCCGTGAAGGTTGGCTGACCAATGACCGCACGGGCCGCCTGGCCGGTGGCGAAGTCGGCCGCCGCGGCGCTGCCGGCAGCCAGGATAAGTGCCGCTAAACACTTCATAATGGACGGATTCAGAATCCCCTAGTATAGCAACTCAATTCACGATTGTAGGCTGTCCAGTGCCCGCCCGCCAACTGGTCCATCCCCAGCCGGGCTTCAGGACCTCTCCTCGGACCACCTGGCGGGCCTGGATGTGGTGCTCCCCAGGCAGCCGCCGCGCGGCAGGCGAGGCGTCCCGTCAAGTCTCTTCAGACGTACCTGGGCCGGGTTGCGTTTCCGATAGTGGCGATCATGGCGAATTGACGATCGGCCCGGCATCATTTACGATTGAACGTCTGACCACTGCGCCTGTGTCCAACGCCAACGCTCGATTTCTCATCCCTTCCTCCCTCGAGCTCGCCGGCCGCTGGTTGCTTGAATCGGGCATTCAGGAGCCCGGGGGAGGCCTCGCGCGCTACTACCGGTCCGACTTGTCGTCGAATGCGCCGATCTCGACGGAGATCACCGGATACGCCGCCAGCGCGCACGTGTTCCTGCACTGGCGCACCGGGAATCCGCGCTACCTGGAGCAGGCGCGGCGGGCCGGGATTTTCCTCACGCGCCAGGCCTGGGACAGCCTCCTCGGCGCCATTCCGTTCGAGGCTCCAGCCTCCGGCGGAACAGCGGACGGGCAGGCTTACTTCTTCGACAGCGGGATCATTGCGCGGGGGCTGCTGGCGCTGTGGCGGGTCTCGCGAGAGGCGGAGTTTCTGGATACCGCGCAGGGCTGCGCCGAGTCGATGGCGCGGGATTTCGCCGCCGGGCCGGAGTTCCATCCGGTGGTCGAGTTGCCCTCCAAGAAACCGGCGGCGCGGGACCAGCGGTGGTCGCGCCGGCCGGGCTGCTATCAGTTGAAAGCGGCGATGGCCTGGTACGAACTGGCGGAGGCGACCGGCCGGGCCGAATATCGCGCTCTCTACGACCGCCTGCTCAACTACGCGCTGGACGCCCACGCTGGATTCCTGCCTGGAGAGCCGGAGCGCGAGCGGGTCGTGGACCGGCTCCACGCATACTGCTACTTCCTGGAGGGCCTGCTGCCTTGCGTGACCCGGCCGGATTGCGCTGCGGCCCTGCGCGAGGGCCTGGTGCGGGTCGCCAGCCTGCTGGCGGATGCCGCACCGCTGTTTGAGCGCTCCGACGTGTACGCGCAATTGCTGCGCCTGCGCGTCTTCGCCGCGGCCCTGGGCGCCGCTCCGCTGGAGGAGAATGCGGCCGAGCGGGATGCGGCGTCCATCCTGGAGTTCCAGGCCTCGAGCTCCGACCCGCGCATCGGCGGCGGTTTCTACTTCGGACGCAAAGGGGCACAGGCGCTGCCGTACGTGAACCCCGCTTCTACGGCGTTCTGCGCGCAGGCGCTGGAGCTCTGGCGGCTGTACCGCGCCGGGGAGTTCCAGCCGGACTGGCGAACGTTGATCTGACGCAGTGACGACAGAGAATCCACCCCGAGGCGCAAGGCCACGCACCCAATCTGCGCGGCCTCTGCGCCTCGGCGGTACCTGGACTACAGGGACGAAACGGAAAGTTAGAGGACCTTTACATCCTCGGCTTGGAGGCCCTTGGGGCCCTTCTTGACGGAGAACTCCACGTGCGCGCCCTCATCCAGGGTGCGGTATCCGGAAGCCTGGATGGCGGAGAAGTGAACGAACACGTCCTCGCCGTTTTCTCTCTGGATGAAGCCATAACCCTTGGCTGCATTAAACCACTTCACAACACCTTTTTCCTTCATTCCTTAATCCTCATTCTGCTTCTGCGCTGCCTGGGCGCCCGCCGTCCGGCCCACACAAAAAAGACCGCGAGTCTTGCCTTCGCGGTCCCTCTGATCGAACCAGGCGAACAGCCATAGCGCCAAACGCTCCTAATCTTATACCACAACCGGCGCAATTTGGGACGGAAAAAAGTTCGAAACGCCCCAGTCTGGCAGGGATGCCGGGTACGCCGCCGGGACAAGGCGGAGCCTTATCCTGTCAAAAGTGGGAACTTTCCCACGGCTTCGCGTCGTATCCTGATAAGCATGATCGAGGTCGAGCAACTGCGGAAGGCATTCGGCGAACTGGTGGCGGTGGACGGCGTGAGCTTCACGGTCCGGCCGGGAGAACTGTTCGGCCTGCTGGGACCAAACGGAGCGGGGAAGACGACTACCATCGGCTGCATCTCGGGCTTGCTTACGCCGACGGCGGGCCGGGTGCGCGTGATGGGGCACGACGTGGTGGGCGACGGCATCGAGGCGCGGCGCGCCCTCGGAGTCGTGCCGCAGGACATTGCGCTGTACGAGGATCTGTCGGCCAGCGAAAATCTTCAGTACTGGGGCGGCGCGCAGGGGATGCGGGATCCCACGCTGCGCTCCCGGATCGCCGAGGTGCTCGAGCTGACCGGACTCCAGGACCGGGCTCGGGAAGCCGTGAAGAAGTTCAGCGGCGGGATGAAGCGGCGGCTGAACATGGCCTGCGGCATCATCCACCGGCCGAAGGTGCTGCTTCTGGACGAGCCGACGGTCGGCGTGGACCCCCAGAGCCGGGTACGGCTGCTGGAGATGGTTCGCGCGGAAGCCCGGGCCGGCACCTGCGTGCTCTACACCACGCACTACATGGAGGAAGCCGAGTCGCTCTGTGACCGGCTGGCGGTTATCGACCGCGGCAAGGTCATCGCGCAGGGCACCCTGGCGGAGCTGCGCTCGATGCTGGGCCAGCGCGACCTGCTCCGCTTTACCGGCCGTTTCAAGCCCGACGCCGTCCGGCGGGCCTTGCAGGACCTGGAGGGGACCGAAATAGTCCAGGCCGAGGCCGAACTGCTGATTCTGGCGGCGGCGGAGGCCTCCCGGCGGCTCCCGGCGATTTTCTCGGCGCTGGCCTCGGCGGAGGCCGAAGTGCGCGAGACCACGCTGACCCGGCCCAGCCTGGAGACCCTCTTCATCAAGCTGACCGGCAAGGAACTGCGCGAATAGCCCATGCGCTTTGTGCTCAGCAGCGCGCTCAAGGACCTCCGCCGTTTGCGGCGAGACCCGCTCGCTCTGGGGGTGTGGATCGGCATCCCGGTTATCATCGGGCTGATGCTCACCGCGCTGTTCGGCGGCGGGAGCAGCCCCACGCCGCACGGGCGTTTGCTGGTTGCCGATCAGGACGAGACGGTGCTCAGTGGGTTCCTGACCGGCTCGTTCGACCGCGGGCCGATGGCCAAAATGATCACCGTCGAGCGGGTGGAGCGCGGCGAGGGACGCCGCCGGCTGGATCGTGGAGACGGCTCGGCGCTGCTCATCATCCCCAAGGGTTTTGCCGAGGCCTACCTCCGCAACCAGCGCTTCGAGCTTAGCCTGGTGACCAATCCGTCGCAGCAGATCCTTCCGCAGATCATTGCGGAAACGCTCTCCATGGTGATGGACCTGGGGTTCTATGTGCAATTGCTGGCGGGTGACCAATTACGCGCGTTTTCCGGGGACCAGGGCGCGCTTTCCGACCTGGCGCTGTCCGGGTCCATCATCGCGCTGCGGCATCGCTACGACAACCTGCGCGCGTACCTCGACCCTCCGGTGATCAAGTTGAAAACCACGGTGGTGGAGCAGCGCGCCACGGCCTCGCCGAACTTCGCCGCGATTCTGTTTCCCTGCCTGCTGTTTCAGTCCGTATTGTTTGTCACCATGGGTTTGAGCTCCGATGTGTGGAAGGAGCGCCGCCTGGGGACGCTGCGCCGGCTGGTCTCGACGCCCTCGCGCCTCTCGGCGGCGCTCGCGGGCAAGCTGCTTTCGGTGAGCCTGGTGGTGGCGGCGGTGGGCGTGGCGGGCCTCACGGCCGGGTATTGGATGGCGGGTCTTCATCCCAGCAACGACTGGACGGCGCTGGCCTGGGTGGTGTCATCCGGCGCCGTCCTGTTCCTGCTCATGCTTCTGCTCCAGACCACCGCCTCCAGCGAGCGCGGCGCGAACCTCGTCGTCAACCTGCTCGTGATGCCGCTCATGATGCTGGGCGGCACCTTCTTCCCCTTCGAGGCCATGCCGAAACAAATGGCGGCCATTGGGCGATGGACTCCCAACGGCTGGCTATTGCTCGAGTTCAAGGCGATTCTGGACGGCTCGATCGGAGCCGGGCGGCTGGCGGCGGATCTCGCCGCCGTGGCGCTGCTGGGCGCTCTGGCGTTTCTGGTCGCGGCGCGGCGCCTGCGCGTCAAGTTCGTGGTCTGAGGCCGATATGCTGCGCGATGCTCTCTATCTGATGCGGCAGGACCTGCGCCACATGTTCCGCGCCCGCGAGACCTGGCTCTGGACGTTCCTGATGCCGATCGTGTTCTTCTACTTCATTGGCACGATAACGGGCGGCTACTCGAGCCCGGGGGCTCGGACCGAGCCGATCGCGCTCAGCGCTCCCGCCGATGCCGGCTTTCTGGCCGACCACCTGGCGAAGCGGCTCGAGGAGCGGGAATACCGCGTGGTGAGGGGAACGGAAAGCCAACTGGCTGGCTACGACCGGCTGCTGAGCTTGCCGGCGGCGTTCTCCCAGAGCGTGCTCGCCGGCCGGCAGGTCACGGTGACGCTCACCCGGAAGGGCGGTGGGTTGGGGGCCGATTACGACGAGCTTCGCGTGACCCGCGCGGTGTACACCCTGCTGGCGGACCTGGTGGTCGGCGCCAGAGATGGGACCGTCACGCCCCAGGGCTTGGCGGCAGTCGCCGCTCGGCCGCATAACCTCACTCTTCGCGTGACTCCCGCCGGTAAGCGCCTCGAGCCGCCCCGCGGTTTCGAGCAGGCGGTTCCCGGGACCATGGTGATGTTCGTGCTGCTGATCATGTTCACCTCCGGCGCGGTGACTCTTACCATCGAGCGCAATCAGGGCATCCTGAGGAGGCTGGCTTCCTCGCCCATGTCCCGCGGCGCCGTGGTGCTGGGCAAGTGGGGCGCGCGCATGGGGCTGGGCATGGTCCAGATTGCCTTCGCCATGCTCACGGCCAGGGTGCTGTTCGGCGTCCATTGGGGTCCCTATCTGGGCGCGGTAGCCGCCGTAATGCTGGCCTACGCGGCGCTGGCGACCGGACTGGGCATGCTCCTGGGCAACCTGGGGCGGACGGAGGGCCAGGTCATTGGAATCGGGGTGCTGGCTTCCAACGTCTTGGCCTTGTTAGGCGGATGCTGGTGGCCGATCGAGATCACTCCCCCGTGGGCCCAGAAGCTGGCGCTGACCCTTCCCACCGGCTGGGCCATGGACGCGCTTCACAAGCTGGTGAGCTTCGGAGCCGGGCCGACGGCCGTCATCCCGCATGTGCTGGCACTCACCGCCCTGGCGCTCGCCGCCGGCTATGCGCTGGCGCGCTCATTCCGTTTCCAATAGGCGGAACTTCCCGGCGGCTCCGAAGCGTATCTCACAGTATGGCGAGAACGGGTTGGGGTTGGTTGGCCGGCGCCGCCTTGCTGCTGGCCGGGTGCAATATCCACATGCAAGCCGGGCCGGACCTGACCGAGAACCGAACCGTCGAGCTGGCTGGCGCCAGGTCGGCCCGGGTTCAGATCGAGCTGGGCGCCGGCGAACTGCGGCTGGAGGGCGGCACGGAGAAACTGCTGGACGCCGATTTCCGCTACCAGGCCCCGGACGAGAAGCCGGCGGTGAAGTACGATGTCACGGGGGCGCGCGGCTACCTGACCCTCCGGCAGCCGCCCTTTGGGAGCATCGGCCCGAAGGCCGGCCAGAACTCCTGGGACCTGCGCCTGAACGACCGGGTGCCGCTGGACCTGCGAGTGCACCTCGGGGCGGGCGACGGGACGCTGAAACTGGGCGGTACGGCGGTGCGCGTCCTGGAGATCGAAATGGGGGTGGGCGAGCTGAAAGTGGACCTGAGCGGAGCCTGGGACCAGAACCTGGAGGCGCACATCCGCGGCGGGGTCGGCCAAGCCACCGTTCGACTGCCGCGGGAGGTGGGTGTGCGGGTGAAAGCCAGCGGCGGGATCGGCGGCATCAACGTGCAGGGCCTGCGCGAACGCGAGGGCTTCTACGTCAACGACGCCTACGACAAGCCGGGAGTGCGGCTCCGAATCGACATCTCCGGCGGCGTGGGCCAGATCAACCTGATCGGATAAGGCGCCGCATCATTCGGCGGGGATCGCCAGAAGCATTTCGACGCGCACCGGCCGGCCTTGTTGGGTGGCGGGGCGGAACTCCCACTGTTCCAGGACGGCGATGGCGTTGGCGTTCTCCTGCGGATCGCCGCTCCCCAGTACCTTGAGGTCCTGAAACCGGCCGTTAGCCCCGATGAAGCCGTGGACCATGAGATAGCCTCCGGGCCGGCGGTGCGGAGACGGCCGGAAGGTCACCCGGGGGTAGGGGGCGACCAGAGGCGCGGGAACTCCGAGCTTGACCACGCCGCCCACCACCTGGGCGCTCTCGGACTCCTCGGCCGGGATGCAGTATTGCAGGATCCACTCCTTCGGGGCGCCCACCGCCAGGTAGGCCGAGTAGATCGGCTTTCCGCTGAGGACGCCGGCGCTTTCCGGAAAGCCATCGAATCCGGAGGACTGCACCACCACGTCGAAGACGCCTCCCGAGGGATGCACTATTCGGGTAGCATCGACGGCGGCCGACCGGGTCGTTGTGCCGCCGGATGGCGGCGCACCGGCGGCCGGCGAACTGCCAGTTTCCCCATGCTTGCCCGGCGTGCCGGGTTGAGAGGGAGCCGAGCCGGCAGCGGCGGAGGAGGAATCGGTCTTGCTCGTGCCGGCAGAGGCCACGGCGGCGGTTCGCTCTGCGGCAGCCCCGGAAGAGCGGGTATCCCCAGCGGCGCCAGCGCCAGCCTGGGTTCCTGCATTGCCGGAGCGGGTGTCCGAGGGGAGGCCAGCGGCGGTCCGGCTTCCGGCAGCTCCGGACCGGGCATCTCCGGAGCCGCCCGCGCCGGTGGTCGAGGCGCCCTGAGCCGCGGACGTCCCGTTCGCACCCGTACCCCGCTCACCATGGCCGGCCCCGCCCGACCAGCCCTGCGCTTCGAATCCCGAAGCCGGGGATCGCCCCACCTGGTTGCCTGGTGGAACGATGAGATACTCCCGCAGCGGCGAGGGCCTGGACGAGATGGACAAGACGTTGGTCGGGTCTCCCGCGGCCGGGTCCGCCGAGACGCCGGTCTGGGGACTGGGCTGCTCCGGGTAGGTGGTGCGGATCGGCATCGCGGCCCGAGGAGCCAGAAGAGCCGCGTGTTGCATCAACAGGAGAGTCTCGACCGAGGCCAGCGCGGCAGGCTCGGGGGAGGGCAACTCGAGCTTGGGCGGGGCGTCGAGCAGCCGGGGCGCCGTCGGGGGCGCCGCGTAACCTGGCAGCACAAACGGCTTGGCGACGGCCAGGGGCGTCGTCGGCGGGGCCCAGAAGAACACCTCTGGGATGCGGAGGTCGCGTAGAGGCAGCATGTCGGCCGAGTATTTCGGCTGGACGATGCTCTGGTCGCTGTCGGTCCGCCGGGGCAAGGGGGGCAAGTCGAACCTCCGCTGCCGGCTGGGAGCACGCGCGCGGCGGGCCCCGCTCCCCTCAGCCGCCCCCCGCAGGGGCGGGGACGATGGGGCAGCCGGGGCGGGCTGGTAGAAGATGACAGGCTTGCCGCCAGCCGTCGAAGGACCGGCGGAAGCGATGTACAACCGCTCCGGGACCCGGATTCGCAGGGTACGGAAGAGCCTCTCCTGGCGGATCAGGGTCTGGCGCTCGACCGGGCCGGCGAGATGGTCGGCCAGTGGTGGTACTACCAGTGCGAACAGCAGGTGGAGCGCCGCAGAAGCCAGAAAGCTGGGCCAACGGCTGGCGTGCTGTGGCGAGAGCTGCGCGAACATCTGCTGCGGCCTGGGCCGGTTCGGGGGAGGCACGGCCGAACTAATCAGCGACAGCAGAAAGAGCGATTGCATGGCATGCGCGAAACGGGTTGTCCGCGGCGGCGCCCCGCGCCAGGGAGGCGACGCCGCGGAACGGTGCTAGGATCGAGGACTCCAAAACGGGACGTTATCGATCACCCTGTCGGAAGGCTTCTCGAGAACCAGCGATCGCAGCCACTGCATCTGTCCGGGGTCTTTCGCGCCTCCCATCATGGTCTGCTGCGGCAGCGGATTGAGGGCGGAGGGCTCGCCGCTCATGTTCTGCAGGTTTCTCAGACCGTAAAGGGCCAGTTCGAAGCGAT
>Ga0187878_1000194_pt1 | contig 77138 bp, 72 predicted proteins | sample June2016WEW_17_1_FD_132979 | JGI IMG/M metagenome (GOLD analysis project Ga0187878, IMG submission 132979) | Peatland microbial communities from SPRUCE experiment site at the Marcell Experimental Forest, Minnesota, USA - June2016WEW_17_150 | ecosystem: Environmental > Terrestrial > Soil >... | reverse complement strand
GGCGTAAGGATGTCTTTCGGGGCCCCATGCTCCTCCAAGACAGCTATCATGTTCCTCTTCATCTTTGGGAAGTCAACCTCTGAGTTAACCAGGGTGCCATCAAGGTCGAATACTATACCCTTGTACCTGCCCAAGCCAATCTCCGAACCATACGAGGTAGCCAACTTAACCTTTACCATAACTTGGGAACCCTTTTCCCCTCTACCTCTTAGCATACTATTGCAAGGCTCTTGAAGGTCTCATGTAAAGAGCACAAATAGGCGAAGGTTATCAACTCAGAGAGGAGCCACATGTGCGAGCAAGGAAAAAAGATGATCTGCCTAAAACCTACACGGAATATGTGAGTCCCGATTGATGGTAAGGTGTTCGGAATGCAAATGGTCGAAGGAAATCGATCCAGAGACTCGACTCTCACTCTCACACGAGAATAAGGAGATCTTAAATCGGCTGCTTAGGTCTAGCTATCGGATTAATGAGTTTCGGTACTGCCCGCATGAGGGTTACTTGGTCTCGAACATAGGTAAGACTGCTTGTGATAACTGGGAGGAATAACTCCCAATTAGGGGAAGAAAACCAATCATGTCAATCTTTACAAGTGAAAATAAGATACGATTATGGAAAAGGTAATCATCAGGAGACGATAAACAGTAAGTTCAAGAGTCGGGGTAGTGAATGGCAGTCTGGTAAACATGGATCGCCATCTCGTGGGCGCGCATCAGCGCTTCTCTGACTACTGCCATGAGCATGGCGTAGATGATAATGAGGCTGTAATAGCGATGACGGTGGCATGCCACATCGATGACCTCCACATCATCGAGAAGCGGGGCTACAGCGCGGGGTCGCTCACCAAGGAGCCGAGTCACATCATGCAGGCGGCGGGTATCTTGAACGTCGGGAAGGGTAGTCAGCCTAGCAGGGTAGACTGGGTGAAGGTCAAGTATTACCTTAGCCTTGGAGAGAAGCTCCGGAAGTAAATCCCGGCAAGATGTTAACCCTTCATATTCACGATTTAATTATCAGGCAGGACTGTGCACGCTCAACCAGAGAAATAATCAAATGCCAATTTCCATCTAATATCGTGCGCGCGAGTCTATTTTGTCATGCGCGCGCATGTAACCAAAAAATTCGGAGAATAAAATGGAAGATTATGGATTTGTTCTATATAGAAGGAGACAACAACAGACAGCTACAAAGACTGGATAAGAGGAAGATGGAAGAAAAGAAACAATAAAATAAAGTTAGAGTTACTTTTGGTTTGGGAATAAGATTCTGGAGAAGTCGAGACCAGAAAATAGTATCTCCACACCTAAAACGAGTTTCAGACCCTTGCAGTACGTCCTCACACTCGTGCGTACGAACGAAATCACAGGTTTTTCTCGTAAAAGTAGCTGGTGTAGGTCTTCCCGTCAATCTCCTCCCTCGTCTCACGGATCCTAAAATAGCCATTCCCCTCGTATAGTTTGATTGCGGAGACCATGTGGTTCTCAGTGTCCACCAGTATCTTTCCGTATCCTTGTTTGAGGTAATACTCCTCCATATACCTGAGGAGAAGGGTCCCGTAGCCATTTCCCCTCTCAGACCTCCTGACACGGACACGACTTAGGACAGGAGTGGCTCCTTTGCTGATCCTAATACCACCCATACCAACGACCTCTGAGCCTTTCTTAACGACCCAGAAGTTACCGTCTCCCTCCATATAGGAGCCATAGATGTCGTAGATGTCTGCGTTCCATTTGTGGAGCCTGGGGTCCCCTACGAACTCGGGGAAGAACTCCTCGATGAACTCATCTTGGAGTTCTAGGGCTACCCCCTGGTCTTTTTTTCGGAATGGCCGTACCTGAACTTGTGTCCGCTTGCCCATCAGCTTTAACTCACATGTGAGGCCGATATTATACATTCGGAGAATAATGTTCATTCTGAAATACAGAAACTAGTATTTGTCGAAGAGTGACTTGTGTGGTGGAAAAATGGACCCATTTCGGTCTGTGCGGATAATCAAAGACGGTCAGAATCAACCAGATCCGCTCACAGCGATCAGTGGCATGCACGCTCGAAGCACACACCCGTTTTAGCTTATGAGACGGTTAAAAATGCGCACTCACTCTAAGGAAGGTTGGTTCAATTCAGCGAAATTGAAGAAGGAATATGGGTTCTGTGGAACGAGTGCAGGAAAAACTTAGGATACTGCCTGCTTCCTTTTCCCGAACCGGAAATTCGTGAAACGCGACGTGATTATCCTCTCCGTCGAGAAGATCCTCGCCGCCACCCATAGGACAACCACGGTGAAGACGCTGATGTAGGCTATGCTCCTCACCATGAGCCAATAGTCTCCGAGGAAGGCCGCCTTAGTCGCAAGCATGGTGTGTGTATAGGGAATAGCGAGCAGAATCCACTGTAATGTCGTGGGGAGCATGTCAATATCGCTGAACATCAATATAATGGCAGGAATAATCAAAGGAACGACGAGGACACCGGTGAGACTCTGAGCACTCCTTACACTGTCGGTGAATACGGCGAGGCTAATCGCCAAGGCGAGGGCCGAAACCAGGCTCACGAACATGACCAACCCAAGCAGGGCGTAGCCAAGCGGCTGAATCCCTATCCCAGTATTAGATAGGTTAACACTCGTAGATGTTGAAGCGAAGCTAAAAGCGGAGCTCGTATAGTAGCTGAACCCGATGAGGTAACTGATTGAACCCGCGATAGCAATGACTACGGAACCTGTCAGCTTCCCGGCTAGGATAGTGAGCCTACTCACGGGGAGAGTCATGAGGGTCTCCAGTGTTTTCTGCTCCTTCTCCAATGCGATGCTCGTCGCAGCCATCTGAATGGCGAATATGACCATCATCATCACCATGATCGGGAGCATAATGCTCTGGCTCAGTAGGAGACCAGTGATCTGGCTGGGGGAGACCTCGACGACGTTTCCCTTTATTATTGAGGCGTAGTTAAGATTGATGGGGTCGTGAATCGCAGCTGGGTTACTGCTCCCCCCCGCCGCTGTGGTCAAGCCCTTTATGAGTTCTAACGAATAGTAGTAATTGTACACGTTGATGAGGCTGCCCGCTACCTCGGCACCGGTAGCCTCAGCTATGTTAAGATTTTTCAGGTTACCATATATTTTCACGTTCCCCTTCTCCCCGTTCGTGATGTTGTAGTTATAACCACTTGGCACATAGACTAGGGCTACACTGTCTGAATCTTTGAACTTGACCAGCGCATCCTGTAGATTGCTGGCTTGTATCCTCGACACAGTGTTGTTTGTTGTAATGTACTTGATCAGGAGATCCGAGATGGGTCCACTGTCGTCACTGTAGAGGGAGAACTTCGCGCCCTTTACGCTAGTCTCGACTGCCTGCTGACTTATCTGAATACCCTGCCCCATGAGAGGATAGAGGAGGAGCGGAAGGAGAACAACGCCGAACAGTATCTTCGGGTCCCTGATGAGCTCCTTGATCTCTTTCATGATTATGCTAGTGAAGCTACCCAAGCTGAGTCGCCTCCATGAAGGCCTGCTCTAGGTTGACAGAGTTGTACCTCGCCTTCAGCTCCTCAGGCGTACCCTGTGAAATGATGATTCCCTCGTTGATGAGCGCGACTCTATGGCAGAGATACTCTACCTCAAGCATGTTGTGGCTCGAAACGATAATTGTTACACCCATCTTCTCGGCGTAGTTCTTAATCATGCCACGGACGTGGTAGGCCTGGATCACGTCGAGACCCGAGGTGGGTTCATCGAGTATGGCGAGCTTTGGCTTAATCATGAGTGCCCTCGCAATTAGGAGTCTTCTCTTCATGCCCCGACTATAGCCGTTAACCCTGTCCCTGAGGCGATCACCTAAACCGCTAATGTCCTTCCCCGCGGACACCATCGCCTCGAGAGCGGTCTTATCTTTTACATAGAATCCAGCCATGAACCGAAGGTACTCCTCACCATTGAGGTACTGGTAGGCCCCAGCGTCCTCGGGTAGATAGCTGAGTATCTCCCTCACCTTGTTCGCGTCCTTCGCAACATCGAGCCCGAAGACCTCAGCCTCCCCTGATGATGGGTTAATGAGGGTCCCAAGTATTCTCAGAGTCGTGGTCTTTCCCGCACCGTTGGGTCCGATTAGACCGAAGATCTCATTCTCCTCGACGTTAAACGTGATCCCTTTCAACGCCTCGAAGTCTCCGAAGTTCTTCCTGAGGTCGCTGACTCTAATCGCGGTCACCATCTCGCTCGTCTCTTCAAGCCTTCAACGGCGTACATGATTTAAACCTTCGGAGGTGGACCCGTAGCCTGTAATCAGGTGCTAAAACACCTTAAATGGGAAAAACTTGGAGATTAACATCGAATGTCCGCTTTATTAGCGGAGGATCCTCCCCGCTCTTGCGCCATTGTGTTTACCATGCTCAACGGAGACGACGCCGTTCACGATGACGTATTCTAAACCTCTCGGGTGTTGGATGGGATTTTCGAAGGTTGCGGTGTCCTCAATCACCTCAGGATCGAAAATTGTGATGTCCGCCACTAGACCTGGACGAAGTATACCACGGTCCGTGAGGCCATGAGTCTGAGCAGTATAGCTGGTCATCTTCCTTATCGCATCCTCTTGTCTGAGGACTCCCTCCCTGACATAGCGACCGGATACACGTGGAAAACTACCGTAGGCTCTTGGGTGAGGTTTACCGAGGACGATCCCATCGGTGCAAACCATCCCAAGCGTGCTCCTCATTATCGTCCTGACATCCCCTTCATCCATCGTGAAGGTAGCCATGGTCACCGAGTTCTCCTCCTCGAGGACGAGGTCAAGTACTGTCTCCGCGGGTTTCTTCCCAAGTTCTTCAGCTATCTGTGAGATGTACATTCCCTCGAACCGCTTGTTCTTGTTAGTCTTTACATTAGTAATGAGTACCCTGTCCCATTCATTTGGACTGCCTTCATCCCTTCCGGATTTGAGATATGAAACCAGCTTGGTCCTGGTTGGCTTATCCTTTAACCGAGTGAGCAGCTTGTCGAGCCCACCTTCGTGAGCCCAAGGGGGAAGCAGACTTCCGAGAAAGGTACTACCAGCAGTGTAAGGATACTGGTCGAAGGTCACATCGACACCAGTTCTCCTCGCCTCTTCTACTCTCCCGACCGCTTGCGGGGCTTTTCCCCAGTTTTCTCTACCATTAGCTTTGAAGTGACTGATGTGGACAGGGGCACCCGAGCCACGTCCCACACTTACCACTTCGTCTATCGAGTCTAGGAGTTTGTCCCCCTCGTTTCTCATATGGACCACGAAGACTCCACGGTGGGCAGCGACGACCTTACAGAGTTCTGTCAACTCTGATGCGTCGGAATACACGCAAGGGGGATAGATGAGGCCGGTGCTAAGGCCGATTCCACCCTCGCTCAATGATTTATCGAGCAGCTTCTTCATGTTTTCGAGTTCTGTTTTAGTGGGTTTTCGATCCTCCATCCCCATTGCAGCTAGGCGAATGTTACCGTGTCCTACAAGGGATGCGACGTTGACAGATGGTCGAGCGGATTCGAGTCGGGTGAGGTAATCACCGAAGCTCCTCCACTCCCAACCTATGTCGGGGTTTCCGTTTAGCCCCGAGAGATATCTTCGCCACATGTCGACAGTCTCATCGGTGAGGGGAGCCTCGCCAAGGCCATCCTGACCCACAATCTCGGTCGTGATGCCCTGCATGATCTTGATCCTTGCCTCAGGCTCCGAGATCAGAACCAGGTCGCCGTGGCTGTGTGCATCTATGAAACCAGGCGCAACAACGAGCCCAGATGCGTCTATCGTCTCACGGGTTTTCCCCTCTACCCTCCTTACGGCTGAGATTCTACCCTTCGTAACGGCTACGTCTCCGTTATACCAAGGGTTGCCAGCGCCGTCCACTATCTTTCCACCCTTGATTATGAGGTCATACATCTGGCTAAGCTTCCGAGTCGGTGTTTAAACGGTTTAGGGGACAGCTATTGCGCGAGAGCCTGAATGAGAGCGCGTGTTCAAGTCAAGCAGGACACAGGATGTATTATTTCTCGTCTCCCTAGTCCCTTTTAGGTTTCCTTTTCAGCTCCGTACCGCAGATGGGGCAGATATTGTCCTCCTGTTGGGAGTCGAATCTTCTCCTGCAGCCTGGACAATATATAACCCAATTCAACACCTTCTTTATCCCCTTCGTGACTTGTGAGACAAATCGTAACCCGAGTCGAGCAGCCATATTCTGGACAGAGTAGTCATCAGTCACAATTGTAGGCTCCTTCCCTTCAGATTTCAGCTGGAGCCCTAGCGAGAGCAGCCGTTTATCTGTGATGGAGAGCTTATGCGCCTCCCCCGCCAATCTTGATTTAGATTCGAGCTCATTGATCCAAATCTTCTCCGGGATCACCTCCCTCAGCCTCCCCGAGCTCTGTGCACTCTCATACCTCATTCTACCTAATTCTTCCTTAATTTCGTCCAGTACCTCGGGGACTGTGTAGTACTCCTCGTCGGAAGAGAGATTGTAGCCCTGAATGAAGGCCGAAGTATCCAGAATGACGTATCTCAAAAATAGGTCCCTCACTGCGACTGGATGTGTGTGAGCCTACTCCTCAGCCTCTCGTAGAATGGTTTGAACCTAATGAAGCGTGTCTTGTTAGTTGAGACCTCGATCTCAATGGTTGAGAGGGGCTTCAACCCGGTGTATACCTTCCCATCGACTATGGCGAGGGCATCCGCCTTGGGTTTTCGGAGCTCTACAGTGACCTTAGAGTCCAATGGAAGAGTTATGCTACGGAAGTAACTGTAGGGATTAATGGCGGTCAATATCATCGCGTCGACGCCGGGAGCGAGTATCGAGCCACCGGCTGAGAGATTGTAGGCAGTGGACCCCGTAGGCGTGGAGACGATTATTCCATCAGCCTGTATCTCGGTGAGTTGTTCCCCATTGACGAATAATCTGCATAGGATCATCTTAGAGGGTAATGAGGAGGAGATGAGAACCTCGTTGAGGGAGTCGGGGAAGTACTCCTTCATATCGAGGCAGTGACTACGCAACTTCACACAGGTCTCGAGCTCATAATTGCCAGATACTACTCTATCTATCGCGGACTCCACATCCTCCTTAGGAACCTCACACAAGAAGCCCCTCCTTCCCATGTTGACTCCAAGGAGAGGCGTATCGGGGATCTTCAGTCCCATTGCCACACGGAGAATTGTGCCATCACCGCCAACAGCGACAACGAAGTCCGCCTCCATGTCCGTGAGGTCAATGGTCTCATTCTTCATCTCGAGGGCCATAGCGGTCTCCGTCTCCACAAGGACCTCGACCCCTTGGGACTCTAGATGCTCTATTACCCTGCGGGTCACGGGGAACACGGCATCCGTGTCGATCCTTGAGACGACGCCCACTCTCATGGCTCTTCAACTGAGAAGAGCCCCGGCGTAGATTTAAAGACCCACCGCTGGAGAAAATAGCTTAAAATCGGGTTAGACGATGATTCCCGCAGCGCGTAGCTCATTTAGCTTCTCCTGCGAGTACCCTAATAAGCTCTTAAGAACTTCATCGTTGTGCTCACCGAGTATAGGGGCAGCGGTCTTGATTGTAGCCGGAGTCTTACTGTACTTGACAGGGTGCTGTGGCACGACGAACTTACCCGCCAGCTTGTGGTCGAGCGTGACAACGGTGTTCCTCGCCTTAACCTGAGGGTCCTCAAGCATATCGGGGACGTGATGTATTGGTGCACATGGGACGGAACTGGACGCGAGTGTGGTAATGGCGTCGGCGGCCGTTTGACCCTCAACCCATTTCTTGAAGACGTCGCTTCCCTCTTCGATCTCCTCGAGACCTAAGGCTCTCTTGACCCTGTCTTCCATGTCCTGGTCGGCGGCAACGAAGATGTATTTCCCATCCTTCGCCTGGAAGATACCCCAGGCACCTATGCCCTTCCTCTGCTGTCTTGTGACCCAGGGGAGCTCACCGCTAAGACTGTAGCCAGTGATAGCGACACCGCACTGTGCTATCATTACATCGAGTTGCGCAACATCGATGAGTTGTCCCTCGCCTGTCTTGTCACGGTGCCTGAGGGCACCTAGGATAGCTATGGTCGCGTAGAGACCGGGGTCGAGGTCTCCGTGATATTCGGCGGGGACAATCGGTGGGCCATTAGGGTCGATGCTGTCGCCTGTTAAGCGGATCCAGCTACTCTGGCTCTCGGCGATAGGTGCGAAGCTCGTGCGGTCCCTGAAAGGACCGTCGAGGCCGAAGCCACTAAGGCTAGCATAGATAATGTCGGGCTTAACGGCTTTGATCTGCTCGTAGCCGAGGCCGAGCTTGTCCATGGTGCCGCGTTTGAAGTTCTCGACTATGACGTCGCTCTTCTTCGCCAACTCCTTGACGATCTCAAGGACTTTGGGGTCCTTGAGGTTGAAGGCGAGGCCCTTCTTGTTCCTGTTGAAGTAGTGGAAGCTGCTGCTAGCACCTCCGTAGAGTTTGTTGCCGAGCCTGTTGATCTCGCCCCATGGGGGTTCAACCTTTAGAACCTCGGCACCCATGTCCGCGAGTATCATAGTCGCGTAGGGGCCAAAGTAGACGTGGCTGAAGTCGAGGATGCGTACACCATCAAGCATACCCTTACCCATAACGTTCACCGAATCCTGTGAAAGAAACTTGCATGACAGATAAAGTTTATGCGATCTACGCCCATGAGGTCATTCTCGTGGAGAGATGGCAGCGCACCTCCTCAAGCGAATCGAGGAATACTCCCGGGGCTAAATCGAGAGCTTCGAGAGGGGACGCAAAAAGTACAGTTTCCAGCAGGTCGTGTTCACAGGAGCCATACCATTCGTTGTGATAGTTTTCATCGCCTTCGCCATTGGGCCATACTTCTTCATCCTACCCGACACGTGAAGTAGCTAGGTTGTAGTCTCCCATATCTTGTCCCCAACATAGTGTAAGTTGTGGATTACCTTACCCTTCCTCTCAGCCATAATGGCGGATGATGGCTTCAGGGCCTTACCAATGGCGAGTGCCTTGTCATGTTTTACATCTCGAACCACTACTAGGGCACCCTCCTCGAATGGTGTCTTGATCTCCGTTATGCCAGGAGCCATAACGTCGGCTCCTTTGCAGACAAAGGGTATGGCCCCCATGTCTACAATGACAGCGGGCAGAGAGTCGACACACTTGCATCTCAGTGTCGGATAAAGATTCTTCTCAGACCTGAACAGAAGTATTTCGTCGTCTAAGAGGTAGATCTTGGAACCATCCTCGGTCTCCGCCTCCTCGACCTTTGAAAAGGTTCGTCCATTAATGTAGCTCGACGCCTCCTCGAGGAGGCTCCTTGCATCCTGCCGCCTGAGGGCACGCCTCCTTCTAACCTTAGGAGCTGATTCGCTCATCAAGACAAGTTACGTAACTGAGGTTAAGAAGCCTTACGTAACAGTGTACGAGCCTATAAGGAGATGAGGCTAATCTTCAGATAAAAGTGCACGATGAGGTATTTAAACTACCATTCACTTTTCGTTTACATGAATCAAAACTGAAAAAAAGGTGATTAAATGACAGTAGAACCCAGATTTGAGAACCCCCATCCAGCCAGGGAGAGAAGCACCACGATGGCCATGGTCGCGATACTCACCGCGTTAATCGCCATAGGTCTATCGGCATACATCTACACTAGCGAGGGCAATCAGCTCAGCACAATCAACAGTCAGACGACGACCCTAACATCGAATGTACAGCAGGCAAACGTGCAAATGATAACCTTAGAATCAAAGATCTCGGACCTAAACACAAAGATCGCGGCACTTAACGCGACTTTAGCAAGAATCATTGAAGGGGGAAACACAGGAGGAGGAACTCCACAGACCAACGGTTTAACAGCAGAGCAGATCTACAACCAGACGGCCAACAGCATCGTGCTGATAAAAGTCCACGTATCCAATGGAACAGACTCGGGAAGCGGATTCGTCTACGACACCTCGGGTAGAATTGTGACCAACAACCACGTAATAACCGGCGCCCTTAACGGAGGCATAACCGTAACATTCCTAAACGGAACAATCGTCCCCGCAACCCAAGTTGGCACAGACCCATACTCTGACGTGGCTGTCATCAAGGTAACGGCTCCTACAGCACTCCTTAAGCCACTCAAAATAGGTATTTCCTCAAAACTCATCGTAGGCGACACCGTCTACGCGGTTGGGAACCCATTTGAACTCACGGACACGATGACAGAGGGAATAATCAGCGCTGTGGGCCGGGAGCTAGATGAAGGAGCAGGATACCTGATAGTAGATGTTCTTCAGACAGATGCAGCCCTAAACCCGGGCAATAGCGGTGGCCCACTCTTCAACTCCAATGGGGAGGTCGTTGGTATGAATACAGCGGGGGCTACATCGACTTCATCAGGGGTAAACTTCGCAGTCCCCAGTGATACGATAACACGTGAGGTCCCAAGCCTCATTTCAACTGGAAGCTACAGCCACCTATACCTCGGAATAAGCGGGTACGATGTAACACCCGGCGTAGTCTCTGCGATGAATCTTCTCCAGGGAACTTATGACACACTCATAATCTCAGTCGTCCCAGGTGGACCCTCCGACAAGGCGGGTCTAAGGGGAGGAACGAATACTGCGATCGTCGACGGCGCACCTCTATCTATAGGTGGTGACGTCATAACCGGCGCAGATGGCCACCCACTCAAATTCTTCTACAACCTAATGGTATACATCGAGCGCAACAAGAAACCAGGTGACACGATAACACTGAATATTCTCAGAAATAACACTCCTTCGAACATTGTGGTAACACTCGGCGTAAGACCTCCACCAGGATGACTCTTAAATCCATGCTCCTCCTGCTCACTGCTTATTTTTAAGAATCCGCTTATGTAGTCCTAAGGGAAAGAACACCCTTTTTACAAAGCTATTCCTCATTACATCTAGATGAGCTGTTGCGACCGTGAGGTGAGTGAAAATAAATAATCAAAAAACATTCAAGATGAAGCTGTATACAACGAAACCCAGTGGGGTGACAATCTTTACCAAAGATAATTCGCCCACACCAAAGAACCTGGAGCCATTCGTGATCGGAGAAGGCCCGTACATCTATCTATGTGGTAAATGCGACCACATTTTACTAAAAAATGTCAGAATGGGTCAAGTGACTAAGGCAATCTATAAATGTCCAAAATGTGGGGCCTACAACCAGACCGAATAAAAACAACTAGTCTTAGATGAATGCGTAAACGCCACTCGATGTTCATGTATTGTTAAAGGTTTGCTCTGTTTTTGATTCGTTGATTCTTCTCCTAAATAAGAATAGAACCCCGACACCGACTGCTACAACCATTACCAAGAGAATGATGTAGGGTGTGTAGTCGATTGTCGTTGCCTGAGTCCCAGTTCCTGTAGGCGTGGTCGATGAACCACCTATCGCGTATATGTAGCCATCATAGCTGCCCACATAGACAATGCCATTAGAGCTGATCGCTGGGGAGGAGTCAATGTAGTCTCCCGCCTGGAATTTCCATTTAAGCGACCCATTGGAGCCCAATGCATAGAGGTAGTTATCGTCGCTTCCGATGTAGATGGTTCCGTCTGATGCTAAGGCGGGAGATGACTCGACATAGCTTCCAGTCTGATATTTCCACTTCAACGTGCCATTGGAGCTCAATGCATAGATGTAGTAATCATAACTTCCAAAGTAGATCGTGCCATCTTTTGCTACTGCTGGTGACGAGAACACAGAGTCCCCAGTCTGGAAATTCCACTTTAAGGTACCGTCAGGGTTGACAGCTTGTAGGTAGCCGTCGTCGCTGCCCACATAGATGGTCCCATCCGGCGCCACGGCGGGGGATGACTCGACATAGCTTCCAGTTTGATATTTCCACTTCAACGTGCCGTTGGAGTCAATTGCATAAAGATTGTAGTCAATGCTTCCAACGTAGATGGTTCCGTCTGGCGCCACAGCTGGGGAGGAGTCTATCGAGTCGCCTGTCTTGAGGCTCCACTTTAGCGAACCATTCGGATTCAATGCATATAGGGAGCCATCGTCGCTACCAACATAAACCGTGCCATTAGCGATGTTGGGCGATGACTCAACCGGAGCCCCGGTGTTGAACTTCCACTTCATCGAGCCGTCAGCATTTAGCGAGTAGGTATAGTTATCGAAGGAGCCAACATATATCGTCCCATCAGTGGCCACTGCTGGGGAGGATTCTACTGGGCCACCAGTTTCGAATTTCCACCTCAATGTGCTGTTAGAGTTCAATGCATAGATGTAGTCATCGTAGCTGCCCGCATAGACCGTACCATCAACAGCCAACGCCACTGAAGAATTGACGACGTCATTCGTCTTGTATTTCCAATTAAGGTTACCTGCTTCGACACTGGGCGTTGAGGCCATTCCAGTATGCTGTTGATCGTGTCTGAAAACGGGCCATGGAGAAATTAGTTCAGAGCCTAGAGCTTGGACCACTGACGTCTGAGCGCCTGATACACTCAATAAGATCATTGGACTCATATAGAGCACAATTAAAGCAAGGACGAAGACAGAATCCTTCAAGTTACTCAAATAACGCCGTATGGATTACCCTATAAGCATTATTTTTCGCGCGTGGCTTCAGTAACTCTGAAGGTCGCTGCCAAACACCTGCATCATGGCTCAAAAAGGGTCCAAATGCTCAAAAGCACTTAATCCGCGAGCAGGAGAGAAAAATGCTCCCATTTACGCAACTGTATACGTGTCGAGATTCTCGGGGGCGATTCCGTAAACGCCTCTCTGCTTCGAGATGACACGTGAGAGGTTCTCACACTTTGACTCTTCACCGTGGATTACGAAGACGCGCTTCGGTTGGGGGTGGAGACGTCGGACGTAGTTAACGAGCTGGCGCCAGTCGCTGTGGCCACTGAAGCCCTCAATAGTATAATTTTTCATTGCGACGTTAATTATCTCCATTTTACCGTTCTGCCCGAACATCTGAGCGCTGCCCATCCCTGACTGAATGCGCTGCCCCATCGTTCCGGCGACCTGGTAGCTTACGAAGCAAAGGGCATTGTTCTCGTCTGGGGCTAGGCGCTTGAAGTAATCGATTACTGGACCGCCTTCCATCATGCCCGCGGTGGCCATTATTATCGCTGGACCACCATTAACGATCTCTTCCCTCTTGTCCTGCTGCTTTACAACTGTGAAGTAGTCGCTTTCAAAGGGGTTGATGCCATCCCTGAGTATCTGGTCCCTAATTTCAGAGCTAAGGTATTGGGGGTAGGCGGTGTGGATGCCGGTTACCTCGCTGATCATTCCCTCGATGTATACGGGAGCCTCAGTCATCTTCCCCTCCTTCATGTATTTGTTGATCACCATCATGATCTCCTGGGCGCGCCCGACGGCGGGCACAGGGATGAGGAGCTTCCCTTTTTGGAGGGTTCTGTTGGCTATCTCTACAAAGTTTGCCTCGGTCTCCTCGCGGTCAGGTGTAACATTGTCTACGCCACCGTAGGTGCTCTCCATGATGAGAGTCTCTACTCTTGGGAACTGGATGGAGGCTGGTTGAAGCAGCTGGGTTGGGCCGTACTTGAAGTCGCCTGTGTATACGATGTTGTGTAGACCTTTCCCGATGTGGAGGTGAGCCTGTGCTGAGCCGAGGATGTGACCCGCGTTATGGAGGGTTAGGCGTACATCGGGGCTTATGTCTGTGACCTCGCCGTAGCTGAGGGGGATTGTCCTCATGATGACCTCCCTGACCTCCTCGTTACTGTAGGGTAGGTAGCGCCCCTCCTTTCCGGTGACATCTAGGTAGTCGCTCTGGAGGAGGACCATCAAGCTCGCCGTCGGCTCACTGCAGTATATTGGACCCTCGTAACCATACTTGTAGAGGTATGGGAGGAAGCCGCAGTGGTCGAGGTGGGCGTGGGTGATCACAACGGCGTCTAGCTTGCTGATGTCGAACTCTTCCGTATCTATCCTTGGGTAGGCTCCGATGGGGCTAGATGTACCTGGGTTTATGCCACAGTCTAAGAGTATTCGACTCTCCCTTGTCCTCACTAAGACGGCAGACCTGCCTACCTGTCTGGCTGCGCCTAGGAATGTGACCCTAATGTCACCCGACTGCTGATACATGGGGCGGAATATTGCCTCACCCGTCTCACGTAGGAACCTCTCTCGCTCCTTACTCTTCCCGTAGATGTATCCTCTCACCATCTTTATGGTCATGCTGGGGATCGGGGGAGATCTTACAACATTAGGGCTCCACCTAGTTCTTTTGACGATATCCAGCAGGTTCTGCCCGTTCTTTCCTATAGCGACACCTGGTTTCTCTACCTCCAGCGTCACCTCTCCAAGGCTAGGATCGAAGTTACTCTGGACAAGCCCCGCCTCAGCAAGAATCTCCTTAACTATTCTCTCCGCTTCGAGCTCATTTACGCGGACGGATGGGTCGCTACGAACCACTATTCGCTTCTTAATTATGCCAGCTATCTCGCCAACGATGTGGCTCTGTTCGACGAGTGTCTCGGGTTTCTGGGTATATATAGCAAGTCTCGGACCCTCGAACTCGATCCTTGTTATTCCAACGTCGGCGGGGATCTTCTCGAGGATCGTCTTCCTGATCTCTTCGTAACTTAGTCCTTGGGGCTTTTGCATCCCTGCATCCAACTTATGCCTTCAATAACGCTTCCTTCTCCGGGGGGGCGAGCTCCCTATACCCTCTCTTGTCGATGATGGCTATGTCGAAGCTGTCTCCGCTGTAGGTATCTCTCTTCATTGCGGAGTCAATAGCCCTAACAACGACTGGAAGCATCTCTTTGACTGATTTATCCTCCTTATACATCGCCTCAAGCACCCCATAAGCGAAGGGACTACCAGACCCTGTGGAAATCATCTTATCCTCCAAGAGGCTGCCGAAGGGGTCGAGATTGAATATATGAGGCCCAGCCTCGTCGAATCCACCGACGATCGCCTGCATGGGAAGAGGAGCGCCTGCCTCGCGGTTCTGGAATAGTATTCCGGAAACAAGGGTCGCTGCCGACTTTACAGGCATAGGACGGCCCTTCTCGAGCTCGTAGAGCCGAGTGTTTACCTTGAGTATTTCGACGATCCTCTGGGCCACGGCTACTCCGCCAGCGATGGTCATCGCGAGGTTGTCTGTTATCGGGTACACCTTTTTCGCGTGCTTACTCGCAACGTAGTTTCCAGCTGTAGCCCTGGTGTCTGTGCCTAGTATGACGCCGTCTTTACAGACGACACCAACCGTCGTTGTTCCTTTAAACGCCTCGACTTCTTTAGCCATTCACATCCTTCCCCTACTAAAACTCTTAGTGAGGGTATCCTTAGAAGGAAGACCAAGTTTAGATTCTGGGTGTGCTTTAAAAACCTTTTCCGTTGATTGAAAAAAGGTTAAACCAGAGGGGTTATAGCCAACTGTGGCACTCATTGATTTTAGCCCCCAGGGTTCCAGATGGCGTCACCCGATCAACCCAAGGCGATTCCTGTCCACCGAATAGACTTACCTAGAATAGTGCTTGTTGGAGAAGGGGTACTGGCCTCATTAAACGGCGTATGCAGGGAACTTGGCTTCCACAGGGCATTGATTGTGACTGGAAAGAATACACTGAAGGTAGCCGGTGAGAAAGTTCAGTGGATCCTCGATAGCGACGGAATCTATTCAGACCATTCAATTGTTGAGGATGCACAGCTCGAGACAGTTGGAAGAGTCATGGATGATGCCCAGCGGTCTAGGGTTGAAGTCCTCATTGGCGTAGGTGGAGGTAGGAATATCGATGTAGCCAAACTCGCTGCCGCAAAGACGGGCTGTGCCTTCATTAGCGTCCCAACTGTAGCGAGCCACGATGGAATAGCAAGCAGCCTGGCCTCCGTAAAGGGAATGGACCGTCCCTACACAGTCAAGGCGATCTCTCCCATAGCTGTCGTGATGGACAGCGGTATTATAGCAGCCTCCCCCTATAGATTCACAGCCTCTGGGTGTGGCGATGTAATAAGCAAGGCCACCGAGGTTGAGGACTGGAAGCTCGCCCACCACGACAATGGTGATTATTATGGCGCATACTCGGGGAGTCTCGCCCTCATGAGTAGCCAACTCATCATGGAGAGTGCTGAAAAGATACGACAGAACACCACTGAAACAGTAAGAGACCTTCTAGAGGCTCTCATCAGTTGTAGTACCTCGATGAGTATAGCTGGGAGCAGCCGACCATGCAGTGGCTCCGCTCATTTATTCAGTCATGCCCTAGACTTGATAATCGATAAGCCTGCGCTCCATGGCGAACAGTGCGGTGTTGGAACAATAATGATGGCAAAGCTCCATGGCCTCGATTGGATTAAGATTAAGGATAGTTTGATGACCATAGGCGCGCCTACGACCGCTGAAGGCCTCGGCATAAAGAGAGAAAAGATCATAGAGGCGCTCACGATGGCACAGAAAGTGAGACCTGAAAGATACACCATATTATCTAAGATCAAGTTGGACCGCGTCTCCGCAGAGGCCCTCGCAACCGAGACAGGGGTTATATAATTAGTCCATATCCCAAGCCGTCACAACCATTACAAACTAATCTTTATATGAAGAGAACCCACTCAAAAGCTGAGTTAGCCACAAGGGTGGACATTTTGAGCAGCGTCCAGTTGAAGGTAGCCGAAGCGAAACAGCAGAGGGATGTCGGGCGGAGCATAGCCAGGATGGACTCGGAGACTATGAAGACCCTAGGCGTCACAGTAGGTGATGTTGTGGAGATAGTCGGGAAGAAATCCACGGCGGCGAAGGCGTGGCCAGCCTACCCCGAGGACCAGGGACTAAGTCTCCTCCGTATTGATGGATTCATCAGGAAGAACTGCAATGTCAGCATAAATGAGTTCGTTCAGGTTAAGAAGGCGGAGGCCGAGTACGCCGTATCTGTCAAGCTCGCCCCAGTTGACATCAGGATCAGCGTCGACAACGACTTCGTAAGGTTCGTGAAGGACAGACTCATCGACAGACCGGCTACTCGTGGAGATACGCTGCTCATCATGATGCTTGGCCACTCAGTTCCATTCATGGTCGTCAACACGCGTCCCGCAGGCATCGTGAAGATCTCCCCAACCTCCGACATCCAGATCCTAAGTGAGCCCGTTCCTGAGATGGAGATGCCAAGCAGGACCACATACGAAGACATTGGCGGACTGAATGAGGAAATTAGGCGAATAAGAGAGATGGTTGAGCTTCCACTCAGACACCCCGAGATATTCCAGAGACTGGGCATCGACCCTCCCAAGGGTGTTCTTCTCCACGGGCCACCAGGCTGTGGTAAGACCCTCCTCGCCAGGGCTGTCGCTAATGAGTCGGACGCCAACTTCTATGCAATAAATGGTCCAGAGATAATGAGTAAGTTCTACGGAGAGTCCGAGGGCAGGCTCAGAAAGATGTTCGAGGACGCGGAGAAGAACGCTCCTAGTATCCTATTCATCGACGAGATAGATGCCATAGCACCTAAGAGGAGTGAGGTAACCGGTGAGGTTGAGAGACGTGTTGTCGCCCAGCTCCTTGCAAGTATGGATGGGCTGAAGAGCAGGGGACACATAATAGTCATTGGGGCCACTAATAGACCAGAAGCAATAGACGAGGCCCTCCGCCGCCCCGGAAGATTTGATAGGGAGATAGAGATCGCAACACCCAGCAGGGATGGGCGCCTTGAGATCTTGCAGATCCACACACGTGGCATGCCACTCGCTGAGGATGTGAACCTTCAGAAGATCTCAGAATTCACTCACGGTTACACCGGTGCAGATCTTGAAGCGCTCAGCCGTGAGGCTGCGATGAAGGCACTGCGCAGGTACCTCCCCAAGATAGATCTGGAGCAGAAGAGGATACCCCACGAGGTCCTCGACCAGATGGTGGTAACCACCGAGGATGTTATGGGGGCATTCAGGGAGGTCACACCGACTGCGATGCGTGAGGTCTACGTGGAGACGCCAAACGTCCACTGGGACGAGGTCGGTGGCCTCGATGAAGTTAAGCAGGCTCTCAAGGAGGCGGTGGAGTGGCCATTGAAGAATCCTGAGAGATTCACACGCCTCGGCATCCAACCACCCAAGGGCATACTCTTACACGGACCGCCTGGCTGCGGTAAGACCCTCCTAGCAAGAGCCGTCGCCACGGAATCGGAGGCAAACTTCATCAGCATAAGGGGCCCCGAGATATTCAGTAAGTGGGTAGGGGAATCTGAGAAGGCGATAAGGGAGACATTCAGAAAGGCACGCATGGCGGCGCCCAGCATAATCTTCTTCGACGAGTTCGATGCCATCGTCCCATCGAGGGGAGGCGGTGGAGACAACCGCGTCACCGAACGCGTAATCAGCCAGATCCTAACAGAGCTAGATGGGCTCCTAAGCCTCCAAAACATTGTTGTCATTGCGGCGACAAACCGCCCCGACATGATCGACCCCGCAATTCTACGCCCTGGGAGATTTGATAGACGCGTATACGTTCCGCCCCCAGATTATGAAGCCCGGCTCAAGATTCTCCAAATAAAGACGAAGGATATGCCTCTCGATAAAGTGAAGGTGGAGGAATTAGCGAAGAAGATGCAGGGTTACAGTGGGGCCGACATCGACTCCATCTGCCGCGAAGCCGCAATCAACGCTCTCCGTAAGGACCCTGAGACTAAGAAGGTAACCGCAGCAGACTTCGACAAGGTCATGGTTGAAATAGTTCCCTCGATAACCCCTGATACGGAGAAGTGGTACCAGGATACGAATAAACGAATCCGGGACCAACTTAAACCTCCGATGGACATAGCTTAGGTGATTAGATGGACGCGAAGCTCATACCGTCGACGATCGTTGAGGCTCTCGGGAAGAGTGGAGCGCAGGAGTTTGACGATCTCCTAAAGCAGGTGCAAAAGTACCAAAGTGGCATTAATGAAACGGAATTAGGCAAGATCCTGATGGAGATGGAGATTCAAGGCCTCGTCAGGGTCACAAAGATGGCCAAGGGTAAGAGGCGTATAGAGCTCGCGTAGGGGGTCAATTAATTGGGCGTCCAATTTGGCGACCTCGTGGAGCCCCGGAAGATCTCTCTTGACGAGTTGAAAGGGAGGTCAGTAGCATTTGACGGACACAACGTCATCTATCAGTTCCTAGCCATCATCCGTGGCCAGGGAGGAGAACCCCTCAAGGACGCGCAAGGCAACATAACTAGTCACCTCAGCGGTCTCATCTATAGGAATAGCAACCTAATGGAGGCAGGGGTAAGGGTGGTCTACTGCTTCGACGGTAAACCTCATGAGTTTAAGAGGAAAACCCTAGAGGCTCGCCACGAGGTCCGCGTAAAAGCGCGGCAGAGGTACACTAAGGCTATCGAGGAGGGAGATAAGGAGGGTGCTCGACGCTGGGGACAGCAGAGCGTCATTGCAACAACAGATATCATCGGGGACGCGAAGAGGCTGCTCACACTCATGGGCATCCCCTGGATACAGGCCCCAGGAGAAGGCGAGGCCCAAGCCGCCTATATGGCAATCAAGGGTTCAGTATGGGCTTCATCCAGCCAAGACTTCGACTCTATGCTCTTCGGTGCGCCACGTCTCGTCCGTAACCTCTCCATAACCGGTCGAAGGAAGCTCCCCCGGAAGAATGTCTACATTAAAGTCGAGCCTGAGATGTACGAGTACCAGAAACTGCTGACTGAGCTCGACCTCACAAGGGAGCAGCTCATTGATGTTGGGATTCTCATAGGGACCGACTATAACCCCGATGGCATAAGGGGGATAGGGCCGAAGACCGCTATCAAACTCATAAAGAAGCATGGTAACATCGAGGGGGCATTATCCGAGCTACCGAAGGCGGAGTTTCCACACCCCATCGACGATATTCGATCCCTATTCCTCAAGCCAGACACCACAGACGACTACAGACTCGAGTGGGGTAAACCCGACACCGCCGGGATTCTAACATACCTCTGTGGAGAGCATAACTTCAGTAGGGAAAAGGTCCTAGCAGCCATCGAGAAGATGGATAAGGGGTTCAGCAACGCCACGAAAGGCGCGGCTAGACTCGACAAATGGTTCAGTTGACATGCTTTTAGGCTACACCTTACTCTATTGAGCCATGGATCTCGACACCTTTTTCAGTAACGAGGTCAAGCCCGCACTCGGTTGTACAGAACCAGGAGCTGTGGCTCTCGCAACCTCCACCGGAGCGAAGTACATCGGGGGTAAACCTGATCGGATAAGCCTCAAGCTTTCCGCGAACATCTATAAGAACGGTGTCAACGTGGGGGTCCCCAATACTGGCGGCCTCAAGGGGAATAGCCTCGCGGCTGCGCTGGGAGCGATCGCTGGCGACCCTTCAAAGGGATTACAGTCCCTCGCCAAAGTGAAAACAAATGATATGCGAGAGGCGGAGCGCCTAGTCTCTGCGGGAGCGGTCACAGTCGAAATAGTAGATGACGTGCCAAACGTATACATCGAGGCTACCTTAAACCAGGGCAACCAAGTGGCAGCGGTTATCATTTCTGAGAGACATGATAATATCGTGGAAATCAGGGTAAATGGTGCATCAGTGTTGAGGGTGGAACAAGTTCACTCGTCATCGAGTCCAGACCTCGATTACGAAAAAGAGCTGCTGAGCTACAACATGGAGAGCCTATGGAGGATTGCAGGGGATCTTACACATGCCCAGGAGCTGCTGATGCTCGAAGGCGCTGATATGAATATGTCTGCCGCTTTGGAAGGTGTGAAAACTCCGTGGGGGTGTGGCGTAGGGTATCACTTTGGGCGATTATTCGCCGAGGATGATATACTAGGGAGGGTCAAGACGATGGCTGGGGCTGCTACTGATTTCAGAATGGGTGGTGGCCCGAGGCCCATCATGAGTAGCTCGGGTAGCGGAAACCACGGCATCACGGCAATCCTCCCAGTTGTTGTGGTATCAAAGAGCCTTGGAAAAAACGATAGAGAGCTTGCTGAGGCTCTGGCACTCAGCCACATCGTAACCAGGTACATTAAGGCCTACACAGGGATAATCACACCAACTTGCGGCTGCTCCATAGCTGCTGGCGCTGGCGCCACAGCTGCCATCGTCCGCCTCATGGGGGGTACTCCAAAGCAGGCTGAGGTCGCTGTAGCGAGTCTCATCGCATCAGTGATGGGGATGGTCTGCGACGGAGGCAAGGGGAGCTGCGCGCTCAAGGTTTCAACTGCCGCCGGAGAGGCTTACACTAGCGCCCTTCTAGCAATCTCCGGTGGAGGTGTAACCGACACACAGGGATTAATTAAACCAGACCTCAAGAACATCGCAGAAACGCTGGGGATCTTAAACAAAGAGGGATTCAGAAACCTCGACACCCTCATCCTAGATGTTATGAGACGACAAAACTGAATACTAGTACAAAATTCGAAAACCACTGTTGTCAAAAAATGTGTTTGACTGAATGCAGCACCACGCAATTATTTAATCTACCAATCTTCCCAAACTAATCCATTGGTTCTTGAGGTCAGTGACATGGAGGAGATTAGAGTTGAGGGTGCAGCTGAGGGCTACGTTGAGATTCTCCACCGATATGGGGTGGACTACATCTTCAGTTCACCCGGAACGGAGTTCGTCCCGATCTGGGAGTTCCTTGCTAAGTACAACGAGGCGGGAAAAAAGCCTCTATACATGAACACGAGGCATGAGGGACTATCAGTCTCCCTCGCTAAAGGTTACTATATGGTGACTGGTAGGCCTCAGGTTCTGATGGCACACGTCCTCACGGGGATGTTGCACGGAGCGATGGAGCTTAAGGCAGCATACACTGACCAGATTCCCCTCATGCTGCTCGTAGGAGAGGCCAGAACACACGACGAGGAGGTATATGGTGGGACGCCTGGTCCTCATTACCTCTCCTTCACAGAAGTGGGGGGGCAGCAGAGGCTCGTCCAACCCTACATGAAGTGGGTGGACACACCGGAGTCTAACGATAACATCCTCTCAACGATTGTGAGGGGCCTCGACATCGCTTCCACGGATATTAAGGGACCCGTGATGCTCTCTCTCTCACGAGAGCTACTCTTTGATAGGCGGGAGAAGATGAGGGTGCCTTACCCGAACCCAAGGCCATCGCAGGTTCAAGCAGACACTGAGGCACTGAAGAAGTTAGCGGGGATGCTAGCCAAGGCTGAGAATCCTCTCCTCTACACTCGATACCTCGGAAGGAATCATGATGCAGTAATATCTCTGGTTGAATTGGCGCAGCTCGTTGGGGCACCGGTCTTCGAGACACCAGGTTACTCGAACTTTCCTACCAACAATCCATTGCATATGGGTGCCACTATGGATAATTACCTCGCGGATGCCGACCTCGTATTAGTGATAGACGCGAATGGTTGGCCCCCGTGGTATCCTCCCAATAGTATCAGCGAGAGAAGCAAGGCAAAAATCGTCTTCATGGACCTTGATCCCCTGCAAGTGAAATATCCAGTTTACGGATATCCTGCTGACCTCCTAATAGCTGCTGATTCAAGACTCGCCCTCCCAGCACTAATAACCGAGGTTCTAAGGGTAAGGGGCCTCGGTAAAGAGGTGGAGGATCGTCAGTTACGTTGGGAGAAGGAGCACAAACGTCTCCGGGAGAAATGGAGGAATGTGGCTATATCCACAAAGGATCAGTGTCCGATAAACCCGACTTGGCTCAGCCACTGCATAAATGAGATCGTAGACAAGGAGTTCATCCTAGTCCATGAAACGATAAGCCATAGCACTATGATATTCGAGCATATTGAGCGACACCGGGTTGTGCCTGGGTCTCAGCTTGAGGCCACAGGCCCCGTTGCTCACACAGGGTTGGGTCAGGGTCTCGGCGTCGCCCTCGGTGCAAAGCTCGCCGCACCGGATAAGACCGTCATCGCCCTAGAGGGAGACGGAAGCTTCAACTACAATCCAGTTCACGCATGCCTAGGCCTCGCCCAGGAGTACACTATTCCCATCTTAACTGTGATATACGATAACCAGGGCTATGCTGCTATGAAACACCACCCACGATACTACCCGAAAGGACATGCTTTGCAAAGCGGGAGGATCTACGGCGTCTACGCGAAGCCAAAGCCCAATTACGCTAAACTATCAGAATCCTTTGGTGGCTACGGGGAAGAGGTAACGGATCCATCCGACGTCAAACCCGCATTACTCCGGGCTCTACGACAGATAAAGAAGGGCAGACACGCGTTACTCGACATGGTACTGCCCGGGTGCTAAACTCCTGAGGATACTTTAGCCAAAGGCACACCTTACTTATTGAGGAACTTCTTACTCAAGTAGGAGGATAAGATGTTGACTGAGGAACATCTAATCGAAAAGGTTGATACATCTACAACTAGAGGTCAAGGCTACAGGACGTTCCTTGATAAGATCGATGTTCATGAGAAGTGCGAAAAGTGTGGAGGCTTGCCCTACGACATCGTCTTCAACCATGATGGCGTGTTATTCAAGTTCTGCCTATACAAAATAGAAAAAGATGGGAAAATATTAGCTGAGACTGACTATGAGAAACTCTACGCGTATACTAAAAAGGATGGAACCATGATGAGCCTTAGGAAGAAGAAATCGGGGAGCCACAGCACCAGTTAATATGAAGTGACCAACATTGAAGCCAATACCGTTACCCGAACATTTAAATGCGGATTAAAAATATTGAAAATTATGACTATTTTTCAGTTGTTTTGCCGTCGTAGTGCTCCTCTTTTGCCAATGCCTCAGCTTTAATGTGCCTTACAACCTTATCCTGGTGCTCAGGTGGAGAATAAATGGTATACAGTTTCAGTTCCTTATTCTTGGAGGTGTTAACAACATTATGCTTAGCGCCAGCTGGTACGACTACCCCCATACCATCCTTAACTAAGTGCTCGACACCGTCTATGACGACCTTACCCTCCCCCTCCTCAAACCTAAAGAACTGATCAACGTCGTTGTGGGTCTCCATGCCTATCTCTTCTCCAGGTTTTAGGCACATTAGCACGAGCTGACTGTGTTTTCCAGTGTAGAGGACTCTACGAAAATCCACATTCTTCTTCGTCTCACTTTCTAAAGAAGCCACATAACCCTTCACTTTAATCACTACCAAATAATTGGTTCATTCTTCGTCTATATTTACCATTCGCACGCGCGAATAAGCTAGATTAGAAGTTATATTTTGTATAAATTAAATATTCCATAAACACTTAGAGCTAATCCTATTAAAAAAATAATAAGCATAGCTTGATTAATTGTTACTTCTAACAGTTGATCTACTCCCCCCATAAAACCAATTAGGATCAGAATTAGCCCGACTGAACTGCTTAGCATACTTCTATAGATTATCTCAGAATTCTCACTTTTCAATATAAACTTCCATCCAAGTTGTTTTTGTCTAAGCAGCAAATTTGTAAACGATGTTTGCATAGCTGGTTCCTCATTTAGAGGTGAAATTGATGATGTTGATACTGCCCCATATAATATAAGAGATAACCCGGCTAATATCGACAAAGCCATACCAATTAAATACTCTAAGGCTTGATTGTAGTATTGCTGTAGCAGAGGATTTATTGCACCACCTAATTGTCCGATTGTAAAGGTTACTTGTTGATAATTTGGGAAGTAAATTATTAACCCCATTACCCCGATGAGGACCAGAGTTAAGCCACCAAGCAATCCATCGCTTCTCATTGGGTAAGAATTGATTAAGATTAGAAATAAGTTTATTCGTGACTTGTTTCATTAAAGAACAATCGAATATTTATAAAAAATAAAGTAATTTGGGTCGGGTACATATGAAATGAATTCTATTTGAAACTTAGATTAAGAGGAAATCCGTCTCGCGTAGAGGCGGATTTTATCCAATTTCTTTTATTGCATCCTTTGTCTCTTTGGGGAAATTCTCCATTAGACTATTGATCATTTTTTGCACTATGTATGTCCTGAATCCTGCTTCATCCATTTCAGGATAATAGACCCAATGATGACCACCTTTCCCCGTTTCTTCCTCACCCTTAAGGACTCCCCTCTCTCGCTGCGCCTCGAGGAAATTAATGACGCTGGCTCGGCTTATGGTTTCACCCTCCATCGCCTGGTTTACCTTTGTCCAAGCAATTCTGCTATTCACACCCTTAGGGCTATTCCATACGACCTGCATCACCTTGAGTTGCCAGTTTCTTAGCACGGCATTGAAGCCCACTTGGTCAGTTTCGTATTCGATTCCTTTCATTCCATTCAGGCGTGTCCTCTTCTATCTTTTAACTTTTTTTCCAAATTTCATCATAATATTGTGACTTTTCAAAGAATTAGTCTTTATTTCTAGAGAAGAAGTGAATGAACTCATTTACACACACTTGGGTCAAGCGCTCTCGCGCGCTATGATTGTAAGAGCCCGCGCGCGCCTCGATATGTGGACACGCTGTATGAGGCTTAAGAGGGACGAGAAACGGCTAGGTAGTCCTCGAGGCGGCTCTCCCTGACACCTCGTTCCTTCAGCGTATCTTCAATTAGGAAGGGGCTTAGGAGACTCATCACAGTCCTTCTGGCCACCTCGACGTACTTCTTGCGATCGTACATCCCATCAGCGTCTCCTAACATGAAGGAGGGCTTAACTCGGAGGAAGGGGTTACTGCTCTCCGAGTTCACGTAGATGTAACGGGAATTCCCCTCCTCCTCGGCTCCTAATAGGGCCGCGACGACATGAGCCTGTAGGCTGCGGTATTGGGTTAGCTCCCGTAAGAGTCTCTTGGAGATCACTAACTCACTCGCGTCCACCCGACCGCGGCGCAGGTCTTCGAAGGACCTGTTTGCGATGGCGAGGGCCCGTGATAGGCCGCTCCTCAAGACGCCCTCGGAGTCGTCGGCGTCGAAGAGGGTCACCATGACTCGCTCCTGTAGGCGGTTCATGTAAGGTGGTGTGTCGTGTTTGCGGAGCTCTATCCCGCGATAGAAGAGGCTGCCATCGGTGAGCTTGCCGTAGTACCTGTTTGAGGCGCCTTGGAGGGGGTCGGTGGTCTTGCCGAGGAGGACGAGGAACCTGAAGTGTTTGTCGAGTTTGATGGGGAGTCCAGCGGCTTCAGCGATCTCTGATGCGAGCTCCTCGTAGTCAGCCTCTGTGGCGTCTCGTTTCTTGGTATATAGGGCGTCGGTGTTGCCGTAGACGATCTCGAACCCCCTGGCTAGGGCGATGTTGAGGGCCTTGACGAGGGCTTGCCGGGCCTGCCTATTTATCTCCTGAAAGACCTGGACGTTAGCGAACCTGTTGGCGTAGCAGCCGCTGTAACCATAGATGACGACTAGCATGAGTTTGAGGCTCGCCTGTCTCTGCTCGCACCAGGTCCACTCTTTGAAGCTAGGTTGGAGCAGTTTCCTCATGTGTTTGAATCTGAATCGGCGCTCGAGGGTTGGGCCGGTGAATTGGCCCATGAAGCCGGGTCGGGTCTGGTCGACGCCGTCCTCGGTGACGGTCTCGTAGCTCACGTTGTATCGGCTGATTATGCTGGGAAACATGGATTCGAAGTCGATGCAGCCGACGTTCTCGTGTAGGCCGACCAGGGGGGTGAAGAGCATGCCTCCCCTGTCGCGCTTCACCATATCCCAGGCGTTCATTGAGGAGACGTAGCCGCCTTTCATCTCGGGGACTAGTACCTTCTGCCGGTGGGCCTCGTAGCATTGGCGGCTGTCGATGGTTTTCCCCGCCTCCCAGTCACTGCTCACTCCCATGGGAGCGAGGGTAAATAGGGAGCGTTCCTGGAGACCAGCAAGACCCATGTCAGTCCAGCTGTGGTAGCCAAGGATTATCCGACCGTGTGTGAGCTCATGTTCTCTGCCGAAGCCTAGACTGAGGCCGTGCTGGGTAGCCTTCTGAATGACCCAACGTATCGAGTTGGTGTCGTCGAGGACTACGACGTCGGGGTCCTCACTCTCGAGTAGATTTTTCAGCTCCGTGAGGACGGATTCCTCGGTTCCCCTGAGGCTACTCAGGGGCATTTCGTCGGCGTCGTAGACGTCGACGGGGGTGATCGCTCCGGCGTCTGGGAGTTTTATTAGCATCGTCTTAAATGGGGGTGGTTCAACCCCATCGTCTTTGAGGGCTCTGATGCTCTTCAGGGTCCCGTTCTGTGTCTCGAACTCGCAGAGACCGGTCGGTGCCACACCCCTCTCTATGAGGTACCACTGTATGGGGGATAGGCCGATGTCGAAGACCTCCTTAACTTCGCGGAGGCTCCTCGCATACGCGATGACTTTGTCGAGGGACTGGGCGGAGTCGACCCTGACCTCCGCTACGGGCTCTAGTCGCTCCATGGAAAGTGAGGCGTATCTCTCGACGGGTTCGGCGGGGTGAACCATCTTATGCTCCTCGAGCCGGTAACAGAGGTCCTCGATGGCGAGACCGGGGGTTGGTTGGGCTACGAATCGGGGGCGGTGCCTCTCGGTGAGGTGTAGTGTCTCGCCTTCGACTGTTTTGAACCAGAGGTGGGCGTCTTTTCCCCGGATGTATGGGTCAAGCAGCCAGCCTCTGTGGGTCAAGGCTCTTCACTTCTGTTCGAGTCGGTTGAGGCGCCTCTCGATCTCGACTAGGTGAGTGCTGAGCTCCTCGGAGACTCGGCGGTCGTCTACGAGGCCGGTGAGGAGAATGAGGTCCATGAGGCTTAGGGACTCGGCGTAGCTTATGGCGCCGAGTTCGGCGCTCCACGCCTCGACTAGTCTGTCAAATGCCTCTCTCCTGCCCTGTTTGACGAGGGCTTCCCGGTACTCGCTTCGGAGCCTCGCTAGGAGGTCTTCGAAGCTCATCCTTATGGGTGGCGTTGTTCTCCCCATGGTTGATTCATCCTCGTATGTGTACTCCTTCGCGCGCTGGGTGGTGAGGGGTGACTTGAGAACGTAGGCGCGGTTGTAGATTGCCCCTCTCTCCCTTTTTCGGAGGTAGATGATGACGCCGGCGATGTGGTCGAGGTAGCTGCTCGCCTCGGGGACGGGGACAGGGCCGCTGTGGCTCTCCCTGGCGGAGGCGACGAGTGGGACCCCGGCCTCGGCGCAGATCCTCTTCATGGAGGCTATACTGCGCTGGACCTCCTCGTGTACGCGATCCCTGTTCCTCTTCCGAGCGTCGTCTCTACCGAGCTTGTATATCCCCTTCACAAGGACAAGGCGTGTGTTATCACTGGATCTGATGACCCGTTCTAGCTCCGCTGTGAGGTTCGCCTGTTGGTCGGCGGATGAGGCGACTAGGACTCGGACCCGTTTCAGGGCGTCCTCCGGCAGCTGGCCGGTGTCCTCGATTAGTTGGATTAGCGGTTCGGTGTCCATTATGATGTGTTCGACGCGGTAGTTGCCGCAGATGACGTAGACGGCTTCGGGTTTGGGATAATGGTCGGTGGGCTTGAGGCCGTTGGCGAGGAGGTGGGTGAAGAGGGTGTCCGTGAGCTCTTCCTCGCCGTAGAATAGGTAGAGGGTCTCGGCTTTGATGCCGCCGGTGAGTTCATCGAGCTGTAGACTGCTAGTGGGTATGTTTATTGCTTGTTGGCTGGATGCTAGCCGCTGGGCGTCGATGAACAGGGTCATGAAGCAAGGAAGCCACACGGACCCGGCGATTTAAAACGAACTCACCTCGTGATGGGTGGGGGGTACTCGAAGGTAGACGATATGGAGCATATCCCTCAGATATGCGTGCGACATGCGCTGTTGGCCTGCGGCAAGGATAGTTAATCCAAGGTTGATTTTACCGTGTGCGCGCACTATGCACGTTTTGGCTGGATCATAGCGATTGGGTTTCCCTCTGGGTCTCTGATCGAAGCCGTATATCCGACTCCGGGGACTTCCTGTCTACCCATAATCACCTCTCCTCCCAGCTTAACAACATCGATAAGGGCTTTGTCTATGTCTTCAACTGCTACATAGTTGACCGGGATGTTTGCATCACTTTGCTTCTTGTACATGCCACCGTTTACTCCGGGTCGAGTGAGCATTCCCTTGTCATTGGTTGGAACAGTTTCGATGGTCCAGTACTCCATGAAGTCACTTGGCGTCTTCACTATCTTCCATCCAAAGAGTTTCTCGTAGAAGGATTTGAGTTTGGTAACATTTTTCGCGGGTATTTCGAAGTGAACTATTGTTTGACTTATTTCACACCATTTGATTTCAACATACCTTTGAATTTAAACTATATAGACACATGCGCTTGCGGAGTTAGTTAGTCATAGCCATTCTTCGTTTTCATCGTTATCGGTATCCATGATCTCTAGGTAGTGCCTGACCTCAGTTAGGGCCCTCTCAGCTTCGCGTCTCTTTTTCCATCTACAGTTGAGGTGTTCAGGTTCTCCTACAAATAGCTCCAAGAATTTCTTTCCCTCCTCAGCTGGGACTAGTCCGATCTCCATGAGGTATCCGAGGTAGTCCTCGAATCTCCAGTCGGGTGATGGTGTATCCTCAGACCCTAGCTCCTTGGAGTATGCTCCGGTTAGGTCCTCTATTAGTGATCTAATTGCTTCTCTAGTGAGAAGGTAGGACGTTAGGTATTCACCTGCTTGAAATCTACTCTGTGCGAGGTCGAGGAGTAGTTTGGGTGCGTCCAGGTTCTTTGGGGCTATGTGGATCTCTATTACCTCGCTAAATGCCTCTCTGAGGTCTTTATTGAAGTTTAAGCCTAGGATCTCAGCTGAGTCCAGTATCCTAAGCATCTGAGCGGCCATTTCTGGGTCTAGTTTTGTCGCGAAGCGTGCCGCTTCCTCCACCCTTGGCATGAATTCCTCGATTATGTTTCTCGTGTACTGGGTTTCATCTATGTGTAGTAGCACGGGTTCTATGATCTTGCTTAGCTGGCTTGCGTACGATGTAATCTTCCTTAGTCTTGTTTTAGTTCCTTCTTTGTAGGCGAGTGTTTTTCCTTGGGCTGCTTCGTTTCTATCAATTATCCTTTTTGAAGCTTCGAGGATTATTTTCCTCGCCCATTTCCGGGTTTCACCGTCGTTGCGTTGAATCATATCGTAGTTGTTTATGGTCTTTAAGAGTGTACTGAGGGTAAGATTTGTTCTGGCTGATGTGCTCGCTTTTTCGAGTATAGCTTCCATTTTATTGATCCATTCGTTATCGATGCTGCGCTCTGAGGCCATGGTGAACTATGGGGTGTTCAGATTAATCATAGGTTATTTTCATGAAATGCGAAATATGAGGGTTGAATCTTGTACCAAGTGCATCTATTCAATCAGCAACGTCTTTGTTTTATGTTAAATGCCATTTATTGGGTATGGTTGTTTTCACCTCTTTACGTATAGTAGTTGTTTTATACATCGTTTTGTGCGTCGTGAGGAAACTAGTAATCAATCCTTTTTTTGGATCTAATTGATCTAAAATAAATCTTAAGACTTAACTGATATATGCAAACTAATGCATAATTATTAGATGAAATTGACGAATATATGTTCATGGTTGTCTTTGTTAACCTATGAATATACATTTAATTGAACGAGAATTGGCTGATAAGGGCGGTTAAGAGGAATATCACATTCCCTTGAGTAGGGAAGGATAATAGGGTGGGCCACATAGGTTCAAGCATCCCTTGAATCAGCGGGGAATAAAATTAGGTGGATTTCGATTTATGTTGTTGAAGGTTGAGGGTCTCAGGGACATCGAGCGAGAGATGAATCTACTTGTCACGGGTGAGCATCTCTGGGTACGCGGAATAGGAAATTTCCTCATCTATGTCGGCAAGCTTGGTGAAGCGAGCTACAGAATGTGTTTCTGCTCGGTTGAGAGGATGACGATGCGCTTCTCGGTGAAGAGGTTTGGAGTGGACGGGAGGATGAGTAAGGCAGAGGCTTTCCGGCTCGTGGAGAAGCTTGGGGCTAGGCCATGCAGAGTCGTGAATAACAAACTCGTCGACGAACTGGTTACTATTAGTGAAACCAGCGGTGGAGAGCTTGGTTACCAGGATTTCGTGAACTCTGTAAAAGGCATGGGTCTCCGAGTACAAGCAAACCCGTGAACAAATGACTAGCTAATCAGTAGAGTAATTTTTCTGTACATCATCTGAATCTGGAATGTGTTCGATACACGTTTCAGCCATACAAAAACAAAGCAGTCTGAGTAAGAGATATATTGATTATTTCAACACACTTAATCGAGGATTATGAGCATCGTAAACGATTTGATCAGTACTCTGGGGGGAACGATCGGAGGAATACCTACTATAGTGGTACTTGCGGTTCCATTCGTCGTAGGTTTGGTAATTGGATTCCTGATTAAGAAGCTGCTTAAGATCGGAATAATCTTAGGATTAGTCGCACTAGTCGCGGTGTACTTTGGTTTTTTAAATTTGGATACTATTTCAAAGACTCTGAGCGACCTAGTCAATAAGTATGGATCCGTTTTCATGTCTTACGTCGCGGTCTTTTTCGGGATAATACCACTAGGTTTGGGCCTGATTTTAGGGGTAGCCCTGGGATTCATCTTCGGATGAACTCGAAGGATCATTCCTAAAAATCGATTCCCCGTTCGCACTAATCATTGAATCCGCTTTTAGATTCTACTCAATTCAGATAGCTCTTGCAGAGCTTTATCACGTCTATAAAGATCTGAGCCAACCATTCCTGCCCGTTGGGCTCCCCCGCAATGACATCGTGGAGCTTAGGCTTTGTCTCCTTAATCCTATCCATCCACCATGGCATGGATTTCCTAATCACGCCCTCAGGCGTATCGAGTTGGCTCTGGAATCTTGTAAGTAGGAAGCGCACACTTGAGTGACTGAAGACTCCATCGATCCTCTCCTTGTACTCTGGTTTATCGGCGTAGGCTCCTAGGGTATCGCCTCTCTTGATCATGTTTGAGACCTGCTGCTCGAGGGAGACATTCTCTTTCTTTGCAACGCCCTCGATCATGGGGAACACGACGGTGTTTAGGTAGAGTTTTGCTGATGTCTTTTTTACGTAGCCGAATATGCCGCCAGTTTCCGTGCTCTGTGTAGCATCTGACATCATTATCAAAAGACTCTTTGAGATGTCATGTTATAAACTTATTAAAAAATATTAAAAATGAAATGGGGCCTCTCACCGTTTATTTGTGGCTTAAGTACATTGATTTGATCAGTTTTTCAATAATTTTGGTTGAAACGATATGATCATCTTTAATATATAGGACATTAAGATAATAATTTAATTGTCTCATATATTTGGAATTATCTTAATTACTCCCTGCTAGGTGCTTGTAAGTTTCTGTTAACAGACGACCTTTTACCTTTTGGCGAAGTAGTTAGATTAATGGATAAATGAATAGCCGCGATCGGGTGATTAAGGCCGTGGAATATGGCAGCCCTGATCGTGTACCCAATGGTTGTTACGCGTTACCAGCGAGCTACAATAAACACCACGGCAAGTTGGAGAAAATCTTCCACCGTTATCCTAGCGACTTCCATCAATTCGTGACCAGTTGGACAACAGTGGCAAGTGATAGTATACCCTATAGGGCAGGCATCAATACGGACCCATGGGGTGTGACCTGGAGAAACCTTAACCCCGGGATCTTTGGACATGTGGTCGAGCACCCGTTGGCGGATCTTGAAAGGCTTGAAGGCTATGAGCCACCGGATCCATCCCAGCTCGTGGACTTCGGGGAGGTCGAGAGAAGCATCCGTCTGAACAACCATGATCACTATGTGCTTGGCGACTCAGAGAATTTCTTTGAGCGTCTCCACTTCCTGCATGGCTTCGAGGACACCTTAATCGACCTCGTGAGAGGCAAAAAGGAGCTTCTTAGACTCATCGACCTACTCTTCGACATCAAGATGAGGTTTATAGAACGGTGGCTCGAGTTGGACATCGACGGCATATATTTCCTGGACGACTGGGGGACAATGCAGGGGCTGATGATCAACCCGGTTCTGTGGCGTCGGGTATTCAAGCCACTATACAAGGAGATGTTTGACAAGGTACACAGATCTGGGAGGCACGTATTCTTACACAGCGACGGATACGTCCTGGACATCATCCCCGACCTCATAGAAATCGGTGTAGATGCCCTAAACATCCAAGTTAAGCTCATGGGCATCGAATTGTTGGGGGAAAGGTTCGCGGGCAAACTCTGTATCCTCGCCGACATTGACCGGCAACATATCTTACCGTTTGGCTCAATGGGGGAAGTCGAAGAACACGTGAGACACATTATTCAGGCACTAGGTTCCAGCAGCGGTGGACTCATATCCTGGGGAGAGGTAGGCCCAGACGTACCGCTGCTGAACGTGGATGCAATGTTTAGCGCATTTGAGAGGTATGGAAAATATTAAGGAAGGAGCGCGCGACGTGATCACCATTAACAGATCGGATATTCAGAAAATAATTTAATTGTCTCAAATATTCAGGATTATCGCCATAACTATTTGAGCCTTCGAATTTAACTTCGAATAAAATATCATGAGTTCAGCGTATGATCATTCGCTTCCCAGTGATTTTAGGGCATCCTTAACATCAGTCATCGGTAGGCTACAAACTCGATTTCTGCATATGTAGATGGCGGGCTTACCATTAATGCCCTGCATTGCTGCGGTATAGTCTAGGAGTGAATCGAGGCGAGGCGTTTTAAGCATGAGGAACTCGTGGGGGATATATGATCCTTGTAGAGTACCGATAATTTTAGACGTATCCGCCTGGTTTTGACCCCCTGCTATTACAACCTCATAGCTTGGCCCGATTTTGTAGTCGAGAGCGCATAAGAGAAATGTAAATGAAGTCGGGTTGGCTTCAACGAGGGGGGCAACTGCATTTAGAAGCTTCTCCGCTTTCTCCTCGAGACCCCCCTCGAGGATTCTACCGAGGCGTAAAAAATTCAGTGCCATCACTGAGTTACCCGAAGGTTTTGCTCCGTCGTGTGTATCCTTAACTCTCGGTAGTGAGCCCTCGGATGAGCGGCTCAAATAAAAGCCACCGAGATCGGGATCCCAGAATAGTTTGACTGTATCTTCGGTTAGATGATTAGCCTCTTGCAAATATTTTACGTCGAAGGTTGCTTCGTATAGCTCTATGAGTCCCCATACGAGGTAGGCGTAGTCGTCAAGAAAGGCTGGGATCGCTGCTTCTTTTTGTCTATAGCGGTGGAGGAGTGTGTTATCATTCATCTTCGTTAGGATGAAGTTTGTGGCGTCCTCGGCTGCCTTCACGTAGTTCCTCTCACCAACTACTGCTCCAGCCTTCGAGAGTGCAGCTATCATTAAGCCATTCCAATCGGTCAAGATCTTATCGTCGAGGAAGGGTCGGACTCTTTTGCTTCTCGCTTCGAGTAATTTGCATCGAATCGACATTAACCTCTTTTTAAAAGAGTCTAAATCGAGTCCGAGTTCAGCTGAGAGAATTTCATCTGAGGATGTTCGGTGTAAAACGTTAGCACCAGGTCCTTCTTTGCTGTTGCCTGCCTCAGACACGCCATAGATGTGGGCAGCGATCGCTGCCTCTTCTTCACCCAATTCCTCTTTAAGCTCTCCTAAGGTCCATGTATAGAATTTTCCCTCTACTCCTTCGCTGTCTGCATCCTCGGCTGAGTAGAATGCCCCTTCGGGAGAGGTCAGGTACCTCATTGTATAATCTGCGATGTCTCGAGCCGTAATTGCGTAATTTGGGTCATGGGTGGCTTGGTATGCCTCGGTGTAGGCGAGTAGGAGTGTTGCCTGGTCGTAGAGCATCTTCTCGAAGTGTGGGATTAGCCACAGGTTATCTGTGGAGTAGCGGTGAAAGCCACCTCCGATTTGGTCGTGGATTCCACCCCTCATCATCGCGTCGAGGGTGGCTTTGACCATGCCAAGTGAGTGAGGGTTATTTGTTCTTCGCCAGTATCTTAACAGGTATAATATGTTGTGAGGTGAGGGAAATTTCGGGGCGACCCCGAAGCCATAGTGCTGGTCGTCGTATTGTGAATCAAGTTGATTGTATGCGTCATCAAGTGTATTATTGTCTATGATCGATTTTTCTGTGATTTGGGGTATCTGTGATAGAGCGTCTACTATTGATGTTGCGTCTGAGACTATCTTGAATCGATCGCTTGTCCAGAGTTGGCGGACTCGAGGAATAAGGTCCATTAAGCCGAGCATGCCGTCGTGGCTCGTCTTTGGTAGGTAGGTTCCGGCCCAGAATGGCTCCTTCTCGGGGGTCATTATGATAGTTAGAGGCCAGCCTCCTCCGCCAGTTAGGATCTGACATGCGGTCATGTATGTAGCATCGAGGTCTGGCCGCTCCTCTCTGTCGACTTTAACGCATACGAAAGCGGTGTTGAGGGCGTGTGCCGCATCCTCGTCCTCGAAACTTTCTCGCTCCATTACATGGCACCAGTGACAGGTTGAGTAGCCTATGCTTAGGAAGACTGGGATTTCGCGTTTCCGTGCCTCCATAAAGGCCTCTTCTCCCCATGGGTGCCAGTCAACAGGATTATGTGCGTGCTGCTGGAGGTATGGGCTCTTCTCATGGATTAGGCGGTTGGGACTCTTGGCCATTGCTTGAGTTTCCCCTGTTTGATTTTTGCTTCGCCGTTATTAGCTGATTTGCTAGGGAGTTAACAGTGAATGCGGTATATCGTATTAATTATTAGCTACAGAGAAGTCAGGATGAAATTTTACGATCCTACTCGTTGATCTTGGTACTAGTTTTTAATGTGGTCTCCTAGTTGTACACGCGTAGTAAACCCAAAGGCTTTCTCAAACCTAGAGCTTAATTGTATTATCATATGAACATAGTTAATCTCCCAGAAACGGTCACCGAATTAACTCATCTCAGCGCATTCGAGCGCTTCGCAGATGGCCGACCGAGGGTACCAGACGATCTGATTGAGAGAATGAGGCTTGTTACGACCGAGGAGGCGTGGGGAGTGTTGCACGCGAAAGGATACGAGAATCAATTCGAGGGTAACTGGATCTGCACAAACCCCGATCGAATTCTCGTGGGCAGGGCGGTTACTGCATGGATGGTTCCCAGCAGACCCGACTTAAACGAGACAATTGAGAGAATCGGGAAAGCGGAGGGTAGGATAGGTGGCCAGAATTCGTGGGTCATAGATACTCTGCGTAAGGGTGATGTGATGGTCGTTGACTGCTTTGGTAAGATAAAGGAGGGGACCTTCATCGGAGACAATCTCGCAACCTCCCTTATTTCGAAGACGGGGGCAGGTGCCGTGATTGACGGGGGGATCCGCGACTATCAAGGGGTGTCAAAGCTTGAAGATGTCACAATTTTCTGCCGTGGATTGCACCCAACAGCCATCGCCGACATGACGTTGGTAGGTGTCAACACACCGATCCGCATAGGGGGCGCTACCGTATTGCCGGGGGATGTCGTCCTCGGCACAGCAACAGGCGTGATCTTCATTCCCCCGCATATGGCGAAGGAGGTCGTTGAGAGATCCGAGGATATTCGCATGCATGATCAATTTGGCAAGCTGAGACTAAGTGAGGGACGATACACCTCGGGAGAGATTGACCGAGCCTGGACGTCGCAGATTGAGGAAGATTACAAAGATTGGTTGAGGAAACTCAGGGGGAATTAAGGGAATGGTTAAGATGAGATTCTCCGAGATTTTTGGTGACTGCTACTCCACCAGAAGCCTGAGACTCTTGAAGCAGCTCGGATGCACCGATGTGATCGGTCATGGACCAGTTGATGGTGGCGAGGTTTGGGAGTATAAGGATCTAATTGAGTTGAAGAGCCGGGTCGAAGGTTTCGGTCTGAGGCTGGATGTGTTTGAGGATGGGCCGAAGATCGACAAGATCATGTTGGGGCTTCCGGGTCGGGATGAGCAGCTTGAGAATTTCTGTAAGTCCCTAGAGAACCTGGGTAGAGCCGGAATCGGGACAATAAAGCCTCAGCATATGCCACCGGGTTGGGAAGAGGTCATGACGGTATCCAATTCACCGACTAGGGGAGGTGCAGAGTCGAGAGTCTTCGACTATAAGCTAGTTGAAAACTTGCCTCCTACAGAGTTTGGGATTGTGAGCGAGGAGCAGGCCTGGGACAACCTCAGTTATTTCTTGGAGGGTGTTTTGCCCACAGCTGAGGATGCGGGGGTCCGAGTTTCCCTCCACCCAGATGACCCTCCAATTTCGCCGATACGGGGCTTCGCAAGGATCCTACGGAGCGTTAAGGCCTTCGATCGTATGCTCGAAATTTACCCCAGTGAGAATATAGGGCTACTCTTCTGCCAGGGCTGCTTTGCTGAGATGGGTGTAGATGTACCGGCGACGATCCGCCACTTTGGAAGGAGGAAAAAAATCTTTTTCGCCCACTTCAGGGATGTCTTTGGGAGTGTGCCCAAGTTCCAGGAGAGCTTTCACGGGGAGGGTCCGACTGATATGTTCGAGGCAACGAAGGCTTACTATGATGTTGGGTTTGAGGGTCCGATTAGGCCAGATCACGCCCCGAAGATGGAGGGAGATGAGCTATTCACTGATGGTAAGCCGGGCTACTACCTACTAGGTAAGATCTTCGCCCTAGGCTACATGAGAGGCCTCGCGGAGAGCATCGAAAAAACACACACAAACATTGCTTAAGATAATCTTTAAGAAAAATGGATATGTTACAATTTTAAACCGCGCGAGAGCCAATCGCTAGACCTCAGATGGATATGGTGCACGATCAACTATTTTCTTATATAAGTGGACACTCCATCAGTGTCCGATATGGCTCAAGATCAACCTCTCCTCCTAGTGGAGAATAATGAAAAAGAGGCTAGCCTGTTGAAAACTGTGTTGGAAGGCGAGGGGTTCAGCGTCGACACCGCTTACAGTGGCTGGGCTGCTGTTGAGAAGATCAAGGATAAGAAATACGCTACAGCCATCGTGGATTTCGCGCTGCCCGATATGAAGGGAGATGAGTTAGCTGAGAGATTCAGGATGGAGGACCCTAAGATGGGTATAATTCTATTAACGGGTTTCAAGCCGATGATTGATCCTAGTAGATTGAGGGGTTTCGATTACATATTTGAAAAACCTGTTAGCCCAAAGAATATTCTCGATGCCTTGAAACTAGCACGTATTCCTAAATGAGACTCTCGCCTTAGAACCTAAATTCTAGAATCTCCTTTGTAAGTGCTCTACGATTAGATTTCCTTTCAATCTATGCACATGCAATCTATGTGGTAGATTTGGATAGCTCGTGCGTTTCTACTTTGAGGTCTGAGGTGGCACAGTTCCTATAGCCATCATTCGCGCGCGCGTCTATACACACAAACAAAATAACAAAAAGGGCTAATGGGCTGTCGATATTATACGAGTTTGTTTCCACACTCGCCGCAGAACTTTGTCCCAGCTGCATTTTGCGCCCCGCATCTGGGACACTTAAGCAGGCTTAGTGGTGCTCCGCAATTATTACAGAATTTTCCTTCGCCCGCTGGCTTACCGCATTGTGGGCATATTGTTTGTCTTTTATTGATCTCGCCTGTAAAGACCTGGGTGGTATCGGCCTTACTCTTTATGTCTTCGACCATCTTCGCTGATCTGGCTGCGGCGACTTCGATGTTTTCGCGTGGGGCATCATCTGTGCAGAGGCCGACCTGCTCGTTCCAATCATTCTCACACACATATTTGTGACATTTTGGGCATCTCTGGAAGTGTCCCTTTGCCTCATTCTGGGCTACACCAAAAGCTTCCTCATGCTCCTTATGCCACTCGGGTGTCATTCCTTGGAACCTCTCACTGAGTATATCGGAGCTCTGATTCATCGTATTTCCGACACTGTAGTGACCGGTCAAGTCTGCACCTATCGATGCTACTTTCCCGACATTTCTCCAGAATCCAGCCTTTTTATACGTCTTGGATGCTATAAACTCCGTCTTATAGCCATCGTTGCAGATGTCACAGTGGAATGTGAATTGAAAACCAGCATCTGTGCTGTTATCATCAAAATTCCTGGTGAACGGTTGAAGTGGCATTTTTCTTACCTCAATGAGTTCAACGGCTTCCCGCACTTAATACATTTTTCACTAATCGGGGGCTGTTCGGTTCGGCATTTCTTATTCGGGCAAATTATGGTCAACCTTTCCCCACAGTTTTTACAATAATCCCCGAAGAATGTAGTTTTTTTGCAGTAGGGGCAGTTGACCTCGAGTAATTGACCGCAGCTACTGCAGCTCTTCTGCCCTTCTTCGATAGGGTTCTTACATTTTGGGCATCGCAGAGGTCCCACAGGATTAACTTTTCCACAGAATGGACACACGTTGTCATCGGCTGACACGAGCTTACCGCAGTACCGACACGGATGCTTGTATCCAGGCAACTAATCCTCACTCCTACCTTGTTGTTTTATTACACATTTAACGATTTGAACTTAAAGATTGGTAATTGTTCAATAGAATTTTGAAAACCCTCGAACGCGCGATCATTTAATATCATTCAGCTTTCTTCGCGTATCTAGCGTCGTCATTCTTCTCTTCTGTATTGAATCTAAGTAACGCAGTCACATCGCTCTTCCATTGATCCATGTTATAATGTATGACTCGCCCTATGAAGAGATCTCTGAGCTTCTGGAGGCTAGGAATCTCTTGAACCGCAAACTTATAGTGGATGTACTTTGGATCGCTCAACTGTTCATCCGTTAGGTAGATTGGTTCTCTCCTGAAGTTGATCTCGATCATGCATCTGTTGAGCATCTTCAGGAAAACGTCGTATTCGCTGTTCAGTTTTGAGAGATCTTTTTTAGTCGCATAATCTCCACGACTTAGTATTCGAAAGAAGTATGTGGCCCTGCCTTCGTCGACGCCGGTTGTAGCCTCGAGGGCGACCGCGTTGCCGGGCACTGAAGGGTCTTCGCTGTAAATTGGGATGAGGAACCATACATAATCCTCGACTTCGCTCTGTGTGAGGCTGCGCTTCACTCCAAGACTGATCTTGTCGTTGCGTGATAGTTCCTTTAGGAAATCATATGATTCGCTTAGACCCATTGCTCTGGCCTTTAATTCGAGTTGGGCCCAGAACTCGGGTGTAACTTTATCTATCTCGGCCTTCTCCGCAGCTCTGCCTTCTTTCAGTAGATCTGCAAGTCTTCTCTTCTTAATTGTGTCAATTTGTGGTTGTATTTCCCCGATTATCTTCTGGGTTCTCGTCGTAAGTTCGTTAATGGCTTCGGATAGGCTTCGTCTCAGATAGTCACGTTTCTCACCCATCTGAGTGAATGTTAGTCTCTCCTCTGACTCGGTTTCGACTATAAATGAATAGTCCTCCACTCTTGCATCATAGATGTAGCAGTAGGGCACCCTCAGGGGTTTATGTTTCCGTGGCAATATGAGCAAAGCGGAGTCATAAAGACGCACCTCGCAGAGGTCATTAAACACGTCTTGACCCTTGGAGGCGTAAGTTAAATTTGCCTCGATTTGTGCCACTCTTAGACCTTCATTCATTAGTAAATATTTTATGAAGAGTTCGTTTTTCATCCGGTATAGGGTTGTTAGGAAGTTCTCGTATTCGTAGCCGATCTGATTTAGAGTCACCATATGATTTGATGATAGAATCAGTTTGATGATGTAATTCTCATCAGAGATGCCCACGATATCGGTGTAAGCGATTGCAAAGTTCTCTCTACTCATCTGCTCAATTATTAGGGATGTGTCGTCAAGAGTTGCTTTGGCTTGACCCCCTGAAACTGCCTTTCCACCCTCATCGCTTAAAGTGTAGGTGACGTCGCAGCTCATCGCTTCTTTGTTATCTGGGGAATCCTGCATGGGAAAATATTATTCAGTTCAGCTTAAATCACCTGCGAGTGCACGCGGATGCCAGTTTCGAGTCACTCGAGGATGACTCTCAAGAGGCTGTGACCCTCGAACAATCAAGGGAGTGTTTGGTTGGGAATGATTGCACGTGCACATGTTTCAGCTGCTGTTAGAGCAGATACATCAACAAACCAGCCGCTAGTGGCATAAGCAAATTATCGTCGATGGGCAGGGGGAGAGCCTCAATCAAAATACCCGCTGCTGCCCCAATTATTGCGGTAATTGGATCTACAAATAACAATGCGCCAAGGAAAGCGAATACCAGGCCAATTATTGAACCCTCTACACTCTTCCCACGATTAAACGGGATCTTAGTTTTCCCAAACCTTTTGCCAAATATCGACGCAGAGCTGTCGCCGAGAGTGAGCACAGCTATTGCAGCATATCCTATCCTAGCAGGAAATATGAGTAAGCATAGTATCAAACCTAGTGCATGGAATATTGGGGATGTGTTGAACTCATTAAGCTCTGATCTATCAGCAGCTAAAAGAGTGATCTTCGAGATTATGGGGACATTGGTGCCGAGAATCCTAAGAAACTCGGCGGCAGAGTAAATGACCACCGCTATCGACAACAGTGTCGCCACTATGAGGTTATTGAACAGGTAAATACTTATGAAAGGAATTAGCAACCCACTGGTATGAATCAACTCTCGTATCAGATTACCATTTGATATTCGGTTATCATGATTCACATGACCGGTGAGTATACCCGTGATCTCTGAAAGATCTTCCTTTACTACGTAATCCGCACTTCTACTAATCACATAATCCGGGTTGAAGCCGATACTCAGCCCACAGACCTTCAGAAGCTGCAAGTTGTTATAGTCATCAGCTATGAGGGCGCAACTCTTCGAGGACAGCCCCTCATACTTTAAGATCTCATTCAGGGCCGTTATCTTACCATCCTCCTTAATCACGGACCCAGATATTTCGCCCGTGAAGACGCCATCTTTGATCTCAACTTGTATCCCCGAGGAGTAGTCTGCCCCAAGACGCTTCGCGAGATCAGCCACTAAGGTATCAGGTAGCCCCGAGCTAATCAACGCGGTCTTAAACCCCAGAGTCTTTAACTCAACAAAGAGCTGCTCGGAGCCAGGCATAAGTGGGAGACCCTTGAATACTTTTGATAATTCGTCCATCTTAGTTCCCTTAAGGTATCTGAAAATGGCTCTAAGGGAGCGCTCCAGTGAGAGCACCCCTAATGAGTATAGGAACCCGATTATAACGAATTTGATGAAAAACGTAGGGCCATGACTCTTGCTCGCCTCGAACAATAGGAAGCGCCTCTTTGGAATGAGTACTCCTTCAACATCGAAGATTACTAATTTTATAGGCAAACCCGACTCATCCTTGGTACGGTTATATCAAATCTTTAGACGTATATCATTAACACATCAAGAGGCAGTTATAAATCGAACATTCGCGCAGGTAGTGAGTAAAAGAAGTTATAAGATCCCGTAGTCGGATGCAGGTCTGAGACAAATGCGCCAGCCTTCATTATTTAGATTTAATTAGGAAAGTACGAGAGCCAGTGTCGATGGCGATAAAGTACCAAGGTTTAAAGTTGACAATAAATTAAGGATCAGAGACTGATTATTAATGAGAACACAAGCAGCCCTGATAATCTGCTTGATCCCATTACTGCTAACAGTCTCCATAACACAAACGAATGCTCAAACGGGGACACATTGGGAGAACACTTACGGAGGAGCAAAAGATGACTATGGCCACTCCGCCCAACAGACCTCAGATGGTGGATTCATCATCGCTGGGCAGACAAATTCAATCGGAGCGGGTGGCTACGAGGTTTATCTAATAAAAACTGATGCTTAGCGAAAGCTGCTGTGGCAGAAGACCTACGGGGGAGCATATGATGACACTGCCTGGTCCGTCCAATTAACAACAGATGGAGGATACATAATCACAGGCAGCACCTATTCATTCGGCGCAGGTGGTTCCGACATCTACCTCGTGAAGACAGATGCCCTCGGAAACCAGCTGTGGCAGAAGACCTTCGGAGGAACAGGTAACGATGAAGGCTACTCCGTTCAACAGACCACTGATGGCGGATACATAATTGTTGGAGTTTCTACCCAAAAAGGATCAGGCGGTTATGAAATTTATATTATAAAGACGGACTCCTCGGGGAACCTAATTTGGGAGAGAATCTATGGGGGAACAAGCGAAGATGCCGGTGACTCGGTTCAGCAGACTTCGGATGGTGGATACATAATCGCTGGATACACTAGCCCGCTCAAAGGTTATAGCACATTATCCGATGTAGGCTTTTCCGATATTTACCTGATAAAGACTGACTCCTATGGGAAGCAGTTATGGCGGAGAACCTATGAAGGAAAAGGCAATGATAAGAGCTTCTCCGTCCAACAGACCACCGATGGAGGATATACCAGCTCATTCGGCGCAGGTAATTTAGATGTCTACCTCATAAGGACGGACTCATTGGGAAATCAACTATGGCAACAGACCTATGGGGGAGCAAATGGTGATACTGGTGCTTATGTTGAACAGACCTCAGACGGAGGATATATAATCGCTGGTAGCACAAATTCATTCGGTACAGGCAACTTTGATGTTTACCTCATTAAACTGGAGGGAAATTCTGCTCTAACTCTTCCATCTAATCCGACATCACCCTTATCATCATCCTGGATAATACTCGCATCAATAATTTTCGTATCAGCGATAGTTACTGTCGTAGTTTATATATTTTCTAAAAACAAAGGCGCACATGAACCTTTAGCCAACTTATCTCTCTAAATATTTTCCATTCACATATCAGTAAGTGGTCAGCGCTTATCGAGGCACGTGTAGATGGCTCGGCTTAACTCGGCGGCGCGGTCGTCACGGCCCAGAATCATTCGATTCATAACATATCCAACTGCTAGCCGCTTCTGTGGGTCAGCGAACCCAACTGACCCACCCATGCCCTGGTGTCCGAACGCAGATTCAGGGCGAGGATCGCCATTATCGGGATCCGACAGCATGAATCCGAGGCTTCGTCTGACTGGGATCCCCAAGATAGCATCCTTACCATGGAACTGCTCGTGACGTGCGCGTTCTACACCTTCCTCAGATAATAACCGAACACCATCCGCTGAACCTCCCGAAGCAAAAGGAGCATACAGTCTAGCCAAACCACGTGCACTAGCGTGTCCATTCGAGGATGGGATCTCTGCTTCACGCCAGCGTTGTGTATTCGCAGCCCTCGGCGGCCGCGGCGGATTAAGGAACGCCCAAGCCCTCATCCTACTCCCAGTGCGGAGACTCGCGTGAAAGAAGAAGTACTCCAAGGCTCGTGGGGGAATCGTCTCCGCTGTACGGGCCTCCTCCTTAGGGGATAAACCGACAAACACATCCGCCCCGAGAGGACCTGCGATCTCCGAATGTAGAAACTTGCCAACCGACACTCCAGTGATCCGTCTTAGCACCTCACCATTAAGCCAACCGAAGGTTGCTGCATGATAGCCGCATCGTGTGCCAGGTTCCCAGAAAAGCGAGGACTGCTCCAGGTTCTCGATCATATATAACCAATCGTAGAGCGCCTTATCCGGTACCCTAACACTGGGCGCGGGTAGCCCTGCGGTGTGAGTCAGAATGTGTCTCACTAGAACACCTGACTTCCCATTCTTCCCAAACTCCGGCCAATAGCGAATCACTGGCGCATCGAAGTCGAGCAAACCCCGATCAGCTAACATGTGCATGGCGAGTGCGAGCCACCCCTTGGTGGTTGACCACACGTTTACGATGGTATCTGCCCCCCACGGTCGCAAACCCGCCGCATCCGCCGACCCACCCCACAGGTCCACGACAGACTCCCCATCAACCATCACATGAACAGCCGCGCCCACCTCGCCACGCTTCGCGAAGTTTGCCTCGAAGGCCTCACGAACCGGCTCAAAGCCTAGAGCCACCTCTCCGGCAACGGGGAACTTCATTGTAGCCATTTGATCACTTTTTCTATTCACTGATACTTGAAGACTCGCACCTATAAACTCCTAATTGAAGCACAGGAGCATTAGCCTTCAGCGTCGAGATCAATGTTACTAATACCTTAAAGTTTGACGAGGGATCCGCGCGTCATCTCATCAAGTGTGTGGATGATTCTCAACAACTTTTGGACTTAGCGGTTCGTATAGCGGAGGTCAACTCTTCTACTGCTTTCCTCATATCCGGAGCGCAGACCACAGCCGAGACAACCGCAATCACGTCAGCTCCAGCAGATATTACCTCATCTATGTTTCCGAGGTTAATTCCACCAATCGCAACTATGGGGATATTCACCGACTCAGCAATCTCCTTAAGTCCATAAAGTCCTGTTGGAAGCGGTGTATCGGCCTTAGTCAGAGTAGCGAAGACAGGGGAAGCAGCGATGTAACTTGCACCGTCCTTTTCAGCTTTAATTGCTTCAGTAACGGTGGAGACTGAGGCGCCTACGATTTTGTTAGGACCCATTAGCCGTCGCGTCAATTCCACCGGCATGTCTTCTTGTCCCACGTGGACACCTTCTGCACCTAGAGCGAGGGCGATATCCACTCGGTTGTTCACAATAAAATCTATGCCAGCCTCCGCAGTTATGGATCTCAGAACTTTCCCAATGGTTATCATATCCCGATCTATCATCTGCTTCTCCCTGAATTGTACTACCTTGGTTCCTCCAGCTATGGCTGCTTTGACCTCATCGATATGTGTACGTCCAGGGTAGAATCTACCATCAGTAACTAGGTAAAGATCCCAATCGGAGATCATTTCATTCCTTCTCTATGGGCGTTCCAAGTATCGCACCTTGGCACCCTTATGAATCTGCTCGGATGTCAGGTTGTAAAGGCTATCAAAAAGTGAGACCTTGAAGCTACCCGGTCCCACCGCCTTCGGGGCAGCGAGTTCAGCTGCCAACCCAAAACATGTTAGTCCAGCTGTAGCAGCTAGAACATAATCACTCTCAACGGCGGCGAAGGCAGCAATAACAGTAGTCGACATGCATCCAGTGCCCGTCAAGGTTTTAAGCATTAGATGTTTGTTGTCGACCGCAGATACTCGCTTTCCATCAGATATGAAGTCCCGCGCCCCAGTTATGACGGCTGTCAGTCCGTATCTGTTGGCTAAGGTTTTGGTGGCGATTGCTGGATCTCCCACCTCTTTCACGCTATCTACGCCTTTGACTACTCCCCCCAGACCCGTAAGTGCACCAATCTCCCCAGAGTTACCTCTCACAATTGCGATGTGTAGCTCCCTGAGGAGTCGGAGGCTACTATCGGTGCGAAGTTTAGTAGCTCCCGCTCCTACAGGGTCCAAAATAATTGGGATACCCAACTCGTTTGCTCTCCTGCCAGCGGAAAGCATTGACTCGACCAGCTCGGGAGTCAGTGTACCAATATTCAGAACCAAAGCCCCGGCTGCACTCACCATCTCAGCAACCTCTTCCTTAGCGTGAGACATTACTGGTTGGCCACCTATGTGTAGGGTAACATTGGCTGTATCATTCATAACAACCATGTTTGTTATGTGATGAATGAGAGGCCTCCTGTTGCGTAGCCGCATCAATAGTTCTGAGGTGGTTTTAACGAGGTCCTCCGATCTATCTTCCAATGACATCCACTTGAAATAAGGCGCCTGCATTTTAAGTTTAATCACACACACCACGCCGCTAAGCGCGTGAAGTGTTTGTCAAGAGGTCACCGAGGAGAAACCCAACCCCTAGAGTACAGCCCTTCTATAGTCGAGCCCAAGCTCAGCTAGAGCTTCTCCAATATCTTCTTCTGCCACTCGACCATCGCATCTATTTCCTCTTCGGTGTTGTAGAAGTGAGGGCTGACGCGTATGCCACCATAACCTCCCTGCATCTTGAGGGTCGGCCCTTGGATGGCTCGCTGCTTCCGGTTCCTCATCTCTGCTACGCTTCGTTGGTCACGTTCGTAACTGCCCGTTGTGTACATGGTAAGGGCGTGTCGCTTAGAATTGAGGACCCCATCCTCTTCCTCCCGGGGCGTTCTTATGGTGCACCCGATGTCCTCTAACCCGTCTGAGATGTAGTTCCCTAGGTGCATTAGTCTCTCCTCTATGTTATTTCGCCCAAGCTCATTCAGGTATTTTAACGCGGCATGCCACCCCCAGATCTGGTCAGTCGCCGTCGTTCCCATGTCGAAGCGCTGAGCCGTCTTAGGTGGGGGAAGATCATAGCTATCAACAGGGTCGTGGTCACGCGCACCAAAGGGAAACTTGGCGAAGCCGTCCACTCCGGGACCCCGATCTATGTTTATATAACTGAAGTAACTTGACTCGAGTTTCTCACAGTGCTCCTTCTTTGCATAGAAGAGCCCAGCCTCGAGGGGCCCACATTGCCACTTATAGCTGCCGCTGACGAGGAAATCGACAGTATCCTTGTGAACATTGATTACCTTAGCTCCCACGGTCTGTATGGCGTCGTCTACAACTAGGGCGCCGTGCGGATGCGCTATTTCACAGACCTGCATAATGTCGTATGTAGCGCCGGAGCCGACGCTCGTCCGGTTAATGCAAACGAGCTTCGTGTGGTCGTCCACCGCATTCTCCATCTCGCTGCGGAGAATACGCCCGTTCACATTCCTGATCTTATGTATCTCGACACCCTTCTTGCGTAGACTAAGCCAAGTATGGCCGCTACTCGGGTACTCCTGGTCAGTGATTACGACATTATCCCCGCGGCTCCATCCGATGCTATAGTCGATGATGTCCTTGACGGTGTTGAGCCCCTGGACGACTCGGCTGATATGACAGACCTCGTCAGGATCTGCGCCGATGAGCTTCGCGGCTTCCCGGTTGGCAAGGACAGCTTTCTCGCTGAACCATGCATGGTCAACGCCGCCCAACGTCGAAGCATAACGGCGTCTACTCCAGTATTCGATTATGGCATCGTAAACTACGAGGCTAAAGGCACCCGCTCCAGCAGCTCCTAAGTAGATCACCTCATCGAGGTGGGGAAAATTGCGCCTTACCTTCTCAACGTTGATGCCCATGTTATCATCTTAAACTTCGTGATTTAAGAGTGAGACGCTATTCTTCGGAGTGTTACCTCGATCCGCTCGATATCCGAATCCCTATTCCAGAATCCAACACTAATTCGGACGCAGTGCGGCAGAGTGGCTTCGATGACACGTGTGAAGATCAGTTCGTCGCGGAGTTTCTCGACCACGGTCTTCGGTTCGATGCCGTTTACTGTAAAGCTGAGGAGACTCCGCTGGTTACGGCCGGATAAGACCTGGACGCCTGAGATGCCTGAGACGCGGTCCCAGAGGTCCTGATATAACTCTAGAGTGTGGCGAAGTATGAAGAGGAGGCCAACATCATCCATTATCCAGTTGACTGCAGCGGTCCCGCCCTCGATGACAGGGAGAGGCCGGGTGCTCACCTCATAACGCTGCGCTGTCGGTGACAACGCGATCTTCTCGCTCGCACCATGGTCAGCGCTACTAAATACTCCGCTGTAGGTGGGTTTCACGTGCTCCATTGCCTCTTTCCGTACGTATAAGGCGCCTCCTCCGTCGGGGCCACAAAGGAACTTATGGCGGCTCATAGCGTAGCCATCGACACCTAGACTATGTACGTCCACTTGACTTGTGCCGACGGCCTGGATTCCATCAGCGAGGAGGAGGGCACCTGTATCGTGGGCCGCTCGGCTGATGGTGGAGAGGTCTACGCGTCCGCCGGTGGCGAAGTTAACGTCGCTGATGAGGAGCATACGCGTTCTCGGGTTCACCGCTTCGCAGAAATGTTTAGTGGGGTCGTGCTCACCGTAATGCTGGTCGATGACATTGAGCTTGACTCCGTGACGCTCGCAGAGGATCTTCATAGGGATTGATGCAGCGGGGTTCTCGAGGCTTCCTGTGAGGATCTCATCACCAGGCTTCCAGTCGATCCCCCACATAAATATGTTCATGGCGGTAGTACTGGAATCGCATAGTGCGACCTCCTCGGGCTGACAGGAGAGAAACCTGCCGAGAACCTTCTTAGCGTCCTTAACCACGGAGTCATATCTTCCGAGGCCTCCCATGGTCTTCATTAATTCAGGGTCGTCACCGCGACTCGCTGCCTCCTCCAGGTAGCCCTTTGAGATGGCTCTCCTCGCTGCTTCGCATAGGGGTCCCCAACTCCCCGCGTTCACCGCGATCAGTTCGTTCCTCAGGTGAAGCTGCTTACGGATCTTTTCGAGATCGCTCATTGAACCAGAGCTCAAATACAACTGCTTAACACTTCCTAAGATACGCGAGCACTTTGAGTACTATGCTATATCTACTAAGGATGAACCATTTGGGGAGCAGCTCTTAGCTCCGCAAACTATTTGTAACATTAATATCTGGGATTAACGTCGAAAATTTTATATCCCAAACCAAGGAGACTACAACCGCTTCAGAAAGCCCTCATCAAAATCACGTACGTTCTAGAATTAATTACTGAATGCAATAATTACATGTGCGAAATATTCAATTGTATTAGTTTTAACTTAGCACATAATCTATATGAATAAAGGATCATCTTACTAAGCATGAACGACATCGACGAGAACAAGAAAAAGGCTCTTCAAGTTTTAAAGTCTCATGAGTATGAAATCGATGAGTTTGAGGAAACCATTTTAGGGAGTAAGTATTGCGAGAGAGACAAGGGAGGAGTGATGTGCCTTTTAATAGAAGTGACTCCACTTTATAATGAGATTAGAGTGTGGGGTGAGTATGCGTCGTATCATATCGACAGTAATCTTAGTAAACTAATCAGCGCTTTAAATAAAGATCTAATTGAGTTAATCAGTTGAGCGCATGATTTAAAGGCGACGCATACGCGCGCGAGCTCTGTGAAGGCAAAGGGAGTCGGGAGGAGCATCCTTTATTCAGTAAGCGTACCGTGGAGGCATATAGTGACACAATCGATTTCAAATACAAGAAAGAGTCTTGGACGACCTTCATCATAAAGCTGGGCTCGTGACTCGTAAATCTAAAAAGTGACTATGAATTGGTATAGTAAACGCATAGTTTACCAAATTATATTGAGCATGGGGGCCATAGGCCCCATTGTCCTCTGGTTGCTGATGCGGCATCCAGTTGTTTCCTGTGGCCAGCTCTACCAAGCTGGTTGAATCAGGTGTTGACTAAATAATATTTAAGGTATATCGATTACCAACTCATAAATCAGATCGAGGAGCTTGCACGACTAAGCTAGGCGATTGTATTTCTTCAAAGCGGATCGAAGTCGGTCATGTGGAATAGCATACACCTTGTTGCCATTTATCCCTACCATAGTCTCAGCTGCTACTAGCGCGTTCACGATCGCCTCCTCAGTCGCTTGAACAGTTGCAAGGAAGAGGTCACTCATCAACTCATTGGGGAGCATCCTTACATCCTTGACCTCGGTATCACTGTAGACGCGTGGATTCGACGTCGAGAATGCGATGAATATGTCACCTGACCCGTTTCCACCCACACCACCGACCCTGGCCACACCCATTGAGGCCCGCCTCGCCAACCGCTTAAGCTGGTGGGGAAGTAGAGGCGCATCCGTAGCAATCACTACGATTATCGAGCCTTGCTCGTTAGGCGCCTGGGTGATATGTTCCTCGGGCATGAGGTCTGGGATCTCCTGACCCACGGGTACACCAGTTATCGTTAGGAGCGACCTGAGTCCATAGTTAGCTTGGACCAAAACCCCAACAACATACTCGTGTAAGCCTATAGTTGATACTCTCGAAGATGTACCGATTCCGCCCTTAAATTGGTGGCAAATCATTCCAGTGCCACCGCCGACATTTCCCTCCGCAATGAGACCAGTAGACGAGGTCTCAATCGCTTCAAAGGCGTGCTCCTTCTTCACATGGAAGCCATTGATGTCGTTCAACAGACCATCGTACGTCTCAGCAACGACTGGAAGCGACCACGGATCCCCCAACGATGAACCCTTCTTTCTCTGCATCCACTCGATCACAGCATCGTGGACGACACCAACGCTGTGAGTGTTGGTAATCATAATTGGCCCGGAGAGGAATCCGGACTCATCCACCCAGGTAGTTCCAGTCATCTCCCCGTTCCCGTTTAGGCAGGCCCACCCTGCGAATACAGGGTCATTCGCCTCGCCTCGGTGAAGAACAGCGGTGACACCGGTCCTCACCATGTTAACGCTAACATTGAGCCCACCATCCCCCTCGATGATGGTTGAGTGCCCGACAGTAACACCCTCCACATCGGTGATCGCGTTACACCTACCTGTTACTCCCAGGAAGGGAACTCCGAGATCCCTGGCTCTCGGCTTAACCCTTGAAGAACTCATAGAGGAAAAATGAATTCGACAGAATAAAAAACCTTGAACTGAGTTACAATCGTGCATGATGTTACTCGAACAGCTTAATATCCGAGGGAATATGCTTCAAGATCACATAAGGGAAGATGATTGTCCCGAAAGATAACCGCCGTGCCAATCGGTGAAAAATGGTGCAGAAGATGTATCAACTCTAGAAAGCCCTGCCATAAGGCCGAGGGAAATTGGTGCTACAGATTCGACCCGACAAGTCCTTTGGCTAGAAAGCATCTCAGGGAACGTTCGGGTTTAGAGTGAGTAGCGCAACTAATATTCGCGCGTTCAACAGAGTAATTAGATAAAAAAACAAGTGTGCATTTTAGTTGGTGATTGAATTGGTGCTATCACCGATACATTTTGCTCCATCGATCGCTGCTGCCATATTAACCATAATCTTGGTCTTCACCAAGCGCGACAGGGGTCACAAGACCCTAGCCTATGGAATGGTGTTCTTCGCAGCGATTGGGTTCGCGGGATTCATTTTCGGTGACTGGACCCAACTCCTCGGATTTAGCTTTCACTCGTTACACGCGTGGGTAGGATTACTTACTCTCTCGACCTCTGTGACCGCTTTTCTTCTCAAAACCGTGCATAGGGGACCTCACTGTCTAATTGGAAGAATTGCTGGAATACTAGCTCTGATCTCGTTGGTTATGGGATTAGTGATTCTGCTAGGTTTAGTACCTGGGACTTTGGCTAGCCAATTGACTCTCCAAGTATCAGCCTCAAGCCACCTCCCGGAAGTTGAGGCGCACCAATTCATGAACACGACACTCGTACCCATCTCAAGCCAGGGTAATAACGCGATAATTGGAACTCAATACATTGATCAAGACAATTACACACTAGTGGTCGATGGCCTAGTTGACAAACAACTCACGCTATCATACAACGACTTACTAAACCTCCCAGCCTACTCGGAGGTCGCCTATATGCCATGCGTAGAAGGCTGGGGCTTCAACGCGAAGTGGACCGGCTTCCGAGTCATCGACATACTAGACCAAGCAGGGATCTCCATTGCAGGTAACTACGCGGTTTTCTACTGCAAAGACGGTTACTCAACGGGCCTCCCACTCACATACCTACGGGACAACCACATCCTTCTCGCCTACGGGCTAAACGACGTCACGCTCCCCGCGGATAGAGGATTCCCGCTTCAACTCGTCGCTGAGAGCAAGTACGGCTACAAATGGGCAAAGTGGATCGTCAGAATCGAGGTCGTGAGAGGCGAGTATTTAGGATATTGGGAGACCCGCGGCTATACTGACTCTGCGGATGTGGGAACCTTCCCCTATGGCTAGATATGACGCAGCGTGCAAGAATCCATCATGCCAAAAAGTGTGCGCGCGACTCCTGCTAACTCACTAGCTAAGAATCTCATCTGTACTATTTTGATGTGGAAATGGAGAAAGGGATACTCGTATGGGAGAAAATGTAAGGAGATAAATTGCTCAGCTTTGTGGTTCACAGTCCCTATTTAGTGAGCCTGCAGCGCAATGAACCGAGCCACTGTTCCTCGGACCAACTAGGCTCGGTATATCGACCTCAACAACCTCCACGCCCATACTCTCAAGCCACTTAGTCGCCTTTGGCTCACCGACTGGGACAAGGATCTTCATCGGCTCGAGAACGACCCCCGTCTCAGGCCCAACTGGCATACCTTGATCCACCCTGCAGAGATCATCGGGTGGAACCACGAACCTCCAATCCATCTCGCTTCTGAGCCAATCAAGCGTGTACTTGTCCAGCCACTTCGGATTAGCAACCGAAGTGTGCCTGTCGATCATGCAATAATGTGTAAGCTGTGGTCGGGGACCATACCCTGGGAGGATCCTCACATCCACCTCAGGGTCCTGCATGTGGATGATTCGCTTGAGTTGTTCATGGCCCCAATCATTCGCCCTCCAGACCCCGGGTTTCCTGGTGTTTGCCCTCGGGTAGTGAACCGCGGCGAAGAGGTGCTTCTCGTCAAGCCACCCGATGTTTCCACCCTCAGCCATCCCCCTGCCCGTGATCATGCCAGTGACTGGACACCCAACACTTGCTAGGGTCTGATAGGTCGGGAGCTCCTCACCCCTCCTAATGTTGTCGTACATCCTCAGTATTATTTGGCCGTAGACCGCTGGGTGGCAGACATCGTCGGTATATATCGCTTTGACCTGGTAGGGTGGATCATTAGGGTCAGGCTTCCTCTCAACGACCTCGACCCCTTCATCCCTGTACACCTTCACGAGCCTCTCATAATCCCTTGTCAGTTCGGTGAGGTCCTCTGGCTTGTAGCTCATCCTCCAACTTGAGAGACTTGAGTCGTGTGGTGCCCACGGCGTGGGTTTCCCAACGCTCAGAAACTCCTTCCCCGGTCTATGCAGAAGCACAGTGCGAAGCTTCCCAATAGTCGTGTTCGCCTTCCACTTCCTCCCCCAGACCCTTGGCATCTCCTCCTCGAATTCTGAGAGTATCTGCGGGTGATACTTCATGTATTGCTCATGTAGCGTCATACCAGTTTTTTCCCTGAATTCATCTATCTCATCCATGAATTAGACCAAATAAACAGGTGTTAGTTAGATTATAAATTACCTGAGTCACAGCGTGATATTCCCGAAAAACTATGACATGATTTAGAAAAGGATACAAGCCAAAGGGGACAGAGTACCAATTTCACTGTGAGAAAACATATCTGGACTTGAAAACAATAAAGTGGGATCACCATGCCCTGGGTCGACTCGAACGGAGCGAATATCTGGTATAAAGTAAAGGGAAAAGGGACGCCACTCCTTCTCTGCAACGGTTGGGGAGGTAGCAGTGACAGTTGGAGCTCCGACATGGTCAGTCTCCTCGCAGAAAAGCATATGGTGGTGTTATTAGACAACCGAGGCACTGGGAGAAGTGACAAGCCGAATAATCCCTACACCATGGAGATTATGGTAGAGGACTCTAACCAAGTGCTAACCAAGCTGAACTTGGGACTCGCTCACGTGCTCGGCTTCAGCATGGGTGGCATGATCGCTCAGGCACTCGCCATATACCACCCCGAAAGCGTCAGAAGCCTAATCCTATGTGCTACGAGCCCCGGCGCTGCAAACAGTATACCCATCACACGAGAGGCGTCACATGAACTCGCCAGAGTGAGTGACGAGAGGATACCCAAGCACGACCAAGTTAAAGCCCTCATTTACCTCCTATACCCCAGAGAATACATCGAGCCACGCCTAGAGGAGCTGATCAATGAGGAGAGCTACGATACCAACCCTACGCCGGTGTATGCGCTAAAAAGCCAGAGCGCTGCGACAGCCACTTTTGACTCCTACGACAGGCTTCAAGAGTTAAAGATCCCTGCCCTCATTCTAACAGGGGGCAACGACCGACTCATCCCACCGGATAATAGCCGACTCCTCGCTGAGAGGATCCCCGGAGGTGAGCTTCATATCCTTCCGGGCCTCGGACACGGCTTCCTTAAGCAGGCGACCGCCCAAGTTGTGGATCTAATACTCGAATTCACATCGAGAGTTGACAAACAGCAGTAATTAACAACAGTACCCACACGCGCGCCGTACGCGTTGCAAGCTCGCCTTGTTTAGAAGATACTAAATATACCTCTTTTTAGGCACCGAGACAATGATTACACGATGGAGCCTCCTAGAAAAAAACACCAACCCAACACAACAACGAAGATACTATTTGGCACAAGTGGTTGGAGGGGAAAAATAGACAAAGACTTCACATTACCCAACGTTCAACGCGCTGCACAAGGCGTCTCCGAATACTACAACAAGAAAATCAAGAAAGGCAAGATACTGATAGGATACGACCCCAGAGGATCCAATCAAGACTTCGCAAAAGAAACAGCCTCAATCCTAGCAGCAAACCACGTCCCGGTAGACATAATCCTAGAGGAACCCACACCCACACCGGTTCTAGCATATTTGGCGAACTCAAGTGAAGAAATCACCGGTGTAATAAACCTCACAGCCTCTCACAACAAATTCACAGACGATGGCTTCAAATTCTCACCCCACCACGGAGGCGCTGCAGACAAGGAGACGACAGACCTCATCTCCCAATACGCTAACGAATCCACAAAAGTCCGAAGAGAAACATATGAAAACGCAAAGTCGACGGGCATAATCAGAGAAATCCAACTACAAGAAATCCTAGAAAAATATGTAGACGAATACATCATCCCCACATTAAAGAGAATCAATGCCTGGGAAGCAATAATAGCTCACGTGAAATCGGATCCAAAATTCAAACTTGTCCTAGACCCCATGCAGGGAACAACAGCTAAGTACCTTGAGGCTCTCTATGGGAGAATCGAGATCGAAGCAGAGAGAACATTCATCAAAATTCTCCACACGAATAATAATGATCCACTATTCGCGGCAGTGAACGGAGCGCCAAACCCAACCGAACCAGATAACGTAAAAGAATTGATAACCATAGTATCAAAGGACATTGAGACACTCGGAATTGCAACCGACGGAGATGGGGACAGGCTTGGCTTAATTGACTTCGGAGGAAAACCGATCCAAGGAAACGACGTAATAGCCATGCTGACCCACTTCCTCGCGAATAAGAAACTCAGAGGAGTTGTGGGTAAAACCATAGCTACAAGCAACTTCGTAGAAGCTGTCGCAAAACACTCTGGGTTGGAGATTCTTGAGACCCCAGTTGGCTTCAAATGGTTTGTTGAAAAAGTAACAAAAGAAGGAATCAGTTTCCTGATAGCTGGAGAAGAATCAGCACACATAGGCACTGGGCCATTCATGACATCTTGGGACGATGGCATAACAACAGGCGTACTATGTCTTTGGATGGTCGCGGAAACCGGTAAAAGCCTATCCCAATATAAGGAGGAGATCGAGGCAATAATAGGGAGATGCTACCTCTACAACAGGGAAAACATCGAATTAACCAGCGATTTAAGGGATAAAGCAACTGAGCTTTTAAAAAGAGTCAAACTCGAACAGACCCGAGGAACGTATATAGAGGAAATGTCAATTTACAAGTTCCTTGCATCTCTACATACCTCACAGAGAATAGAGTCGATACTCGCAATAGATGGCCTAAAGATCATATTCGAGTCTGGTGACTGGCTATGTATAAGGCTCTCAGGAACGGAGAATGTAGCCAGAGTCTACACAGAAGTAACAGACCCTGATAGAAGGGAACTCATCCAATTTATCAGCAAAGCTCTTTTAGGCATAAAACCCGAGGCGGAGCTATCAAACCTCATCCAGGCCTCAGAGAAAAGTAGGTCAGATATACCAGAAATTAATTCATATAGAGAAATCGGATTCGAGGGTGATAGCCAACGCCTAGGTTGGGTCATCCCCCCAGCCTGGGAGAAAATCGAGGAGAGATTAAACAGCTTCAACGATTTATACGCAGTCAGAGGGAAAAATAACTTTGTCTTCTCGGGTATGGGTGGCTCAATCAACACCATCAAAGCGATAGCTAAGATCCACAACAAACAAACCAGTGCAAAAATTTATACAATCGACAGCCTCGACCCGGCGGCCCTGAAAGAACTATTATCACAAATTGATTCCTTATCAGAGACTCTAGTTATCGGAATCTCAAAATCAGGAACCACAAAAGAAACACAGGACATATTGAAGGCTCTGAGAGAAAAATTCGAATCACTAGGACTCGATCCACAAAACCACTTCCTATGGCTCACCGATCTCAGCCAAGGCAGAAAATCGATCGATAACAGTGGCTGGGAAAGCATACAAACCCTCCCAATTCAAATAGACGGCAAAACTGATATTGGTGGCAGATTCACAGCACCACATACAGCTATCTTTCTAATCCCGTTATACCTAGTTCTCAACAAGGACCTTACAAAATTAAACATCATCTGGAATGAATACCTCCGACTCAGAGAAGCACTCCTCGAATCCGCAGCGAAGAAAGCTTACTCTCTAGTCAAGAAAGAAGCACAGTACTTTGCTATAATACTCGACGAACAAATCACTCAAGCCCTCGAAACCTGGATAACACAGCTAATCCAGGAATCCCTGGGCTCAAAAATCTCCAACTATAACCCAAAAACGATCGTATTGACAAGAGGAAAGGAGATCCCCCCTGAATTCGAACCAGTGAGCTTCGATTTCGACACAACAAACGTTGATGTGAAAACCATGCTGAGCATGCATCTGCCACAAGTCTTCACAGCTATCTTCGCCTTCGAGAAGGGAATAAACTTCGTTACACAGCCAGACGTGGAAATTTACAAGAGGGAAATGAACCTCATCGACCCACAGAAACTACCCAATAACGAACAGGTTACATACACCGAACTCTTGGCAGAGGTAAGTAATCACCTTAAAAATAAGCCAAAAAAAAGATTCCTCGAAGTAGTTTGTTACTGGCATCTTAGAAACGAATTTAAAAATCTACTGAGTAATCAATTGAAAAACGCCTTCCCAGAACTGGAAACCCTCGTATTCACCGGAAGCGATTGGAACCACCACTCGTATCAAGCGGCGAGCAGAAACGAGGACACCCTATTCATAATCCTAACCAAAAATAAATACGAGCCCCATGTAGAAGGAGTCTCAGATTCTACCCTCACAAACAACATTAACAGTATCCAGAAAATAGCTTACGCAACATATCAGACACTACAGGACAAGGCGCTTCTTCTCAAGATTAATGAGTATGATTTCATCCCTGAAAATCAAATCTAAATCCAAAAATTACTCCATATGAGACTGGGTCGTTGGCCAAAACCTTTACAGTTAAATAGACAAAAACTGTTCAATTATACATGCGTAAACCAACTAGAGAAGAGTCAGCTCAAATTTTAAAAGAACAACCCCCAGAGAGAGCCTTCTACTTCAACAATGATGTGGGAGCACCCACGGGCATATCTGCAAAAAGTCTAGCCGGATTCGTAGACTCCATAAAAACAATAGATACAGCTTCCCTCGAATTCCACATGAGTAGAGGAGACTTTGAGAAATGGGTAGCAATGCTCGGAGACGAGACTCTATCACAACAGATCGTAAATCTCCGAAGAGACGCATTCCATGGTGATAAGATGCGGAAACGCCTACTACAAATATCGAGACTCAGACTCGGATACCTAAAAAAACTCGCGGAAGCCTCAGAAACCAAACCCGCCTAATACAAAGTTCCATTTACATAACTTAATTAGTCAAACACCACAAACTACCAATCAATGAGCGGAAGAGAGCATACACCACACCAAATCTTACTGATTGCGCTTCATAACTCCGGTGCAATAATTGGTAAACCTGGGAAAACAATCGACGAACTGATAAAACTAACAAACATAAACAAAGAGGAACTAGAAACAATCATTTCCAATCAGATTATCTCAGGCTACCTAGAATGTACAACAGACCAAACAGGGATAAAACACTACAACTTAACAGGTCGAGGCATAATCCGAGTCTCTTCCCTATACACGTGAGGAAAGAGATTGAAGATTATTACCCCAGTTATACTATCCTGGGAATATCCTCCAAGAATTATAGGCGATATGGCGCGTCACGTTGAGAGCCTTGCATTAGGACTCAATAAGGCCAATATACAAACAAAAGTAGTCACATGCCATAACTCCTCATACAAATACGAGAGACGATCAAATCTCCTCGAGTTATACTGGGCATCAAATCCAGTCGAGCCACAAATCTCCGTAATCACTTGGTGCTTAACACTAAACTCGGAGATAGAACGATTAGTCTCAGACATATATTATGATAGAAAGGGAGATGTCGACCTCTTAGATGTCCACGACTGGCATTTCGTATCAGCAGGCACAAACCTGAAGAGAGCCCTTGGTATCCCATTCGTCTTCACAATACACAGCCTCGAAGATCAGAGATCTCCCGATCCCTCATCACCCCTAAGTTCATGCATCAAAGGCCTAGAGAGGATGGGGGCCAACGAATCTGATCTAGTGATCACAAAATCGGATTCGATGAAAAAAGAGATCATGAAGATACATGAGATATCACAAAATAAAATAATCGTTGTCTCCCCAACCGAAAAAGAATGGATCAAAAAAATCATAATGTCGTATAGGAAAATAATACCAGACGAGCGAGGGTAAAGACTTGCTAACCCCCAACGTTCTGATGTTAGCTTGGGAGTATCCTCCCAGAATTATTGGGGGTCTTGCACCACATGTATACGAATTATCAAGAGCCCTTGTAAAGAAGAAGATCGAGGTCCATGTAGCCACCTGTGACTTCCCAGGAGCAAAATCATACGAAGAGGTAGACGGAGTAATCGTACACCGAATCGACTCCTACAGTAGCCCCACACCCGATTTTGCAACATGGGTCGCGATGATGAACGTCAATCTCCAGAGGGAAATAGCCAGGATAATCACCTCAAACGACATCAACTTACTTCATGCGCATGACTGGCTTGTAGCGAGCGCCTCAATTGGTCTTAAACACATGTTCCGCATACCACTCGTCGCAACCATCCACTCCACTGAGTACGGAAGAAGAAATGGTGTCCATAATGACTACCAGAGGATGATAAGTTCAACAGAGGGTTGGCTAACTAGAGAGGCTTGGCGAATAATCTGCTGCAGTAGGTACATGGCCAATGAAATCCACTCAATACTAACCATTCCTGAGACAAGGATCGATATTATCCCCAATGGAATCAACACGGCGTTATACAAGACACCTATCAACCTCGAGGAGTTGAGATCAGGATTCGCTCAGCCCTACGAGAAACTAGTCCTATTCGTCGGTAGACTCGTCCAAGAGAAAGGAGTATCAACAATTGTAGAGGCTGCACCACTCCTTCAAGGACTAAACATAAAGATAATCATCGTAGGTGAAGGCTACCTTAAAGAGGAGTTGATAAGACGCGTGAACGAACTCGGCTTATCGGATAAGGTGTTTGTGACAGGTTTCCTCGATGGAGAAACAATCAGAGGACTATTCAGAGTAGCTGATGTCTGTCTCATCCCATCCATCTACGAGCCCTTCGGAATAGTGGCATTAGAGGCTATGGCTGGTGGTTCACCTATTGTAACCTCAGGATCAGGAGGACTGGGAGAGATTCTTGACCATGACCGAACTGCTATATTTGTATATACAAATCCAGAGTCATTAGCCTGGGGAATAAGGAAGATGTTGACCGACCAGAAATACGCTGATAATCTAAGAAAAGAGGCTTCTAAACGAGTCAAATCATATGAATGGGGTGCCATAGCGACAAGTACAATAGGCACCTACATGAGAACGATGCTCGAGTACAATGAGGGTAAATGGAAACCATTTTAACCCTTGAGATATCTATCCAACAGAAACGGACAACATAAAATAACGAAATAACTAGTTTTGGTGATGAAATGAGGATCGCTTTATTCGTTTGGGAATACCCTCCAACCATTGCAGGTGGCCTAGGAACCTATGCCCAGTACATGGCCCCAGGCCTTGTGAAGAAAGGACACGAAGTATCTGTCTTTACATTAAATAGGGGAAGGCTTCCAACCCATGAGATTATCGACGGAGTTGACGTCAATCGACCCCTGATCTCGGATACTAGCAACGTCTTATCATTAATCGCTGACCACAGCCTCAGAAGGTGGGGGTCTGGGCTCAGGTTCTTCAGCGACATCATGATGTACAACACACTTTCAGCCTCAAAGCTACTCAACGAACTCATCATCGAGCAGGGATGCAAATTCGACATGGTTTCATTCCACGACTGGTTAAGCGGCATCGCCGGCCTTATGGTAAAGCAGAACTCGGATCTACCCTGCGTCTTCCATGTACACTCTACAGAGTGGGGCAGAACCAACGGTAGAGGTTCAGAGGTAGTCTCCAGCATCGAGAAAGCATCCTCAGATAACGCTGACCAAGTTGTGACTGTGAGCAATGCGATGAAGCACGATCTGATTACGCATGGGTGGAATGGGGATAAGATCAACGTTATCTGGAATGGGGTTGACCCATCAAAATACGATCCATCCAGATTTACCAAGAAAGATGCTCAGACAATTCGAAGAAAATACCAAATAAATGAAGACGAAAGCATGGTGCTATTCGTCGGTAGACTAACCCAAATAAAAGGAGCCATGGAGCTCATCAATTCGATGGTAGAGGTCCAGAAAAGGTCACCGAAAGCCAAACTAGTGATACTGGGCATCGGTGAGCAGGAGAACGAGATCCAGTACCAAGTCAACAACCTTGGCTTGACTAACAATGTAAAACTCCAATTCGAGTTCTTATCAGAAGAAGAGAGGATACAACACTACGCAGCATCCGACGTCTGCGTCTTCCCATCAACATATGAGCCATTCGGAATCGTGAGCCTCGAGGCGATGGCCATGGCTAAACCAGTGGTCGTCGGAGCACGAGGCGTGGTTGGATTCGCCGAACAAGTCTTACCGAACGGTCCGGAAAAATGTGGCATCCACGTCAACGGGGGAGACCCAATAGACATCGCATGGGGAATAAATGAGGTTCTCAGTGACAAAGAAGAAGCAAAAGTGTGGGGACAGAATGGTAGGAGGAGAGTTCTCGAATGTTTCACATGGGACAGAGCTGTCTCAGAAACGCTAAAGATCTATCAGAACGTTATACACTAACAACCGATCTAATCTTAAAGGCCACATCCTCTGGCCTCGTTTCAACCACCACCTCGTCGTGAAGCCTCTCCATAAACCCTGTATCAGCTGTATAGATTGGCTTAACATCGGGTCTTGAGATCATTCTTAAGTGGACACTGAAATCTCGTAGCTGAGAGTCAAGTGGCCCGGAGAACAGGGACAGATTGAAACCCTGCACACCGAGGGCGCTGTAACCCCGCAGTAAGGCCGACAAACCCTCCGATAAGTCTCCAAGCATAGCCTCACTCATATCAAAAACGTTGGGGGCATCCACGACGCCTGTCACATCATTATTCCCAAGTCCACAGAAGCTCGTGTACCAATTGGAGACGCCAAACTTCGCAATGAAACGCTCCGCCTTCTCTTCCTCAACCTCAACAATATCACGCCAGTAACTTATGCCATGCTTATCGTGGAAAATTCTAGATGCCTCCAATTCATCGTACACGTAACGAGTAGGCTCCTCGTCAGCGATCACTTGGAGGTGTGGGTGTAGCATGCTGGCTGCAGCCGTTGGAAGATGGTTCCAGTTTATGGAGCAGAACTTGACCCGTGGGTACTTCACCCTCACTGCTCTGACGTACCTGATCGACGCCTCAAGCCCGTTTTTAATATGCAATGCATCGAACTTTTCAAGTGGGAGGAAATGCTCCGCAGTTAACACGACCACCGCATGATGTTGGGCGAATGCGAAGAGATTCGGGAAAGCAACGGCTTCACCGACCCTCAACCTGCCTCCCAGGATAAGGCTCTCAGGAAACATGGGGGTATTTGCCTCCAAGTGATCAGGGCAAAAAGGACAACTCTTCCGAGAAGACTCAACTAGCTCTAAAACCGATGAGTCACCAGCCCTAACTTTAGGCCTATTAGCCCTCTCGCTATTGATCCTACACCACCTATCAAGAAGCGTGTCCTTCCTACGCTCAACCAGCTGAACCTGTGGCTTGAACCCCGTGGAGGGGGTCAGAATCGTTGTTTCCTTTATGCTGCTCTCAAATCTCACATAGTGTTTCATGCCGCGTATGCCTCTTTAGCCACATTTAAATCCTCAGAAATGACCCTCAGGAGCTCCCCGACGCTCCAAGCCTGGGTGATGCAGCCACGCGGACGATGTGGGGCATCGCCGTCGAAGACCTCAGATACATTACCTAGACCAGCCTCGCTTAGATGCTGATCAAAGGCGTGCAAGATATGGCGAATCATCACCGAATTAGGACTCCAACCCAGCTTCACGTAAGCCGATATGAAGGGTCCAACTAGCCAGGCCCAGACTGTGCCATTATGGTACGCAGTATCACGGTCGCTCGAGCTTCCTGAGCAGACCCCACAGTATCTGGGATCACTGGGTGACAGACTCCTCAACCCATAAAGCGTCAGAAGATTTCTCTCAACATTTTTGAAGACACTACCCCACCTTTCGCGCCATAGAACGGGGAAAGGGAGGCTTATGGCAAAGATCTGGTTTGGCCTAATCGAAGGGTCTCCCCTTTCATCATCGACACAGTCGTAGAGGTAGCTACAATCATTATACCAGAACACCTCGTTGAAGCTGCTCTGAATGTTTGACGCCAATGCACTGTAGGGTTCAGGTTCCTCACCGAGCCTTTTTGATAGCTCTTCGACGGATCTGAGTGCATTATACCAGAGAGCGTTCACCTCAACGCATTTATCCCTCCTTGGGGTAACTGGGGCACCGTCTACTCTAGCATCCATCCAAGTTAGGCAGTGCTCACCTGATTTTGCCTCCAGTAAGAAGTCTTCAGCCATCTTGCTATAATCGGTTCCGCGTCGATACCACTCTATGATTTCCACGAGCTTCGGGTAAATCTCTCTGAGGAATCGTAGATCAGAGGTGTATTCGAAATACTTGTAAGCGGAGTAGATTAGCCAGAGCGATGTATCTATCGACGCATAGTGAGCGCTCTCATTTTCAAAGTATACTGGGACAAGGCCATTCTTCGATTTGTTCAAAAATCTCCTAATAACGTTCTTAGCCTCATCGAATCTCCCAGTTGTTAACAATAAACCGGGTAAGGCGATAGCTGCGTCTCTCCCCCACTCACCGAACCAATGATAGCCAGCAATAATCGTGCTCGTTCCATCAGGTAGCTTCACGGTGAACTGATCCGAAGAATGGATCAGCCAATCAAGTAGGTGATTGCCACTCGATTGAATTAGCTTAGTTTTAGAGGCTTCATCCAAAGCCGCTTCATTAGTGAGATTAGGGATATCGAATGAGGCCACTATGCTGAAAATATTTTTGTCCCTTAGGGTTGTTTTGAAGATGCCTGGGCTGAAGTGGTCGTCTCGATCAGGAAGGCCTCTCTCAGTTTCTAGGTCATAAACCATATTTCTGTACCAATTCTCTGAGGACTCATACTCGCCACTACTTATCAGGTAAAGACTCCTCGTATCGAAGTTGGACGCTAAACAGACTCCACCCGAAACCGGATTTTGTGAGAAGGTTAGTCCTGTATTCTCTCTTGTTCTTGAGTGAAAGTCTCTGCAATTGACGAGGGGACGAACCGTAAGGTTGACACTGCAAAGCGCGTCGGACTTGTATGAGATGATCGATGTGTTCCGCCCAGCTAGCATACTAATCGTCTTCTCTAGGGTGACTTCACCAATCCGGTAAATGTACCTCGGCGAGGGATCTAGGCGGAACTCAACGATGTACTTGTTTCCATCAGGGTATATTGTATTAGGATACTTGTTCACTGAAAGAGAGTAACTCTTCCCCTCGATGCTGATCGACTCCTCAAGTTTGGAGAGGACAAGTAGTCGTCGAAGGTTTGGGGGAAGACTTGCCACCAATAACCCATGATAACCTCGAGTGTTAGCCCCAATGATTGTTGAGGAGGCATAACCACCCAAACCATTCGTAATTATCCACTCCTTATCCATCGCCTTAGAGTAATTAGCGATAAAATCACGCCCGAAGACAATGGGCTCGGTGCTCATGAATATCCCATTTTCCTGAGGCTCATTTTCTGGAACGTTATATGACTCTGAATAACCTTTCTAAGCTCGAGCACGTGTGCCTTACCCTCTAGGTCTGATTCGTTAACTTTCCTTACCTTATCAGCCAGCACCTTATCCCGGAGACTCAGCTCAAACCAATTTTCAAAATCGCCCCTACTGCGATGAAACTCGATGCTCCCCTGAGGCACCTTCGCCAGGAGATTATGGAAGCCTACTAAGCTCAGCACACTTAACCCAGTACTCCCACTTTTCCCCTCAAAAGTCTGGAACTCAAATTGCTCGTTTGCTGCAAAGGTCTCGATCTTCAACCTGTTCTCGAAGTCCATAAGAATGGCTATAGAGGTTAAAAACGAGTCAATCGGCTTCGCGTAGGGGCTGAAGTAGGAGTGTACAACCCCCGGTCCTCCCCCAGCAGTGAACATGTAATAGAGGTGATCACTAATCTGCAAGTACCTCCAAATATCTGTGAACTTTTTATCATCGGCCTCTCTAACCAACATCTCAATATCTCTAACCCCCTCGAAAAAGGCCCATTGCATATCGTTACCAATCCAGCTGTCAGTTGATCGCTCAATATCCGCCCAAGATACTGTCTTCGATTCAGGGACGTCTAATAAACCAACAGGCTTATGATCTTCTACAACCCTCGAAGGCGTAGACATCCTTAGATTCCCCTTTTTGAGAATCTCTCCGGGGAGCCTTCTGAGGAAATCATGTATCCCCGTCTCGGGCCAATGATGCTCGCCGAAGGTCTCGTAGTCTAGGAAAATGCACACGTACTGACCGTCAGCTGATGCAAGCCAACCCGCATACTTTTCAGCGGTTAGTGGCCATTCGCTCCATGTCTTAGTCGAGAACCTGAAGCCAACGTCGTCTGTTAGCTTATAATTACGCAGTATCACTCGGAGCTCTTTACAACCGTTTGCGCTGAGAAGTCGATTTGGGGAGCTAGAACCAATGATCCGGTCAGCGCCTTCTGTGCATATACCGTTGAACCCCAATTGCTCAACTAACTTTGCTACCTCATTATTGTAGATTAGCTCAGTGTTTTCGAAAACTTTTGGAGAGTGCCCGAGTAATTCATTCACTGTATTCCTGTGCTTGTTAACCTGAGCGATGAACTCATCCTTTCTTGGGTAAAGACTCGAAAGAGAATGGTAATATGTCTGTCCTAGGAACTCTACCCTCCCTGTTTCGGAGAGTTGCTTGAAACTATCCAGGACATCCTTATTGAACCTCTCACATTGCTCAAGAAAGACACCAGATATGCTGAAGGCGACTTTAACTTCTTTTTTCTCGTGCTTGAACTGGTCAATTTGCTCTAAAAGTATGGAATTCGACGGTAAGTAGCATTTAGCGCTGGCCCGCTTGAAAATCTCCCCATCCGTAAAATGATCAAAGTAATATTCGAATAGTTCATCATCAGAGCGTTTTTGAAATTCCCGTTTGCCCCAGAAAAAATCTCGCTTAAATCTATAGGGCTGATGCACCTCAAACAATAGCAGGATGTCAACCAAGGAGCAACGTTACCTTCCCTATGTAGTGATTTAATTGGGTGTTGGTCGTGTATAAAATGGTACACGAAAAATCGCTGTTTGTATGCGCAAACAACATTTTCCAACTTCGTGCGCACGGCTGTGTCTCTGATAATGATAGTGTCTAGCTCAAGTCCTAGGAAGTCACTCTATCCATAAAGAGCCTGTTGAATCTTCTCCAGTCACAGTCTACAGTCAAGTCAGTATTCGGTTCCTTGGGCACAGTGTGCCTTACGGATAACCCATAAGCTACCGTCTGGCCAGCAGTCAATCGCCCCTGAGTCTCGACGTCGACAAAACATCTTCTACTCTTCATAATGCTGGGGTCGATGACCGCACCGACGGTAAGGGCGTCCCCCACCTGAAGGCCGCCGTTCCAATCAGTATGGAGGCTTACGAGATACTTGAACCATGGGTCGAAGTCTTTGAAGCAGTAACGGGTAGCTGGGTTCGCCTCCCTCACACGACCCCATTCCTCCCCCGAGAGCACGGGCTGGTAGTAGGTCTCGAGGCCAACCATCGTGATGTGCATGCCCGAGTTGAAGAAGATCTTAGCGGCGAGGGGATCCCCCCAGATGTTGAACTCGGCGACTGGAGTAATATTACCTGGGACAAGGACAGCTCCACCCATCGTGTAGACATCCTTCACCTTCCTAGCTAACCCCGGCTCCCTGAGAAGCGCGGAGGCTACATTCGTCAGCGCCCCCAGAGTAACGAGGGTCACCTCACCGGGGTTCTCATTGATCGTCCTAATCATGAGGCTGGCGCCATCCTCCTTAACCGGACTGATCCCCGGTTTCCTTAAGGCTCTCGTGGAGCCCCTCCCCCCAGTCTTCCATATCTTCAGAATGTTTCGCCTCTCCTCCGCTAGGTCCTGCGACATCGAGACTTTGAGCCCTTCTCCGACGGGAATATCCCCCCGGCCAAGAAGCTCAACCGCATTCAAGACATCGTCAGTGGAGTCGCGTAGACTTCGTATACCACTAAGCGTCGTAATAGCTTCCACACTCAGATCCTTAGACTTCAGTGCAAGAACAAGGGCCATAAAGTCATCAAATTCACCGTCGGTGTCAACGAGAATCTTCTTCATGGACATTAATACGTTCTTGACTTAATCGATTTTACGCCTCTAGACCTTACCTTCATTCCAAAACATCCTATATACAGTAAATTCGCGCATGTGAGCCTCTCAACGCAAACGTCCTCAAGTACTATGATCGTCGAATTGTTATACCAAATCAGCTGAGAATTCTTCGATTGAACATGAGTGTATGGCCAGACTCCAAGAGGATGGCTGTCGTCCTGAGCTTCGACCTCGACGCAGAGTCGTTATGGATCCCCCGCGACCCGAAAAACATCGAGAGACCCGTGACAATGTCGCAGGGAGAGTACGGCCCTAGGGTAGGTGTGCCAAGGATCCTAAAGCTCCTTAAGAGCTACGACATCATGGCCTCGTTCTTCGTGACGGGATGGGCCATGGAGCATTACCCAGAGACAGTGGAGGACATCGTAGCCCACGGACACGAGATCGGCCACCACGGATACTACCATGAGTGGCCAGACACCCTCAACCTAGAGGAGGAGAAAACAATCCTAGCGAAGGGGACCTCCCTTATTAAAGAATTCGTACCCGAGGGCCCCGTAGGCTACAGGTCACCTGCCTGGGAGTTCAGCCCCAACACCCTCAGACTCCTAGTCGAGAACCACTTCAAGTACACGAGCAACATGATGAACAGCGACCTCCCCTATCTACACAAGCTCGATGGGAGGGAGACAACCCTAGTCGAGGTCCCAGTCAGCTGGATAATGGACGACGCCCCATACTACCTCTACAGCACACGCCTCATTGGCAGGAACATAACTGACCCATCTAACGTCTACTCAATATGGGAGCAGGAGTACACAGGCTTTTACGAGGAGGGCCTCTGCTTCGTCCTCACAATGCACCCACAGCTAACAGGTCGCCCCTCAAGGATCAAGGCGCTTGAGAGACTCATAAGGCGGATGCGGGAAGACCCTGGAGTCTGGTTAGCCACGGGTAGGGACGTAGCTGAACACTGGCTAAGAAAAACCCATAAGAATCCTGATTGAGAAACTACTCTTACCAATTACCACCCTTAACTATTTTGGCTACCCTAGCCACCTTCTCACCCAAGCCTTTGGCAGACCTCAACCCGAGCTCATCCTCCGCCACTGCGTCGAGGATCCGGCTCCTCTTCGGGTGGGTAACAGACCCACCACCATAGTAACAGCCCGGTGTCTCCACAGGCCCAGAGCCCACAACAATCATGTCATGCACTAGGAAGTAGCAGTGAATCATCTGTATGGAGGTCTCCTGACCACCGTTCCTGTTATATCCGACTGATATCGCTCCACCCACCTTATTAGAAAGCCCCCCACCGTAACCCGTCCTAGCATACCTAACGAATGGCTCAGTTCTATCGAGCAGCGTCTTAAGCTGCCCACTGATCCCACCAAAATAAACTGGGCTCCCTATGATGATCCCATCACTCCTCGCTAGCCTCGGGTAGACCTCATCCATATCATCCTCGAAACTCGGGCAGGCGCGAGTCCCAGCCTTCTCATCGAAACACCTGAAACAGGCGATACATGGATGGATCTTGAGGTTAGCGATCTGTATCAACTCGGTCTCCACATTACCGACCTCCTCCGCCGACCTCAGGGCCTCACTAACCAGCAACTCAGTGTTCCCCTTACGTGGACTACCGACGATCCCGAGCACCTTGACAGGTTCCCTAGTTTCAACCATAACCGTAACCCCAATCAGCTTTAACGATGATATGCCGACTACATAATATAACACCAGTTGAGGTTAGCAGAAACATGGATCGGACATCGCATCTAACAAGCTTCGTCAATGGCGCGTCAGCCTCTAACCTACTGAGGGACATGATCAGAGCTGCCAGCGTAAACCCCCCCGGCGGAGAGCGGGAATGCGCTGAGGTCGTCTACGAGAAGTTGAAGGAACTCGGCCTCGACGTGAAGCTAGTCGAGAAGACCCCTGGAAGAACCAATGTCGTCGCCACCCTCCACGGAAAAACTGGGACACCGAAGCTGCTATACAATGGCCACATAGACGTGGTTCCACCCGGCAACGGATGGAGCCACGACCCATTCAGAGCCGAGGTTATCGACGGGAAGATGTATGGCAGAGGAGCCGCCGACATGAAATCAGGAGTCGCCTCGATGGTCGCGTCGATAGAGGCTATTGTCAACTCAGGCACCAATCTAAATGGTGACCTCATCATCACAGCTGTGGCAGACGAGGAAACCGGAAGCATCCACGGTACACGCCACCTCATCGAGAGTGGCCTTAAGGCAGACATGGCGGTAGTATCCGAGCCCACTAATCTGAGGGTAGAGATAGCGAACAAGGGCATATTGTGGGCTGAGATAACCACACACGGAAGCGGCGCCCACGCGTCGAGGCCCCACCTAGGTGTCAACGCGATCGATAAGATGCGCGACATTATGGAGGCACTGAGAGGCGTCAGACTCGAAGGCAGGAACGAGCTCTTCGATGTGCCCCAGCCCGTGCTCAGCGTCACCACAATAAGAGGGGGAACAAAGATCAACGTGATCCCCGACCAATGCAGCATCGAGATTGACAGACGACTCCTACCGGGTGAGTTGCCTGACCTTGCTCTACGAGACATAACCGACGCCATCGAAAAGGCGAAGTTCAAAGACCCTGAGCTCAAGACGAGTATCAAGGTGCTGGAAGAATGGCCACCCATGGAGACTTCACCCGATGAACGAATCGTAAAGAGCCTCGTTCAGGCCGTCCACTCCGTAACAGGGCTTAAGCCAGGACTCTACGGGAAGGCTGCAGGGACCGACGCATCCTGGCTCGTCCGCGACGCAAAGATACCGACCCCCCTATTCGGACCAGGTGACCCCCGACTATCTCATACCCCCGACGAAAACGTCAACCTCGAGAAAGTCACAATCGCTGCGAAGGTCTTCGCAACCCTAGCAGCACAGGTCCTTGGTGCGCGTGACGAGGAATCGAGTTAAAACGAGCAGACACACGTAGTATTAGAGGTGAAGACGATGTCTGAACATGATGTCAAGATTACGGTTCTGAAGAAGATCAGGACGGGTGAGATCCTCAAGGAGTACGGGGCCTCAACCGTTGAAGCCGAGTGCCCCGCAATGAAGGAGGGGACCGAGTTTATCTCAAAGGCAGGTAGGATCCCAGAGGGGTTCTGCGGTTGGGCCTGGGCGGATATTCAGAGAGATATTTCTGTACTCGCCTTCGGCGGTGATTTCCCCTGGATCAAGAAGAAGGGCACAATGATCAGCTGCTGCACCGATGGGCTTCGCCCAGTTATCTTCAAACTGGAGCGAGTTTGATCAGATCATCCGAGTGCATTATTCATGCAAATTCATATGCTAAAAGCGCGAATCTTGAACAGGGAATAGTTTACTTGTATTCTCCACTCATTGAGATGCCTACGAGGAAATGAGGCTCATCTACCTTCCTATAAGTGAATATGTGCTTCAGACCTCGTGGAATGTAGATGCCAGAAGTCTTATTTATTATGTGGATCTCCTCCTCGTCGCCCAGTTTAATTTCAATCTCGGCTCCGAGGTGTTGTATGTCGTGGGGGTTCGTCCCCATGAATAGTATAATCTCGTCGTGTGGGTGAGCATGGAACTTGAGCCAGGGGTTAGGGTCGGGGATGGTGTGTATCCCGGAGATGAAAACGTGCTGAGGCACTCCCTTGATCAATGAGTCCTCGATGTAGGTGTGGCTCATAGTCCTCCCCTTGACCCTCTGCCCCTCAGGTAGGACGCCGTTGGCGAGCCTCTGAACGTGTGGTGTATCTATGATGTATTTCCCATACTTAGATTCAATCATATCTTCATCACACAAGAGCCTAGAGCCGATACTCACTGTACTCGTACTCGCATGGGTTTCCGCATGTCGCGTACATTACCTTGTCCTCTGGAACCATTATCACGGATGAGACCGTCATCGATCTAGCGTACATCGGCATCTCCTCATTCTGGTGCCCACAGATGGAGTGAGGATAGTTGTTGTGATCAGACATGAGCTCCATCATCTTCTGCGGCGTGAGGTCCCCATGATACTTCTCAATGAGCCGGTTCAACCTCTGAACCCTCACATATGTACTCCCCCTGACCTCAGGGATCGCGTTGTCTCCCACCTTAAACCTCGCATCGACGTAGTGGTTACCGTGAACGAGAACATCATTGGTAGGTTGCTCGACGTTGAAGCTCGTGGGATGAGTCTCAATGCTGAAGATGTCACCCTCAGAGCTAGCAAGCATGTAGTGAAGCATACTCCGACCATGTGTACATAACACACTCAGTGCGTCTCCCACCCTCTTCTGCCTCATTACCTTAGGCATCAAGCAGCAGCAGGGTACATCCAGACGCTGCTCAGTAGTCGGACTCAAGACGACATTTAACACGATCCCCAACCCCGCAGAGGTCAACGTCAGCTCTCCTCCTCCCCAGAAGACGAGGGAGAGCTCCTTAGACCCGTCACTCCGCTTAACCCTAACCATATCCAGTGACACCCCTGGGAGGACATCGAAATTCTGCCCAACAATCGCCTTCCCATCTCGCGTAGCCTTACCAGTCACCGCGAAAGAGGTACAGAGTGTAGTCAAATGCTTGTAGTAGAATCGTAGCTCGAACCAGCACCTCAGCGCGAACACCTCATCGAAGCTTACCCCCGCGCCGTCCGCTTGTCCCCTAAGCTGCTGGATCAACTCAGGGTCGAACTTCTCAACTACTGGGAGATATTTCCTCGTGTTCATGAGAAGTTCCTCCTTCGAAGCCCCATCACCCGCGGCTACACGGGCCACGAGTGTCTCTATAGATCTAACGATGTTTCCCTTTGCCGACTCCCCGTACTGTTTGCCAATCTCGTAGGGGGTACCGCTGCACTCTATGACTTCAAGCATCTGTACCTTCTTCATTTATAGTCACCGGATGAATCAACCACTATTTTTCCAGTCTCTTTGGAGACCCATATAACACTTGTCGGAAACTGGCGACTCTTATTTAGTTGTAAATAAGTGGTTCAAATTTCCCTGATAATTTAAATACTGACAAGCCTCGACGCGCTCGCACTAGACGTATCAATGCTTATGCATTAACATCCTCTGCCTTTGGTCGACCCTTTACGCCAAAGCCATCGAGCATCTTAATAAAGTCCTCCGAGAGGTTACCCAAGTCTAGTGAATTATCTACAGTTGCCTTTTTCGGTGTAAAGGTCGGCTCATAACCATAGGCGATCGCCTCAGTCGGTTGAGCTGTCCTCGTGGGTGCTTCCTTTAATGGAGGCTCGGGGAAAGCGTTGTCGAGGCTACTCTCGATCGTTCTCGATACCTCCTTCAGTATCGCGAGGCTCTCCGGGCTCGTGGCGCCGAATACCTCATCTAGGGCCGGTTCTTTGAAGCCGATGGTTGCCTGTTGGAGAGTATCTCCCGCTAACTTAGCAAGCTGCTCTAACCCCGAGGTAAACTCTGGGGAAATACCCTTGATGTCACTCACAACCTCTCTTATGGCCTCTGAGACCGGGTCCATTTGAATGGCATTGTATAGGTCGAGTAGACTCTCCATCCTAATTGAGATACACTCCAGCGCCAACTGGCTCTGGGAAAAGACACGTTTTAAGTGGCGAACCCTAACCAACTCATTAGCATACATGTTGGCCCTCAAGGTGTCTTTCTTGTAGAGGGCGTTCCGAATCATACCAAAGAGCTCTTTCTCACGCTCGCTTAGTTTACCGCATGACTGCTCAAATTTAATGTTCTGCTGTCGAAGTTCGCTGAGTGACTCCTGTGAGACGAGCAGAGTGTGGCGCGTGCTCATGTTATCCAAAAAGTGTCATCTCCCTAGTGTTAAGGTTTTGAGTCTTCTCCCCTGACAGATTGGCCCGTCGTTTCACCTGGCAGTGGGGGGAAGCCATTACTTATCTTCGACTCAGCTACAAACTGGGCCTCACCGAGTATCTTCGATGCATCATCATTCACCGCCTCAAAGTTGATGGGACCCATAGTCACAACCCCAACGTTGGCTACCATTCCACTCAACAGATCACCTAGATCACCCATCCCCTTCTCCGTCTGAGGATTGATCGAGGCGATGCCCAACTTGAGGTCATTCATAGTTTCGACGACGGGCAGCAGCGACGCTGCGACATCCCCCAGCTCCGTCGATGTCCTCATCCGCAAAGCGATCTGTTCGAGAGCCAGCTTCGTCTGTAGGAGCATTCTCTCGATCTTCCGGATCTCTGCGACCTCGTTTGCATAGATGCTAGCTCTCTTGTCATCATGTACCTTGTAGGATTCGACTGCCTTATCAAAAAGTGCCTTATCATGCTCCTGGAACCGAGAATATGCTTGGTCAAGGCGCTGATTCTCCAGCTCTATCCTTCTAATCGATTCCATGAGCTTCGTTTTAAGAGGGTCCGATGGCTTGATTGTTCCCACCACTTTATCGTATGTAGATGGGTCGTCCTTCTTCCCCCACTTTTTAGCGAAACTCATAGAATAACCCTTACCAAATTAAGAGCAAAATGAAGGGTATCAAAATGTTGATTCGCTTATGTAAATATCCGCGAAATTTTTGATTTTTTTTTACTTCAACTTTGCATGTAGATGTCCTTAGACGTAAGTAGATATTTCATGAAAGCATCGAGAAGACATTATTATATGAACCAAATTTACATGTTTGTTAATCTTGTCCCACGACCTTTTAATAAAGTGCCACTATTATTCATGCGAAACAATCGAGTACACGGTGATTTGCGCGCGAAATATAAGTTAAGATGTTAGCGCTAGGGTGAATAAGGAAATAATACAAAATCGGATTAGTCTTATCATTTAATGAGACCACGGACACCACATTACGATGTGGAAAGCCAGTACCTTTTAAGGAAAAGTGGTGTAGCCTTCTTCAGGTGATTATTTGGCGAAGGCGCTGTCAAACCTGAGGGTACTGGATCTATCACAGCATCTCGCTGGGCCATTTTGCACCATGCTTCTAGCGGACATGGGGGCTGAGGTTATAAAAGTAGAGCCACCATGGGGAGACGAGTCTAGGACTAGCGCTGGTTACGCAAAGCTGCAGGGTCAGAGCACCTACTTCATGTTTCCAAACAGAAATAAGAGGAGCATAGCTCTTGACCTCAAAAAGGAGAAAGGGGTGGAAGTTCTAAAAAGACTTACGAGGATCTCAGACGTCATCGTGGAAAACTTCAGACCAGGCGTGATGGATAGACTTGGCATAGGATACGACGCGCTATCCAAAGAGAACTCAGGCATAATCTATGCATCCATCTCCGGCTTCGGCCAGACTGGACCATATGCCTCTAGGCCCTCCTACGATATTGTGAGTCAAGCCGCGAGCAGCTGGATGTGGCTAAACAGCCGCGAACCCCGCGGTCTTGGCAGTAAAGCGTCACTCATACCTAGCTGCCTCGCCGGTAGCCCTGGAGACTCTATTCCGGGAACCTTCCTCGCCTTAGGTATCCTCGCCGCACTCAATAATAAGAATATCACGGGTAAAGGTCAAAGGATCGACGTCGCACAAACAGACGCCCTAATGACCATTGCAGGGTTTGCGTTCACACAGTTCCTCCTAGCTGGAATTACCGCTGATGAGAGGTCTCAACAGCCATCAACATCCATCCACGGAGTCTATGAGGCCAAGGATGGATTCATTGTTGTCAGGGCTACAGCTGAAAAGGACCTGAAGGCACTGGCCGAAGTCGTTGGTATGGAATCTGATGAATTACTGCAATCACCCATAAAGTTAGCTGAATGGTTCAAGTTAAGAACAAGAGACGAGATATCCAAGCTACTTAGTGAAAGGATCCCTTGCTCACCCGTCAGAACGGACGAAGAGGTCATAAGAGACCCATTTGTGAAGGAAAGGCGGATTATAATAGAGAAACCTCACCCGTTAGGCTTCACCTATAGATCAGTTGCGACTGGGATCCAGTTCTCGGAAACCCCCGTGTCAGTCGAAACCCTTCCACCGCTTTTGGGTCAACACACAGCAGAGATTTTGAAACTAATCGGTTACAGAGAAGATGAGGTAGAACAGTTGATACACGAGAAAGTAGCATTCAGCCAAGACTTTGTCTGATTCAACTAAAAGCCATTAAATCCTCATCACATCAACCATAGCAACGAAAAGGCATGGTCGCGGCACATTACACAGACATGAGTAGGTTCGTCAGAAGGTCCTCAATGACGTTTCCCATTAATGTCTCCAGATTCACACAAAAGGCGTACACTAGAGGGGCTGACTGCTACGTCATGGACCTCGAGGACTCGGTCCCTGAAGCAGAAAAGGAATCTGCTCGAGCACTAATTAAAGACTCCATCCCCTTAGTTGGCAAGGGTGGCTCAGACGTATCAGTAAGGATTAATCGCCCCATCAGTCAGGCCGTGAAGGACCTTGAGGCCTCGATTTGGCCTGGCCTAACCTGTGTCTCACTCCCTAAGGTCGAATCAGCGGAGGAGGTCAAGGTAAGGGAGGAAGTGGTATTAGAGCTCGAGAAGCGCCGAGGCATACCCATTGGGAATATACAGATTGCCGTCACCGTCGAGAGTGCCTTAGGGGTGATAAAAGCTTACGAGATAGCCTGCTCTAGCCCAAGGATAGTTACTCTAAGTGTAGGGGCTGAGGACCTAACCCGTGAAATGGGTATTCGCACAACAAGCGAAGGAATGGAGCTATGGTTTGCAAATTCGAAGATTCTGATTGACGCCTACGCAGCTGGCATTCAACCAATGGGGCTCATCGGCGTCGAGCCCTTCAGCTGGGGTGAGCCGGATAAGATCTTTGAGGCCGCCGTCGCCTCAAGAAAATTGGGTTTTAGGGGAGCAGGAATAATCCATCCCGCACCAATCATCCAGCTTAACAAAGGCTACTCCATTCCAGAGGAAGAGTTGTCGTACATGAGAAGAGCCCTGAAGGCTTTCGAGGATGGAGTATCCAGAGGCACGGCATCGGTTGAACTCGAAGGCAGGATGATCGACATCGCGACGGCTGAAAGATGCAAATCAATCATCGAGCGCGCAGAAGCAATAGCTGCGATGGATGAGAAAAAGAATGAGGCACTCAAAAAAACTGATGAACTTGAAGAAGAGCTAAGGAACTCTATAAGAAAATCCGAAAAACAAAACTAAACCTTCTTGCAGTTAAAATCTTACAAAGTAGAAAAATTTGGCTTTACGAATCTATACACACTGATTAGGAAGGGAGTAGTTCACTTAGCCAATTCTTTCTCTTTACGCTTCTTTCTTTTCTCCTCTCTCTCCTTCTTAGTCAATGGTTTCGACTTTGCGTTGTGCATACCCAATTCAATCACCTGATATAACAATCGAAGGTTTGTAGATAAAACCTTTCAAGAGAGATTTTTTCATTGCACGAGCTGTCAAGATAAGGTTATTCTAGCTGTGGATGAATTTCGGGACAGGCCGGCGCGCATACTATCGTCCGCCATCAACAGGCGTGACGTGCTTCTCACCGAGGACTCACTCATCCACGCCCTGACCACGGATGAGGTCTATGGGAGGCTGGTTGGGGAGATCAACCCCGAGTTCGTGGTCTCATCCCACAAGGCTCTGCCAGGCTTGATGTGAAGCATCTAGGCGATGCGAGTGGGACAACTATAGCCAGCACGGCTATGACTTCCTCGGCATAACAGACCATGCGCACTTGCATACGCCTATTAATTCATCTCGCGAACGGCGTGTGTTTGTGTTAAGTGGATTTGTTAAGCGTGTAAGGTTGATTGGTGACTCTGTTAATGGATGTTAGTGGTGTTAGCGGTGTTGTCAAGTTTGTTAAGTGTGTAAAGTCGCGGTTTCGGAGATGTGGACATCTCCATAGGCTGGGACGTGTGGGGACGTGGGGTTCGGGGAGTTTAATGAAACCTGTTTGACGCATGGGCAGGTCATGTTTTGGCTTAACATGTGTCGTCTAGGGGTCTGC
>Ga0187878_1000190_pt1 | contig 77398 bp, 107 predicted proteins | sample June2016WEW_17_1_FD_132979 | JGI IMG/M metagenome (GOLD analysis project Ga0187878, IMG submission 132979) | Peatland microbial communities from SPRUCE experiment site at the Marcell Experimental Forest, Minnesota, USA - June2016WEW_17_150 | ecosystem: Environmental > Terrestrial > Soil >... | reverse complement strand
GCGGGCATGCCCGCCTCCTCGTCCCAGGCCCAGACCCAGGTTCCGGCACGGCTGACTGTCTTCTGCTTCTTCGGGTCCCAAACCGATGTCTCGCTGTTCGGCGCTGCGCAGCAAGCATAGCAGCGGCGCACGGGCGGGACGCGGAGGGGCGCTCCAGACCAGCGGAAGTGCACGTGCCCGCACGCGAGCACATCGTAATTTCCGTGCGGAGCACCTTCGGGCACAGCACCGGCATAGTAGCGCCGCACGACTTTTGTGACCTTGTAATCAGACCAAGCCCGACCGCGTGTCATGGCCTATCTCCTAGTGGGTGGCGAGGTATAGCGCGAGCTTGATGCTGTGGCAGAAGGTGCCTGCGAAGTAGTCGGTCATCAGATCGTCTTCCTGGCCGTGGCCAATGACGTAGAGCGCGTTGTCGAGGGTCGGTTTATCATCCGTAACAGACCACTCGATTCGGTCGGTTGGGGTGTCCGCCCAGAAGTGGCGGATGGTCCAATGGCCGCCGTTGTAGCCGTGGCACTCTTGCTCGGATTGGCAGACCTTCAGGCCCGCCGCCGCGAGCTTGCTGACTACCGCTTTGTGGGTCAAGGGCTTCATGGCGGCCTCTCAATCGAAGTAGACGTAGGACTTGCAGGACGGCTGGCCCTGCGCGGAGGCGGGGCCATACTTGGACCCGTGCCAGCACTCGACCGAAGCGTAGAGGCAGTTGCCGCAGCCGAACTCGCCGAAGCGAACATCCTCAGGCACGGAGCTGGGGGTCGGGACGCCGTGGAAGTTGCCGCCCTCCAACTCGAGCCCGCTGAGCGCGTCGCGCTGGGCCTCGATGCCGTCCAGATGGCCGGGCCGCTCCTCGTCGCTGTCATGGCAGGCAGCGCGGTGCGCGGCAAGCGATCCGGGGCCGCCGAAAGCCTTGAACCCGCAGGTGCAGACGAGCGGATTATCAAGGCGGTCGGGGCCTGCTGAATGGAAGTCGCCGCCGTTGCAGTGGCGGAGATGCTCGGCAACCACGTACCTCGAGCCGATGATTTCCTGGCCGCAGCCGCAGGTGAAGTGGCCCTTGTGTTTGCAGGTGGTGTCTGGGTCGTGAGGGTGAAGAAGTTGGATGCCCATGGTACCTCCTATTGGACGCCTTTTGGCGATTGGTTCAACTGCCGTAACTATACCACTTACGGAATACTTGTCAAGGGGGTAAATGCCGGGCCGGTCCCCTGTATGGCGATTCTGGCCCGGTTGGCTAGCCCCGGCTCACTCGGTACCCTTTTGCCGGGGCTAGGCCGGGGCCAGGCGGGGCGAGGATGTGGGCCTGCCGTCTGTGGTACAATTTGGCCATGCTCGGGGCGCTACGGGCCGCCACGGCAAGCGCGGGGCAAGAGGGAGCCAATATGCTGACTTCACTGAACGCTGTCAACCTGGCAGGCGCGGCGTTGCTGGACAAGTCGATTGTAGAGGCCTTGGCCCAGGAGCCCAAGCCCCAGCCCCAGCCCTACGGCGAGCCGCCGTCCTATTCGGAGCGGCGCGCTCTCATTACCGGGATCACCGGCCAGGACGGGTCCTATCTGGCGGAGCAACTTATTACCCGCAACTACCGGGTCTATGGCCTCGTGCGCCGCACCTCGCATCTGAACTTCGAGAACCTGCGTGGAATTATCAACGATCCGCGGCTGACCCTGCTGGCGGGCGACGTGACGGACCCGGGCAGTGTGAGCGGGGCGGTATGCGCGACGATGCCCCACGAAATCTACAACCTTGCGGCGCAGTCGTATGTAGGCGCAAGCTGGGCGCAGGCCCGGGCGACATTTGAGACGAACGCCCTGGGATTCCTGAACGTGCTCGAGGCGGTCCGCCCGTTCGTGGAGCGGCGCTGGGTTGCAACGGCGGCCAACGGTCGCGGCACCGTGGTCCCGTGCCCCGACATCCGCATTTATCAAGCCTCCACGTCCGAGATGTTTGGGGAGATGCCGAAGCCGGGGCCGGGCGATTGGCCCCAGCAGGTAAAGGACACGGGCGGCATGAGCGAGAACAGCCCAATGCGCCCGCGCAGCCCCTACGGCGCAGCCAAGCTGGCGGCCCACGCGCTGGCCCGCGTGTACCGCGAGAGCTACGGCATGTATGTGGCGACCGGCATTTTATTCAATCACGAGAGCCCGCGGCGCGGCCTCGAGTTCGTCACGCGCAAGATTGCCCGAGGCGTGGTGCGGGTGAAGCTCGGGCTCCAGAAGAAGATCATCCTGGGCGACCTGTCGGCCGCGCGCGACTGGGGATATGCGCCCGAGTACACGGACGTGATGTGGCGCATCCTGCAACAGAACCTTCCTGGCGACTACGTGGTCGGAACCGGCGAGTCCCACACCGTCCGGGACTTCCTGCTGGCCTGCATGGACGCCGCCGGGCTGGACCAAAGTTGGCAGTATGTGGAGAGCGACGGGACGTTGATGCGCTGGGCCGACGTGCCGGTTCTCCGCGCCGACGCAAGCAAGGCCGAGGCGGTCCTGAACTGGAAGCCGGTCGTGGGCATGAAATGGCTGACCGAAATCATGGTCAAGGCGGAAATGGAGCAAGCGGCGCTCCAACAGCCTGAGCCGCTCCGAGTGGAACTGGTCGATCCCAAGCATCTGCCGCCGCTCGGCAATTGAATGGACAGGGAGGAGCCATGGACATCACCTACCGCCTGCTCCAAAGTGGGCGGAGGACGGTCGCTCGGATCGGGCACGGCTTCACCGGCGTGGCGATTTGCAGCGACCTCGACACCCCCGAGGTGCTGCTCGGGATCGCCGTAGCGATTTTCAAAGGCCACGCCCAGATAGACGCCTACACGAAGCAACTCCTGCACGAGGAGCAGCCGAAGATGCGGCGCGCCTGGGTGACGAATGAGGGCGTGGGCAAGTTCGTGCTCCTGTACCACCAGTACCACATGGAGCGCATGGCCCGCCAGCGGATGGACCAAGAGGACGTGGAGAGCATCATCCGGCGCGTCTTGCACCGGAACCACGACGGCCAGGACTTACCCGAGGCGGAAGCGAAGGCTGAGGGCGAGAAGGCGATGGAGGGCATGCGCAGGATTGCCGCGTCGCGCACGCAAATTGGCCTGGCCGAAAAGTACGCCCGCGAATGGCTGCGCTGCAGTCCCATTGTGAACGGCGGCGTCGTGGACGCCAGCGCCGGGACTGCCCGAGGCTACGCGGAGGCCAAGGCGCAAAAGCCGGGGATGCACCCCGCCATCGCCACGGCCCTGAAAGGCATGGTCAAGGACCTCGAGGACTCGGTCAAGCAAGGGGCCGTTACGGCTCAGCCCTCCGCTCCACGCAAGCACGTCCCCGGACCGGACGCTGCGCCGCCGACGGTCCGCGTCGGCGTGTCCGACATGATCGGGCCGCCCCGGGACCTGCTCGGGCAGCCGAAAGAGGCTATTGTCCGTGATCCGGGCGCACCCGGCGGGTTTGACCGCGTCATCGTACTGACCGGCGAGAACAAGGGCAAGACATGCCTCTACCCCGAGGATGCCGCAGACGCCGCCGCCATGCTTGGCCAAGTGGGCGGATGAGGGTCAGCGTCATCCTGGGCGGGCGCTACCGGGCTGTGTCGGCCCGCCGCGCCCTGCGCACACTTCTCTGCCAGTCGCGCATGCCCGACGAGATTATCATTGCCGATGACGGCGGCAATGCCTGGGCGAGGGCAATAGGGCCGGAGCCGCTCGAAGGCGTGGAGATCAAGTACATCGCCCACAGACCCCGGGGCGGCCTGATGCGCAACAGCAGCCTGGCCGTCAACGCGGCCTGGCCTGCGTGCACTGGCGATATGATTTTCATTACCTGGAACGACATCCTGGTGCCGTACCATGGGATCGAGTGGTCCCTGGCTAAGCAGGACGGCAATCACCGAACCACTGTCATCGTCTACGCGCTGGACGGCCAGGCCACGGATGCGCTGGACGATCCGGGCAACCATTGGCTAGGGACGGACTTTGAACAGTTCGCCAAGCTGCCCGGCTGGGAAGCATGGCACGGGGCCTGCCCACACCCGAACCGGAGTGCCCACGGCTGGTTGCACACGGTCATGTTCACGAGCAACACGCGGGCGGGCTGGCTCGAGTTCTGGAAGACGCCCCTGTCGCCCGAGTCGCAGTTTGGCCTGGACGAGACCGGCATCTTCGCCAAGGAACAGGCCCGGATGCCCAAGGGCGGCGTGCGCCGTGACCTTCGTCCAGCCGGTTACGCGGTCTACCACCAATGGCACCTCACCTCGCCCGCCGAGGACAGCGCCATGAGACACATCCGAGGAGGCCGATATGCCTAAGTTCATGCGCAAGAACCTGCCCGGCCTGATCGTCGAGGCCGTTCAGTTCGACGGGTCCGACAAGTCCGCCGACGACATCACCGTCTGGATCGGCAAGGACGTGGCCCGCGTCCCGGCGGGCGGGCCCGGGCAAGACATGGCCCCAGCCCTGTCCGTGAACGACGGCAACCACGGCCCGATGGTCGCGTACACAGGCGACTGGATTATCAAAGGCCCCGGCGACAAAAAACCTTACCTCGTGCGCGGCCCCAAGTTCGCCGAGTTGTACAGCCCGCTCAAGGGAGTTTGACGTGGCCAAGTTCCGTAAGAAGCCGGTGATCGTCGAGGCGGAGCAATTCTTCCCCGACAACCAGCCCTGGCCCGAGGGCGTTCTGCCGTATGGCTCCCCGGGCGTGCCCGCCTGGGGGCTGGACGTGGACGCGGAGGCCCAGGGCCGGGACGTGCACGTCCGCGTGCTCTGGTGGATCGGCACGCTCGAGGGCGGCCACCGCGTCGATCCGGGCGACTGGATTATCACTGGCGTCCATGGCGAGAAGTACCCGTGCAAGCCCGACATCTTTGAGCAGACCTATGAGGCCGTGGGCCCATGATCGACCTGCGCTGGACCCTGCAAAAGCTGTGGTGCCGCCTCTTCGGGCACCAGTGGAGCTACGTGCGCATACTCCCGGATGACAGCATCCTGGGATTCGAGATTTGCCTGCGGTGCAGCAAGAGCCGAAACCCGCAGCCGACACGGGGGTAGGAAGGAGGAGTCGACATGCAGACGCTGATCCTGCTCATCGCTGGGCTAGTGTGCTTCCTGCTGGCCGCGTTCGGATTCAGCCCCACGCCGCGCATCAGCTGGCTGGCGCTCGGGCTGGCGTTCTGGATCATCACGGTCATCATCGGCGGTCGGGAGGGGCCGTGCCGTTGCCGGGCGTGTCCCTTCCATCGGGGTCGTTAGCAGTAGTGCACTATTGCTACGGGTAAAAGTATGGCGCGGCTCCCCGAGCGCCCGGCTCTCCTGTCTCAAGGATTATCATTGCCAGCCAAACCGACAGCCCCACAAGCCCAACTGCTCAAACGTCTGTCCGAGGGGCCGACTCCCTACTGCATCGCCTGGGGCAACCGCGCCATATTCTCGGACGAGAAGGGCACCCACTTCACGCAGGAGGGTCCGCTCAACCTGCGCACGCTCATGGCCTGCAAGCGGATGGGGTGGATCGAGTCCTTCCATAGTCCCACGCAGGACGATTGGTCGGGCGGATTCCGGCTCGTCTACCGGGTCAGCCCAGCCGGGCTCGAGGCGCTCCGCGGACTGCCGCCAGACTTCCTCTCCAAGTCCCAGGCCCGGCGCGTTGCCAGCCTCGAGGGCGAGTCGGCCCGGGTCATGCGTGCCCTGGCCGCCCGGCACGAGCCGCCCGACTGGGTGTTCGTGGCCGAGCCGACGGTCGTGGTGCCGCGCTGGGTTGATCCACGCCATGGCGGCATGGCACCGGGCCTGGTGTCGCATCAGATGGACGCGCTGGCGCTCTCGTGCTTCCCCTCGGGGGGCTACAAGCGCGTGGGCTACGAGATCAAGGTCAGCCGCTCGGACTTCATGCGCGAGCGGGCGCACCCGGAAAAGACGGCCAAGTCGGCCTACAACTGCTCCGAGTTCTACTTCGCCTGTCCCAAGGGCGTCCTCAGGCCGGGCGAGATTCCCGACCCCTACGGCCTGGTGGTCGTCTACCCGAATGGGCGCTCACGGATTATCAAACGCTCGACCGTGCCGGACAATCCGGCGACTTGGGGTATGCTGGCTACGTTGCTCCGGCGCGTGGTCGCCGAGAATCAGGAGGGTCCAACCGATGGGTGAGGAAGCGAAACTCGACCGCGAGGAGAACGGGGCGGAGAACGGGGCGCTGGGACCCCAGGAGCGGGTTCCGGGGCTGCCCGAGCCGGTCCTCGAGGAGCACTATGGCGCGCTGACGTGGACGGACCGCGAGGCCGATGAGATGCGGCGCACGCGCTGCCTTTGCCGCCGCTGCGACCACATGCACATCCTGCCAGACGGTAGCCACCGGGCCGACCATTGCATCTTTGCCGCCCAGTTTTTTGTTGTGTGCCAGGCGGCGGATGCGGCGACCTTCGTCACCCGCTGCAGCTACTTCCGGGCCAAGCTATAACATCTTTCCGAGCGATCACAACAGGAATGTTACCGATGGCTGATTGGCAGACGGTGCGGTTCGACCCGAGCTACCCGGAGCCGCTGGACCCGGAGGTCATCCCGCTATGCGACGCCCTGAACGCCGCCGGATTCGTCACCACGTCCTCGTGCAGCGGGCATGGGACGCAGTGGGCGCATATCTACTTTGAGCCCTCGAGCGACGAGCGGATTGAGCGCATGGCGCGGGCTGTCATCGCCACTGAGTCGCACGCCTTCCCGGCGGAGACCTGCCTGTTCTCCAAAGAAATTCTCCCGCTGCCCGAGGCCTACCTGTGGTGCCTCGAGGTGATCGTCCACAACGTCTACTCCGGCACGCCCTGGGAGGAAGCCCTGGCCATGACCGGCGCGGCCTGCGAGCGCGTGGCCAAGGCGATCAACGACTGGGCGAAAGCGGAGACGCCGCCCACGCCGGTAGAGCAGGTCACGCTGCCCTGCCCGGGGTGCGGGAACCCAGAATCCTTCGGCACCATCAAAGGCTACTGCCTGTCGCCGATTGTCTGCGCCCAGTGCCACGCCCTGCTTGAAATCAGCGGCCAGGCGGGAGAATGGGCCTTCACGGTGATAGACCGCCCGGAGCCTATGGCGTGAGCCCCTGGGAGGTCACGACGGGCGATGTGCTCGCCTGGGCGGCGGACTACGAGGGCCCGCCGTTCCATGCGCTCCTCTGCGATCCGCCCTATCACCTGACTTCGATTGTCAAACGCTTTGGCTCGCCCGGAGCGGCTCCTGTCAAGGTGGACACGTTTGGCAGGGGCGCGTCGCCCTACTCGCGCGTGAGCCATGGATTCATGGGCCAGACGTGGGACGGCGGTGACGTGGCCTTCCAGCCCGAGGTCTGGGCGGCGCTGGGCAAGCACCTGCTGCCTGGCGCGTTCGGCATGGCGTTCGCAAGCAGCCGCGGCTGGCATAGGCTTGCCTGCGCGATTGAGGACGCCGGTTTTATCATTCACCCGACCATCTTCGGCTGGTTGTACGCACAAGGCTTTCCGAAGGCCACGCGGATCGACAACCAGATCGACCGGGCGGCGGGCGAGGAACAGCCGGTGGTCGGGAAGCACACGACGGGCCGTGCCGCCACGCCGAAGCATGACATGCGCGGCGGTCGGTACATGGACCAGGCGGAAACCATTGACCTGTCGGCCATCCACGCTCCCGTGACCGACCTGGCCAAGGCATGGGCCGGGCACCGCTATGGGATGCAGGCCCTCAAGCCTGCCCTCGAGCCGATCATCGTTTTTCAAAGGCCCTATGACGGCAAACCCTTCGAGTCGATCACGCGCACCGGCGCGGGCGCGATCAACGTGGACGCAGGCCGGGTCGGGATCAACCCCAATGATCCGAACCATCGGCCCGGGATCACAGAGACCACGACGCCCAGCGCCTCTATGTTCGGCAACGCCTCGCAGCGGCGGGGGTCGCTGGGGTCTGGCCGCTGGCCACCCAACTTCGTCCTGGTGCACCTGCCCGAATGCAGATGTCTCGGCACGGCTCGCGTTCCCGGTAGACCTGACGGTTCCGTCAAGAAGGGCAGGAGCGGGTCGGACGCCGAGGGCAACCAAGGGACGGCCTACGGCGCGGAGACTCGGCCTGGCGGCACGGTGATGAGGACCTACGGCGACGCCGAGGGTATGGAGACGGTCGAGGTCTGGGAGTGCGCCGACGGCTGTCCCGTGGCGACGCTGGACGAGCAAGCGGGCGAGCGCCGGAGCAGCGGTCTATATGACCCGGAGGACCATCACGACGGCGAGCGCGTCTCCGGCGTCACGGACTTCCGGGGCAAGGGCACGCCTGCGGAGATGTATGCGGACTCGGGCCCGGCCAGTCGCTTCTTCCCGCGCTTCGGCTGGGGACCGGAGGATGCCGACCCGGTCCGCTACCAGGCCAAGGCGGACACCGCCGAGCGGGAGGAGGGCCTGCTGGGCCGCATCCCCTGCTTCAACTGCGGCGGCCTGCACACGCTGACCCACAAAGACGACCATGGGCGCGACGTTCCGTGCCGCCGCAACGGGCATCCGACCATCAAACCAGTGGCGCTTTGCCAGTGGCTCGCAAGCCTGCTCTTGCCCCCGGCGGCCTACGCGCCGCGCCGCATCCTGGTTCCCTTTGCTGGGACCGGCTCGGAGATGCTGGGTGCCCTGCTGGCGGGCTGGGACTACGCCCTCGGGATTGAACTACTCGAGGCCTACGCCCAGATTGCCCGGGTCCGGCTCGACCGGGATTATCAATCGCCGCTGGGGTTGTAATGGCCGGTAACAAGCCCACCGACTTGTAGGCAGCCTCGACAAATCATGCCGGACGTGGTATAGTATAGAAGCGATGGGCTGCCCCAGCCGAGACAAGCGGATGGTGCCCCGTGCCGGTCCAATCTCCTTCCGGCTCGACGGCTGGGGGCGGCCCGATTGGAAGGGCGTCGTGTTCACCGTCCAGCCCAAGGGAGGAAGGCCATGAGCCGGATTATCACTCGCTCCCCAATTCCCGAGCCCGTCGCGCTCCTTTGCCGTTTTTGCGGCACGGTCTTTGAACCGGAGCCGTTCGACATCAAGATCATGTATAACGCCTATAACGGCGCGCCCTACTGGGGCGTGCGCTGCCCCGTCTGTGACATGAAACGACTCGCCGCACCGGACTCGAATGACCCGGGCCAGCCCCAGCCGAGCAACCTAGCAGTGATCGTCGGCGCGGTCGTGTTCCTGGCCGTCCTGGCGGGCATCGGCTTCCTGTTGTACACGGTGGCGGGAGGCGCGTTCCTGTGACCCAAAAACTCCTGAGCGCCGAAATGAAGCTGTATCGGGCAGGGACGTTCCCGAGCACGGTGGTCGGCAACTCGACCTTCGACTTCTGGATCGACCGCGTGGCCGCCCTCGAGGCGGCGAACGAGGAATGGGAGCAGTCCTTCAAGCTGTACGAGGCCGCCGACATGCGCGGCATCCGCATGTGGCAGGAGGCGACCGGCGGGCGGCACCGGATCGTGCCCGACAAGGGCAGGCTGGTGGCGTGGATGCTGGACAAGCTAGACGCAGTGGAGGATCGGTTACGCAATGCTCGCATCCTGCTCGGGGCCGCCGGTACGCGAGACGGGTGGGGCGAAGAGGTCGCAAGATTCCTCGAGAAGGAGGCCCATGAACCCTAGACCGCTGCCCACGAGGCTGACCCGCTGCGCCTGCGGCCACGTCTACGGCCAGCACACACAGGACAGCGATTATCACTCCTGCGGCGTGCTCACCTGCGTTTGTGAGGTCTTCCGCCCCGTGGCCGAGGACGGCGCGCGGCCGCAGGCGGACTGGCGTGAGTTGTACGCCGCCGTTCCGCTACACGAGAAGCTAGAGGATGTGCGGGCAATTGCCGATTTTCATGCCAACCCCGTCCTGCTCGAGTGGCTAGAGCGCCGGGGCGCGGAGGCGGCCAAGCTCGAGGACGTGGTCCATGCAGTCGTGAAGCTCCTGCATTGGCTGGCGACGTGGTCGCCCGAGATGAAGCCGGGATGGACCACGGCCAATACGCACGGCATGTACCAGAAGGGGGATGAGCTAAACCCCTTCCTGAGCGAGTCCTACCTCTACAACCTGATCGGCAAGGAGGACGCCCGGTCAATCCTCTCGGAGTTCCGGCTGCTGGTGGACGCGCTGAAGGCCGCCGGGATCGACCCACCGCTGGACCTATGAGGGTGCCATGGCCTACGAAGGAACCGCCGTTCCGGTCGAACGATCTAAGGAAGCCATCCGCAAGATTCTCATCGCCGCGGGCGCTCGAGGCGTCCAATTCGCCGAGGACTTCGAGGAGCACCGAGTCAACGTCCGCTTCGCCAAAGAGGTCGGCAAGGCGATGCGCACCGTCAGCGTGACTCTGCTCATCCAGGAGCCGCCGAAAAAGCGAAACACCGGCGGCTGGCGGCACGGGCGCTACCGCCCGCCCAAGTCGCAGGCGGAACTCTGGGAGCAGTCGGCGCGCTCGACCTATCGGGCGCTCCACTACTGGCTCAAGTCCCAGTTTGAGGCCGTGGACTTTGGCCTGCTGAGCTTTGAGGACGTATTCCTGAGCCACTTTGAGTGGCTCATCAAGGGCAAGCCGCCCACGACCGTCGGCGCGCTTGTGAAGGCCCACCTGCCGGACGGGTCGAGTTTCCTGCCCGCGCCGAGCCGCCACGCCACCGACATCCTCGAGGGCGAGGTGGTCCGCGATCCGAGCGGGAGAGGATAGGACGCCATGGCCAAGCCGCTGCATCCAGCCCTGAGCACCGAAGTCCGAAATTTCCGCAACGTGGTCGGCGACCCGATGACCATGAACCAGATCGCCAACCTCCTGCTCGAGGAATGGGCGGACAAGATTGAGCCGCTGGAGCGCGCCAAGGCAGAACTCGAGGCGCTCTGGGCCTACTGTCACATCATTTTTCATCCCGCCGCGGACGCGAACGGCGCGCTGCCCTATCCGATTGAGCACACGCTGGCGGCCCAGAAGGACCAGCGGACGGAGATTGAGGACGCCCTGCGCAAGCTCGTGATGGAGAAGGCCAAGAAGTGACGCACCGGGATTGGCGCAGGATGATGCGGCTCTGCTACCACAAGACGCTGGACGCACAAAGGCGGACGCGAAGGAATCCCCTTTGCGACCTGTTCGCTCCGGTGGGAACGCGGTGCACCTACCGGCGCTGCCCGCTGCTAAGGCAGGCCCGGCCATGATGGACTGGCGCTGGAGGTACGTCGGGATTGGAGTGACGCTCGAGGCGAATCTACTGCGCTCCAACTACGCCCTGGCACTGCGGCTTTGGCCGCTGTCCTGGAAGCTCGACGCGGCGTTGCAGTGGCCCGGGCCGTGGGTCCAGATCGGTCCGCTCGAGCTTTGCCTCGAGCGCGAGGAGGACTGACATGGGCGAGCCGCTGGACGCGAAGCTGGGCATCCAATCCACAACGCTCCGCCGTGGGCCGACGGCGCTGGCGCTCAGGCTGGCCAAGATTATCAAAGACGAGGCTGGCATCGAGGTAGAGCCGGTGATCCGGCGCACCTTCGCTGGCCGTCACCAGCGGGCAGCGGGTGCGTTCTCCTGGTGGATGTGGTATGCCCGCGCCATTGGGCCAGCCATTGGGTCGCAGCATCCGGCGACCCGCATTGCCACGGCGAAGGGACGGGACTACTCGCAGGTCAATTATGGCGACGTGCAGGTGGACCCCCGTGACTGACGATCCTACCAAAGAAGGTGGCGGAATGACCAACGAAGTTAGTGGTGGACCGGAGAATCCCCTGGACGAGGCGCTGGGACGCACGCGGCGCAAGCTCAGCACCGTCAACGTCACGAACTCCGAGGGCGGCGTCGAGGCCTTCCGCAAGCGCGGCCTGGCGATCCTGGCGCAGGCGCACGACAGCCCCAAGGCTGGGCGCTGGGCCCCGGAGTATCTGGTACCGCTGGCAGAGGCCTTTGAGCAAATTATCAAACGCGAGCCCGCGAAAAGCGAGCGGGGCCACTGGATCGAGGGGCTGCACGACCTCGAGCAGACGGGGATCACGCCGGACGAACTGCATGACGCGGCCACGGCGATGCACGAGCGAGGCCTGACCATCAAGTCGCCCGGCTCCCTGATGGCGCTTGCGTGGGAGCTTCACAGCAAGCGGAAAGAGACCGGCAACCCCTATACGAGCGGACCTTACGCGGACAGGATCGACCACTGATGCCAGACGAATCCGTCGGCGTGGTTCGGATCGACATGAATGCCCCGTGCCCGCGCTGTCACAAGAAGGGCAGCGTGAACGGCGGCATGTGCTTGAGGTGCATGCTCAAGGCGCTCCGCGCTGGCGAGTTCGACCACGTTATTCAAAGGGCGAAGGCCGCGGACGTAGCGAAGGGAGGAAAAAGTGGCAGGCCATGATCCGACCGGGATGCTGAGCGAGGAGATACAGGCCATGAGCAACGGCCTGCCCCGCTACGTCGATTGGGCGCAGCGCGCCCGCAAGCTCGAGCACGACAACCGGCACCTGGACAAGCAACTGACCTTCGTGCGCGCCCAAGTCGAGGGCCTCAAGAACACCGCGACCGAAGTCCTGGGCCGCATGCTGCATACCCTGCCCGAACTCAAAGCGAGCGACGAGCGCATCGTCCGGCGGATGCGCAGCCAACTGAAGTGGGCCGAGCATTGGCTGGCCTACGGGGGCAAGCCGCGCCATGAATGAGCATGTGATCCAGCTACTCGTCACCGCCGGGGAGATCGGCCACCTGGACACGAAGGCGGCCCATGCCTTCGAGGAAGAGGTCAAACGCCACGCGCTGGACCTGGACGCGCTACTGGCGGGGGCGCAGGCGGTTCGCCACGAGGTCCCGAAGGACTGGAGCCTGCGTGCGCCGCTGTCGGGCGACCCAAGGCAGCCCAGTACGGTCATAGCGCCCTCCCAGGGCATCGGCACGCTCAAGCAGTGGATTCTCAACGGAGTGGAGTTCTTTCGCCGGGGCGGCATGACGCTGCGCGTGTTTACGGAACTGGTCGAGCGCCAGGCCCAGGCCGTCGGCGACCTCGAGAAGCGGGCGCAGCGCCTCGCGGAGGGGTTGCGGGAAACCTGCTGGCACGCCTACGAGGGCTCGGATGACCTGATTTGCTCCATCTGCGACGCCACGGTGCCGGACGGGTCGGACACCGTCGAGCGCAACCGGGCCCACAAGCACAACTGCCAGGCCTCGCCCTTCTTCCAGCCGCCGACTAACGCGAGGCCCGGGTGATTATCATTCCCTACGACAAGGAACTGCGGCCAGGGACGTGGGCAGGAGGCCGGAAGTTCCGCGTGCCCGGCCCGCTGGGGGAAGGCCAGCGGACGGCCCTTTTTTGCTGCCCGAATGGCCACATTGGCACGCTCTCCGACCACGACATTGCTGCCGACGGCATCGTCAGCCCGAGTGTGGTCTGCCCAGGGCGGGAGAACGGCTGCGCCTTCCACGACTGGATCAAGCTCGAGGGCTGGGACCCGGAGGAACCGGGAACGAAGGCGGTGGGATAATTGGGGCAGGCGGTCATACCGCTGCCTCATTCGAGGCGCGAATGATTATCATTCAAGAGGAGGCGTGATGCCTGAAACAGCGAAACCGGCCTATCGGGAACTTCCAGAGAATTGGGTGGCCCGTAGCCTGGCCCCCTTCGAGCACGAGATGATCGCCGCCATAGAGGCGCACAAGGACGACCGCGGCGACTGGCGGATTTGGTCGCCCGTGTTCCTCGCCTGGACTCTTATCCGCCACGTGGGCGAACTCGCGGCGGGAGCAGCCTATGGCCGCGAGGACATCATGCGGAAAGAGGCTGTAGACATCGCCAACCTGGCACTGATGGTCTGGGACTCGATCCACTTGCCGGGCGGCGAGGAGCCGCATACGAGTGAAGGCGCATCGGCACAACCCCCGCTATAGGTCACGCCTGCTTTGGAGCGAGGCGGGCTACGGCGTGGGCGCATGCCACTGCAACCGCTGCGCCCGCGTGCACGAGGGCCTGCATATGGTCGTGGCCGAGCACTTTGGCCTGGCCACGGCCCGGGTCACGCTCAAGCGCAACGGGGAGGGCATGGTCGAGCACAAGACCAGCATCTTCGCCTTTCCCATCGCCCGCTGGCGAAAGATCGCGGTAGACCTGGCTCCGGCGCTCGTGGCGGACCTGTGTATGTCCGACGTGGACCACGCGCATGCCTGCGCCGAAAGCTGGTGGGGGCAAGATCGGAGGGCGCGGACAGATTACACCCGAGCCCGGAACTGGCTGGCACGCAACCGGGTCTGGATCGTGCGGGAGGCCCGGCGCTGGGCGGCTGGGCTGCGCCCGCGCTACCGGCGGGGTCGGTACGTCTGGCGTCCCGCGCAGTAGCCTGGGCCGAAACAGGTGAGATAATTGGACCATGCACGAAACTTCCTGTTTGGGGTCGAGGACGTGCCGCCGGTTGCGGGGCACAACTGCCACAAGTGCGGTGTCCCGCTGACGCCCGAGAATTGCCGGGAGCACTGGTTTTCATTCACCCGGTCGGCGATGCAGACCTATCTCGAGCCCCTGTGCGACGGGTGCGCCCACGCGGACGACGGGCGCGAATTGGAGAAGGCAGAATGAGCAGACGATGGCGGCACCTGATCGGATGGACGCTGGTTTCCGTCCCGCTGGCGGTGCTACTGGGCGGGGTGATCTACGGGCTCTGGCAACTTTACCTGACGGACCTGCCGCTGTTCGGGGTGATCCTGCTCGGCGTGATGCTCATTGTCGGCATGGTCCTGCTCGTGGACGTGAACACCAGCGGCCCGGACGCCCCCTGATGCGACGCATCGCCTTTAGCATGACCACGCGGCAATTCCTGGACGGGTCGAAGGACGTGACCCGGCGGCTCGGGTGGAAATTACTCAAGCCGGGCGACCACCTCATCGCCGTCGAGAAGGGCATGGGTCTCAAGAAGGGCGACCGCCAGCGCATCCTCGGCGAGATTGAGGTCGTGAGCGCCCGGCAAGTCACGCTGGCGGGGATTGACCGCGATGAGTGCATCCGCGAGGGATTCCCTGGGATGACGCCGGGGGGCTTCGTGGCCATGTTCGGCAGGGCAAACCGGTGCGGCCCCGAGGCGAGGGTGACGCGGATCGAGTTCAAGCACGTGGTCTGGGGCAAGTTCGCGGGCGCGGACCGATGCCAGCAAGGAACTTGGCCAGCCAAGGGGAGTTGACCTGATGCCCATTTTCAACCTTGGGGACGGAACGGACGCGGCCCTGCCGCCCAGGCCGACCTTCCTGGTGCGCCTGGACCGGATGGGGCCGTGGTGGAGGGCACCGCTCACAATCTGGCGGCTGGCCCGCCTCTACGCTGCTATGCTGCCCGCCATCCGATTCTTGCGGCCCGAGGAAGAAGACCCGCGCACGACCTACCAGGTTGTCAAAGACAGGGAGGGGAAATGAGGGACAAGCACGTCTTTCGATTCACCGCTGGCCAGATCGCCGCTGCTGCCAAGGCGGAGGCCCAGTACCACCGGGATCGGATCGCCTTCTATCAGGGCGAGTACGCCGGGGCCGTCAGCCGTCTCAAGGACACGGCCCGGGTCGAGTTTCGTGAGTTCGAGGTGACAGGCGGCAAGCGCACGGACCTGGTGGTCAACTACGGCGATCCCGCGGCGTACAACCGGATGCAGGAGGCCTACGGGAAGATGACGGAGCACCGACGCGCCGCCGAGATGCTCGAAAGCGACGCGATGCTCTACGCCACGCAGCCGCCGGTGCACATGTATGACCTAGACGTGAGCGACGTGGCCTACTACCGCCTCGGCGGCCAGGCCAGGCCCGAGTAGGCAGACGGCCATGGCAACCCAAAAGGTCTGCGACCGCTGCGGCAAGGGCTACCCCAAGGGGGAACCGGACGCGATGGAACTCACGGACCGCGACATTCTCTGGTACCTTCAGGACGGCTGGACCACGGACAACCTGGACGTGTGCCCCGACTGTGCAAGGCTGCTGCGTGACGCCGCGCAAACCTGGTGGGCCATGAGGCCGAGCATACCGCTGCCCGCGAGCACCTGCGGCGGCGACTAAGGGAGGCAGCATGGGATCGGACACGGACACTCGACCCGACTTGGACGCAATGCTGGCCGACCCCGGTAGCCGGAAACTCTCCGACCACATTGGCCAGTGGATGGGGTCCGCCATGCGCGAGAGGGTCGCCGCCCTCGAGCGAGCCGCGGCGGGGATGGAGGTTCTCAGGGCGAACTTCACCGCGGCGATGGAGCGCGGCAACGACTGGAAAGGCCGAGCCGAGGCGCTCATGGCCGACAACAAGGCGCTTCTGGATCGCATCGGCAAGGCGCACCTGGAACTCGAGGGCAGGGAACGCTGGATGGGCACGCTGGCCCTGCGACTGACCGAGGCGCAGGAGCGGGAGCACAAGGCCCTGGCGAACAACGCGGCGCTCGAGGACGAGGTGGTCAACCTCGACGCCCGGCTTGAGTCGGCCCGGCTGACGCTCCACGAGCTTGCGCGGACTCACACCTACGTAGACGACAAGCTCGCCACCGGCCTGCTTGAGGTCCTCAATATCGTCTCCAAGGGCGCGGACATCTTCCCGCTCCACGGGCCGCCGCCGTGGTGGCAAGACCCGAAGACCGGAGCGCAGTTGGCCCCGAAGGACCTGATGGGCGCGGCTGAGCAAGCGAGGCAGGGATGATGCCCGACGAGGCTGTCATCGACTCCGGCCCGCTGGGCGGATGCTGGTTCTGCATCCAGCTTGCTCTGGTCCTAGCCAAGGTACTCGGCATCGTGCACTGGTCCTGGTTCTGGATTTTCACTCCCATCTGGCTGCCCGCCGCGCTGGTCTGCTTATGGTTGCTGGGCCTACTTATTCTTGGGACGTTCTTTTTCCGGGAGCGCGACGAATGAAGCTGGCCAACATGCTGACCAACGTGGCCATTTACCACACGCGCAAGGGCTGCCCCGGGCGCGGGTGCAAGCCGGTTGTGCGCCCGCACGGGGTCGTGATCGTAGGCGGCGAGATACGGGAGCGCGAGTGTTTCCGATGTGCCCACAAGCGCCGGAAGGAGAGGAAGCGGTGATTGCCCACACCGTTGCCTGGATCGTCCTGGGACTCGTCGCCGCGCTCATGCTGTTCGGCCCCATTTCCATGGCGGCGGACGATAATGGCCGCGGCTGCCTGGTGATCGTGCTCACACTGCTTTTCACCGTGGCCATTGTCGGGGCCGTCGCGTGGGCTCTTGGCGTGGTCCTGGGATCGGCCTGATAGGGAGGCAAACGTGCTCAAACTGTACACGGCGCATCCGATTTCGGGGCTCACGGGGGAGCAGGTCGTGTCCTACATCGACGGCATCGTCAGGATGCTCGGCGCGGACTTCGAGATACTGCACCCGATGACCGGCAAGGGCTACCTGCGCACGGAGACGGAGTTCAAGGCGCACGGCTACGGCAACCCCGTCTCTACCAACCACGCCATTGTGGAGCGCGACGCCTGGATGGTGGGCCTGGCGGACGTGGTCCTCGTGGACCTGCGCGAGGCCAAGGGCGTGAGCATTGGCTGCATGATGGAGTTGGCCTGGGCGCACATGCTGCGCAAGCACACAATCGTCGTGATGGAGAACCCGAGCGTGCACTGGCACGCCTTCGTACTCGAGGCCGCCGACATCGTCTTCCCGACTCTGGCGGAGGCCATGGACTACCTGCACAAGCTGGCCGGAAGCGAATGGTGACTACGGCCCCGCCCCTCGAGGCGAGAGCCGTGCGCCGGTGCACGGTCAGGGTCCACTGCCAACGCTGCCAGGCGCTCTACCTGCCGCACGGCGGCTCCAAGTTCTGCCCCGCCTGTCGCCCTCTCGTGAGCCTAGAATACAAGGCCAGGTCCCGCGAGCGGCTGAGCAAGATTTGCAAGGCCGGTGCCATGCCCGTCCGGCTGCTCGTCCCCAAGCTGGCCGCGGACGCGGACGGCCAGCCCTTGAGCCGGGACGCGGCCAAGAAACTGCTGCGCCGGGTCCTGCCCCAGGGCCGCTATGTCATCATGGGCGTTCCGACCACCTCGAGCTACAGTGTTGGCGCGTCCTTCGTCCAGTACGACCTCATCGAGACAGTGGTCGCAGGGAATTGGGAGCCGGGCCTCATTTTCAAAGGGCCGGGCGGAATCCTGCGGGTCGGCGGGCAGTACCCGCCCCAGCGGCTAGACCGGTGGTGCGCGAAATGCGAGCAGTACCGTCCGATTGCGGACTTCTATGCCGCGGCCCAGGAGCCCGCCTCTGGTCTTCAGGGCAACCTGTTGGCGGACTACTGCCTGCATTGCACGCCCGACCACGAACCGGAGCCCCAGATGCAGTCTCCGGGGGAGTTGGCATGAGCCCCAGGACCTTCGGCTCGGACCGACCCACCCGCCGATCGCGCGCCGAGCGCCTGATTTTCATTCCGATCTATCACTACGCCCCCGCGGGCCAGCCGTGGCTACATGGTAGCTACACGATCCAGGTGGCGGGCATGTGGCCGCCCCGTATCCCTAACCCGGCCATCCGCGAGTCGATCCGTAAGTGGCGCGTGATCCTGCGCTTGCTCAAGGAGGACAAGGTCGTCGTTCAGGCAGGGCGGAACTGCCCGCTCTGCTACACCTACTGGCAAAGGGGTGCCAAGAACCCGTGCCACCGCTGCCCGATTTTCAAGGTCACGCGCCAGAAGTGGTGCCGGGGCACGCCCTTCCGGCCCAGGCCCAGTCTGGCAGATGCGCGGGCGTTCATCCTTTTCCTGCGCGCCGTGCTCGTCCTGAACCATGGAGAGTGAGGGGTGACGGAGGATCAACTTGCGCAACTGCACGAGGCGATGCGGGCGCGGACCAACGGCGAGATCGAGGCCCCGTGCATCCTTTGCGACAGGCCGACGCGATCCTTTGGCGTCATGTGCACCGACAAGCACGAGTGGGGTGCTCCCCAGGGCAAGCAGAGATTCATCTTCTATCCGCTGTGCGACCTGTGCCAAACCGATAGGGCCAAAGGGGATGTCGCCACGGCCATCGAGCGGGAGCTTTGGGAGCGTCGCCCGCTAAGTCCCACGATCTGAATGAGAGGGGTGAGCCATGCCTGAGACGAACGGGTACGACCGGTTCCTCGAGAATATGTACGGGCGAAGCGGGTACTTTTTCCACAACCTCTTCGCCACGATCCGGTCGGCGGACGCGGAGAACCTGAGCCGCCTGGCTGCCGGTTTCCCGCAGGAAGTGGACGCCTATCGGCTCTACCGCGAGGAGGGACCCGAGGCGCTGGCAGCCAAGGTCTCGCCCGATCACCCGCTCCTGAAACTGTGGTGCCGGGACGAGCCCGACGTCGATGCTATGTTCAAGCTCGTGCGAGCGCGCTCATGCCCCACATCCTGAGCGTCACCTTCCGCTTCGCCTGGTACGACCTGTGGGTCGGAGCCTACTGGGACCAGCACGTCGCCCGTTGCCTGTGGGTCTGCCCGCTGCCCTGCTGCGCGTTTCGGATCAAGTTCCGGTTGTGATACTAGAATCTGATACGAGCCTATTCCACTTTCGGGCCCCAAAGTAGAATAGCGGCGGCCTTGCCCCACTTTCGGGGCGCGGACTGGAATAAGCGAAGGCCTCCGACACCTGTCGGCCAGGGCCCGACATGGTATAATTGGCCGTGTGGCAAGCCCAGTAGCCACAAGGCGGGTTGTGGAAAGCCACAGCCCGATTGCTTGACGTAAAGGTGGACCATGAGCGACGCCCCCGACCTCTCCGACGAGCACAAGGCCCAACTGCTGCGGGAGCGCGCAGCCAAGCCAGCGCCCTCTGGCCTGACCACCTACGACCTCGTTCGCCGCATCCTCCGCAAGCCCGACCTGTCCGACGATGACTGCGGCTTTATCCTCTGGAACGCGACCTGTTTTCCATTCGGCGGCGTCCTGCGCGTCGCTCGCAACCTGCGCGACCTGCGGGAGAGCACGGCCAAGGGCCTGAGCCGCTGCTGCATGTGCGGCAGGGAGTACCGACAAGCCGGACCCAAGCCGGAACTCGGCGGCGAGTGCGGGCCCGACGGCTGCCTGACCTGGATTTGCGAGGTCGAGCCCAATCTGTCCCTGTGCGACGACCCCGAGCGGCTCGAGCGAGATGTCCTCGCAAATGCGGCGATGGCATGAGCCTGATCCTCGCCGACGCCCGCGCTATTCCTATCGCCGATAATATGGTTCAGGCTATTATCACTTCGCCGCCATTTTGGAACTTGCGCGACTACGGCCTGGGCGAAAAGGGAATCGGCCTCGAGGAAACGGCTGGGGAGTACGCCGAGGACCTCGTCCTGGCCTTCCGCCAGGCGCGCCGAGCCCTGCGCCCGGATGGCACACTCTGGCTCAATCTGGGCGACTGCTACGCCGACAAGGAATTGATGGGCATGCCCTGGCGCGTGGCCTTCGCCCTACAGAGCTATGGGTGGCATCTGCGAGCCGAAATCATCTGGGCCAAGCCGAATGGCATGCCAGAGCCCGTGACGGACCGCCCCACCCGGGCGCATGAGCAGGTCTTCCTTTTTTCAAAGTCCGACCGATACTTCTACGATGCCGAAGCCGTGAAGGAACCCAACACGGAGGACATGCTTGCTCGAGCAGCCAAAGGCTACACCCGCGGGCCTCGCGGCAGGGTCGATGCCTCGAGGAACGACGCGGAGAGTCTGCGCGGCGAGGCGAACACGCGGATTACCGCGACCGGGCGTAACCTACGGGATGTCTGGGCCATCGTCACGCAGCCCTACCATGGCGCTCACTTCGCCACATTCCCGGAGAAGCTCGTCGAACCCTGTATCCTGGCGGGCACGAGCGACCGCGGGAACTGCCCGCGCTGTGGCAGCCCGTGGGAGCGCGTCCTCGAGCGGACCAAGCACCCGACCCGCGATGTAGAGGCCCAACGCCGGGCGACGCGAGAGAAGACGGGCCGGACGGACGGCCACGTCTCCGGGCCCGAGGGCATGGTAGACGAGGTGCGGACCGTCGGCTGGCAGCCAACCTGCCAGTGCTCTTGCGGCGAGGCCGTGCCCGCGCTAGTGCTCGACCCGTTCTGTGGCAGCGGGACAACGGGGGTCGTGGCCCAGAAGCTCGGGCGCGCCTTCGTCGGGTTGGACCTCAAGGCCGAGTACCTCGAATTGGCCCGCGAGCGGATCGCCGCCGCGCCCGTGAGGCTCCTATGAGCGTCTTTTATACCGCCGACGAGCACCTGGGCCACAGTCGGATCATACAGTACGTGACGCGCCCCTTCGCCTCGCTCGAGGAGATGGACGAGGCCATTATCAATCGCTGGAACGACCGCGTGAGCGACAAGGACACCGTGTACTGCCTGGGCGACTTCACGCTGAGCGGGCCGGACGCCGCGGAGGCCTACTTCCGCCGCCTGAACGGCCATGTGATCCTCATTCCTGGCGGCCACGACCGGCACTGGATCGGGCGCGCCATGCACACTGTCAACGGCCATCCGGTGGTAATCGCGCCCCCGATCCTGCGGGTCCCAGACCCGAACATGGGCAAGATTGTGCTTTGCCACTACCCCATGCTCTCCTGGGAACAGAGCCACTACGGGGCCTGGCACCTGCACGGCCACAGCCACGGGACCGTCGGCGTGTGCGAGGCCAGCGGCGACGCCAACCTTCCGCCCGGGAAGATGCGGGGGATGCGAGTCGACGTGGGCGTGGACTGCTGGAACTTCTACCCGGTTGCTTCTGAGATGCTTGCTGGAGTGATGCCATGAAACTGCGACTTTTGCTCGCCGCCGCGATTTTCATTCTTGGGCTGGCCGCCTGCGCGCCGACCTACACGCCGCAGCACTACCTTGTCGTCGGGCCAGATGGCAGCCGGTACCAGATCACCGGGTACTGCGTGATGGACACGAGCGGATTTGGCGGCACCCGCGGGATCAACTGCTACCGCTCCTGGGATATGAACGGGCCCGAGGGGCCAATCCTGTCCATGACGGGCGGGACGATCATCCCCGAGCCCGATGCGACGCCAACGCCGTGAGCGCGGACAACCGCGTATGTATTCAGCAGCGCGGGGATCACCGCTGGTACGTCTGGATCGCCATGGGCGACGGCCCCTGGAGGCCTGGCCGCGATTCCAAGATTTGCAGGAGCGAACTCGAGGCCTACCGCGAGGCTGTGCGCATCTGCAACCGCGAGATCATCGAGTACGGCATCCGGGTGCTTGCGCCCAGGCTAGGAGCCGCCGAGTGAGCCTACCCATTCCCAACCTGACCATTTCGCAGGCCGCCGACTACCTGCGGCCCGGGCGCGAGGTACTCGTGGCTAAGTTCGGCGGGGATTCGGAGGGGGCGCGGGCCGTCACGGACCTAGCCTCCGTGGCCATCGCCATGGCTATTTGGCACGAGAAGGGCTCGCCCGACCAGGTCGAGGAGAAGATGCGGGACCTGCTGCAATTTAGCGCCGCCACGGCCATCGGGATCACCCTGGGGTATATCCGGGAGATGGAGAGAGTGCCCGGCGACCGTGCGCCGGACAGGCCGCCGGAGCCGCCGCTGGACCTGCCCGTGCCGGACCTAAACTACATGCAAGCATCCGACTATCTCATGGCCGGGCGGGAACTGCTCAACCGGAAGTTTGGCGGACGCGAGCGGGCCGACGATGCCGTTGCCGACATGGTCATGTCCGCCCTGTCGATGACGATGCGCCTCCAGGGGCTCGAGTCGACCGCCGAGGTGGAGGGCCACCTGCGCGCCTTCGGCTGGTGTATGGCCTGCATGTCGGTGATGATTTCCGCGGCGTATCTGCACGAGATGGAGGCCAAGGCATGAAGATCGTCGTCCTGGCGGCCGCGCGCAACGAAGAGGCGCGGATCGACCGCTTCTGCCGGTGCTACGCCTGGGCCGACAAGATTATCATTGCCGACTGCGGGTGCGAGGACCTGACGGTGGCGCGGGGCATGTGCTACGAGAACGTCGCCATGCCGGTCTGCAACCTGCGCGTCCATCTGCCCGGATCGCAAGGGTGGTTCAGCCCGCCCGGCGAGGTCCTTGCGGCGCTGCTTGGCTGGGCCAGGGACGAGGATGCGGACTGGATCGTGAGCGAGGACATCGACTGCGTGCCGAACTTTAGTCTGCGCGTGGACGCCCGGATCGTAATTTCCAACCTAGAGCAGCCGGTCCTGCTTGTGCCGCGCCTGACTCTGTGGGGTGACTCTCTATGGTTCCCGGATGTTTCCCGACAGCGGAGCCTGTGGGCATGGAGGGCGAACTGGCCGGTCGAACCCTATGACGGGAACGAGCACCAGCTTTGCTTCGGGAATGTGCCAGCGCCCAAGGACTGCGCCCGGATCGACCCGCCCTACTGCCTGCTCCACTACGGCTGGGGGCCGGAGACCGTCGCGCAAAAACTGCGCTTCTACCGACGGCTGGCTGGGACGCAACCCCTGCTGGCTCACCCGCTCAAGACCTGCGGGCGTTTGGTTGCCTTGCCCGACTGGGCGCACATCTAGGAGGCAAAATGTTTCACTTCGCGTTCTGGCCTGGTGACTGGCGCGTGGACCTGAATGTCTTGACCTGGGAGGCGGACAACTGGCTCGTGGGTTTGATCCTCGACCTAGACGAGGGCTGGGGCGATTTTTCCATCGGCATCGGGCCCCTCCGCCTCCTGGGTCTCTCCTGGGAGCTTTGAGTTGTCCTGGCCCTACGTCCTGATTCTCTGCATCCTTTGGGAGGCGCTGGCCGTCGTATACACCCGCGAGGCGGCCAACGCCCGGCGCGACCTGCGCGGTTACGCCCGCCTCTTTTTCATTGCGGCGCTCATCGGCGTCTCAAGCGTCCTGTCTATCGCCATGACCGTTCTGCACTTCGACGCGCCGCATGTGGTGGCCTGGATCATGGGGACGGCAATCGGGGCCGTGGTCGGCCTGGCCACAGGAGTCAACTAATGCCCTACACCTTCGTCCATCCCGAGGACCTGCCTCAGGCAGAGGATCGCCTCCGCCACCTGCGCGAGGAGACAGCGGACATCGAGATGCAACTGGGGAACGACGAGCCGCACGACCCGAGCGGCCAGCCGCTCACTGGTGAAGCCTATTTCCATTGGCGCAAGCAGGCCAAGGTGGCCCTGCGCCTCCACCAGGCGGAGGCGAACTTCGTGAAGGAATGGATCAGGCGGCGGCGCGACCAGAACGAAGAGGTCTGGAAGGTGCGGTACGCCAGCGCCCCCAACTCCTGCGAGGTCCTCATCAGGGGCCTCCTGGGCGTGATCGGTGCGGTTGTGGCGGAGCACCGCTTCTACCTCACCGAGCCGGAGCGCGGCCTGCTGGGCGCGGCGCGAGGCTACGTCGGCGACCGGATGTACCCGACCTTCAGCGCGACCGGCACAGCGGGCGTGGAGCAGGCCTATGTCCAGTGACCCGGACGAGATTATCAATCGGACGGTAGTCCAGTACAAGGTGGTCGGGCCCGGACACGCCGGATTCGTGGTGGATACGGTCCGCATGCCCTACGGCCTGGCCGTCGAGATGCACGCGGTCTTCGACGCCAAGATGAGCGTAATGGGGCCGGACCCCTCGAGCGGCGAGGGCGTGAGCGTGCCGCTGGGCGCGGTGCCGCTGGGTGTGGCCAGGAATCTAGCGGTGGCGCTGCTCCTATGCGTGTACAACCAGAAGCCCAAGGACTGGGGTTGGCTGAGCGAGGCCGACGCGCTGGCCTGCCTGGCGCACGTCTCCGAGATTCTCGCCGACGCCACGGCCTACCGCGAGCCGATTACCAATCCGGTCGGCAACCTGATGCACGTCCTCCGCCGGTACCGCCTGGCCGCGAGCGCGGTGTTCCGCCTCCGCCACGACCTGTCTGGACGGCGCAGAGACCTGCGGTCGGCGCGCCAGACAATCCGTCTCATGGAGCACCGGATCGAGGACCAACGCCTTGAACTTGAGGACCGCTTGCGCCAGCGGGCTGAGCAGCAGGAGGCGATTCGCTGGCTACTCATTGTGCGCACGTGGGCCCAGCGCATGGCCGCGGCGCACCCCGAGGACGTGGAGGCAAAAGGGGCCAAGCCGCTGCTCGACAAGACGGCCTGGACAACCAGGCTAGGCTAGGGTGAGGAATCATGCCAAAGGCCATTTCCATTCTACCCGCCGGTGAACTGTTCGCTGCCAGCGCCGCACCCGGAGCAAAGCCGAAGGAGCCGGTCGATCTGATCCGGGTCACGTGCCTGGTCTTGGTGCAATTCCTGCCTGGCGAGGCGGCGCTGCTGCACCCGGGCGAGGACTTTGCGGTCATCGGCTATGTCCCAGGTGAGACGCTTTTCAGCGCGGAGGACAGTGACGATTTTCTGGGGTACCTCGGGCCCGATGAGCCCAGGACGATCTACGCCGAGGCCGCCAAGCAGAGGATCGCCGACCGGGAAGCAAAGAAACCCGTCGAGGTTCAGGCCGCGCCCGCGCCGCCGCCCGTGCCAAAAGCCAAGCGGGTCGCGCAGGTTGTGGCCGAGCCGATCCCCTCCGCGCCCGCGAGCGCGCCCGAGGCGACGACGGATTCGCCGATTGCCAATCGGTCGCTCACTTGACCGCCGGGAAAGGACGGGATACAATGCTCTCGTATTCTCCTTCTGGGGTGGGGGCCGGGCGTCGCCATAACGTCCGGCCCTCTGGGTTGGGGGTATTGTGACCGGACCAACGTACACCTCGCTCACAGCGTACCGCGAACACGTGGCCAGCGGCAAGGCTCTGCACCAGATGGAGCGCGTCCTTTACGCGCTCGAGAAGCAGGGGCCCATGACGCGGGCCGACCTAGCCGTCCTTTTTTCAAGGTCGCGACATTCCGATCCGCCCAGCCCGCTCGACGGGCCTCCGATTATGTTGGCCGCGATCTGCGGGCGGGTCTACGCGCTCAGGGTGTCGGGGCTGGTGCGGGTTGTCATGGAGGTCAAGGACGCGAACACCGGCCACCTGGTCGAACTGCTCGAGGTCGAGGCGCAAGGGCAGCTTCCGATGTTCCGTGAGTTCGTGGACCGCCTCAAACCTCGGCCAGGCCTAGCAACATAAGGTTGCAAGGAAGTGACTACTACGTAGCGCGGAGGGTCAGCCCCCAGCCGGGCCCATAACCCGGCCCATCCCGGTGCGACTCCGGGCCGCGCCACTAGGCGGGGCGGCAAATCCACAGGCGACGGGCGATCTGTTTGGAGTGAGGCTTCAGGGGATGCGACTGAATCGGCAAAAGCCCGCTGCCTTGCCGCCCCGACTTGCTCAGGAGGCGCATGCACAAGTTCGCCCAGCCCGGCATCCTGTTCCGCCGCGAGGTGATCGTCGGCCTGATTGAGACGGTGGCCTTTGGCGGCCTGCGCCTGCTCGGCGCGATCCAGGTCTCCTGGTGGATCATCCTTGCCCCTGTCCTGGCCGTCCCCGTCCTGGCTGCCCTGACGGCCCTCGTCATTTTCACCCTGCTTTTCCCCAACGCCTACCAGGCAGCCCGCGAGGCCCACGAGGCCCGGCACCGGCCCCCTTCATATAGGGCTTGACAAACCCTTCCGCATGCGGTATACTTTGGACAGTCGCAAAGGAGGATACAATGCCGCTGCCCAAGTTCACCCCCCAGCAACTTGCAGAGATTTTCAACGAGGCCAAGCTCGCAGGCCAGCGCGCCGGTAAGGCCGCTCAGCCCCAGCCCTTTCGGGCCCAGGCGACGGTTGTCGGCGGCGGCCAGATTTCGACGTTCACGGGCATCCTCGAGGACGGCCCATGCGGGTTCGCCTGGGTGACGATCCACCCGGCCAACTGCCGCGCCGCCAAGTTCGCCACCCGATTCCTCGGGGCCCGGCTGAACGGGTACGAGGGCGGGACAACCATCTGGATCGACGAGTACAACCAATCGCTTGAGCGCAAGCCTGCGCACGCGCAGGCCTTCGCCGCCGTGCTGAACGCGCATGGGATCGAGGCGGATGCCCGCTCAAGGATCGACTAGGCCATGGCCGCCCTGAAACTGGCCGAGATTGCCGACCGGATTTTCAACCGTCTGAAGGCCCTTGAGGCCCGGGGAATCATGGACCACGGGGGCCTCAAGCGGTTCTACCTCGTCAACGCCTTCCCCGCCGGGGCCTATGTCGGCGTCATCTATGTCTCCTACCAGGGCCCCCACTACTTGCGCCGGGACCGGGCCCTGCGCCTGCTGGCCTGGCTCGAGGCCGGGCACGACACCGGCGAGTGGGCAATTCCCAAGGACTGGAAGGCCCCGATCCGCACCCCTTGACAAAGTGTACCGGATGTGGTACACTTACCACAGTCTTGACCCACGCTGAAAGGCCCCCGAGGCGGCGAGGCCGCTGACCTCGGGGACGCGCAGGATGGGCTAAGGCCCAAAGGAGGCGAGATGCCAGAGCAACCGACTTTCGCGCTCGGACACGTCGAGAACGACGATTGGGTCTGGGACCGGGCAATCAGCCGCGAGGACGTGATCGCCGCGATCCGGGCCGAGGGGCTCGACCTTCCAGTCGAGTTCTACCTCGAGGGCCTGGACGAGGGATGGGTCACTCGGATCGACGGCGTGCTGTACGGGCCGGTGAGCTTCGTCGCTGGCCTGGCGGATGTGGCAGCCCTGACCGTCGAGGGACTGCAGCCGACCTACGGGCCGCCCAACTAGGAGGCGCTATGTACGACTTTATCGCCATCAACTGGAACGTCGTCGCCGGGATCGGGATTTTCTGGGTGGTCGCGGTCATCGGGATCGGCGCGATGATCGCGCACCGCTAAAGGCGGAGCCATGGGGTCCTACGAGTTCACCCTGGGGACGCGGCGCGTCCGCGTGACCATCGAGAAGCTCAGCGACCGGGACGGAATCGTCGGCTTTTCCAACGTCGAGGTTATGGACCTGCGGCGCGGTCGCCGTCCGATCCGGGCCTACCGGCACATCTGGTACACCAGCGAGGCGCGGCTGGCGCGCCTGGCGAGGGCCTCGGCATGAGCGCCGAAATCTACTCCTTCTCCTGGCCGCACCGCTGGGTGACGGTCATCTCCCGGAAGGCGGCCACGGTGGCCGTGTTCCAAGAGACGGCCAGCCGCAGCGGGCCCCCGCGCCCACTCACGCGCGTCTACCATGGCGTGCGCCCGAGCAGTCTGGCCCGCCTGGCCCGGCTGCGCCGCCGCTACCCACCGGAGGTTTGATCCATGCCCGACCATTTGACCGAAGCCAGCCTCGACGAGGACCGCCGCCGCTCGCGCCTGGGCGAAGCGGGAGTTTATCATTCAGAGCCCAGCCTGTGGACGCCGGGTGCTGCCACGCTTTCCTGGAAGTGCCCGCGCCCCGACTGCCCCACGAAACTCTGGCAACTCAAGGAGGAGACCGAGCAGGACTTCCGCACGGTCTGCGAGCGGCACGCCGCCTGGCATACCGAGATGGACGCTACGAAACCGCCGGAACCTGCCTAGTCGGCCGTGCTTGCTTTTTCAATCAAGTCGGCCTATTCTGTAAAGCGAAGGTTGCGCGCACAGGGGACGAAATTCGGCTCCATGCCGTGTGGCCGCCCAGTCCTGGCGTGGCGACCCTATATCCCCGGCACATGCAGGGGCGTGTCCAGGGTTCCCTAAAACCGTCGGGGGTACCCGGTTGGCCAAATTTCCCGAGCGCCCCTGCTCCTGCCCCGGCGGGTGCTCAAGGCGAATGTCCGGCCTGCCAGGCCGGAGACGAGGGTCCGAATCCCTCCACCCGCTCCACTAGCATATCCAGCCGGACTGGATTATCATTCGGCCTGGGAGAGAAGCCGAGGGCGACCCAACGCCTGCGGCCTGCGTGACCGTATCCGGTACCCGTGGCGGGGAGCGCCTAGACTCCCACTGCCCGCGGCGCATGCCGGGACGAAAAGCTCAGAAGCGAAAATCTACCACGCGCTCGTCAGCTAAGTCGCTGCCGCCTAACCGCAGGCCGACTCGCCGCGCCGTTGTCCAGGTCGCGCAACACCCCGGCCCTGGGCAACAGCCCGCGACGGTCGTGGCCACGCCGATCCCGCCCGTCCTGACGCCGGGAGCCGAGTCTACCCTGGTGTCCGATTTCCAGGACCAGCCCGCAGCCAATGACCTCGAGCGATGCAAGGCCCGCAGGAAGGTTTGCCGCAACCCGGCCAACAACTGCGATTACCGCTACAAGCGAGGCGACCCCGCTACCCACTGCCCTGTGTGCGGCTACCCGCGCCGCTGCAAGAACCGAGCGATCCTGGGATTCGGGGTCTGTAGGATGCACGGCGCGACGCCCACCGCGATCAAGTCGGGCAAGTACATGATCTCGGCCCAGATTTCCGCCGCGTTCAACCGGATCGTCGCCACGCCCTCGCTGCTCAACCTATCCGAAGAACTTGCCATTGCCGCCACGCGCACGGACCAGATCATGGAGCAGATGCAAGTGAATGACCCGACCGTTGTGGCGGGGGAGTGCATGCAGGCCGCCAACATGATCGAGGCGGGCATCCTCGAGGCCCAGCACTCCGAGGTGGCCGCCGGGCTGCGCCTGCTGCGGGCCGCCCTGGACCCCGTTTATATTCAAAAGCGCCTATGGGAGGAGTTCCGCGACAACACCGAACTCATCCGGCGGCTCAGTGAGACCGAGCGCAAGTGGTCCTTTGCAAACCGCCAGGCCGTCCCGATCAACCAAGTGCTCGAGTTCACGGTCTGGCTCCAGCAACTCATGCTGCGTTTTATCCCCAGCCCGGCAGATCGCGCCGCGCTGGCCCGCGAGATTCGGTCCGTATTCCCCGTGGCGACCGCTCAGGCCGCCGGGATTCGGCAGGTAGGGAGCATAGATGCCACTCGAGAATAAGCCCTGGTGGACGCGGTTGCGTCTTCTGCGCGTTCTGTGCTTTTTCAACAAACACGCATACGTCTCGCATGCGAACCCGACCGGTCTCGGCCTGGGGTACTGCTGGTTTTGCGGCGAGCTTTTTGGGGGATGAGCAGTGCCTCGGCGCGATCCGGCCTTCCGACTACGCACGCCTGTCGAGGACTGGCGCGGAACCTGGGCCCACGACTCGGTGCCGATACTGGACCCGCCCGAGCCGGACGATCCGGTCCTGGCAGAGAAGCTGCGCGTCGCCCGGCGGTCCCTGATTGCGTTCACGGAATACACCTATCCCAGCTACAAGACGGAGGAGTTCCATCGGCACCTGGCCTCCGCGCTCGAGCAGGTCATTATCCCCAGGGACGACGGCAGCCGAGCGATCCGCAAGCTCATGGTGTTCGCGCCGCCCCAGCACGGCAAGACGGAACTCGTCTCTATTCGCACGCCGCCTTTTTGGCTGGCGCACAACCCCGACCTACCAGTCGCACTGATTTCCTACGCCGCCTCCCGGGCCTACGACAACAGTCGGCGGGCACGGTCGATCATGGAGTCGGACGCCTACCACGGAATCTTCCCGCACATCAACAAAGACGAGGGCAACTGGCGGGTGACGGACTGGGGGATTCTTGGCCACAAGGGCTACACCCTGGCCGTGGGCCTCGGCGGCCCGATCACCGGGCACGGGTTCGGGCTCGGGATCATCGACGACCCGTTCGAGAGTTGGGCGGACGCCCAGTCGGAGGTGATGCGCGAGGGAGCCTGGGCCTGGTACGACGGCACCTTCCGCACCCGCATGTGGGAGAACGGCGCGGTCATCTTCATGATGACCCGCTGGCACCTGGACGACCTGGCGGGACGGATTCTCAAGGCAGAGGGAACGGTCGAGGAAGGCGGCGAGTGGACGGTCCTGCGCTACCCGGCGCTGGCGGAAGAAGGGGATTTGCTCGGGCGCGAGATCGAAGCGCCTTTGGCCCCGAAGCGATTCTCGAAGGCTTTTTTGCTCGACTTGCGCGAAAAAGCCAGTCCCTTTGTGTGGAACGCCGAATACCAGCAGCACCCGATTGCGGCGACCGGCGACATTTTCAACATCGCCCGGTTGCAGATCGTGGACGCAGTCCCGGCGGAAGTGGCCGAAGTGGAACCGCCGGAGGAGCCGGGCAAGGGCCCGCGCCTGCTCGAGGTCAAGAAGGGGACGCGCTACTGGGACCTGGCTGGGACGGAAGCGAAGACGATCAAGTCGGACCCGGACTGGACAGTGGGGACGCTCCTGGTGTTGCACGAGGGCAAGAGCTACATCCTCGACCTTGTGCGCCTGCGCGCCTCGCCCGAGGGCGTGCGCGCAACGATCAAGTTGACCGCCGAGGAGGACGGTCGGCGCGTTCGCCTGCGGATCGAGCAGGAGGGCGGCCAGGCGGGCAAGGCGCAGGTGGGCGACTACATCTCGCTCATGCAGGGATACGACGTGGACGGGGACCTGCCCAGCGGCGACAAGCGGGTACGGGCCATGCCCCTGGCGGCCCAGGTGAACGCGGGCAACGTCTTCCTGCTCCGAGCGGCCTGGAACAAACCTTTTATGGCCGAATTGGCCGAGTTCGACCACGGTCGGCACGACGACCAGGTGGACAGCGCAGACGGGAGCTACAACATCGAGACGGGCCAGCCCAAGTGGTCCCGCATGAAGTTCAAGGCTATTTCCGGCCCGAAGCCAAAGGGCTAGGGGTCCGAACATGCTTTATCAATCGCGCTTGACCGGGTACGCTCATCTTGCGGGAAGCCCGTCCCGTCATTTCAGGCCGCGCCGACCGATCACAGGGCTGGCGGGCGGCACTCGAGCGGCGCGTAGGCAGGATGCGGCCAGCTTCGCGCGCCTGTGATTTCCCGGAGACATCCTATGGCAGGCAAAACAGCCTCGAACCCGACTGACGACTCCAGGGCAATCCATCTGCCGACGTACCTGAACCGGATCGTCCCCTACTGGGGGCATCCGGGTTGGCTCATGGCCGAACGCTGGCGCGCCTTCGTGCGCAACCAAGCCCTCTGCATGATCTACCGCGACACCCTGATCCAGATGGTGCTCTCGACCCCCTGGGACATCGTTGCCAAGGACGCCACGGATAAGACGCAGGCTACCCGCAAAGAGATCGACCGCGTCAAGGCGGTCCTGCGCGACGCCGACGGCGATTTCGACACGTTCATGGAACTCTGCCTGCAGGACACACTTGACCTGCCCTTCGGTGGGGCCTTCGAGGTGGGCCGCGAGGGCGACAAGCCGAACGGGCGCGTCATGTGGATCGAGCACATCGACGGCGGCACCCTCATGCCGACCGGTGACGCCGACAATCCCGTCCAGCAGCGCGTGAAGATGATGCCCACGCGCATTGTCAACTTCCCCGACTACTCCATTCAGCGGATGTACATGACCCCGCGCCCGGAACTCGAGCGGCGCGGTTGGGGCATGGCCCCGCCCGAGAAGGCCTACCTGGCCATCGAGATGCTTTTCCGCGGCGACCGGTACTACGCCAACCTGCTGCTCGACACGCCGGAGGCGGGCATCCTCGACCTGATTGACATGAGCGAGCAGGACGCCGAGGAGTGGATCGCCGGTGCCAAGGCTCTTTTCATGGGCACGGACGGATTCAAGGTCCCGGTCCTTTACCAGCACTCCAAGGCCGCCGCGTGGATTCCCTTCAACCGCCCCCCAATTGACATGATGTACGACAAAGTCACGACCAAGTACGCCCAGATTCTCGGGGCGGCCTATGGCATGACGCTCTCCGACATTGGCCTGGGCGACACGGGCGGAAGGGGCAGCCTGGCGGGGGTGATCCGACAAGAGCGCGTCTCGCGCCGGTCCGGCCAGGCCTTCGTCCGTGCGAAGATCGAAAACGCCATGGACAACATCATTGGCGAGGACCTCAAGTTCGAGTGGAAAATTGACGACGAGGATGCGACCCTCGCCAAGGGCCGGGCCATGCTCGCCTACGTCCAGGGGCTCACCGGAGCGAAAGATGCCGGGATGATGAGCCCACAGGAACTCCGATCCGAGTTGGTCGCCTCCGGCGTACTCAAGGTGGAAATCGACCCAGAGGACGTGCCGGTCCCGCCACCTCCGCCTCCCGGCCTGCCTGGTGCGCCGGGCGCGAGCGGAACCTCCGGGGGCAAGCCCGGCACGCCAGCCGAGCAAGGCAACCCGGCCTTTGGCGGGGTGCCCGCCACGAGCGGCGGGCGCGGAGGGCCCACGCCCTTCATGGCCGCCCGAGCCGTGCTGGGCATGAAGACCTCGGACGAACTCAGGGCCCAACTCTCCCTGATTATCAAACCCGCCCTCGAGCGGGTGATCCTGGGCGCAGAGGAGCCGCGGTTGCGAAGGCTGGTGCGGGCCGTGACCAAGACCATGGTCCCGAGCGTCGCCCGGACCTTCGGGGAACTAACGGACGCGGAGATTGACGACTACTGGCTGCCTCAAATGATCGCCCTCGATTTCGAGGACCCAGCCAGCATCGAGAACCTGGTCGTGCGCGACGAGGAACAGGACCTCCAAGGCGAGATCGACAAGCACCTGGCCGCCGATCCCTGGTGGCAGACGGCCACGTCCGCCGACAAGGAGGCGATCACGGCGATCATGCGCGCCGCCTTCGCAGCCGGAGCCGTGGACGCGGGCGAGCGGCTCGTGAAGTCCCTGTACGAGGCGGGCCAGCGGGACAGTTACGCCATGACCGGATTTTCATTCACCTTGCGCAACAAGGCGACCCTCGCGCTCCTGGACGAGAAGGCCGCCCAGTTGGTCCGCTGGGTGGACGATGCGACCAAGACCTTCATCCGCCGCGTTGTGGTTGCGGGTGTGAGGCAGGGCCTCTCGAGCCCCGACATCGCGCAAGCCCTGCGCGACGGGGCCAGCGCCGAGACCGTCCTGAACCAGGAAGGCTACGTAGACGACGCGATCAAGCTCATCCGCGAGGGCCTGACGGAGATGACGGAGGCGCGGACCAACTCGATTGTCAATACCGAGATCGCCCGGGCCGAGTGCGCCGGGCGGCTCGAGCAGTTCCAGAAGTCGGGCCTGAAGCAGAAGGCATGGGTGCATCGCGGCTCGCGTGGCGTCACGGCGGCGGGCAACATTCACCCGTGCGACATCTGCGCGGGGAACGAGGACCTGGGGTTCGTGACCATGGACTACCTGTTCGACACCGTCTTTGAGCCCGCGCCCGCGCCGCCCGCGCATCCGAACGTCTGTCACTGCGACCTGATTTTCAACGAGCAGGAGTTGCTAGAGAAGGTGGGGACCGGCGACTACAAGCCCTGGAATGGGCGGTAGCCGTGAGGGTCTTCGTGGAAAGTCGAACCTACCGGGCCGGGTCCTGGCGCGGCGTGACATTCAAGGGCACGGACCGGAGGGCAACGCTGACCTGCCTCTGCGGCGCAGTGTACGCGGTGCGGAGCGGGATGATCGGGCCGGGCGGGATTACCAAAGCGCCGCTGCGGTGCTCCTGCGGGTTCGATGACCTAGTTCGCCTCGAGGGATGGGAGGCAGGGAACACGGGAGGAAAGCATGACTGAGAAAGTGGTAGGACAGGAAGCGCCGCCGAAGGCGGAGCCGAAGGGCAAGGCCGCAGAGACCGGGTTGCCCGCGAGTCACGTGATTGAGGTTCACCACACCGTTCGCACCCTAGCCGCCATAGCGCAGCCGGGAACGGACAAGGTCTCCGGGGCCGAGGCCGACGCGCTCGTAACCGCGCGGTTCCGGGAGGGCTGGGGGCTGATGGACTTCCAGACCCTCGGCCTGACGCAGCAGGGCATCAGCGTCCTGTGGGTCTTCGGGCGTAGCAAAAAGGGCGCGGGTCTCACGGAAGCCAAGCACGTCAGCCGATCCGTCTCGTCCTTTGGGGCGGGGCCAACCGTGACCGGCTTCCAGGCGGACGCCTACCTGGCGGGCTACCTGGCCGACGGGTGGCGGCTGGCCTTCGTTCGCAACGCAGGCTACACGCCCGAGGGCCTGAACATGGTCTGGCTACTCGTGAGATGAGCCTGATCGTTTTCGGGGTCGTGGGGCGGCTGCTCATCTGGGTCTGGCAAACGAGCGGGCCAACGACCCGCATCTGGAGCCGGAGTGCGTTCCTGCGCGAGATGGCCGAGTGCGACTTCTGCACCGGCTGTTGGGTGTACTTCGCGCTGGCTTTCCTGTTCCGCCAGAACTGGATCGCTCCGGCGTACATGCCGGTCGTGAGCGAGCTTATCACCGGAATTGCCATGAGCTTCGTCGCGCACCTGGCCGCACTGGGCTGGCGAACCAAGTGGGGGTACGAGAAGCTCGAATGAGGTAGACGTGGATCGACCCCTGTGGGCAGAGCGGATAATCAATCGGGCGGCGGAGCGCGAGCCAGATCGCTCCGCCTATGCTTGCGCCTTCCTGAGTCGCTACCGAGAGGCCGTGGGACGCCAACTGCTTGACCAGGGCGACCCGATCACCCAGACGGTGGCCCGCGTGGCCGAGTGCCAGCGCCTCGTGGCCGTGCGCGCCAAGTTGGCCGGGCAGCCCTTCGACCCGCAGGACGTGGACACCTTCCACGTCACCCTGGCCTACTTCCCCGATTGCAGCGACGAGCAGATGGGCGCTCTGCAAAAGGACCTGCTCATGCCGGTCCCGTTCTCGCTCGAGGTGCGCGGTTACAGGTACTTCTCGCCCGCGCCCGGCGCGCACCCGCCACTCGGGGCCATCGTCCTCGACCTGGTGGCCACACCGGCGCTTCTCCGCCTGCAGTCGGAGATTATCAATCGGGCCATCTCGACCGGACTGATTCTCGGGGACTTCTGTGACGCCAGGTCTTACACCCCTCACATCACCCTGGGTTACACTCGCCAGCCGGACGGTTTCCCGAGATTTGGGCTCCCCTTCAAGGTCTGGGTCTACGGGTGGTCGATTACGCGCAGCGACTATGATGTCAAATCGGACATACTCCTGCCGTGGACCCGCGAGCCGGGCTCCCTCGTGCAAGGCGGCGGTCCGGGTTCGGGCGACGTGGGCCACGCGGGCCGACCGGGGGAGGTGGGCGGCAGCGCCCCCGGCCTGGGCGGCCAGATGTCCGGGTTAGACCTCTATCGCTACCAGGACTCCCAGATCGAGAAGCTCCCCAAGCAGGTCGCCAACCGCGACTACGGTCTGGCGCTGGAGGGCACGGGCGATGTTTTCCGGGAGGTTGCCCAGAACCAGGACGAGAGTTTCATGCGCTACGGCGCGCCGCAGTACCCGGAGGAAAAAATTGGCAGGCTAGAGCACGACATGGATGTGCGCCTGGCTCGCGCCCTGCCCAAGTTGGAACCTGGCGACCCGGACCTCGCTCTGGCCAACGAGATCGGGCGCAAGTTCGAGGCGCTGGGGCCGTTGCGGGACCCGGTGACGGAGGCTGCCCGCCAGTTGAATCTCGCCGTGGTCGCCCGGGACCCGGCCCGCGTCCGTGCGACCATTGCGGACTTCCGCCAAAAACTAGGGGCGGGGACCGCTGCTGTGAAGCGCCAAGAGGCCGAGGGCTCTGGCGCGCAGCCCGCCTCCGACTTTGCGGGCGAGTACCCGACACCGTTGGGCGGGATCGTCGGCACGGGCACCTCGAGCGCCGAGATTGTCCGCGGCGGCGAGGGCTCTGGGGATTTTGAGCACGCGGGCCGCCCGGGCGAGCAGGGCGGAAGCCTGCCCGGCACCGGCGATGACCGCGAGAACTTCCGCGGTTACAAGGTCGTGCACGGGAAGTACCACAATGCTGGCAAGGTGGCCCTCGAGCACGAGGGCATGCGCACCGATTTCCATTCAACGCCCGAGGAGGGATTTGACGAGGCGCGCCAGATCGAGCACCGGCTCAAGTCGGAGCGGGAGCAGAACCAGCGCGTCGCCATGGCCACGGATGCGATCAAGGCGGGCAAGTACACGCCCGAGGATATGCAGGCCCTCTTCGGCAAGGCCAACCAGCAGGGCACGGTCGGCCACCAGAACGTCCTCGCGGCGCTCGAGCGGATGGGCATGAAGCCCGCCATGGCAGCGCGCCTAGTAGGCCATGACGCGAACACGCGCATCGACGAGATGGGCCACTTCGCGCACCGGCCCAGCGACATCCTCAAGATTTTCCAGGAGTGGAAGGAGGGCCGGATTTCCATTCCCTATGGCCGGGTGGCGAAGGCCGACCTCGAGGAGCGGGACGGCGCGGCCTTCGACGCCCTACTCAAGTCCGTCGCCGCGCACCTCGAAGGCGATGCGGTCGGCGCTTTCGCGGATACGGAGACGGAGGGCCAGGTCGAGATTGCAGCCAAGGCGCGCTTCACCTGCCAGCGCCTCGGCCACGGAAAGATCGTCTTCACCGCCGTACCACCGGCTGGCGTCGAGTTCCCCACTCAGGGGCCGCCCCCGATTACCATTCCTACAGACGAGGGGCCGGAGCAGATTGCGGCGGACCTATCGGACGACCTTCTGCCCGAGGCTATGCGCTACTACAGGGCGGCGCTCGAGTGGGCCGCCAAGAACGGCACGGTCCAGCGCGCGATCGTGGGCACGCTCGAGGAGCGGATTTTCACCTATGCCGTCGAGCGTGGCGGCGAGGGGTCGGGCGATTTTGGGCACCCTGGGCGGCCCGGCGAGCAGGGCGGGAGTGCGCCATCCGGGATGGGAGTGACATCGGTAGCCAAAGAGACGGAGAAGGCAGCCGCCTCCGGCAAGGTTCACCGGTTCGAGGCCGCGGGCCTGGGCAAGGCCCCCTACCGATTCAGGGAGATGTGGGTCGCCCCGAGCCCTAGCACGATGGGGACCAACCCGACGGCCTGGGCGCTGGGGATGCAGTCGATGCCGCGTGTGGACTACGGCGGGCCCTACTCCTGCGCTTACTGCGGGACGGCGATTACCAACCACTGCCTGATCGAGTCGGCAGACGGCAAGCATTTCATGGTCGGGACCGATTGCGTGGAGAAGACGGGCGATGCGGGCCTGATCGACCCGGTCAAGGTGGCGGCGGCAGAGGCCCGGCACGAGGCGGCGGCCAGGGCCTTGGGCGAACACATAGATGCGGCCAGGAAGAATATCCAAGACCTGGTCGGTCAGAATCGCCCTGCGTTCGAGGCGATTCCGCACCCGCATGCGGGGATGGCCGCCGAAGGCAAGACCTATGCGGACTACCTCGACTATTTCGGGGAAAAGGTGCACGCTCTAAGCAAGGCGGAGAGCGTCCTGAAGGACGCCAAGGCTCGGCTCAGCGGCGGAGGAGGTTAGCGCCATGAACGACAAGAAGATTACCACTCGGGCGGACGGTCTGGCCCTGTCCGGCGTGCTTCGCCGCGTGACTGTGACGCCGACCCAGCCCGCGCCGGTGACAGTGCCCGGCCAGGAGGGCGTGGCGATCCCGCCCGTCGAGCACGACGAGATTCTTGACCTGAACGCCCTGGCCTCGCTTCTGCGCGAGCGCCTGCATGAGCGCGGGGAAGACATCCCCGTCGAGGATGCGCGCATCCGCGAGGCGGGCGACATCCTGAACCTGGTCGGCAACGGGCTGATCGACATAGACTTCGCGCTCGAGTGGGCGCGCCAGGCCAAACTCGACGGGACGCTGGCGCGAGACCAGTGGGGCTATGTCATCTCGCCGGAAGTCGTGCAAGAGGCAGCCCAACTCGTGGCCTGGGAGCAGTATCGCGTGCCCGTGCGCCCTCTGCCTGAGCCGGGCCAGAATCTCCTCGAGACACAACCCTGGCAGCAGAAGGGCCTTATTCGCCGCGGGGGAGTCGGCTCTGGGGATTTCAGCCATGCCGGTCGCCCAGGGGAGCAAGGCGGGTCTGCGTCGGGCGGCGGTGCCGGAGAGGCGGCCAGAGGCGGTTTCCCCTCCGACTATCGCGTCGTCGAGGATGCCAAGCTGACCTGCGGGCACACGGTCCGATTCGCGCGCAGTTCCGATGAGCGGTCCAGGACGACCCTGGTCGGCAAGCAGGTCCTCTGCCCGGTTGACGGGCACGTCTCGACCATTGCCGACGTGAAGGCGCACTCTGTCCTCGGCGCTACCTCGGAGGAGTTCTATACGCACCCAGAGGTGATCGCGCCGATTACCGAGCGTGGCGGCGAGGGCAGTGGCGACTTTGAGCATGCCGGTCGCCCTGGCGAGCAGGGGGGTTCCGCGCCAGGCGAAGGGTCGGGCAAGTTTGAGACGCGCGAACCCGACAAGTACAGCCACGAGCGCCCGGCGGAGCACTACAAGACGTGGGCGCAGCGTGACCTCTTCCAAGCGGGCGAGCTTGCCCGCGGTGGCCCGGAAGCAAAGGTCGAGGTGAACAAGGCGCTTGACCACGCCCAACAGATGATGGACAAGGCGGTCGAGGCGGACAAGGAGTACACGGGCGTGGACAAAACCACGCCCAGCCATATTATGACCAACCTCCCCAAGGGCCTGAACGAGATCGCCGCCAACATGAGGACGGGAGATTTCCATGACATGAGCGGCCCGACGTGGGCCGACCCGTCGGTGCTGGACAAGTTCGAGCAGGTCGGGACCACGCCGGAGAAGGGGCTGGCGATGCCCGCCAACTTCATCGGCGGGGGCCCGGACACGCTCGCGGCTTCTAAGGCGGGACGGTGGTTGCTGCTGACCAAGAGCGGCGAGCTTACGAACGCCGTGGAGTGGACGCGGGGGAAAGTCGCAGAGGACGGCGCGGGCCTGGTGGAACAGGTCAAGGGGCTCGATCCCAACGGCACCCGGTTCGCGCAGATCGTGGACCACAGCGGCAAGATCATCGCGCAGAGTCCCAATTGGCACCTGCGCGACGCCGGAAGCCAGTCCTTGCAGCACGACGAGAGCGGCGGTTGGCGGGCCCACTACACGGACAGCCAGGGCAATGAGTGGCGCAGCAAGGAATCCACATCCGGCGGCCCGCGGGACTCCGAATCCTCGTTCGCCGATCTGCGTAGGCTGCACGCCACATTGAGTCCCAACCTGGCGCAGAAGTCGCTCGTGGTCCGGGGAGGGGTCGGGTCGGGCAACAGCGGGCACGTGGGACGCCCCGGCTCGAGGGGAGGCTCGGGAGCGGGGACCGGCGGCACGGCCCCCGTAAAGAGCGGGGGGGAGGATGTGAGCGCCACCGCCGCGCCAGCCCCGCAGAAGCCAGCGCCGCAGGTGGGTCCGCCCGAGCAAGGCGAGACGCGGCTCGGAATTACCAACGCGCGGCCGGGCGTGAGCGAGCAGCAGATTGTCGCCGGGATGAACGTATTTTCCGCCAAGCTGTCCGCTCTGCCCAACGTAAGCGAGGTCAGCGTCCAAGCGGGGGTCGGTGGCTACATGGGGGGGCATGAGCCCACATGGATCGTCAGCTATAAGGGCGACGGCGACGCGCTCAAGCTCTGCGCCCAGACAGCCAAGGACGCCGGTGAGGACGCGGCCCTGTTCATCGGAACCAAAGGGCGCGGCACGGACAGCGTCGCCACGGATTTTCAATTCGACAAACCGGTCACGCCGGTCGAGCGCAGCACCATCGAGCAGGCCCTCGTGACGTGCGGGGAAAAGACCGGGCAGATGAAGGGTTGGCAGTGGTTCAAGGACGGTAGCCAGCACTCCGTCCTACGATCTGTTTGCGTGCCGCAGTGGGGGGGCGAGGCTAACGCCCACGCCCAGGCGGCCACGACCATGTCTAGCTTTTTCAAATCCATCGGGGCCGGGCACTCGCTTCACGAGTACCCCGTCGGCGTTGGAGTTCTCGAGAAGGAAGGCCCAAATGCCTACGACACCGTTCTCAACGGATGACCTGGCCAAGCTCGGCAAGGCACATGCCGAGGCCAAGGCCAAGGAAAGCGACGTAAGCCTGGCCGGGTTCCCGGACCTGCCCGACATCCCCACGGACGCCGACAGCATGGTCGTCGTCTTCTACCGCGGCAATGCAGGCGGATCGGGACCGGGGGGAGGCCCGACCGCACCCGGTACCCCGCCGCCTCCGTTGTCCGCGCCGGAAAAGCCAGAGAAGCAGCCTGGGGCGCAGCAGGAGCCCGGGCCGGAGCCCGGGCCGGAGCCCGCGCCGGAGGCAAAGCCGAAAGAGCCAGCGCCGGAGGTTGCGCCCGCGGCCCAGCCGCCAGCGCCGCCGGAGGCGGGCAAACCGCCCCTGCCAGACAGCCTGGAAACCCACAAGGTTCAGGAGGAGAAGCGGCCCGCCAAGCCGACGCCCCCACCGCCCGGCAGCCTGCGGACGCATAAGGCACGCAAGGTCTGAGCCATGGAGACGGGCAGCGCAATCAAGGTCCTTGGGACGGACGTAAACGACGAGGCCTGCAACTGGCAGACGCTCAAGCAGAACGGCTGCGACTTCGGCATGGTCAAGGTCTGCCAGGGAGACTACCTTCCCAACGCAAAGTTTCCCGTGCACCTGGCGGGAATGGTTGCAGCGGGGACGAGCTACCGCGCCGGGTACCTGTGGGACGATCCGAACGTCGCCCCCAAGGCGCAAGTGGACAAGTTCGAGAGCTTCCTCACGCCCGCCGTCCAGTTCGCCGTAAACGACATCGAGCAATTCTGGAAGTCGTGGACCGAGTGGGCGCAGCACAAGATCACCCACTTTTTCGACAAGACCATGCTCGCCGACCACTACCAAGAGACCACGGAACTCCTGGCCAAGCTGCTGCCGGTCATGCCGTACACGCGATTGTCATTCGTGCGCGAGTACGCGCCCGCGATGCTGCTCTGGATGGAACAGTTCCCGCTTTGCCTCGCGGTGTACACAGCAATCGGCGGACAACTGACCTGGGCCCAGGTCGTGGCGGCCTGCCCAGACCCCTCCACCTACCCAGCCTACTACCTCCCGCCCTCCGGCAACGACCCGGCGGTCTGGCAATTCACCGGGGACGAGGTGATCGTTCCGGGCAAGGAGGGAGCGATTGATCTCCTGGTTGCCTGGCAAAGCACGATGGACGCGGTGGCGCGGATTACCATTCCGCCGCCCGGGCAGACCTATGCGGGCGGAGACGTGAACACGGCCAAGAGCGCCCTGAACTGGATGACATCGGACCTGCCGATGACAGAATCTCAGTTGGTGGCTTTGCGGAACGTATGGGGGGGCCGACCGGGACTGCCCCCGGCGGCGGCAATGACATGAACCGGCGCGTCACCCCAATCCTACGGCGCATCGTCGCTGGCCTCGGCCCCGAGCCCGTTGCCCTCCGGCATGCGGGTCGGATCATGCGCCGCAGCGTGACTGGCGACCCAGAGGGGGGGCGTGGCGACCCGACCAAGCAGGTCAGTCTGGATATGACGCGGGGATTCCAGCGCGAGATCGAGCAGCGGCTCCGCGTGATCCATGATGACGTGGCCAACGCCAGCCTGCTCGACATTCCCAAACACCTCACGAACGCCTATGTCTACCTCCTGAACCACCGCGCCTTCGTCGATCCGCAGGTCTGGGAACAGCAGTTGGAGCTTGTCCAGAAGGCGCACGACTGGGTGATTTCCATTGGGCGGATGAAGGAAGCGGACTTCCGCGCCTACGCCTATGCGGCCAGCGATGGCGGAGATGACCAGTTGCCGCCGCTGGGCGAACTCAAGAAGCTGGTCGAGCGGGGCGGCGAGGGCTCGGGGAACTTCGAGCACGCAGGCAGACCCGGCGAGGTTGGGGGCAGTGCGCCGGGGACCGGGATGCCGACCACCCACGAAGGTGCCGTCGCCGAGTTTAGCAAGGGCATGAGGCCGATTCGGTCTGTCCTCTTGAGTCTGCCGGATGACCTCGGGGCCCAGCGGACGGACGCGGTTGCCGGGCTGACCTGGAAAGTCGGCGAGAACCCAATCACACCTTATTTGGGCCACTCGGACGTGCGCGGCGCACTAAAGGCCCAGATCGTGCGCAACCTAGCCTGGGCCGTCACCAATCCGAAGCTCTCCGAGTACCCCGACTATCGAGAGGAGTTTGCGCGCGGCGACACGGCCTCGGAGATTGTGGCCGATCACCTGGTCGAGAACTGGGCCCAGACATCGAATGACACAGACATGCGGGCCCTCAGTATTCAGGAGCAAATCTCCCGCGAGTTCGATGCGCCCATGTCGCCCTGGCAGTCGGCGAAGCTGGATGAGGCGGCCAGCCGGGTGACGGCACCGGGGGCTCCGAGTAGGCCCGACGAGGCGGGTAGCACGTTCTCGCAGTGGATGACGGGCCAGGTCAACCAAAAGATGGACCTCGCCCCGGCCCTCGGCCCAGACGTGGCCCGGCTCACTGTGCCGGACGTTGAGGGTGCCGTGCACGACATGCTCGGGAAGATGTACTCCGACACCCAGAACCTATACGCGCTCGCGGGCGTGCAAGATGTCACGGTCTACCGCGGGGTCCTGTCCGACTCTGTCCCCAAGGATTTGTACGCCGCCGTGCAAAGGGGGGAAAGGGTCGATGTGAGGCTGACGGACCAGAACGCCGCAGAGAGTTGGTCGCTGAATCCACAGACCGCCTGGGAGTTCGCTGACGAGGGCAAGGGAGTCGTGCTGGAAGCCAAGGTACCCGTCACCCACCTGCTCTCGACCTGTGCGACCGGCTTCGGGTGCCTGCCCGAGGGCGAGGTCATTGTGCTCAACAAGGGCGATCTGCCCGCCCGGGCCATGTCGAATCTTGGTGACTTCTTCGCCCCGGGCTATACCCCCGGCGGGCGCGAGGCGGCGACATGACCTACCGGATGAAGTTGAACGACCCGGATCGCCCCGACCTCGACAATGCCGACTGGATCAAGACGCTGACCGACGACCGGACGCGCCTCGATCCCCGGATTATCAAACGGGGAGGCGAGGGGTCTGGGGACATTGGCCACGCGGGCCGACCGGGCGAGGTCGGAGGCAGCGAGCCCGGGGGCGGCGAGGCCAAGCGGGTCCGGCTGACCAAGAGGGCCATCAGCGACATCATGGTCTGGTCGCCCTCCCGGTACAACGAGATTTCCAAAAAGGATGCCGTGGAGTTGACCTACCAGATGCTCCGAGGCGAGCGTTGGGACACGCGCCTCGGCGATGCCTCCCAGGCCAAGCCCGGCGAGGTGACGCGCCCGGCGGACCCGTGGGAGGGCAAGCCACAGTACAGCGTGCGACGCGACGAGGAGGTCTTTTCCGCCGGAAGCTACACAGAGTCCGCCACGATGACGCGCTGGGGGAGCTACTATGTGAACGCGAAAGAGGGCTACATCGTCGCGGGCGACGACCGCAACATGCGGCATTTCAACGACTATGCGGCCTTCCTCGAGAAGGGCCCGCGGGTCTATTTCCAAACGCCGCTCGTCGAGAAGGCTTACCTCGAGGAGCGTGGGGGCCAGGGCAGCGGCAACATTGGCCACGCCGGGCGGCCCGGCCTGCGCGGCGGCTCCATGCCCGGCGGGGGCGGCGCATCGGACCGCGAGCAGGCCATGGGGGACAAGCGGGTCAAGATTCTCAAACAGGAGCAGGCCCGCGAGGTGCACCTGGCCAAGGCCGCGAACGACAAAGAGGTGGCGTCGTGCAAGCGGTACCTGGACGGAATCTATAACAAGGACGACCAGACGCACGTTGCGGACCACTGGGAACTCGGCAAGCAGCGGATGGTCCAGTTGATCGGCGGCTACCGCGATATGGCCGAGGATCAGTTCGCCTCCATGAGGGGCCAGGGCCTCGTCGATAATCCCCAGAGGCAGGCCGCTTTCCGAGGCACCATGAGCCGCCTGGCCGTCCTACAAGACAACCTCGGCTATGTAGACCGGACGCCCCAGGACATGACGAACTCGGCCAGGGGCATCCAGGAGGCCGTGGGCCTCATGCGCCAGGAGGCGACGGACATTGGCCTGCCCAAGAGCGCGCCGCTACCGAACGGCGACCTCGTTTCCTACTACGACCGCGAGCCGACCATTGTCGAAGAGGAGATGCCCAAGTCCGACCACATGGTCACAGTCATGCCAATGGCATACGCCCGCGTGGTGGACAACACTCTGGGGACCGACCCGACGGACACCCAGCCTTTCCGCGACAGCGTGGATAGGGCGCAGATGCACGCCATTGGCCAGGTCGTGGACGCCCGGATTGAGGCCATGAAGCCCGAGACCGACGCCATGGTCCAGGCGATGCAGGACGACCCGCGGGTCAAGGGTTCTCAGCAGGCTCTCAGCGAGGCCTACGGCAGGGCCAACGCTACGGCCTTCGCCCTCAGCGACGAGGGGGCGCGGCAGAAGATGCAGGACATTATCATTGCCTCCAATGGCCGCGAGCGAACGCCCGAAGAGGTCGCCTACATGGAGAAGTGGTCTCCGGTGATCGACCAGTACACCACCGACCTTATCGCTTGCAAGGACGCGGGGCGCGCCTGCGCTACGATCCAGTCCCAGGTCCTCGAGGAGCACATGGCGGGCCTGGGTGGCGGGAACGACGACATTTCCATGAAAGAGGGCGACCCCGGCGGGCCTCGCGCCCTCGATCCCATGAGCCGGGAGAGCATGCAGGGGGCCGAGGCATACCTGCGCAAGATCACGTCGCCGGATGTTACTCTGGCGGACCCCGTCCCGTGCTACAGGGAATTGGCGGGCGACGAGGAGAGCTTCCGCGGCTTCAACCAGCTAAACCCCGGCTCGGACCGGCAACCCGGAATCTACCTGCCCGAGCAGACCGACACGCAGACCTTTGTGCACGAGATGGGCCACAGTTTGGAGGAGGAAAACGCCGGAATCCATGACGCCACTCGGGCGCTCCTGCTCGAGCGGGCGCAAGGGACCGCCCTCTCCAAGTACCCCTGCCCGCCGTATAAGCCCTACGAGGAGGGGTACCGCGACGCCTTCAAGATCGACGAGTACGCTGGCAAGCTCTATGGCAACTCGATCCCCAGGGCCTACCAGAGCGAGGTCTACTCCATGGGATTGCAGCGCCTCTATCGGGACCCGGCCTCTTTCGCCAGGGACGACCGCAAGTGGTTCGACTTCACCGTCCTGAACGCCACGGGTTACATCGGAAAGGACACGGAATGGCTACGCCAGAACATGCCTATAAGCTGAGGGACCCCCAGAGCGGCGAGATTTTCACTCTATCGGGCGGCGTCTGGGCAGGCGAAAACCCGGAGGCTGTCAAGCTCCTGAACGGCTTGTACATGGCTGGCAGGGCCCTGCGGGCGGACCCGTCCCGGTACCAGGCCGATCCCGACTGGGACGCGGCCCAGGCCGCCATGGCCGATTTGGGCCTGATTCTCGTGGCTCAACCCGCCCCGGCCCTGGCGGTGGAGGACCCATCTGTCGTTTTCTAGGGCGGATTCGGGCTAGGTGCGTTTGCGCTATATTTTCAATCGCGGGGAGCCTATGATTCAGGCTGACCGGAGGTCGCTATGCCCGGAAGTGTGACCGCGCCTGCTGTATTGAAGGGGCACGCTGCCGCCATCTGGAAGGCCGCTTTTCTGGCGGCCTACGGCGACACCTGTAAGGGCGAGGGCGACAACGATGCAAAGGACGCCTGCGCCGCCAAGGTAGCATGGGCCGCGGTGAAGGGCAAGTACCGCAAGGCCAAGGGCGGCGCGTGGGTCAGGAGGGAAAAGCCCGTGGACGAACCCGCGATCACCGTTGACCTGGTGGAACGCAAGGAGTTCTCCGACAAGCGTCGGGCCGAACTCGCTAAGTCGGGCAAGGCTATGCCCGGCGGCGAGTACCCCATCGAGAACCAGCACGACCTCGAGAACGCGGTCAGCGCGTTCGGGCGCGCCAAGAACCCGGACGCCGTCAAAACCCACATCAAGTCGAGGGCCAAGGCTCTCGGCCTCGAGAAGCTCCTACCCGAGGATTGGGGCGGAGCGCCCGAGGGGTCCAAGGAAGGCGAGTTCGAGACCAAGTCCGTGGTTGCGGCTGCGCCGGTGCAGGGCTCGCCCTCGATTACGGGAACCATGGAGGACAAGGTGAAGGGCGGGGGCGTGGCCGCGGGCGACCGCGAGAAGCTGGCCACCCAGGGCAACACGCAGGCGGTCCAGTATGAGGAAGGCAAGCCGATCCTGGACGAGCAGGGTCTCAAGAACGCCCTCGCCGCGCTGGGCCGCGTCAAGGACCGCAAGGCTCACATTGCCAACATCACCGAGGCGGCCAAGCGGCTGAACCTCGAGAATCTTCTGCCCCGACCGTGGGGGCCGGAGGAAGCCCGATCCATGGTGGAGCGCAAGGAGTTCTCCGACCCGCTGCGCGAGAAACTCGCCAAGGAAGGCAAGGCGATGCCCGGCGGCGGGTACCCGATTGAGAGCGAGAAGGACCTCCACGACGCGATCAAGGCCATTGGCCGCGCCAAGAACCGCGCCGCGACGATCCGTCACATTATCAAGCGAGCCAAGGCGCTCGGCTTGATGAAGGCGATCCCCGAGGACTGGGTCGCCGAAGTCAAGTCGCTGGCCGAGGTTGTCCGGGCCGACCCGGGCGAAATCCTCATCCGCCGGATTGCCCGTGAGCAAGAGGGGCTCAACGACGTGCAGATTACCAAGCGCGGCCTGGCGACCGCCGAGGCCATCCGGCCTGCGTACATCGGCAGCGATGTTTGGCGGGCCATGCCCCCGCAGGAGCGGACCTACGGGTCCATCCTCCGGCGTCGGGCGGTCTCCCGAGAATACCACGAGGCCGTTGACCAGATGTTGGAGAAGGGCTGGGAGGCTCGGCGGAATCCGAACCGCTCCGAGGAAATGATCTTCCGCGGCTACGTGCAGACCCCGGACGGTCCGACCTTCGTCCGGTCGATCCTCGTGCGCAGGCGCGGGAGCATGAAATGGTACCCCCGCGAGGTCAGCCGGGGCGTATTCGCCTCGACCTCTATTCGCCTCGCGCCGGACGAGGTCCGCTACCGCGGGATCGAGTTCACCACACTGCCAGTTCCGTGAGGCCAGCATGCCGAAGGACCTGATCGCTTCCAACGACCCAAAGGTCGTGCAAGGGGCGCGCGAGATTCTGGAACGGTCTTTTTTCATTCTGCGCGGCGGTGCCGGATCGGGCAATACCGGCCATGCCGGGCGGCCCGGCCAGCGCGGCGGAAGCGCGCCTGGCGGGGGCGGCGGAGGATCGGGCGGCAAGGGCGGGACGGCTCCCAAGGGCGGCATGCCCCGGACCTACGAGACAGCCCACGCGGCTATGGGAGACGCGGCCAACGCGAGCATGAAGGCGGGCGGACGCACCTCCTGGAGCAAAGAGGATTACGCCGAGGGCATCAAGGCCTTCAACAAGGTCCTTCCGCCGGACCAGGAGCCCGTCGAGGTGAAGGGGTTGTCGCCGGAGAAGCCCGGCCTGCCCGCGGAGGGCGAGGGCGAGGGCGGGAAGGCCGCCACGGCTCCGAAGGGATTCGCGTCGGAACTGGCCCCCGACCAGGCCAAGGCTATGGACGCGATCAAGGCGGACAGTAGCCATTTCGTTCCCGACTACGTCAAAGAGCAGACGAGCACCCCCGAGGGCAAGCAGTACCTCGAGAACGCCAACGTGGGCATGGCGACATCCCGATGGTCAGGCTGGGGCGGCCAGGAACAGATGATGGCCTACCAGAAGGCCTACCAAGAAATCGGGACGCCCGATGCGATGGAAAGGGCAAGCCGCATCGGTGAGTGGCTCAAGGAAGAGGGTACGGCACCCGGTAAGGTCCCGCTACCCACGACAGCGGAAGAAGCCAGCGCCAACGCGGGCAAGTTGGGTCTTGGGAATGAACCCAGGAGTGCCGACCCATTTGGGGATGCCCTCGGGGCCGTGAAGGGCGAGAAGGCCAGCGCCGTGTGGACGAGCGCAGGCCATCTGATTGCGGGCAGCCTGGGCCACGACGTAAACCGAGTTGACCAGGCCTTTATGCTTGGCCTCGAGGATTCCAACTGGCACGACCGGACCGCCGAGATCAACGATCTATGGCTGCCCAAGGGCTACGCTGGCAAGTACGCCACCCTTGACGAGGTCAAGGCGGACGAGGCGACCCACCCTGAGGCGGCGGCTCTGACCCACTGGGGCCGTCCTCAGGAAGAGGAGAACCTGGCTAAGGCGAGCAAGTCCCTCCACGTCAAGGCGATTGTCAAGGCGACCGGGGGAGGCGGAAAATGATGGACCGCAACCGGGAACTGCACGCGGCGCTGGTAGTGCTGGACGCCTCTGCTTCTCTCTTGACGCGAGGCGGCCCTGGGTCGGGCGACTTCGCGCACGCGGGTCGGCCTGGCGAGGCCGGTGGATCGGCCCCCGGCGGCGGGGGCGGAGAGGCCCCTGGGAATCGAACCGCGCCGGAGGGCAAACTCTGGCACGTTTACCTGCGAAATTCTCCCAGGGAAAATTGGCGTCTGAGCCTGCTCGAGAAGAACGAGGGCCGGGCACGTATGCTCTCTGACCGATGGACCGAAGAGGCCAAGACTTACTTTTCCAAAGAGGGCAAGCCAAACAAGGCCCCCGAGTCGAAGGTCCTGCTGCTAGACGAACAGCAGAGCGGGAACCTGGACAGCTACCCCGACAACCTGCGCAACGCGCAGATGGCCGTGCACGAGGGGATTCATAGAAACAACATGGCGGCCCTCGAGGCAAAAAGCCTGGCGGTCGAGCGCGCCGCCCGGAAGCCGAAGAAGGAACCCGGGACTATGTTCGCACCGGGGCGTTTGCACCCGAGCCAAGCCCTGTCCGTATTTGAGGCGGCGCGAGTTGCCCGCGGCGGCCCCGGCAGTGGGAACATTGGCCACGCAGGCCGACCGGGCGAGGTCGGCGGTAGCGCACCCGGAGGGGGCGGCGGGAACGGGGCGAATAGGGCCCTGAAAATGCACCGCGAGGGCACGCCCGAGGGCCTGCGATACGGCAGGGCCATGGCGGAGGCGCGCCGTGTCCTGCAGGAGACGGGCGACAAGGGCAAAGCCCGCGCAGCCTTCGACAATGCCGTGGCTGAGGGCGCGAAAGAGGCCCCGGCCCCGACGGGCAACAAACTAGCCTTCGAGCAGGGCAGGCGAGAGGGCCGGGTCGGCACGGTTACGAGCCTCCCGCCCGGTCAGGAGCCGCATGCGGACATCCACGACGCCAAGTTCAAGGTGAACCAGCAACTCGACGTGTTCGGCCTCGGCAATCGGGTCAGCGCCAGGACCGAGAGCGGCAGGACGGTTGTCACACTACACAACTGGATGGCCGAGGACAAAACCCAGGCGATCCGGGATGTCGCCAAGGACCACGGCTATGACGTGGAGTTCGAGAGGCCCTATTGGAAACCGACGGGCGGCCCGGGACGGACGCGCCTGGCCCATGCGACCCAGCGTAGCATCGGGGTCTGGTCCGTGCCGACCCTGATCGCCCGCGGCGGACCCGGAAGCGGTAACATAGGCCATACGGGCCGACCCGGAGAGGTTGGTGGAAGCGCACCGGGCGGTGGGGGCCTGCGCGCGATCGCTGCGGGGCACCCGACCACGCTAGAGGGCCATGGGCGAAAGATTGCCGCCCAGACGCTCCTGATGCCGAAGCCCATTGCTGACGTAATGGGTGGCCCCACGCAGGAAGAGGCGGCGAAGCAGTTGGGCGTCAAACCCGCCTGGAATGGCGACGTGACCAAGCTGGACGACAAGTCCTACGAGGCCTGGGCCCGTGATCTTGCCAAGTCCCACACCCTGAAGGGCCTGCGCAACCTACAGGACGTTGTGAGCGAACAAATGGCTAAGGGTCCGCACAGCGAGGCCGAGGAAGGCGGCAGCGAGTTGGCGGCCCGCCACGTCCTCGAGCAACACGCCTGGCAGGATGTCCTCGGCGAGGCGGTTGGGGCCAAAGCATTTCCCAAGGACTCGGCGGGGCCGATCCGCATGAGCACGAATCTGAAAGATTCCATCGCGTACCACGTCCAGAAGTTTGGCGGTAAGTGACGAGATGATGCCGGACCAGCCGAGCGCGGGGGGCAAGGAGGCACGCAGCAGCCACACGACGGGGGATGAACTCAAACGCCAGGAGACAACCCCGCCGGTACCCGCCGCCGCTTGGGGGCGCGCAGACTACGACCCCATGGGTGGCGTTCCCGGACGCAAGTGCGAGGCCTGTGTCCAGTTCGAGAAGGACCAGTGCGCCCTTTGGAGGCGCGAGGTTGAACCGGACGGAATCTGTAACATATTTTCCCCACGACCGGAGGGCCGTATGAGCGTAGGGGAGGCGATTATCAATCCGGGCACCTACCACATGCCGATGCGCACGACCGATATGTACATCACCCGCGTCGCGCAGGACCCCCAGACGCACCAGCGGCGCTGGTACGCCACGGCCAGCGGGACCAAGCGGGACCTGTACGGTGACAACATGACGGTCACGCTGTTCCGCGACTTTGTGAAGCGGATCGAACGCGGCGAGGAAGCCCCCGAGCCTTTCAGGAGCCGCGCCTGGAACGGCGGCCTGCCCTACCTGTCCGTTTCCCACTACCTGGACCTGGAAGGGGCCGGGGTGGCCGGGACGGCGGATCAGATTTGGGTGGACGGCGACGTTTTCAAGGCCCGCGGCACCTTCGCCGAGACCCCGCTCGGCAAGGCTTCCTACGAGGCCGTAAAGCGGGACATCGAGCAAAACCAGACGCCGGGCAACCGGGTCAGGATTTCCATTGCTTTCATCGACTGGGCGCACAACCACCCCGGATCGGGCATTTTTACCCGCAAGAGCCTGCTCGACCGGTGTCCGCAGTGCGACGAGGGGGTAGGGAACAAGAGCTACCGGGAAGGGCAGCTAGTCCATTTGGCCTTGACCCGGAGGCCCGCCTACCCGGATACTGAGATCAAGCTGGAGGAGCGAGCCATGACCACTCGAGTGGAAGATGCCGCGAGCATCGTCGGCGAGGAACTCGCCAAGGACCTGGAAAAGCGCAGCGGTGCGCTGACCGAGCGCGCTGCCGAGGGCGTTGCCCCCGGCGCGGTCGTGGTCCGCCAGGACGGCGAGAAGATCGAGGGCGAGCCGGACGCCAGCCATGCGGCTCGTGTCGCCAAGGCGGAAGCCGCGGCGCAGGCAGCCCGCAAAAAGGTGATGGACGAGGCCGAGGAAGCCGTGACCAAAAAGGGTGACGGCAAGTCGGACAAGGAAGCCAGGGCCGAGGCTGCGGCGGAAGCCGCCCGCAAAAAGGTCATGGACGAGGCCGACGCCGTGATGGAGCCTGCGGCTGCGGCCATTGCCAAGCGCGATATGTACCACGAGGACACACCCGAGGAAGCGGCCAAGAAAAAGAAGGAAAAGGCCGACGCTGCCGCGAAGGAGGCGGAGGGCCAGCGGGAAGTCACTGCGGCCCAGGCGCAGGAACGCGCCGCCTTTGGAGTGACGCTGGACGAAGCCGAGGCGGCTCTGAGCAAGAACCCGATGCTCGACGGATGGGGTGTCCTGGCCGCGGTGATTCAGAACGCGGCGACGCGCCCCGAAGCCGAGCGCGAGAACCTAATTACCAAGGCGCTGAGCCAGTTCCGTGATCGGCTGGACGTGGTCAATCTGGAAACCCTCACCGCTGTGCGCGCCCTGCTAGAGAAGAGGGTCGCACCCGTGCCCGTCGTGAGCCGCCAGGAAGTAGGCGACGACGAGGAGCATGTGCTCGACGAGGCCTGCGACGCCTTGCAGGACGCCTACGACGCTGCCCTAGCGACACCGGGGGCGAGCGTGCAGGAGAAACTCATGTCCATTCAGCCCGCGATGAACGCCCTGGGCGATGCGATTGCCCTGGGGATCAACGCGGGGCCGGTGCCCGAGGCCCCCGAGGTTGGAGAGCCAGCACCGACGGCGGGCAGTATCGCCGCCCTGACAGATGCGGTCGAAAAATTGACCGAGGTAGTCGCTCCTCTGGTCAATCGCGTGAACCAGCTAGAGAAGCGGAGTGTCCCGGGCCCGACCAAGCCGCAGCCTCCCGTGAGGCGAGCGGTGCGTGTCGCGCCGGTCAGCCCCGCGTCCGTGACCCGATCCGCCACGGGTAAGGTGTCCATCCGGGACATCGCCCGCCGGAGCGTAGGAATCAACGAGGGCTAAGCGCGTATCCCCTGTCACGGGGGATGTCAAGCGCGGTGCCATCTTTTTGCTTTGGAGGAATTACCATGGGCGCTGAAATCGCTGCAGCCCTCGAACCGGGCGAGAAGGTTCTGAATCTTGGTCAAGGCGGCGGCCCGGCTTTCGTTTCCCGCGCCGATGACCCCCTGCAGAGTCCCGTTCCTTACGCGACTCCGCCGGACTTCGCGGGCCAGTACCCGACCCCGCTTGACACGACCGAAATCATCGCCATGTGCGAGGAACTTTCGGCGTGGCAGGCGATCCCCGAGGAAACCACGGCGCTCTACCAGCACACGTGGCGGGAGTTGAACGCCCTAGCCTTCACGTCCGGCTCGAGCTACATCTCCTTCGCGGACGGGAACTGCCCTGAGGAATACGCCCACGACGGCATGCCCACAACCGTCACCCTCAAGAACATCGGGGCGAAAAAGAACCTCTCCGTCTCTGAGATCATGCACTCGGCGGCGATTGCCGCAGCCAATTGGAACGGCATCAATCGGCTGGTAGGCCCCGCCCCTGCAGGAGAGGGACTCCCCGGTGGTTCCGCCGTCGGATCGTTCCAGCAGGAATACGTCGCCGACCTCAAGGAAAAGGAAATCCGCCTGGCCATGACGCTCGTCATGAACGGGTGGGACCGGCTCCTGATCCAAGGGGACGCCTCTGTCAATCCTCTGGAGTTCTCCGGCCTTGAGGCTTTGGTCGATCCGTCCTGCTGCAACTATGCCTCTGGCACAAGCTCCGGGTCGTCCTTCACCGCGCAGACCTTCGACCGCTTCCTGGCCGCGTCCTGCGCCAAGCCGACCACGATCTTCGGCCATCCGCAGGCCATTCAGGAACTTATGATGGCCTACTTCGCCCTGGGTTACAACGGATCGCAACTCATCACGTATAACACCGGCGACCGGATCACCCCCGGCTTCAACTTCGGCGGGTTCGTGAACACCGGAATCGGACGGCTGGGCGTCGTGTCGGACCGCAACTTCGACCGCACCCCCGCGGGCGGCAACGGCTTCGTGACGGACCTCTTCGGCCTCCGCATGAACCACAACGGCGTGCCCCTGGTCTTCAAGATCACGCAGATTCCGCTCGCCCTTCAGGACTTGGTCCCTGGATGCACCGCAATCGCTTTCGAGGTGTGGGCCAAGACCGCTCTGGTCGTGAAGCATTGCTGCGCCCAGAGCCGCTACGACGGGTACTTCACGGGCTCGATCATCACGACCTGCCCGGTCATCGGGTAACGGGGTGATCTGATCCCCCTCATCGGAAGACGAGCCCCGAAGCGGCGGGGAGGCATGAAAAGCCTCCCCGCCCTCTTTTTTGGTCCACTTGCATTATCAATCGAAAAGGGAGACAATTGTACCGACGCCACCCCTGGCCTCGCGGAGCGCAGATGCCCGACCCACAGCCCGTTCGGAACGCCGTTGGCCAGATCGCCGTCAAGTATTATCAAGAAATGCAGGTGCTCGTCTCCTGCCCCCGGCCTGACCGGACACGCGGCGACTATGTCTTTAGTGTCCGGGCCCACCTCTCCATGTGCTGGGTTGAACTCCGCGACCTGCCTTGCCTGCAAGCCAAAGAGGGCGGCTGCTGCAACCACAAAAAGAAGGGCATCATCACCGTCGCCAGCCAGGCGGACGTGGATCGGTGGAACGGACCAATCCAGAGGGGACCAAGATATGCCTAAGTCAGCGCGTCGCAAGCCTGCGCCGCCGGAGAACACCCGCGCCCCGCTCCTGGACAGCCTAAGCCGTGCCGAACTTGAGGCGATTGCCATTACCGAGGGGATCAACCCCAAGGGGCTTGTCAATGCGGCCCTGCGTCAGGCCATTTTTGACCAGTGGGCAGAGCGGGACGAGACGCCGCCCGCTGTTGTGCCGGTTATTGGTGACGCCTACCAACGGAGAGCCCGGCTGACGCAGGACGGGACGCTACGCCTTCTTCTGGCAATGGCCCGCGAGGAGCTAGAGGCCATCGCGTTCGCCGAGGGGTTCGACCCGCGTGCCATGAACGCCACGCAGCTTGCCGGGACAATCCTGGCCTGCTGGACCGGAGGCGGAAGGCCGCCGCCCCTGGCACGCATACCCTCCTGGCGTTGGATGGGCCCCCGCGTCAGCCCCCACGGGCCGCTCGACGAGAACGACTGGCAGAGGGCCATGCACGGGAAACAGGGATGGAACTTCGACAGCGAGCCCGATCCTGACACGCCGCGCTCAGACCGGGTCCAGCAGATTTTCGACGACACGGGGAGGTAGAATGTATCCGATGCCGCAGTTCCTCGCCTTCAAGCCCAGGGACCCGGACCCATGGAGCGGGATTGAGCCGAAACTGCGGCTGGACGACTTGCAACCCCGCGACGACTCCCTGCCCATAACGCTCTCCGTTATGTTCGCCGCCAACAACTACCGGCGCGCCCAAATCCTGCGTTCGCTAGAGTGCCTTGCCCGCCAGGACTTCCGCGCCATCGAGGTCCTGGTCGCGCAGATGGGCGACGAGATGGACCTGAGTGAGCCCTGTCGCCGATTCGAACCGTACTTGCGTGTGCGTTTTTTCAAACTTCAGCGCCAGGGGTTCTGCGCCGATCCAAGCCGCGGTCTGAAGGCGCTGTTGGCCGAGGCTCAGGGCAAGTATGTCGCCGCCATGCAGCCTGAGCTTATGCTCACCCAGGACGCCTGCGCCTACCTGGTGCGGTCCCTAGTCTTCCCGGCAGACCGGTCCAGCATTTACACCATAGACCGCAAGCCTTGCCCGGACTGGGCGGGCCGCCCCAAGTTTTCCATCCTGCGCTGCGGATTCTTCGACGCCGCGTGCCAGGTCGGGCTGGACTCGACCGACTGGCACTCCGACGTTCGCGCCGTCGAGAAGATGCCGACCTACGAGACGCATGGCGAGTGCCTGGCCAACCAGCACAACTCCCATTGGAAGTGCGTCATGTACTTCCCCTGGTGGTTCGTTGGGGCGACGACCCGGGAGGACCCGATCTGGTCCGACATGCCGGAGATGCTCGGCCACGCCAGCATCGACTTCTACCTGCTCGACTACCGGGCCCGCCACGGATACGTGGACATCATGCCTCCGGGAATCCACGGCTACCACCAGTACCATCTGCGCACCTCTATCGCGCCCGCGGGAGAAGCCATCCAGCCCGTGGATACACCGGCCCTGCGCACCCTCGAGGTCACGGACGGGATTCCCAAGTGAGACCATGAGGATCGCCGTCGCCGGTGCAAGGGGGAGGCTGGGGTCCTGGCTCGTGGAGCACGAGCCCGGGACGGCGGCCCTGCGATGCGACTGCGCCGACCCGGAAGCCGTGGGCCGGGCCGTCGCCGAGATCAAACCGGATGTGATTATCAACTGCGCCGCCTGGACCCGGGTGGACGCCGCAGAGGACCCGGCCAACCGCGAGGCGGTCATCCGGGCCAACGTCCGCGTGCCAGGGGTGCTGCGCCGATCTTTCACTGGCCTCCTGATTCATATTTCCACCGGCTTCGTGTACCACGGCGGCGACTGGGCACTGCTGGGGTGCCGATACTACAAGGAGACGGACGACGGTTATAACCCGGTCAATTTCTACTCATTGTCGAAGCTAGGGGGCGAGACCGCGGCGATCCTGGGCCGTGGGCCGACCCTGATTGTGCGCACCCTCGATCTCTTTGGGCCGACGATCCTCCCCGGCAAAGAGGATTTCGTCCAGTCGGCGGTCCGCCTCATGCGCGCCCGCGAGCCGTTCCGGGTGCACCAGAATGTCTACAAGCAGCCGACCTACATCCCCGACTTTGCCTTCGGACTCTCCATGCTGGCCCACCTGAGCCCGCCCGCGGTCGGCGTCCTCCATTACGCTGGCTACCCGGCGCTGCTGGGCCGAGCCTGGGTCGCGCAGATCGCTGCCGCCTACGGGCTCGGCCTTCCCGAGGTGCTAAACGTCGGCAAGCCGCGGGTGCCCAGGCCCCTGCGGTCTGCGCTCGCTGTCGGCAAGGCGAGGAGCCTGCGTCTGCCGATTACCAATCCGGCGGAGGCGCTGGCCAAGATGGTCCGGGAGGGACGGTGAAAGCGACCATTGTCCTCCTGACCTACACGAGTGCCGAGCGGTTCCAGCAGCGGATGAAGGAACTGAACCAATGGACCCGCGGATATGAGGCGGAGATTCTCCCGGTCCTGAACGGGGTCCGCGACAGCGGGTACGGGCTGGCCCTCGCCCTGATCCTGTCGGACCCGGCATTTGACGCCCTGATCCGGCCCCTCGCGCTCCCGGAAAACCGCGGCTTCGCGGGCGGAATGAACGCGGGGGCGGCGCTGGCGCAAGGCGAGATTATCATTCTCCTATCCGACGACGTGGTCGTCCGCGGCGATTTCATCGGCCCGATTTCGGACGCGCTGGCCCACCAGCCGAGCGCCGTCGTCTGCAAGCACGTGAACGACGCCCCCTCTGGCTGGAACATCTTTGGGGACCTGGTTGTGCCCTACCCGGACGGCTTCCTGCTGGCCTTCCGGCGGGGGACCTGGGATGCTCTCTGCGGATTCGACGAGAACTTCACCCCCGCGGGCTTTGAGGATGTGGACTTGGGCTACCGGGCCCGGCAGATGGGATTTCCATTCGTCGCCCTGCCCACCATCCCCGTCGATCACCCGCAGCCGGGCCGAACCTCGCCCTACGACAAGGAGCGTTTCGACCGGTGCGTCCGCATGAAGGCGCTCTTTGCCCTAAAGCATGGCCTGGTCAACAAACCGGAGGTGCCGTGACCCGCAAGGCCAAGATCAAGATTGCCTTCACCATGATCTATTATCCGGTGGCCATGGGCCGGTACATCCTCGACGCCCTGCGGCGGCGGGACGACGTGGAACTCTGGACATTCGGCCCGTACACGGGCGAGTGGATTCCATGGATGCACGGCATGACGATCCCGGCCCGGTATGTCTATCGGCCCGACTTCCCGCTCTCCCTGCCGCCCTTCATCTCCTACGGCCTGGCCGAGGCGAGCAAGCCCTGGAAGCCCGACCTTTGGCTCGAGGTGAACGCGCAGATGCAGACGGAGGGCCGCCCCTCGGGCCTCTACGCAGTCGTGGCGACGGACCCCCACGTGACGGACTACACTCCCCAGCGCCAGAGAGCCGACCTCTTTTTCAACATGCAAAGGCACTACATGGCGGGCAAGGACATCTATCTGCCCTATGCCTATGACCCGATCTGGCACTCGTTCTCTCCCGTCCCCGCCGCTGAGCGCGCCAACGACGCGGCCTGCATCGGGCTGATGTATAACAAGCGCACGCGCCTGGTGGAGAACCTGCGCGGCAAGGGCCTGCGGGTCATCCAGACGACGGGCCCGTGCTACGCGGAAGCTCGCGCCATTTACCACCAGACGAGGGTCGGGCTGGATTGGGCCGCCTCCCAAGACCTGAACGCCCGCGCCTTTGAGCTTATGGCCTTCGGCTGCGCGCCGCTGCTCTCCCGCGTGCCCGACCTGGGCGAGTTCTTCAAGGAGGGCGAGCACTACGAGGGATTCTCCTCCATGGACGAGGGGATTGCCAAGGCCGTCGCCCTGGCGCAGAACCCGGATCGGGTGGACGCCCTGGCTAGGCGGGCGCGCGCGGCCGTCGAGCCGCACACCTGGGACGCCCGGGCCCAATTCATCCTTGAGACGGCGGGCCTCGTGCCCAAGGCGGAGTCATGAGCAACCCTTTCGAGGGAACCAGGATTACCACTATCAAGCGCCGCGGCGACCCGAAGTGGGCGATCTTAGAGACGGGGGAGCGCGTCGAGAAGCAGGAGCGCCTGTACTTCGTGGCACCCGCCCAGATGATGAGCGTCCAGGCCGGGCAGTGGGTGAGCGTTCGGGCCGCGGACTACCACGGCGAACACTTCATCTACCTGGACCCGCTGTATAACGACGACAAGAAGCACACGGGCCGCGGCCACTGGTTCGCCGCCTGCACCTGCGGCAGTCCGGCGGTGCTCGTCGGACCGTCGGAGGCGCGACTCGAGGACCCCGGCACGAACGAGCAACTCCTCGTGTGCTGGGCCTACCACGCCTCCTTGCACGACACAGGCTTCGGCAGGCACATGACCACCGGAGAGAAGCCATGGAGATGAAGGTGGCGATCCTGGCGGGCGGCAAGGGCACCCGGCTTATGGATGAGACCCAGGGCAAACTTCCCAAGCCTCTCGTCCCGGTGAAGGGCAAGAGCCTGGTCGAGCATGTGATTGATGCCTACTGTGACCAGGGCTATTGCGACGCAGAGGTTCTGGCAGGGTACATGAAGTTGGAGATGGTCGCCGCCCTCGTGGGCAGGGCCGGAATCCACGTGCTGGACACGGGGGAGGAGACCCAGACGGGCGGTCGGCTCAAGCGGGCGTCGGCGCTCCTACCGTGGACGTTCATGGCTACCTACGCCGACGGGCTGGCTGACGTGAACTACGCCGCGCTACTTGAGCACCACCGGCGCATGGTCAAGGAACACGGGGTTGTGGTCACGCTTACCGCCCACCCGCAGACCTCGCGTTTCGGGGTCCTGCATCTAGCGGATGGCCTGGTGCGGTCCTTCGGCGAGAAGGCGGACATCATTTCCACCTGGGTCAACATCGGCTTCTACGTGATGGAACAGGAAATCATGGAACTGATCCCCGGGGACGCCTGCGTGCTAGAGCGGGACGTGCTGCCAGCCCTGGCGGAGCAAGGCCGACTTGCGGCCTTCCCGCATTTCGGGTATTTCCAATGCGTGGACACATGGCGGGACCTCGAGGCGGCCAACGCCGCCCCCGATCCGCCGCCTTGGAGGCGCTTTGCAGGCAAACGGGACTAGGTTGCCCGAGGAGAAGCTGGCCGAGTTTTCAATCGACTGGCCACAGTTCGGGGACGTGCGCGCCCTGGTTCTGGGCGGCACTGGGTTCATCGGCCTGAGCGTCTGCGAGGCCCTGATCCTTGGCGGCTGCACGGTATTCGCCGTCGATTTCGAGGGCGACCCCTCCACGCCATACACGGCGCACGGGATTCCAAGGTTCGCGGAGCGGACGATCCACGCCGACGTGACCAGTTTCGACGACGTGATGCGGGTGGTCGCAGAGGCGCGGCCCGACCTGGTAGTCCACCTGGCTGCCATGGCCCAGGTCGGGGAGTGCATGATCGCGCCGCTGCAGGCCTTCCGCGCCAACGCTCTCGGGACGGCCAATGTGCTCGAGGCCTGCCGGATCACTCGTCTGCCGAGTGCGATTATCATTGCCTCGACGGACAAGGTCTACGGTGACTGGGGAGACGTGGAGGCGACGGATGAGACGCCCCTGCGCCCGCGCCATCCCTACGACGCCAGCAAGGCAGCGGGGGACCTCCTCGCCCAGACCTACGCGGAGAGATACGGCGTCCCCGTTTCTGTGACCCGCTGCGGCAACGTCTACGGGCCGGGGGATGTGAGTTGGGACCGGCTGATTCCGGGCACGATCCGCTCCCTGATGCTGGGCAGGCGTCCGGTCATCCGCAGCGACGGGGAGTACGTCCGGGAGTGGAACTACGCGGCGGACATCGCCTGCGCCTATTCGACCCTGGCCTCGAAGATGCTGGCGGGGTCGCTCGTGGGTTCCACCTATACGATTTCCAACGGGCAGACGCACCGGGTTCTGGACGTTGTGCGCTCCCTCCAGAGACTCATTCCGGGCGGCGAGGTGTTGGACCCCACGATCCTGAACGAGGCGCGGGACGAGACCCGGATTCTGCGCTTGAACTCCAGTCGGTTCCGCGAGGATTCGGGCTGGTCCCCGGTGGTTGGGCTGAAAGAGGGCCTCGAGAGCACGGTAGGTTGGATGCGGACCTACCTGGGGCAGGATGAGGAGGAAGCGTGAAAGCGACCCTTTATCTCGCGGATGCTCTGGGCATGCCAGGTGTCATGGTCTGGGACCTGCCCTGGATCGACGACGACCGCGGTTGGGTGCAACTACTGGGTGCACCCGAGATGGGCGGCCCGTTGGTCATCGGCGAGGTCTACGCCAGCAACGTCTACCGCGACTACGTCAAGGCCTGGCATCTCCACAAGCGCATGACCCTGCGCTACGTCTGCGTTTCCGGGGCCGTGGACCTGGGCCTCTACGACTCGCGCTTCGCCAGGGCTGATGGGACGGGCTTCAAGAGCGGGAAGATTCGCCTGCGGTCGCAGGGGGAGTGGTACCGCGCCGTGACCATTCCTCCGGGCATCTGGAACGGATTCCGGCTCCCAGTGACCCTAACGGATGACCATGCGACCATCGTCAATTGCCCGGACCTGGTGCACGACCCCAGCGAGATTATCCGCGTGCCGCCGAACACATTTCCATTTGACTGGGGTCCTTACAAGGGGGGCGGGTGATACTCGTTCTGCGCGACGGCGCGGCAGACGGCCTGAGTTTGAGCGCCGCGGCGGACCTGGTGGACGGGTCGGCGCACCTGGTCATTTTTGCGCGGCCCGACTGGAAGCGCGTGTCGGACTGGTGGGCGCTCGAGGACACGGTCCCGGTTGTCACAGTGGGCCAGGAGCCAAAGGACACCTACCTGGAACTGGAGCGGCTGCGCGGCGAGCGGGACGACCCGGACATTATTTTCATTTCGCCGCTCAAGGAGGACTTTGTGGCGGCGGCGCTGGCCGATGCGGACTTCGCGGAATCTCTCGAGGAAGCGGCGGCGCTGGTGGAAGAGGGAGTGGAAGATGACGACGAGGGAGCAAGAGAAGACGAGGGACCAACTCCTGATGGCGGAGATCATCGTCCGCCACTGGGAGCGGGAGACCTGGACGCCGGGCAGACCGATCCCTACGACCGGGAAGCTCCTGAGCCGCCTCGACGCCTTCTGCCTTAGCGGGGCGATCCTGGACGGCAGCCTGGCTGGGGGCCGGTACACGCGGGCCTTCGAGACCGGACTGGCCCGCTACGTTGGCAAGAGGACCGCGCTGCTGGTCAACTCCGGCTCGAGCGCCAACCTGCTCGCCCTGGCGACGATCCATTCGGTCAAACCCTTTCAGCCCGGTGACGAGGTCGTCACCTCCGCCTGCGGATTTCCAACCACGGTCGCACCGATCATTCAGATGGGCGCGACGCCCGTCTTCATCGACGTCGAGCTTAGCACCTATGTCCCCACAGCCGACGAAATACTCAGCGCCGTGAGCAAAAATACTCGCGCGATCGTGCTCGCCCATACCCTCGGCAATCCCTGGCCCGTGAAAGAGATCGTCAAGAAGCTGGCGGGCAGCGGGATTGCGATTGTCGAGGACAACTGCGACGCCCTGGGCAGTCAGCACGCGGGTCAGCGCACGGGCAGCTTTGGCGACTTTGCCACGCAGAGCTTCTACCCTGCCCACCAGATTACCACCGGCGAGGGCGGGGCCCTGCTCCTGGACAGGCCCGTCCTTACGAAGGTGGCCCTGAGTCTGCGCGACTGGGGGCGCGACTGCTGGTGCGAACCCGGGGCCGCGGACACGTGCGGCAAGCGGTTCGACCAGGCTTTTCCACTTCTGCCGCCCGGATTTGACCACAAGTACGTATATAGCCGACTCGGCTACAATCTCAAGGCGACGGAGATGCAGGCCGCCATCGGCCTGGGCCAAATGGAGAAGGTCGAGCAATTCCGCACCGCCCGGCGCATGAACTTTGCCAGGCTTTTCGGGCACCTACAGAGCGTCTCGGCCAATGAGCGCGTCATCTTGCCCAGGGCCACGGAACTCAGCGCGCCCTCGTGGTTCGGATTTCCAATCACCCTCGGACCGGGAGCGCCACCCCGGGCGCTGGTGATCCAGCGGCTCCAGGCGGCCAACATCGACACCCGCATGCTGTTCGCGGGCGACATGCGGGCGCACCCGGCCCTTGAGCACCGGGTCGTCCGGTCCATCGGCCCGCTCCCGAATACCTCTCGCATCCTGCGCGACACCTTCTGGCTGGGGGTCTGGCCGGGAATCCCGGCGGAGGCCATCGACTACATGGCGGAGAAACTCGTGAAGGCGGTCACAGATGAAAATTGATCTGATTGGGACGCACGGCAGCCCGCTGAAGGTCATCCCCCTCGACATCGAGCAGCGAGGCGTGGGCGGCTCGGAACTGGCGATGATGACGCTCATGCAGACGTTCTCGGAGCGCGGCCACAGCGTCCGCGTGTACAACAACCCGAGAGCGCCTGGCACTTACAACGGCGTCGAGTACCACCATCACAGGGATTTCCGTGCCCCGGAACCCCGGGATGCGGTCATCCTCTTCCGGGCACCCAACCCGATGGTCGATCACCGCACCTCGGGCCTGAAAATCTGGTGGTCCTGCGACCAGTGGACCATCGGAGATTATCCGGCGCTGGGTAGGCTGGTAGACCGGATCGTCTGCATCTCGCCGCACCACCGGCAATACTTCCTGGACACCTATCACATCGACGCGGCCAAGATTACGGTGCTCGACCTGGGCGTGCGCTTGCAGGAGTATGTCAACCCGCCCGAGCGCGTCCGCAACCGCATGATCTACTGCTCCATGCCCGACCGCGGGCTCGAGTTCTTGCTGCCCGCCTACCAGGTCATCCGCCAGACCGTGCCGGACGCGACCCTCAGCATCACCGCCGACTACCGCATGTGGGACGCCCCCGCCAACAACGAGCGGCACCGCCTGGCCTGGGCGGGCCAGCCCGGCGTCACCTTCTATGGCCTGGTGCCTCGCTCGCAACTCGTTCGGCTGCAGATGGAGGCCGAACTCCAGCCCTATCCCTGCGTGTACGACGAGCTTTTCTGCATCAGCGTGGCAGAGTGCCAGGTTGCGGGGGCCATGCCGGTCACGACCGAGGCCGGGGCCCTACCCACGACCAACACCTCCGGGATTATCATTCCGGGCGTGCCCGGCGCGCCCAAGCACCCCGGCAACACGGATTACATCACCGCCTTTGCCAGCCGGGTGGCCGGGTTGCTGAGCACGGATAGGCAGTACATGGACGCCAGCCGGGCCAAGATGATGGAGACGGCCCGCCGCCGGTTCGACTGGAACGTGATCGCGGCGCAGTGGGAAGACATGATTTCCAACGGAAAGGCAAACCCATGATCCTCCTCGTCTCAGACCTGGACCTGCACGGGTCCGGCTACCTGAACATCGCCATCGCTCTCTCGAGCGAACTCCACGCCCGTGGGCGCAACCTGACGGTCCTGGGCATCGGCTACGATGGGGCCGAGCACTCCTGGCCCTTCCAGATCATCCCGGTGGACCCCAACGCGGCCTGGCAGGGCGTCAGCGCCATGGTCAATAACTTCGACGCCCTGGGCCAGAAGGGCCAGCACGAGGCAATCGAGGCGATTGTCATTGCGCTGGACATTCCCCACCATCAGCAGGGGCTCCGGCTAGTGAACGGGCGCTGGCCCTATATCGGAATCTTCCCGGTCGAGTCGGGCCCGGTCCGGCGCAGTTGGGCGGCGATTGTGGCAAGTATGTCCTCGCGCCTTGTCATCAGCGAGTTCGGCAAGGGGGCGCTGCGCGACGCGGGCATCACCGCCGAGCATCTGCGCGTCGGCGTGGACATGGAGGCCTGGCGGCCCCCCAGGCCAGAGGAGCGCGCCTCCATGCGCAAGGCGCTGGACTTTGGCGATGACGTGTTCCACGTCCTGACCGTTGCCGACAACCAGGAGCGCAAGAATCTCAGCGCAGCCGCCGAGGCGATTTCCATTCTGGTCGGGCGGGGAATCAAGGTCCGGTGGAGCGTCGTCACCCGCGTCAACGCCTTCGTCGGCTGGAACCTGGACGACCTGGCCGCAGACTTTGCCATTCAGGACAGCATGCTCAAGTATGAGCGCGGAATCGCCCACGACCGTCTCTGGCTGCTCCATGCCACCTCCGACGCTTTTCTTCTGACCTCGAAAGCCGAGGGCTGCTGCTTGCCCGTCCTGGAGGCCATGGCCAGCCGCCTGCCTATCGTGGTGACGGACTGCACCTCGCTCCACGAGCACCTTTGCGAGCCCGGCAGCGCGAAGGCCACGCGAGGATTTCCAATCCGGGTGCGCTGGCACCACATGGACCCCTGGGGCAACTCGATCCGGCACTACATCGACCCCGTGCATGCCGCCGACCAGCTTGAGCGCGTCTACCGCATGCGCGGCACGCCCGCCCTGGCGGGCATCCTGGACCGGGCGCAAGCCTACATCGCAGACAGGCCATGGAGCGCCGCCGGGGAATTGCTCAACAATGAGATTTCGAGGGCCATGACGGCGCGCAACGGCGTCCCGACCGTCGTCGAGCGGCAGGACGCCCGCCCGGTCACGATCCCGCACGCCATTCCTATTCAGGAGCCCCAGATGCGGGTTCCGGGGGAGGCAGAATGAGCCACCGACGCCGCAACCGAATCCCGCAGGGCGGACCCACCGTCCTGCCCGTCAGCGACACGTACCGCAAGTGGGCCAGCGGGGGCAACCTAGTGGACGTGCTGATGCCGGTCTACGGCGAGTGGATTCTGGCCGAGAAGGCCTACGCCTCCATCGCGCCTGCGTTTCAGGGCGTGGGTGAGCCCTATCGGGTGGTCGTCGTGGACAACGGCACACCCGATTTCACGGACCCGTCCGGCCAGGTCATCGCGGCGGCCCAGCAGGCCCAGGGGTTTCGGGCTCTCATGCGCCCGCAGGACATTTTCATTCGCCTGGACAAGAACATTGGGTACGGCGGGGCGCTGAACGTAGCTGCATCGAAGGGGGCCGCGCCGCTCATTCTTGTGTACACGGCTGACGTGGTCATGGACCCAGCCAGCCTCCAACACGTCGTCAAGGACATGGACGAGCCGGGGATCGGCGTCGTGGGCGTCAAGCTGGTATTTCCAACGGGCGAGAGCCCGCACGGGCCACCCGGAAAGGTCCAACATGCGGGCATCGCCTTCAACATCCGCGGCGACCCATTTCACGTCTTCATCTCCTGGTCGCCCGACAACCCGCGGGTCAATCGGCGGCGGGAGATGGCGGCGGTGACGGGAGCCCTCTTTATCACTCGACGGTCCCTCTGGAACGCCTATCGGGGAATGGACCCGATCTTCGGGGCGGGGACATATGAGGACATGGACTACTGCTTCAAGGTCCGCGAGGGCGGCAGCCGCATCCTGTTCGACCCGGCGGCGGTCGGCACGCACTTCGTCGGCGGCTCTATCGTCAAGGGAGCGGGCAAGCAGGGTTTCAACCTGATGATGAACTCGATGGCCTTCAAGAGCCGCTGGCAGCAGAGGCTCCTGTGGGACGAGTTCCGATACTGGTGAGGCCATGACGATTGCCATTCCTCTGGGCAGGGGCGGCATGACGGCGCTGATCGACGACGCAGACGAGGCGCTGGTCCGGGCCAAGGGCCCGTGGCATGCCTTGGGTGGCAACCGGCCCCCTTGCGCGGCGCACCGGTCCGGGAGCCGGGTCCATGGGCGCGGGGTCATCCTGATGCACCGGGTCATCATGGGGGCGCGCCCCGGTGAGCAGGTTGACCACATCAACGGCAATCGCATGGACAACCGACGGTCTAACTTGCGGATTTGCACGGCAGCGCAGAACAAATGGAACGGGAGTCGACACCGGGACAACGTATCCGGGTACAAGGGCGTCTGGTTCGACCGCTGGGCCAGGAGATGGCGGGCCAAGATATGCTGCCACGGTAAGCAATTCGCCCTCGGCAACTACAGGACCCCGCAGGAGGCGGCCCTGGCCTATAACCGAGCCGCCAGCCGGTATTTCGGTGCCTTCGCCCGGCTGAACGTCCTGGAACCCCCCGCCGTGGGCAAATCCGGGGGGTAGGCACGAGATTCGAGCAAAACGCGGCCTAGCATCCCCTGCTGGGACGTAGGACCCGCTCTGGGGCATTTTCCTGGCGGGGGTGCGTTTATGCTTACCAAGTAGCCTCGCAACCCCTACAATTTGGGAGGGTAAGCCATGACCGAGCAACCGAGTCCTAACGGTGGTCAAGCCGCGCCTCCGCCCGATGCGAGGTATGTGCCCGCGACCACGGACGCCAGATTGATGGTGCGTTTTGTCGGGAACACGGCGCAAGTGGGTGGGATGCAGTTCGTAGGGCCCATTGACCCGTTCATGCTCCTGGCCGCCTCCGAGTATCTCAGGTACGTGGCCCTGAACTCGATCCGGGCAGTGGAGCAGCAGGCGGCTGGGATCGGTCTGCGTAAGGGGACGGCTGAGGACCTAAAGGCCGCCGAGAAGATTCTAAGGCTTGGCCAACACTAGGCCGGAGGGACCGTGTTCCTTTACAACCATCTCTCGCCGGTAATCCTGGACGACGCGATGTTTTTCGGGTACGTGCCGACCTGCGTGAATAGCGGCACGTCGCAGCAGCGGGACGCGGCCTACTTGATTGCCGAGCAGGAGATGATGCAGCACCTTCAAACCTTCCTGCTGCCGACGCGGGTGACGGGAAGTTTCACGTGGAACAACATCCCGGAAATCTACCGGTTGCCCTATGACTACGTGATTGCCATTCCGCAGGTAGTGGCGAAGTCGCTGGACTGTCTGTGCTGCTGCGACCTCTCCGACAACCCCGCCTGCGCCATGATCCGCGAGGGCTGGGGCCTGATTGACGTGATCGTCACGAGTGCCTTTTTCTGCCGATGCTGCGGCAGCGCGCCCGGGACCTTTTACCAAGTAGAGGTGACGGTAGACGCCGGGCTCCCGACAGGCACGGCGGCCCTGGACACTTCGCTCCACCTGGCGCTGGCACTGGCGGCCCAAGTGGCGCTCAACGAGATCGTGGACCCGGGGGCGAACGAGGGCGGCCCGGGCGATCCAGGGGTGCAAGCGCATGGCATGTTTGGGTACAGCGAGACGCGGGTCCCGCTGCAGCCGAGCGTGTTTGGGCAGACGCCAATTTCCAACTACATTGTCCGGCTGGTGCGGCACCTCAAGCACCGCCGCCCGCTGAAGTGGTGAGCCGATGGGCGGAAATGCGTCCTTCAACACGCTGTTCGGGGTCTTTACCATAACCTATCCGCACGACGATGCCGTCGGCGGCGCGATGCCCTCTGGGACGGCCAACCCCTTCCCGAAGTGCTCTCTGTGGGGGGCGATGCAGTTCGTGCTGCCGAACGAGCAGATGCTCATGCAAGGCGTGGAGACGGGCAACACCGCCTACATCTTGCTGAGGATGAACGGCGCATCGCCCCAGAAGCTCTTTATTGAGGAGGGCGACCGGGTTGAGGTCCTGAGTCCCATCAGCCATCCGTTCTACGGGCTCAAGTGGCGCGTGATCGGGGTCCAATACCCGCCCACGCACCCACTCCAGCGCCGGAGCCTGGTGAAGTTGGCCGTGCGGCGGATCGAGCGCACCCGCAGCGAGACCGGTGCCGAGATTATCGAGTGAGGCATTTCCAGTGCCTGTCGTAGAACCGAAGGCCAGCCGTAGGATGACCCGTGAGGCCTTCATCCAGTCCGTGAGGACGGGCAGCATCATCGGGCTGTCGGCGGCGGCGGACATTGGGGCGCAGATCGCCCGGGGCATGGCACCGGTGGACACGACCCGCCTGAGCCGGTCCGTGCATCGGAGCGAGGTCGCAGAGGTCGCGGATTTTCAATTCGTGGTCGAGTGGGGAACCAACGTGGAGTACGCCCGGGCGCAGGAGTTCGGCTCGGGGATACACGATCCCCGTGGCCCGCACCCGATCCTGATTGAAGCAGGGTTCCTTTCGGGCAAGAGTGCCAAGCGGGCCCTGGCCTTCAAGTGGCCGGGGGCACCGGCGGGGTTCCTGCCGAACGCGGCAGACGGCGAGACTTTCCTATTCGCTCGCGTGCACCATCCGGGGGTCCCGGCGCATCCGTTCCTACGGCCCTCGCTGGACCTGGGCACGCCAAGCCGAGAGGGTGGGCAGGCCAAGCTCCGCAGCCTGGTCCTGAGCGCGATCTGGGCCCAGTTGCGATTGCAGGCGCAAAGTGCTGTCTAACGCGGTCATTCAAGCGGACATCGTCGCCGACCTCAAGGCCTTCTCGTCCTTGGTGAGCCGACTGAAGGACGCGAACGAGATCAAAGAGGACCAGTACCAGGGGACGCAGTTCGCCTACCCGGCCATCCGCATCGCGCTGGGTCGCCAGGTTCCCTACCGGGTGCCGGAACTCTGCGACCACATGACCTTGACCTTTTCCATTCGGGTCTACTCGGAACTGACCTCGAGCATGGAGGCCGACGAGATCGCTGGGATCATTGCGAACCGGTACCATCGTTTCTTCTTCCGGGGGACCGGCTGGACAGGCTACATGATGCGGACGGCGGTTGTGAGCGCCGCCCTTTGGACGGAGAAGCTATGGCGGGCTGAGGCTTTTTTCCAGGTGCACGTCTACCCGACGACCAGCCCGTAGGAGGAGCAGGATGACCGACAACGACCACAGCAGAAGCGACTTTGTCCGGGACCATGTGGCTTACAAGGGCAAGCAAGGCGCACGCGAGGCCGCCGCGCAGGCGGCATTTGACAAGAAGACCGGTGGCCCGCCCAGGGCAGCGACCCCTGCGGCTGGGGTGAAGCCGGACCCGGTAGCGCCAGCGGGGCCCCAGCAGTTGGTCTCGGCCAAAGGGCGAGTCCCGGTCGTGAACGCGACCCCGGCACGCCTGATCGTGCGCGGCACGCCGACGGGCGAGCAGTACGTTTTCCCGCCGGGCGCGACCCTACAGGTGCGCGTCGAGGACCTGCCGCATCTGCGCAACTGGAACAGGTCCGGCAAAAGAGGGTGCTGCGGCGGAGGAGCCGAGCGCACCTATTTCCAATTCCCCGCGTAGGCAGGCGGCGGAGCAGGAGGACAGTCCATGCCTCTCATCACTGGAACACCGCAAGGCACGATCATCGGGCAGGACGAAATCTACATCGAGGGCGCGCCCTGGATTTACTACCAGGATTACCAAGCGCCCGAACTTGTGGACACCGATGGGTTCGTCTGGGGCCTGAGCGGAAGCGCGGCGTACCCGGTCCACTCGTTGGCGTGCTACGAGGCCGTTTCCCTGGCCGACACGCTGACGGTCAACGCGATCCGATGCGACAAGATCGGTGACAAGGCGGTCATTCAGAAGCGCGATCACCTTGCCTTCACCTTCTCCCTCTCGACGCTTTTCCCACTGATGACCAGCGCCCCGATCATGAAGGGGAGTCCGGTCACGGTGTCGGCTCTCTGGGAGAAAATGGGCCTCGGCATCATCAACAACAACGTGTATTACCACGTTTACCTGCCGAAGGTCTATGACCCAGTCGCCGCGGATTACGTCGTCATTCAGCTTCACCGGGCGCAGTTCGTGGACGCCTGGACCATTGCGATGCCGTCCGGCAACAAGTGGATGCTGAGCGGCTGCCACGCCTGGGCACTGGCGGACGAGAACCAGCCCGCGGGGCAGGAGTTCGCAACGGTCATCCGCTTCGACACCACCATCGTGCCGTAAAGCGCACGATGAGAACCGTCCGAATCGGCGAGCGCGAGTTCGATCTGACCCGCGCTCGCCTGGGCGGCTACTTGGCGCTGCAAAGCGCCGAGTCGAGACTGCGGGAAGCCGCGTCGCGCACGGAGGTAGACGCCGTTTGCGAGACGCTGTTTTCCATTCTGGCCTCGACTATCCCCGTACCCCGGGAGCTTTTCGACTCGGCTCCCTGGCAGGACATCGCGGGGGCCATCTCCGCGGTGCGAGCCGTCAACCGTCTCCCCGACCCGGATCGTTTTTCCATTCTGAGGTTCCAGAAGGGCGAGAGTTCCGTCCCGTGGGACTACCCCGAACGAGGGCGAATCCTGTGGATACACCAGTTGGCGAGCGCCTACGGGTGGACCGCGGACGAGATTTTCAACCTCTGGCCCGAGGACGCCCTGGGGCTGCTGCAGGAAGTGCTCGCGGACCGGCAGCTTGACCGCGAGTTCCAGCACAACCTCTCGGACCTGTCCTACGACTGGGACACTCACGGCCACGGGAAGCTGCGCCCGCTCGAGCGACCGGCCTGGATGCAATTGCCACTCCATGGCAAGGAAATCAAGACCCGGATGCTCAAGCGCCTGCTCCCCATCGGCGTGGTGGTGACGGATGCCGGAAACACGGAGCAAGCCCCAAGCGGAAACTGAGCCGGAGCGCATCCCCCTGCCTCCCGGAGGGAGGCTGGGCGGGAAGGTCCGGCCCATGAACATTCACGACGCCGTCGAGGCCATGGTTCTCTTGGGCCCGATGATGCCCGCCGTCGTGGACGCCTACCGCACGCGCCTTGCCGAGCGTGGACCGGAGACGCGCACGCTCTCGACCGCCATCCTTTCGACGCTGATGGCCGAGATCGCCCAGCGCGACCCGGGAATCAATCTGCGCTTGGCCTCCCTGCTTTTCCACCTACCTTATTCGGTCGTCCATTCATACTTCACCAGCCGCGGCGGGGCGACCCTACTCGCCTCGCTGATTGAGGGATTTTCCGTGAACGGCCTGCCGGACCTGGTCGAGATGGCCCACGCGCTGGGGATTACCAGTGCAAGGTGGTCGAATGGCTGACGCCGCCGAACCTATTGATGAGTTGACTGTCAAGCTCGGCCTAGACTCCAGCGAGTTCGCCGCGGCTATGGACAAGACGATGTCCGACGCCGAGGCGCGAGCGAGCGCCGCCGCCCAGAACATGGCCAAGAAGGTCTCGAGCGGGATCGCGCAGGGAGCCGTAGCCCCAGGCGGTGCGCCGGGCCAGGCAGGCGCACCGGCACAGATGACCCAGGCGGATTTCCAACAGGGAGCCGCCGTTGTCCAGCAGGCTGCTCAGTTCCAGGTGCCCCTCGAGAAGGCCGCCGAGGACATGAGCCAGATGGCCATGGGCGCAGGAAAGAGCAAAGAGGAGCTACTCGCGCTGGCGCAGGCAGCCCTTCAGGTTTCCCCCGCCCTCGCCGCCGCGAAGGACAAGATGGATGCCCTGGCCCAGTCCTCGCAGGGCATGGAGTCGAGCAAAGAGAAGCAACTGGCCTTCGCCCAGGCAACCAACGACCTAAACGCCGCGGCCCAAGGGGCGGGCGCAAGCATCAGCCAGATGACCACCGAGGCGCAACAGAACGTGGCGGACGCCACGGATGCCTTTCAGAAGGAGGCGGACGCCGCCGGGCTGGCTGTCAGCCCCGAAATCCTAGAGGGGTACGAGAAAGAGTCGGCCAAGATTGAGGCCTCGACCAAGTCGGACGAGGACAAGGCTGACATGCAGGACGACCTGCGCGAGCGCACGGTCAAGTACCTGGACGTGATGCACGAAGTCAGCGACATCCTCGACGACCTGCTCGAAAAGTACAAGCAGATGCACGGCGGGGAGGACATGCCCTTCAAGGAGACCGAGAGGTTCAAGTCGGAGCTTGAGGGCACGGCGAAGGCTGGCTTGGACCTCGGGGCCAGCACCGAGCAGATCAAGGGCCAGTTGCACGACGTTGGCGACGAGCTAAATAAGGGGGCCGACGCGGCGGGCGGGTTCAACGAGATGATACAACGGGTCACTAACATGGGCATCTCGCAACTCCTGCGCCGATTCTCCCCGATCCTCCTGGGCTTCAAGGCGATCCAGGCGGTCATCAAAGAGGTCCAGGCGGACCTAAAGGCTTTCGACGACTCCCTGAAGGCGACCTTCCAGGAGAGCCAGAACCTCAACCAACTCGCGGCGCAGGGCGTCAACATGGGAACCCCGGCGCAGGGAATGGCCGCGAACAAGGCCATCGCCTCGGCGGTCCCCGGCACGACCACCACACAGGTTGCCCAACTCGAAACGCCCGCCCTTTTCCAGGGTGCCAACCTGAACATGACCAAGGACCAGATCGACGCCGTCACAGAGGCATCGCTGAAGTTGGCCAAGGCCACCGGCGGCGACGCCAAGCAGGCGATGGACACCCTGTTCTCCGCGATCAAGAGCGGCAATGTGGACGCGCTGCAACCGCTCCTGGGCAAGATCGACGAGGCCACGCTTTACAACCAGGCCCTCACGATGGGCCTGATCCACGAGGGGGAGACCCTCGACACCGCTAACGCCAGCCTGGCGACGCAAGCGATCTATGTTCAGACGGCGACCGACCGCTACAAGGCCTACGAGGCGAGCCTCACTCCCGCCGAGAAGGCGCAAGAGGAGATGACCAACAAGACCAACGACTCCCGTGTCGCCGTCGGTGCCCTACTAGAGCCGTGGGGGACCCTGGTAAACAAGGGCGGCCCGATGACCACGATGCTGGACGGCGTGGCGGCGGGGATGAAACTGGTGGACACCGGGGTCGCGCTGCTCGTCGGGAGCCTCCTGACCCTCATCACCGAGGTGATGACGTTCGGCGTGAATGTCGATATGATCCTGCGCAAGCAGGAGACCTGGGAGCAAGGGGCGGAGAACATTGCCAAGGCGTGGAGCGCGCCGGGGTTCGTCGGTGCCTTCGAGAACAGTTTTGGCGCAATCATGAAGGAACTCGTTGGCACGAGCGAACAGAGCACGGCGACCGCGACCACGTCGGCCCAGTCCCTCGAGGCCATCGCCGCACACACGAACGGGGTCGGAGCACAGATCGCCGCCGAGTGGAACCAGATCACCGAGGCCCACGCGAAGGAAAGCGACAAGATCGTCTCGGACTACGAGGACTCGATCAAGCAGATCGAGTCGGACACCGCCCAGGCCGAGTCGGACGCGAAAGCCAAGGAAGCCACGGACCTGGCGAACCTGCAAAAGAATTATCAGGACAACGCCATGAAGGCGGCCCAGACCTTCTACACCGCGGAGGTTCAGGCCGCCCAGGATCACGCCCGGACGATGGAGCGGATGGAGGAGGACGCCCAGACCTCCCTCGAGGGAGCAGTCCGCAACCGGGACGCCGCCTCGATCCGGCAAATCCAGGACAAGTACAACACCGACAAGACGCGGGCCGAGGAAGACTACAAGACCACCCGCGACCGGCAAGAACAGGCTTACGCCCAGCAGCGGCAGGATGCGCTCAAGGCCTATAACCAAAGCGTGACAGACCGGCAGAACCAACTTGCGACCGATCTGGCCCTGATACAGAAGGACGAGCAGACGAAAGAAGATGCGGCGACCAAGTTGCGGGACAAGCAGTTGGCAGACCTAAAGCAAACCGAGCAGGACGAGATGGACGCCTGGTTCAAGACCAACAAGCAGGCGCTCACCCTCAGCGGCGACCAACTGGACGCCCTCCACAAGCAGCTAGAGGACGCGCTCGGACCCGGCGGCTGGGCGGAGACCCTCTGGGAGCGGTACCTCAAGATCATCCAGGGCGTCTACGAGAGTATCCCCGGTGCGGCCAGCGAGGGCACGTCCAGCCAGGTCGGCCAGGGCCAAGGCGAGTGGAATCCGTACACGACCGCTTGGTACCAATCGGGCGGGTCATTTATTGCCACCGCGCCCATGAAGATTGGGGTCGGGGAGGTGCCGGAACAAGTGGACATCACCCCGCTCTCGCGCATGGGTAGCCGAGGGGGCCAAGGCGCTCCGGGGGCCGGGGGCCGGTCCTCTGTGTCCGTGGCGGTCCAGATTGGCCTCGACGAGGGTCTGGTGGGCCAGGTCGTGGACCAGTCCCTCCAGGGGGTTGCCGACGTGATGGTCGAGGTCCAGAAGGCGAGGAAATAATGATGACCGGAGCCCACTACCAAATCCAGGGGATCGACATTTTCACTCCGGTCCAGGGCGGCTGGAAGGAACGCACGCCACTGGGCATCGACGGGTTCGGCAACCCGGTCCTTCCGCCGCACCGCGAGTACGAGTTTGACTGGGACTACCTGGATGGGACCGGATTTTCAAACATCCAGTCGATCTACGAGAAGTACGGATGCACGGGCACAGTCAGCCTGCACCTGCCCATTTACGGTGCCGGGGGCTGGGCCTTTGCGACCTACTCCGGCGCGGTCATGCAGGAGCCTAAGTACGACCACTACGAGGAGGGCTACTACAACAAGGTGGTTCTCCTCATTTCCAAGATTCCGCTGATGGGGGTTTACCCGTGACGATCAATACCGCGCCGTTCTTTGACGGCGCTGCCTCCATCCTTGACCTATTCTCGCCTGGCCTGGCCGCTCGGTTCAACGGTGGAGAGGGCACGGCCCTGCTGGCCGAGAAGGTCGCCGACCCGGGCGTCTGGACGGACGGCCAGAACCGGATCGGCTTCTATCTCGGCATGGACAGCGGCGACTACATCCAGGCCTACAAGCCCTTCACGGCCAACCAGTTCTCTGGCGTCTACCAGGGCAGCGGATTCCAGAACAACCTCGACGTGACCCCGATTTCCATTCCGGGCTGGTCGATCTGGGTGCTGCGCTGGTCCTTCTCTAGTGGGACCGTGAGCATCTGGCGCGACGGCGCGATGCAAGGGGCCGAGCAGACCATGGGCGGCCTATGCGCGGGCACCCTGAACGCCGCCTACCTGGGCGCGCTGGCGGGTCCGTCCGCCGCCTGGCTGGGCCAGTTGCAGCATTTCGCCCTTTGGAGCGTGGCGCTGACGAACGCGGAGATTGCAGGGCTGGGGACGATCATCGCCGACTTCGAGGGCGCGCTCAAGGCGACCGAAGCGGCCAGCCTGATCGGCTATTGGCCCCTGAATGACCTGCTCGGAGCGACTGCCGTGGACGAGTCCGGTGGCGGCCTGGACGGGATTTTCAATTCCGTGACGCTAGGAACGGTCGGGATGGGCGATGACCGGCCCGCCCTCGAGGGCGGGGCTCGCGCGATCGTAACGACGCGCCCGCACCAGTCCAGGCTCTTTTTGTCAATCTACCAGCCACCGACGGCCCTCGGGGCTCAGGTGAACTGGACCGGGACCATGGCGGGCCTGCGCGACGTGCCTTTCGACAACGTCTCCGTCGGAGCGGGGACCTCGGTGGAGTCGGGGATGACGCTGGCGGTCGGGACAGCCCCAGGGCTGGACGACATGGGCACCGTCCGGGTCCGCGGAATCTCTGGGTCTGTCCTGTCTCTAGCGGAGAATAACCACATCGCCTGGGCCGACGACCTCTACCTGACGGTCCTGCGTTTCTGGGAGATTTGGCCGGTCTACCCACGCTACGTCCAGAACGGGATGAATGTGACCTTTTATAAGGACTATGACATCCCGTACATGGGCCAAAACAGCGCCTTCGGCACCTTCGTCAACATGGGCACGCACGCCGCCGCTTTCCTCGACAGCGGTACAGGAACCCTGTACTACTCGGCCCGCGACACCGAGGACCTGTTTGGGCGCACCCTTGAATATGACTGGGCCTTCGAGGGCGGCACACCGACCGGCTCGACCGACCGAATCCCCGGGTTCGTCAGCTACACGGGCACCGGCCACTTCACGACGCGGCTGACCGTGCATCCCGTCGGCACCAACGTCTACGAGCAGTCCTACCGCCACATTTCCATTTACGACCGGCTGAACGCGGGCATCCACACGCCCTTCGTGCAGTGGAGCTTCTCCTCGGACCTGTCGGGCTCGCGGGCGAACGGGGGATGGGAGGCGAAGATAGGCCTCATCGGGGAATCTAACCGCCAGGCGATCCGGGACGGCGCGCTGGTCGTGATCTGGTCCGAGGACGAGTACGGCGGCAAACCGATTTCCATTGGCGGCAATGCTCCGGGCCGGGAAAATATCTTCTTCGTCGGCTACGTCAAAGCCGGGTCCATCACCTGGAACGCGCACACGAGCATCACGGAGTTCGACGTGGTCGGGCCGCACGAGATGATGAAGAACCGCGAGGCCTTCTCTGTCAGCGTTCAGTCCATGGCCAGCCCAAGCGACTGGGACCAAATCCTCGACATGGACGTAAGGAGAGCCCTTTACCACTACTACCGCTGGCACTCGACCGTGCTCCTGACCACGGACTTCGGGTTCGTCGGGCCGGACTGGCCAGTCCAGTATTTCGACGCGAGCCGGGAGAGCCTCTACGATGCGGGCAACACCCTCATGTCCGCCGGGCTACAAGGCGCGCTCGTCTCGGACCGGCAGGGCAAGCTCTGGGCGGAGCGCGACGTGGGCGCGATCCACAACGCCACGGGCACACTGCCTATCGCCTCCGATATTTTCAAAGGCGACTGGCTGAACACACTGCAACTGACTGAGACGCCGCTGAACGTCACCTCGCACCTCGAGATGGGGGGCGTGGCCTACAGCGGCCCGGAGACGGGGACCTACTCCGAGCATCTCTCCCAGGCACCCGGCGACGCGCCGACATACAGCGGCAAGCTCGAAACGAGCGAGGGCAACATCCTGCAGGGCCAGGCCCAGCTAGACGAGCTAGTCGGGGATGTACTGGCTCACAAGAACAGCCGCTACCCGGCGCTGGCCGTCGAGTTTTCGGGGAACTATCGCTATATCGACATCGCGCCGCAGCGGGCGCTTCTCCTGACGGTCCTCAAGGACGACACGGACCGGGGCGTGGAGTGGAACCGCAAGCCCATGGTCATCACGGACCAGTCCTGGACCTACGCCCCCGAGTGGGAGGTGCTGACGACCAAGGGCACGCTGGCGGAGGTCACGGCTGGGCAGCCCGGATTCTCTGAGCCGATCCCGCCGGTGCCGCCGGACCAGCAGTATGCGCTTCCGAAGCTAGAGATTCCGCCTCTACCCTCGTTCCTTTGGCCGGATACGTCGCCCCAGGTCGTGGCGGACTGGTTCCCTGGGGCGGCGCTGGATGATGGCCCCGGTGTCACCTTCAAGAACGCCCAGTGGTCCGCCATCGACGCCGGGGGCGTCGGCGTCCTGCTCTACGAGAAGCCCGCTATGTGGCTGCTCGGGTACGGCGGAATCTTCGTCCCGCCGATCACGGGCTGGTACATCATCACGGTCTGGATCGAGTCATGGAGCGGGGGCACGCTCTGGCTGGACCTGAACCCCGTCGCT